>Ga0307515_10001092_pt1 | contig 62178 bp, 54 predicted proteins | sample 17_EM_MG_FD_194513 | JGI IMG/M metagenome (GOLD analysis project Ga0307515, IMG submission 194513) | Populus trichocarpa ectomycorrhiza microbial communities from riparian zone in the Pacific Northwest, United States - 17_EM | ecosystem: Host-associated > Plants > Roots > Unclassified | place... | reverse complement strand
ACGAATTTGATGTCGTTTTTACCGCGGTAACTTTGTTAAACACCCGCCGCCTTTATTTTGAAATTTTAAAAGAAAAAACCGATAAGCTGGGTTTTGAATTGTTTTTAGTCCGCATACCTGGATTGCTTGACAGGGAAAACGTATACAGCTATCCCGACGAACGGGAGCAGTTTATTGCTTTTCAGCTGGCTTTTTTAGATTGGATCAGCTACTCACAGCAAACACCGGATATCATCCACTGTCATGATCATCACTCCGGTTTGGTACCCTTCCTGCTTTATCATTCCAAACTGTATAAACGGCTGGCCAATGTGCCTACGGTGTTTACCATACACAACGGGCAGTATCATGGCGCTTTTGGCTGGGAACATTTTCAATACCTGCCCGAGGTTGATCCCGCGTCAATAGGCCTGCTTGATTGGGCCGGTGGTATAAACCCGCTGGCTGCGGCTGTAAAATGTAGCTGGCTATATACCACGGTTTCGCCAACTTATTTGCGCGAGCTTACTATTAACTCAAACGGGTTGGAATACCTTTTTTACATCGAAAGGGCGAAGGGGCATGGTATCATCAACGGCATAGATACTGAAGTTTGGAATCCCTTAAAAGATCCTATGATACCGAGCCATTTTAATACTAAAACACTTGCGAAGGGAAAGCAATTAAACAAAGCAGAAATTTGTACCCGCTTTGGGTTGGATGCCACGAAACCCTTATTTACTTTCATCGGCCGGCTGGTGATTGAAAAGGGTGCCGACCTGCTGCCCGAAGCTATCGACCGTACACTGGCGCAATATGGCGATGAGGTTAACTTTTTTATCCTTGGCTCGGGCGATAAAGATATGGAACTTGCCTTACTTGAACTTAAGGCAAAATACCCCGGCAGGTGCAACGTGTTTATTGGTTATGACGAAGCGCTGGCACACGTAGTTTATGCTGGCGCCGATTTCCTGATGATGCCATCGCGTGTAGAGCCGTGCGGGCTTAACCAGCTTTATTCCCTGCGTTATGGCACCATGCCGCTGGTACGCAGCACAGGCGGCTTAATTGACTCGGTAATTGATTTTGGCGACGAAGGCGGCTACGGCATCCGGTTTAACCAGGTTTCTGTAGATGATATTTGCCATGCCATAAACCGCGCTGCTGCGCTTTACCAAAACCAGCCACAACTACAAGTACTCCGCAAGCGCATGATGGCCCTCGATTTTTCGTGGGACAGATCGGCCAAAGAATATATAAACCTTTATGAAAGTTTAAACCCTCTGATATGACATCTAAAGTAATTTCAATTGTGCTTGGCGGTGGCCAGGGCAGTCGCTTATCGCCCCTTACTGCAACACGTTCAAAACCGGCTGTGCCAATTGCCGGTAAGTATCGTTTGGTTGATATTCCCATTTCCAATTGCCTGCACTCGGGTATTACACGTATTTATGTGTTAACACAGTTTAACTCGGCTTCGTTAAACAAACACATCAAAAATACTTATCACTTTAGCAGCTTTAGCGATGCTTTTGTTGATATTTTGGCGGCAGAGCAAACGCCGTCAAGCGTATCATGGTTTCAAGGTACGGCAGATGCTGTAAGGCAAAGTTTGCACCACCTGGCTGTACATGAGTTTGAGTATGTGCTGATCCTATCGGGCGACCAACTGTACCAGATGGATTTTGATGATATGATAACCAAGCACATAGACGCCGGTGCCGAAATTTCTATTGCTACTATTCCTGTTGATGCAGCCGATGTTCCGGGTTTTGGCATTTTAAAAGCGGATGATGACAGTATGGTTACAGCGTTTATTGAAAAACCCAAATCGAACTTCGAAAGCTGGGCATCTGACGTAAGCGACGAGATGAAAGCCGAGGGCAGGGTTTACCTGGCATCGATGGGTATTTACATCTTTAACCGCAAGCTACTATATGAATTGCTGGAAGGTAATGACCGTACCGATTTTGGTAAGGAAATTATCCCGCAATCAATTGTTGACCACAAGGTTTTGAGTTACCAGTATGAGGGCTACTGGACAGATATTGGTACTATTCCATCATTTTTTGATGCTAACCTGGGCCTTACCGATGAAATACCTAAGTTTAATCTTTTTGGCGAAAACCATATTTACACCCGTGCACGTATGCTGCCGCCATCAAAGGTATCCGGCACTACGTTAAATAAATCGATTATTGCCGACGGTTGTATCATCAGCGCTAAAACAATTACCCGCTCTATTATCGGTATCCGTACCCGCATAGGCGTTGACACCGAAATTGAAAACTGCTATGTAATGGGCAGCGATAATTACCAAACGCTGGAGGAAATTGCCGAGTTGAAATTGAGCGACTCGCCAATTATGGGTATAGGCGACAGGGTGAAGATAAAAAATGCCATCATCGATAAAAACACCTACATAGGCGATGACGTGAGCATCAACTGTGGCGGATTATTGCCCGATGGCGATTACGGCACACATACCGTACAGGACGGTATTGTAGTTGTTAAAAAACGCGCAATTATTCCTAAGGGTACTGTTATTTAATTAAACGAAATAAAAAACAATCTATAGTTAATTTGTTATTGGTAGTATAAAAACTATAAAACATAACAACTATGAAAAAAGCACTTTGTATGATTGCTTTAGCAGCGGTCTCCTTCGGAAGCGTTTTTGCATTTGCCGGTGAAGCAACGGTAAAAAATACGCATGGTATTATGCAAACAGATACTACAAAGAAAAAAATGAAGAAGAAAAAAATGAAGAAGGATTCGACGATGAAAAAAGACACGATGAAAATGAAGAAGTAACCTTCAACAGCAAAAAAATAAGCCTCCTGAGTATTTCGGGAGGCTTTTTCATTTATTAATTTTTATGCTATACGAGTAATAAAAGCCGCGGGTTCTGAAGCGGAAATGACATTCAAAAATAAAAGACTGTCATCCTGAGGTACGAAGGATCTATTCGCGAACTTTTCTATCGGTCATGCAAGGCGTAGAATAGATCCTTCGTACCTCAGGATGACAGGAAAATTGGATATGTCATGCGTAGTGTAGCAATCGCGAACTATTCATGCGTATTTGTAAATAGTTCGCAATTGCTTCGTTCCTCGCAATACGTAAGTAAATAAAGGTCGTTTGCTTACAAATCCATTGTTTCCCCAATAGCAGGCAGCTTTAAATTCAAGCCGGCTTTGATGAATTTTTCCCTTACTTCGTCTTTATCAATTTTAATAACATCAAAAGAATCATAGTGTATACCAATGATGTTTTTACAGTTAACGAAAGCGGCAGCTTTAATAGCATCATCGGCGCCCATGGTGTAGTTATCGCCTATAGGGAAGTAAGCCCAATCAAGGTTTTCGTCTTCCAGTAATTTCATATCATAGGTAAGCGCAGTATCGCCGGCAAAATAGATCTTTTTGCCTTCAACGGTTAGTACAAAACCAGCCGGATTACCGCCCGCGGCACCATCAGGCATAGTGCTGGAGTGCACCGCGTTTACCATTTTAACCCGGCCGAAATCAAAGCTAAAACCGCCGCCAATGTTCATGCCATGTACGTTATCAATGCCTTTGCTATTGAGCCAGTTTGCAATTTCGGCGATGCAGATAACCTTGGCGCTACTGTTTTTTTGTACCTCTATCAGGTCGGCAACATGGTCTCCGTGGCCGTGTGATACCAGGATGTAATCCGGTTTTAAACTTTGCAAATCAACATCTTTGGCCAATGGGTTGTGTGTTACGAACGGATCAAACAAAAGTTTGATGCCGCTGCTCAATTCTATCTCAACGGTTGATTGACCGTAATAAGTCGTTTTCATAATTTGGTATTTTGATGTGATTTTTCTTAAACCCATTGTTCCCCCTTCAGGGGGTTAGGGGGCTTTATTTCCCAAACAAATTTCCCAAACCGGGCATGCCGCCAAACATTTCTTTGGTCATAGCTGCCATTTCGGCCTGGCTCACATTGTCGGCTTGTTCCATGGCTTTATTAAAAGCAACAACCAACAATTCTTCCAATTCCTCCTTGTCAGCCTCAGCCAAAAAATCCGGGTCGATAGTTATCGACTTTACTACTTTGTTCGCGTTTGCCGTTACCACAATTTTACCACCCTCGGCATTGCCTGTTACTGTAATAGCATCCAGGCGTTTTTTCGATTCGCCAGCCTTTTGCTGGGCTTCCATTATTTTATCAAACATAACTTTATAATGTGCAAAATTACAGATTTGCAAATATGCAGATGAATATTTGTTTAAATGAATAGGATATTTAAAATTACAAATTTTAAAACATAAAGAAGTCAAAGGCGATTTTTACTACCATCCATCTAAATAACCTTCATCACCTGCAAAACCAAAAAACCGGCAGCGGCAACCATAGTTAGCGCCATGGTTAGTATACCGGTTTTCATTTTGACGCGGATGCCGGGAAGGCAAACAACAACAGATATTAGTACAAAAAAAGCGATAACTACGGTATTGCGGATAATATCGTTTGTTGATATGGCATCAGCCTCGCGGGAGCTTAGCACAACTTTCAGGTCGTTTTTAAAAAAGTAGGCATGTTTAAGGGCGTTGTACATTACCGCCCAGGCCAGCATTATCCATCCTAATTGTTTTCTCAGGCCAAAGCCAATTGCTCCTAATGGCAGCATTAAATAGGGCACTACTACAAATAAGAAAGATGGGCGGTATGAGCCGGATTCGGTAATCATGCGCAAAACGGCGGTATCGCCTTCGGCAAGCGTAATAAAATACACGGCCAGCACGGTTAATGAAACGATGCCGATAACCCGCCTGGCCGAAAAAAACTGCTGTTTTACAACTGCCTGTTTTACTTGCTGGGGCTTGGGCGAGTTGAGTTCCTGTGTTTGTTTGGTAACTTTACGCTTCAGGTAAAAGTTAAAATCGTCATTTACTACTTTAAGTTGTTCGGGCGGCAAGCCCCTGCGTTGAAGTTCAATGTAAGCGGTTTCGACAGCCAGGGGCTGAAAATTTCTTGAATTGCGTACAATAGCGATTAATTCTGAGCTTTCAAGTCTTTCGTACTTGTGCTCAAATGAGTTAGCATTAACAAGTTGGTCCATAATGAAGGTAAGGTGTGCATATATATTACATCAACTAACATTGTTATATACAGGTAAGCCGGCATTATTTATTCAATGCCTTAGGCCGGTTTTCAACTGTAATTGTTCGCCGGCCTCTATATACTGATGTTTGTTGTTGAATGCTTTATTGCCGTTAATCTCCTCATCATCACGCCACCGGGTACACTTTTCGGTTTGGAGGGTTTTACGTAAATTGATATTGTTTATTTCCTGTTCGATTTTGTTTAAGGTATTTAACGGTGCGGCAATGGCTATGCTTTGAGCGATAAAATCCGTATTCGGTGTTAACCGTTGTAAAATTCCGCTTGCTTCCGGAAACCAGGTGTTCATATGCCTGTTTTTAACAACCTTAAATAGGTGGCCCGATAGCGTTACTGCATAATTGTTATGCACAGCTAACAATTGGCCTCCGTTCGGGGTATCCGAACTTTGTAACTGTATACTCAAAATCAGATCAGGGGGTACTTGGGTTTAAAACTGGAATCAAATATAGATACTTTTTTTAAATAAAAATGGAGTTAAAAAATTATCTTTTTTCAAGAAAATGACTTTTAAGTACCTGGCATATATGTATTTATGCTTAAATGTTAATTTTAGTTAAAATGTTGTTTCGCTACAGTTACAGCTAATTTTTATATGTATTTTTAAGCATGCTTAAACATCTACTTTTGTTACTATTGGTCGGTGCAATTCCGGCATTAGCTATTGGGCAAAGTATTCAAACCGGGGTTGTATTTGAAAACAAAACGCGTGTAACGCTACAAGGCGTTAAGGTTGAAAACATCGGCACGCACAAGGTTTTCATTACCGGTAAAAGTGGTGTATTTAACATTGAAGGGAAAACAGGCGATGTACTGGTATTTAGCAGCAGCTTTTACCGTGCCGATACTGTGCTGCTAACTGATAATAAACCAATGGAAATTTTCCTGGTGCCGCAGCATAATATGCTTAACCAGGTTAATGTTACGGCTACAGAAGCCAAACACACGGGCTCGTTCCAGGCACCCGATTTTCATAACCAAACGGTAGTTTACCTTCGCGATCCAAAAACCGGATATTACAAAGGTGGCGTAGCAATCAGGCTTCATTACTTTAAAAAAGACGAAAAACGAAAAGCTAAGCAAGCCGCCTTTTTAAAAGACCAGCAGCAACAGGATGAGATAGCCAAAGTTTTTAGTGCCGGCAACATCAGCAAATACCTGCCCCTGAAAGGAAAGGATATGGATGATTTTTTAATCCTGTACACGCCATCAACTAAAAATTATTTCAGCAGCGCTTTTAACCTGGCTGCTTATCTTGATACAAGCTACAAAGCCTTTTTAAATATCCCGGCAGATAAAAGGAATACCGATCTGGGTGCTTCGCCGCCTGTTTTGGGCAAGCAATAGGTTTAAGTTACAAATCCTTGTACATGATATGGGTATCTACAAAGCCTAATTGCCGGTGCCTGAATCCCTTAGGCGTGGTCCCGATAATAGTAAAGCCATGTTTTTGCCAAAGCTTTACAGCCTTTTGGTTAGTTGAAACCACAAAATTAAATTGCATGCCACGGTAACCCAGTTGTTTAGCTTTTTCAAGCGAATGCAGGCACAATAAACTGCCCACGCCTTTGCCGCGGGTATCGGGGTGTACCATGTAGCCACAATTGGCCACATGATTGCCCAGGCCTGGCTGGTTGGGTTTTAATATATAGGTGCCCAGTATTTTGCCATCTTCTTCGGCAACAAAAGTTTGGATGGGGCTGCCAAACCAGTATTTGTCCAAATCGGTTTTTGGGGTTGCGGGGTCAAAGGCATAAGTATCGCCGCTTTGTATAACGTTTGAGAATATTTCCCAAATTGAATCGTAATCCTGGGGAGTAGCCGGCCTTATTTCCATGTATCTAAATGTTGGTTATTTATGATATTAGTTTGGTGGCAAAAGTGCATTATAAGTATAATAGATGAAAAAATAAAACCGGCTAATTTTGCTGTGTGCTGTAACATTTCAGTAAAGTTGCCGTCTGTTAGGCATATATTTTCAGCCTTATGCAAACAAAATCCGGTACCCCTGCGGTAGCAAATAGCAACAACCCTAAAATAGGTTATGTAGATAATTTAAAGGTAGTGCTTACGGTACTGGTGATTATGCACCACGCATTTATTACTTATGGGGCGCCCGGAGGCTGGTATCTTACAGAAAAAACCACGTTTAAGCCGGCGCTTATCCCCATGACCCTGTTTGTAGCTATCAACCAGGCATTTTTTATGGGGTTCTTCTTTTTCCTTTCGGCATATTTTACCGAATCGTCATACAATAAAAAGGGCGCTCTGAAGTTTTTGGGCGATAGATTGAAACGCCTTGGTATCCCGCTGGTATTTTATTCGTTTATCCTTTCGCCGGTTTTAAGCTACCTGGTTTATAGGTTTGCCGAAGGAAATAACATTACCTACCTGCAATATTTGGGCGGCTTTCATTCCTGGATAAATTTTGGGGTGCTATGGTTTGTGGCCGCTTTATTATTATTCAGTGTGTTGTATGTAATTGTAAGGGTTTGGTTTGATAAAAAGCCAGGTGTGGTAAACTCAATGCCACCCGGTGGCTGGAAGATTATTTTATTTACCACCGCGCTGGCACTTGCCAGTTACCTTATTCGATGGATTTTCCCTGTCGGCTGGATCTTAAAACCGGTTGGCTTCCAGTTAGGGCATTTTGCGCAATATCTGGCTTTATTTGTTTTGGGTATTATAGCTTCGCGGGGGAGATGGCTCATTAATATCAATTATCAATTAGCTAAAAGGTTTGCCTTAGCGGCGATGGTAATGATTGTGGTGCTGTTTCCGGTATTATTTGCTGTAGTAACTATAACCCACAGCCCTATTGAAGCCCTCAATGGGCATGGCAACTGGCAATCAATAATGTATGCCTTTTGGGAGCAGCTTACCGGTATCTTTATCATTGTAGCCTTGTTGGGTATTGCCCGGCAAAAGTGGAACAATCAATCCGCGTTTTTTAAAAAGCTTTCCCGGTTAACTTTCTGTGTTTATATTTTTCACCCACTGGTATTGATATCGTTGTCGGTTTTGCTGAAACCATGGGGTGTTGATCCGGCATTGAAGTTGTTACTTGTTGCACCGGGCGCTGTTGCTGGCTCATTTTTGCTAGCGGCGATATTAGTTAAGGTGCCGGGGGTGAAAGCCATAGTGTAAATCATGTAATGACGGATAGTATTTAGTCGAAAGTCTTAAGTTCTAAGTCAAAAAGGAGGGATGTTTTCGGGTGTATCATTTCCTGCTGCCGGTTGGAATGGTATTTGCATCATGAAACCAAATTGTAAAATATACTGCCGTGAAAGACGAGAACATAAAAACAGCCGCCCGGGTATTATTAGGGGCAGGTTTTAATAATGGCTGGCATCAGTCACCTTACATTTGCGCGTAAAGATTTTAAGGCACAAGTACCCGACTGGGTGCCTTTAAAAACAGACGATACCGTGGTATACTCCGGCATAGCCGAGATAACCTTGGGAACTGCATTGGTACTTGCTCCCGAAAAATACAAAGCAACTACAGGTAAAATAACGGCCACATTTTTTACAGCAATTTTCCCCGGTAATATATCGCAATATGTAAATAAACGCAGCGCTTTTGGATTAGATACAGATGGTAAACGGTTCATGCGGCTGTTTTTTCAACCCGTGCTGGTGTACTGGGCGCTTAAAAGTACCGGCAATGTTAAATAGATTATAACATAGCGAGCCGTAGCCGGCAATAACCGCACCGCTGAAAAGAGTAGGCTTCTGTACCTAAAGCTGTTAACGTAATCTGGCGACGAAATATAGGTTGCAGGCATGTCCATTTTTTCGTCGCCAAATTACGGTTGTTATTTTATATTTCTTCCTTTTCTTCGGCTTCCGGTTGTTTAGGTTCTTCCCGTTCAACAGTGATGGTGCATTCGCCAACTAAGGCTGCTACTGCGCCAACTGCCGCCAATACAGGCGCCAGGAAAATACCCACAAGGCCTATTGCCAACGGAAAGGTCATCAGTTCTTTACCTGAATGATCGGTTATGGTTATTTTTCTGATGTTGCCTTCGGCAATCAGTTCTTTTACTTTTTTAAGCAGGATATCTCCGTTTATGGAGAATGATTCTTTTGTGGCCATGATAGGTGTTATTAATGGGTTAATTTAAATAATAATTCAGCACAAGTTGCAGGTGATGATAATCATTAATACTCATTTGACTATAAGTTGTTTGTATTGTTACTCATTAAATTTATTAATGTTTAAAGCAAAGGTTTATCCAGAATGGAAGCCCGAAATAAAGTGGAAATTTTGGGAGCACATGGAACAGATCTCGGTATGGCAATCCCGGCCCAACCGGTAGAAGTTGGTCCGGGCCAGGCTATCCGTTTATACGCCTGCAAGGCCTTAGGCGCGGCCGGCCCTTATGCCCGCTGTTGGCCGGTATTCACTGCTATCCTTATTGCAAAAAAAACAGGTTTGGTTACAACTACCTGTACTTGTTCCTTGCTTTTATCGTCCCTACAGGGCCTGTCACATTATATTTTGCAAAAGCACTGTCATTAAACTATCTTAGGCCATATAAATCCACAAAACCTTATGGAACCGATAAAAACCCCAAGGCCGACAATAGGTTGGAAAGCGCAATTAGACGATGGCAGCGAATTTTTTACCGAGGAATCAATTGCCGCAGCCGATGTATTGCTGGATAATTATATTGCCGCTTTACAGGGCGCTACAAATGAACGAACTATCTGGAAAGCCATCGAAACCGTTGTAAAAGGCTTTGATCAGTTGAATATTGATCATGATTACTTTATTGAGACCATGGAACGTGAAGACCTGGCCGAGTATATCCAAAAGGCCGCCGAAGCCGCCGGATTGTTTTATGACGGCGACGTAACCGAAGAGTGGCGCGAGGAGTGGTAGGCGTCCTGTTAAATTCCGTAAAAAATAGCATGGGCTATAGTATTGAGTCGTTAGTCTGAAGTTCTAAGCCAAAAGAAAGAATATGTTGCTATTGACTTAACGACAGTATCACAGGCACATTAAAAAGGCGATCAGTGTTTTCACGCGATCGCCTTTTTTTAAAGTATAGGCTCGGTAACTGAAAAAACTACCTGGCTGATGATTTGCTACAGACCGGCCCAAAAATTCATTCTGACATCAAGTTATTATACAATAACAACAGAAGGTTCTCCATACCTGAAGTGAAATGCATTGGACGGCTGATAGCTTGATGGTTCCTGGGCGTTTGCCACGTTTGTTATAAACTTCAAATCAGTAAGGGGTGGTTCCAAAAGCATAATAATATCAGATCCTCCAAAAGCAAAATAGCCAAACTCTTGTCCTTTAACTACCTGTTGCCCCTGCAGGGTGTCTGTATACATATTCACTGAGGATACCTGGGCCATGCCGATAGGTATGGTAGCAACCAGCCCAACGTTGGATGTGCTTGTACTGGTGTCAATTACCAGTACGCCCCTGGCTTGGGTAAACTCGTATCCATCTTCGGCCGCATCGGGCGCATCAAACTGGTTATCGGTAATATTAACAGCAAGGTATACATTGCCGGGTACTGCTACCAGGTCAAGAACGGTGCCGCTTACAGGGGTGTGAAAACGGTGATAATCAAAAGGGCTTAAAAAATAGTGAACAAAAGTGCCGTTATAAAAATTGGCGGCGTATGGGCTTCCCGCCTCGCCAAGTAAATCGTTGATGTTGCCTATGGTATGCGTTTGTTTTAAGGTTAACGTTGTAAGATTGCCCTCATTATCAGTTACATTACCGTCCTGATCAATCTGGTAATACGCTTTAAACGTACAATCAGCCGGCGAACAGATAATGGTATTGTCATCGGGATTGGCAACCGGGCGCATCGGCGATCCATCGGGTTGCGTTGAATTTAATTGGCGGTAAAAAAAGGTATTGAATGAAACCCAGTTAGGCGCGTCATCGGAGTAGTTGGGCAGGTTATATTCAGGATCGTTCCAGTACGATTGTAGTGCTTCTGGTGTAAGCGAGGCAGGGGTGTCTAAAAAACTGCCCCAGGCCGTAGCATATTGGTCAAGCCAGCCGGCAAACGTAAACTCATTAATCGGGCTTACATAGTCCTGCAAGGTAACACCAGCTGAACCCTGGTCTACCAGCCAGTAAAACTGGCACAGGCGGTCATATATTTCCTGGCTATAACCATTTTGCCCGGGGGTATTTTGCCACGGATCATAAGTGCCGGTATTTTCGCTGGGTATCACTTCGGCAAAAAGCGTCAGGTAGGTAATATAATCGCCGGGGATAGCAGGCCATCCAAAGCCCGAATATATATCATCGAGGGCATTGTACAAATCAGGATCAAGGTCGGCTATTGCCAGATTGTTTGCCGATACCAGTGAATTTGTTAGCGCATTTGCAAAGTCACTGTCATCATTAATCTGGTTTTGAAGCTCCTGAATTACATCGTAAGAGGTTGTGGTTGTTGTTAGTGTGCTCATAATGCTGTTTTTTTGATAGTAGGTTTATGTAAATTGGATGTACTAATGTATAAACTATTTATAAATAATAATAAATAAAAAAATATTTATTTGTCGCATCCTAAAAATGTGTATTTGTCAGATTATCAACACATGTTAAAATGATTCTTCATTATGATATGAAGTATTAGTATGTAAAATTAATATTAAAAAATAGCTACAGTTCTTAACAGATTTCGTGATATCAAAGGCTGCGGCCCCAATATCTTGTTCGTGGGGATACCGAAATAAAATCAGGTCCTCCTGTTTCCGATATTCCGGGCAGCCGCAGCTACAACACTACCATGCCCACAGTTTATTACCCAAACTGCGTATAGCTAATTTTCAGGTTTAATACGCCAAAATGCAGGTAGGCGCTAAAGACAAAAAAAAGCATTATTTTAGCTTAAAATAATGCCGGTAAACGCCGCAATTTTTTATTTTTGAGGATAACTACAACTCTAATACCTTTTGCAATATGAATATGCTTTTTGGCGGCGGCAGCTATTATTATTTGGTGCTTATTTTAGAAGCCTTTTGTATTATTCATTGCCTGCGCAGGGGTACCCAACAACAATGGCTTTGGATACTTATTGTTATACCCGTTTTGGGCTGCCTTTTTTATATTTACAAGGAAATTTTAACCAATCGCCATTCCATCCGTATACCTAAAGTGGATGTGGGCGCTGTACTTAATCCCGGTGTAAAACTGAAACGACTGGAAGATGAGCTTCGTTTTACCGATACCTTTGCCAACAAAGTAAAACTGGCCGATGCCTACCTGGAAGCCGGCTTTATCGATAAAGCGGTTGAAATATACCAGGCCAGCCTTACCGGCGCCTTTGCCGAGAATGAACATGTACTTGCCCAGTTGATTATTGCCTACTACGAACAAGAGCGTTACCAGGAGATTATCCCGATAGCACAAAAGATTTATAAACTACCCCAGTTTGCCCGTTCAAAAGCGCACATGAAGTATGCAGAAGCCCTGGAAAACACCGGCCAGGTTGATTTGGCCGAGAAAGAATTTAAGGCGATGAAAGGCCGCTACTCGTACTTTGAGCAACGCTACCAATACGGCTTGTTCCTGACAAGGCAAAACCGCGCTGACGATGCCTACCAGGTTTTTGCCGATATCCTGAATGAAGAACGCCAGCTAAGCGCCATGGAACGCAAAGCCAATAAAGTTTGGTTTGCCAAAACCAAGGATGAGCTGAAGAAGCTGGCAATGGCGTAGCTGTTTGTTTGGCCCGGATAGGGTTTTAATTTCGGCATCACCGCTATCTACATTGTGCAGGCAAGTAGATACGTCCCTCGCAATTATGGGGATTACCAAAGGTGTCCGTCCGTCCGCAGGTGTCCATGTTTGAATAATCGGAAAAAAGACAGGAAGCAAGTGCAGCTTTCCCCCCCCCTTAAAAACTCACAAAAAACGGTGCCTCAAAAACATGGCCTGCGCTAAGCTTCTGGATAGCTTCTTTATGTTTGATGTCTTTTTGCCCGCCTTCGGTATCAGCGCAGCCTAACCATGGCTCGATGCATACAAAATCGGCGCCGGGTTTGGCCCAGATGCCCAGGTAGCTAAAGTGGGGGAATTCAACCGATAGGGTTTGGTCGTGTTTATCGCTTTTTATGGTTACCATCCGCGATTTTAATTCTTTAAACACCAAGGCATCGGCATCAAATAAATTGCGGGTCAATTGCAGCCTGTTTTTGGGTGTTGGTATAGGGTGGGTTTCGCCATTGAAAAATCCATCGGCAGATAGCAGTTCTGTTTCCAGGTGCTCATCGGTTTCAAATTCAATGTAGTAGTCCTCGTACTTTTCGCCTTTGTTAAAGGGAACGTTAAACGCAGGATGGGCGCCTACCGAAAAGTAGATGGTTTTTTTATCCAGGTTAATAACCTTGTAGGTTATCCTGAGCGCGTTATCTATCAAGGTATACAATACCTGGTAGTCAAACTTAAAGGGGTAAGCCTTTAAGGTATTATCACAATAAGGTAACGAAAAACTTGCCGAAACATCATCAGCATCCAGGGTAATAAATTCCGACTGCCTGGCAAAGCCGTGACGGCCCATGGGATATTTGTTGCCATCAACCAACAGTTCGTTATTAATTAACCCGCCTACCACTGGGAACAAGTTGGGCGCATGCCATGGCCAAATAGATGCATCGGCCTGCCACATATGCTCAAGCCCGGTTGCCTTATCAATTAATGAGCTTAACTGTGCACCTTTAGTGTCGATGCTTGCCTTCAGGTATTCGTTTTCAATGGTAATCATAACAATAAGAATTTGTCGGGACCCGAAGTTAGGGAATTGTTTGAATTTCAGGAATTACTTCAACATTAGATTTTCCAAATTCTATTAATTCATATATTCTTCATTAATCAACCGCGGTAGTTTTTAGTCTAAAGCCTAAAGTTCTAAGTCAAAAGAGATTTTAATTAATACTTTGTAGCTCTTGACTTAGAGCTCAAGACTTTGAACTTAAGACTCAACACTAATCATCATCTTCTTCCTTCTTCGGCTCCAATATCACAAAGGCGCTCCGTTTTGGCGCGGGCATAATCGAGTTTTCGCCTTTAACAAACTTCCAGATCACCTCATTCAGATCGATATCCGGCGCGGCATCCTCTTTGGCCAGGTTAAACAATTCAGATCGGCGGCTGCTTTCATTTACGGCAACGTTTCGCTGCTCCAGGTCTACCTGTGCCGGTTTGGCAATATATGGGCTAAAATCTGCTTTGCCGGTAAAGCAATCATATAAGGGCATAGCGGCGGCATCATATTGGCTCATTGGCGGCAGGCCCAAAATTAATTCGATGGTACGTAACACCCCCGAGGTAGAATACATGCCGTGTACCACCGCGTTGCGTTTAACATATGGACCGGCAACAAATACGGGCGATCGGTGCGCATCTATATGATCGGGGCCATTTTGGGCGTCATCTTCCAGGATAAACACTACCGATTCTTTCCAGATGGGGCTTTTTGATAAATGCTCAATAAACTGGCCTATTGCAAGGTCATTATCACCAACGGCGGCGGTTGGCGATATGGCGCCCTTACGCTGCCCACTGGTATGATCATTAGATATACGCACGCTGTTGAACCTTGGTACAGCGTTAACCGCTAATAACGAATCAAAATCATGCGCCCATACCTGCACCCTTTTAACATCTTTTACACTAAGGTCAAAGCCCGGGGCCTGTTTGCAGTAATGGCCTTCTAATGATTTTAGGTTGGCTTTGCCGGGGTTTCCGTCACTCACAAACTCGCCGTAGGTGCGGTAGCTTATGCCCGCGCGTTTGCAGTAATCCCAAATGAAACCATCGCGGGGGTAGGCTGCCTTGCGGGTGCCTTCAAAATCATAATTGCCGCCCCGGCTGCCGTAGCTGGTTGGCCAGGTTTTCTCCACAAAATCGGTGGCATAGGCGGCGGTGCTCCAGTTGTGTCCGTCCGCGCTTACCTCAGCATCTACATAAAAATTGTCAAGTAACACAAACTCGCTGGCTATGGCGTGGTGGTTCGGCGTTACTTTTTTGCCGAAAATACATAGCGAGGTATCGCCGTTGCCTTGTGGCATATCACCTAAAACCTGGTCGTAAGTGCGATTTTCTTTAATAATGTAAAACACATATTTAATCGGCGATTTCTCGCCCATACGCCTTGGTATGGGGTTGCCTTGTTCGCCGGGGGCGGTTTTGGCTTTGATATTGGTAAATGGAGTATTGGCGTAAACCTGTTTGGTATAAGCCTTTAGCTGTACAGGTGTTGGCGTGGCTATAAACGATAATGTGCCTTTAAACAAGCCACCTATGTACTGCTCGCGGCTGTTAATGGCCCCTTGCTTATAACCGCTGTTATCCGTTTTCAACATGGGTTGCGGGCCCTGCGGGTTGGCCATCGAGGTGAAACCCTTACCGTTGGCAACCAGTATTTTTTTGCCCAGCATTTTAACATTGGTAGGGTACCAGCCTACCGGGATAAAGCCCACACTGCGGCTGCTGCCGGGTTTGCTTACGTCAAACACTGCAAGGCAATTGTTATCGGCATTGGCTATGTACAGCGTTTTTTCATCGGCGGATAAGGCAAGGCCGTTGCTGGTTGAGCCCGTTAAATGGGTGGGGTATAAGGCGGTTGAAATATTCTCGAGTATTTTATGGCTTGCGGTGCTTATTACCGATACCGAATTGTCGTTGGCGTTGGCAACATATAATATACTGCCTTTTTTATTCAGCAATAGTTCATTGGGGTGGCTTTCGGTTTTAATGGTGCTTAGCTTGCCGGTTGCTGTATTGTAAAAGCCCAGCTCGTCGCCTCCCCACAAGGAAATGTACAAGGTTTTTTCATCGGGCGATAGCATGCAGGCGTAGGCCTCGGCGGGTAGTTTTACCGTTTTCAGGGTTTTGCCCGCAGCGGGGTCTATAATGTATAAAAGGCTGTCTTCTTTCGTAACGGTATACAAGCGGGTGTCAGCCTTGTTAAGGGTGATGCCGGTGGGGCATACCTTGCTTTTGGGCCATTTGTTGGGTGCAAGCCTGATGGTATCGGGTTTGCCCAGTTTGTTATCGGCTATGTTAAAAACATACAGCCAGTTATCATTGCCGCCCGATGCGTAAAGCTTTTTTTCGTTGTGGCTAAAAGCCAGCCCGTACCATGATTTGGCTACTACCTTTTCATCCAGTAGTTTTTCGTTTTTTGGGTCGATAAGCTGGATAGATTGCGTGCTTTGCCCGTTATTGGTTACCGCCAGTAGCCTGCCCGAGGCCGATAGCTGGAGGTTAAGCGGCAAATCGCCCAGGGGCAATGAGGATGCACCCGCGGGACTTAGCTTCCATCCGTTGGGTAATAAAACCTGCCCGGTTTGGGCTATTTTGCCCGGTGTTTGGGCAAACGATGTAACTGACGACGCTAAAATTGCTAAACCTATAAGTAGCTTTTGTTTCATAACCGGATGATTGTATTTCAAAACTAAACAAACAATCGGTCATGATGTGTTACTTAACAAAAACATAATATAGTAAAAAGGCCCGCTTGCGGGCGGGCCTTGTGTATGTAATAGCTTTTTTACTTCAGCAAATTTTTCCAGCTTACCTGGTCGTCAATTATTTTTTCCAGGTCGGCGCTTGATACCACCTAAACTTTTATAAATCACCTACAATATTTATAAATTCAATTCATTCCCTTCCTGCAAATCAAAACGGTATTCTTTGAAAAATCTAACTCTGGCGCTATTAATGGAGGATCTTGAGATAGGTCGAGTTGGCGAATAATTCCAACTTATAATAGCTGTTCGCTGCGGAGTGCTATCGAAAAGTGAAAGAGATTCAAAGTGTTTAATTGTGTTCTCAAGCTGCTTTACAGCGGTGCTTTTATTCTTTCGTTTAATCTTAATAGTGTCTTTGATTTCTACCAAAAAAAAGGATTCCCCTTCGAGTATTAATCCAAAGTCACAACGCTTTCCAGCAAAACGATGATCTAAGCAACATTTGTCTATAGCCAAGAAAAAAAGCCTTTTTTGACTGGTATTTACAACCTTGAAATGGAAATAATTGTTAGTTGCATAACACCAGCTTTGCGGGTCGTCAAAGATAAATAATTCTCTTTCCGATGTTTCGGTTAAGCAGGCATTTTCATCGATAAGGGGTATTTGTCTTAAAAGATCATTGATCATACACTTCCCTTATATAATTCAAAAATTGAATTAAAATCTGAATTGATTATTTCCGAAGCTTCATCTAGATAGTTTTCGTCAATTAATTTTGAACTTTTGTCAACTATGTTTTTTGCTTTACCATTATACAACTCATAGGCGATAAAATTATCCGGATTTAACCAGTATTTTTCTGGAATAACCTTGCTGACTAATGCTTTTGTGTTTTTGCCTTGAATGCCAGCTAAAATACAATTGTTAAATGCGGATAAGCAATATGGACTATGAGTTGTAACTATTAAATCATTAAAAGCGTCATTTTCTGAATTTTGATTGGCGCATTTCTCTATAATATACTTTATTAGTTCATATTGAGCTTTTGGAAAGAGATTTAACTCTGGTTCCTCAATAACAAAAGTTCTATTTGTGTTTCCTCTTTCATTAAATCCCTCAATCGCAATGATTAGCGGAATTATGGTCTGAAAACCGCTTGAAACTTCTGCAAGAGAAATTTTCTGTTTCGATTTTAGATCTATCACTAAGTGTTCATTATCTTCTAAAACATATCTTATATTAAGAAATCGAATATCGATTTTTTTTATTTTCGATAAAGTTCTTTCTATAAGAGCTCCAAAGTTTTTAAAAACGTCTGGCAATAATATGTCCTCGTTTAAAAACGAAAAAATAGATTTTGATAGGATACTAAATAAATTTCTCTCTGATGGAATGTATACTGAGTATTTAGAGAAGGACACTATTTTTTTTAGTGTACTAACGGAATGATTTATTTTTGTCAGGTGTGTTATAATCGAATTTTGAATTGCATTTAGTTGGGTAGCCAAGGCAGTAAACTCAGCCTCGTTTTTTTCTTTGTCAAGTTCGTTTAATTGTTTCGTTAAGATGTCTGATCTTTGTATGTTATTATTGAAACTTTCCAGTATTTCATCTTCACTTGGGTCAAAATCTTCGTGGTCTTTAATTAATTGTAAAAAATCGTCATTTACATAAGTTATTGAATGCTTTAAATCACTGTATGAAAAGGAATAATTTTTGGATTCGTAACTGATCTTAGTGGTTTTATTAACATAAGACTTGATGTTGTACAATTCAAGAAAAGATTCGAAAGATTTACTTTTATCAACAAAATTATAGTTTCGAAATATAGTGATAAGTTTCGCTATCGTACTTTTACCACTTGATTGAGGCCCAATTAAAACAATTACCTGACGTAATTTGAGGTCGATTTTTTTAATAGGCCCCAAATTTTCAATGCGGATTCTTTCCATATTATCTAAATAACGGTAATTCTTTCAATTATTGTGCTAACTTTTACTTCAGCAAATTTTTCCAGCTTACCTGGTCGCCGATAATTTTTTCCAGGTCAGCGCTGGCTACGCGTTCCTGGGCCATGGTATCGCGGTAGCGGATGGTTACGGTATCGTCTTCTAAACTCTGATGATCAACCGTGATACAGAAAGGGGTACCTATGGCATCCTGGCGGCGGTAACGCCTGCCAATGGCATCTTTTTCTTCGTATTGAATATTGAAATCAACCTTAAGCCTGTCCATAATTTCGCGGGCTTTCTCTGGCAAACCATCTTTTTTGGTAAGCGGGAAAATAGCGGCTTTAACCGGCGCAAGGCAAGGGTGCAGGTGCAGTACGGTACGGCTATCCTGTTTCTCGTCGGTACTCAGGTCTTCCTCTTCAAAGGCATTGATCATGGTGAGCAGGAACATCCTATCCAAACCTATCGAGGTTTCCATCACATAAGGTATATAGTTACCGTATGGTTTGCCGGTTTCCGGGTCAACTTCGGGGTCAAAATATTGCATTTTTTTGCCCGAGAATTTTTGGTGCTGGCTCAGGTCAAAATCTGTACGGCTATGAATACCTTCTACCTCTTTAAAGCCAAACGGAAACTCAAACTCAATATCAACCGCGGCGTTGGCATAATGGGCCAGTTTGGTATGGTCATGGTAGCGGTATTTGGCCGCATTTGTACCCAGGGCCAGGTGCCATTTAAGGCGGGCAGCTTTCCAGTATTCGTACCATTCCATTTCGGTGCCGGGGCGTAAAAAGAATTGCATCTCCATTTGCTCAAACTCGCGCATGCGGATGATGAACTGGCGGGCAATAACCTCGTTACGGAAAGCCTTGCCTATTTGCGCAATACCGAAAGGGATTTTCATCCTGCCCGATTTTTGCACGTTTAAATAGTTTACAAAAATACCCTGAGCGGTTTCCGGGCGAAGGTAAACCACATCGGCATCATCAGCTACGGCGCCCATTTGGGTGCTGAACATCAGGTTAAACTGGCGTACATCCGTCCAGTTGCGGGTGCCGCTAACCGGGCAGGCAATTTCATGCTCAATAATCAATTCCTTTAAACGGGGCAGGTCCTCGTTTTTAAGGGCCTCGTCCATATCGTGCTGTAGCTGCTCGGCTTTATCGGTTTTGCCGTCTTTATCGTAACGGTCAATCTTATCCTCCAAAAGCTGATCGGCACGGTAACGTTTTTTAGAATCCTTGTTGTCAATCATCGGATCGCTGAAACCATCAACGTGGCCGCTGGCTTTCCAAATTTTTGGGTGCATAAATATGGCGCTATCAATACCAACAATGTTGTCATGCATTTGCACCATGGCTTTCCACCAGTAAGTTTTAATGTTGTTCTTCAGCTCGGCACCATTCTGGCCGTAATCGTAAACAGCGCTTAAACCATCATAGATCTCGCTGGAAGGGAAAACAAAGCCATACTCCTTGGCATGCGATATAACATTTTTAAAAAGTTCGTCGGTTGATTTGCTCATAATAGCTGCAAAGATACAATTTAGGCAGAAAGCTGAAAGGGGAGAATAGTAGCAAGTAGTAAGTATCAAGTATCAAGATTTTTTGATATGGCAGATGATTTTGTCTGAACTCTGATTAAACAGATTAGTCAGATTTTTTGGATTTGATTTGACGAGACACATGTCTGGCATCTCACAATCCAGGTAATCCTTTAATCCGATGAATCGTGGTTCAGACAAATGCGTTAAGGACAGAAACGGATACCGGCCTGTGAATAAGGCCCGTGCAGTATGAGTGTATGGCCTGGCACACACTTCTACCGGTGTGGGCAACGCCCTTAAAATGACACTAAAACAGGGCATTTGCTAAAACTTATCGGGCAAAAAACGTATTCTACTATATACAACTAATTGCCGCATGGAAACCATAGTAAAAATCATATCAACCCAATATGTAACCCACAATGTAAAACAGTTCAGACTCGAAAAACCCAATGGGTTCAGCTTTACACCAGGACAGGCTACCGAACTATCTGTAAACCAACCGGAGTGGAAAAACAAGAAGAACCCTTTTACGTTTACCTGCCTTACTGATGCCCCTTACCTGGAATTCACGATAAAGATATATCCCGATAGCGAGGAAGGCGTAACCAATCAATTAAGCAAATTAGCCGTTGGTGATGAACTGATACTACGCGATGCCTGGGGCGCTATTGAATATAAAGGTCCTGGTTACTTTATAGCGGGCGGTGCGGGCATTACCCCGTTTATTGCCATTTTGAGGGATTTGAACAGGAAAGGCGAACTGGCGGGCAATAGGTTGTTTTTTAGTAATAAAACAGATAGTGATATCATTTTGGCCGATGAACTGAAAAGCATGCTTGGCCCCGATGCTGTATTTTTAATAAGCAGCCAAAAAGATAGTGTTCATGACACCCGCCGTATTGACGAAGCTTTTTTAAAGGCCGAGGTAAGCGATTTTACCAAACACTTTTACGTTTGCGGCCCCGATGCGATGGTGGAGCAGATTAACGGTATTTTAACCAGGATGGGTGCAGATGCCGATTCGGTGGTGTTTGAGCGGTAGGTTTTTGGTTCACGGGTGATAGTTCATGGATCATGGATCATGGTTCATAGTTCATAGCCTCAGGAATTTGAAACTGTTGCTTCCTTCCTGCCATCTTGGGCCAATGACTAATGACCGTCCACCATTGAACTAATGAACCAGTGAACCAATGAACCAAACAGTGATGGTCACCTCCGGACGGACGGACACCCAAAAAATCCGAAATCGAAATTCCTGATTCCGGTAAAACCACGATCTATGAACCATGAACAACTAACAAATTCTTCCATCTCATATCTCAAATCTCATATCTAACATCTATTTTTACCGCATGAGTATCCGGGTAGAAGCATTAACAAAAGTTTACGGCGAGCAAAAGGCAGTTGATGGCATCAGCTTTACTGCCGAAACAGGTGTGCTGGGTTTTTTGGGGCCTAACGGCGCCGGTAAATCAACTACCATGAAAATACTTACGGGCTTTATACCCCAAACATCGGGTACGGCATCGGTTTGCGGGTTTGATGTGGCGGGGCAGTCATTAGACGTGCGGAAGCATATCGGGTATTTGCCCGAAAGCAACCCGCTATACCTGGATATGTATGTAAAGGAATCGCTGGCGTTTATAGCCGGTATCCATAAAATAGCCGAACCTGAAGCACGCATTGCCGAGGTGATTGAACAAACCGGCCTTGGCCCCGAACAGCATAAAAAAATAGGCCAGCTATCTAAAGGGTATCGCCAGCGCGTTGGCCTTGCCCAGGCTATACTGCACAACCCCGATGTGCTGATTTTAGATGAGCCCACCTCGGGCCTCGACCCTAACCAGCTGATAGGCATTCGCCGGTTAATTACCGATTTGGGTAAAACCAAAACCATCATCCTATCTACCCATATTATGCAGGAGGTAGAAGCCGTTTGCGATAAGGTGATCATCATCAACAAAGGTAAAATAGTTGCCGATGACACGCTACAGGGTTTGAGGGCCGGTAATAACAATAAAACGCTCGAGAAAATTTTTATCAGCCTTACCAATTGATAGGTGTAAATATGGCAGCTATAACCTGGTGCTTTTCACGTAGCTTTCAGCTCAGGATTGTAATATCGAAAAGATTTAATAAACGGCCCGGCGATTGATTTGCGGGGCTTTTTATTTGAATGAAAAATCAATTCATATAAAAATATTAATAGCTTCACATTGTAGCGTTTAACACACCGTATGCGTAATTATTATAAACCTGGAATCTGTATGGCAGTTAAATATATCCGTCTTTTTATATTGTTGATGTTTTGCGCGGCTTCAAGCCTGGTTAAAGCGCAATCGGGCAATAAAATGAGCATCAGCATAGGGCCCGATGTGGGCATACCCATCAATGTCGATCACCCCAACTCTGTACACACCCGCGATATTTACCAGGACGGTTTGGGCGGGACGATGAGGGCTGAGTTTCCGTTAACCGCTGTTTTGCATGCCACGGCAAGTGTAGGGTACGTGGTTTATCACTCCAACGTGACATATTTATACGCTACACCAACCCAGTTGGGCAGTTATGCAGGTCCGTCTAATCCAGGTAGCCCGCCGCCGTATAAATACTTTCCTTTAAAAGCAGGGCTGAGGTATTACTTTGTAAAATGCCTGTTTGTTAGTGCCGAAGCAGGCGATGCGGTAAAGATTGGTGACCAGGCTAAAGCTTCGTTTATATATTCGGGAGGTGCGGGCGCGGTAGTTCCTTTTGGTGTTCACCACGCACTCGATATTGGTTTCCGGTACGAGCGTGGCTATAAAAACATCAATTCAGATTTTAAAATGGGGCAAATAGGTATCGGCTTTTCTTATAAATACACATTTTAAAGTAACTGCTTGTGACAGGGTTTAGCTCTGCTGTTTAATTCCTTAAAATTCTCTGGCCGGGAGATAATCCATATATTAATCTTATCACATGAAAAAAAAACTACTCGCCCTGTTGATCTTAGCATCTACCTGCTTTACAGCAATGGCACAAACCAACGATACCAGGCCACCGAGGGTCGCAGTTGGTTTCAACCTGGGGGCCACCGTGGGGCCGCAGAGCGATAACTACCCTGTAGCCAGTGGTTTTGGTATTAAATTCGAATTTCCTATCAAATCAACCCCGGTTAGTATCATGGCTTCGGCGGCTTATACATTTATACTGTCAGAGGCTGCCTATTTCAATGATAGGCGTAATTATGATAACAGTTTTGACGGAGACGCACATATTGCCTCGTTTGCCCCCGTTGAATTAGGTGTAAGGGTATATATGGATGGTAACCTTTTTGTTGAAGGCAACGCCGGTGTATCGTTCAATTTAAATGAAAACCACGGTAATTACACCGGTAAAAAGGTAGCCCTGGTTATAGCGCCCAACATTGGTTACGCCTTCCGGTTTAAAGCATCAAAAAAATATGGGCTGGATTTAAGCCTTGGCTACGAAACCCGACCCGAAGATTCCCAGCTTCGTGAGTTTGGCAATTATGGCAGTTACAATCAAATAGCGGTGCGTGCGGTATTTAGCATAGGTTATTGATTACCGGTTCTATTCTTATCCCCGTTGTCATCACCTTAAACGGCTCAAAATGTACGGTATTCGGATAGCGATCTGTGAAGACACAGATCGCGGTGATATTTTGGCTTCTGTTTAAATCCGAAATCGAACATCCAAATTCCCAAATCAAAGGTTTCCTCTCAAATCCTGTTCACGTTCAATGGCTTCAAACAGTGCCTTGAAATTACCGGCGCCGAATGATTTTGCCCCTTTACGTTGGATGATCTCGAAGAAAAGGGTTGGCCTGTCTTCAATAGGTTTGGTGAAAATTTGCAGCAGATAGCCTTCGTCGTCCCGGTCAACCAGTATACCCAGCTTTTTAAGCGGCTCCAGATCTTCATCTATATGGCCAACCCTGTCGGTAAGCTCGTCGTAGTAGGAGGTAGGCACGGTTAAAAACTCAACGCCGCGGTTCTGCAGTTCGGTAACCGTGGCTACAATATCGTGGGTAGCCAATGCGAGGTGCTGCACGCCTTCACCCTCATAAAACTCCAGGTACTCTTCAATCTGCGATTTCTTTTTACCCTCGGCAGGTTCATTGATGGGGAATTTCACGTAGCCGTTACCGTTGCTCATCACCTTGCTCATCAGGGCCGAGTATTCGGTCGAGATCATTTTATCATCAAAGGTTAAAATGTTTTTGAAACCCAGCACTTCCTCATAAAAATTAACCCATTCATTCATTTTATGCCAGCCAACGTTGCCAACGCAATGGTCAACGTATAATAAACCGGTCTCGGTTGGGTTATAACTGGTTTCCAGTTTTTGATAGCCGGGCAAAAACAAGCCAGTATAATTTTTACGCTCTACAAAAAGATGAACGGTTTCGCCATAAAGCTTAATGCCGCTGGTGCGTACCTCGCCATGTTCGTCGGTTAGGGTTTGCGGCTGCTGGTAAGGTTCGGCGCCACGGCTGGTGGTTTGCTCAAAGGCGTCATAAGCATCATCAACCCAAAGGGCCAATACTTTTACGCCATCGCCATGCTTTTTAACATGCTCGGCAATAGGGTGATCCGAGTGAAGCGGGGTAGTTAACACCAGCCTTATTTTGCCCTGTTGCAATACATACGATGCTCTGTCGCGAACACCCGTTTCGGGGCCTGCATAAGCCAGTGTTTGAAAGCCGAAGGCAGTTTTATAGTAGTGAGCGGCCTGCTTGGCGTTACCCACATAAAACTCAACATAATCGGTGCCGTTAAGCGGTAAAAAATCAGTTGAGGTTGTTGGTTTATCTATGGTTTGTGTGTGCATGTTTTTAATTATTGAATTATTGAATTAGTGAATTATAGATTTGAAAAGGGGGCTTACCTTTCAGCTTTTACCTTTCGCCTTTTGCCTTTCAGCTTTCACCTCGCTACTGCCAGCTTTTATAATAATTTTCATCCTCAATCTTTATCGCATCTTCTGTAAGCATCAGTGGCCTGAAGGGGTCAATCATTACGGCAAGTTCATCGGTTGATTCTTTGCCTATCGATTTCTCGACAGATCCTGGATGCGGGCCATGCGGGATACCGCCCGGGTGTAAGGTTATCTGGCCTTTAACCACACTTTTACGGCTCATAAAATCGCCATCTACATAATATAAAACCTCGTCGCTATCTACATTGCTGTGGTTATATGGGGCGGGGATAGATAGCGGGTGATAATCATACTTGCGGGGCACAAAGGAGCATATCACAAAGTTGTTACCCTCAAATGTTTGGTGTACGGGCGGTGGCTGGTGCAGGCGGCCTGTTATCGGTTCAAAATCATGAATAGAGAGCGCCCATGGGTAATGGAAACCATCCCAGCCAATAAAATCAAAGGGATGTGTACCGTAAATGTATGGGTAAATAAGCCCCTGCTTTTTAATCAATATCTTGAAATCGCCGTGCTCATCATGGGTTTCCAGGTTGGCCGGGCGTTTGATATCGCGCTCGCAATAGGGTGAATGTTCCATCAGCTGCCCGTATTGGTTTCGGTAGCGTTTAGGGGCACGTATGGGGCTGAAGCTTTCGATGATGAACAAGCGGGTTGCTGTGCTGTCAAACTCCATCTGGTAAATGGTGCCTCGTGGTATTACCAGGTAATCGCCATAGCCAAATTTGATATTGCCGAACCCGGTTTTTAAAGTGCCCGTGCCTTCGTGAATAAACACTACCTCATCGGCCTGGCTGTTTTTGTAAAAATAATTGGTCATGCTTTGGCGTGGCGCGGCCAGTGAAATATGCAGATCGCTGTTTACCAGTACAGGTTTACGGCTTTGCAGGTAATCATCTTCGGGCGGTACATTGAAGCCAATCAGGCTGGTGTGCTTCAGGTGTTTTTCGCGGGCTATTTTAGGTTCAACGCTGTACGGCTCGCCCAGGGTTTTAACAATAGTGGGCGGGTATGCGTGGTAAACCAACGAGTAAAGGCTTGAAAAACCTTCGGTAGAAACCAGTTCTTCGGCATATAAGGTACCATCGGGCTTACGGAACTGCGTATGCCTTTTAGGCGGAATTGCTCCTAATGAATGATATACAGGCATGTTGTTTTAATTGGTTGATAATAAAACGTTTGAAGTACCAGGATAGTTTCGGAAGTTTTAAATATGCCTGTAGCGCGAATGAGCCATATGGAGCTGAACGGGCTTTGGCAGTATTAAAAAAGAAGAGGAGGGAACGGAGTTAGTATTGAGCGAGCACAGCTTTGGCAAGCATAGCATCCCTAAACGATGATGCATCGCTCATGGAGGTAAGCCCCAGGGAAAAGTAAAAGTGCTTTTGTATGCTCATGGTTATGATACGAAGTTAGGTGGTTTATTATTGTAATGCAAATGTTTAGTTTAGCGGACGGGCAAAAGCATCTAATTGGGTTAACATAACTTAACACATTTTAAATAATACATTTATAAATATTTGATAATCAATATTTTGTATTTTAACATGGTTAACACTAAAACTGATGTATCATGCAATATAGGCGCATCCAAATATTGGGGCCGGTTCGGACTAAAATGTAGAGCAATTGACAATATATGTTACAATAGAGTTACTAAATTACTGATCCCTAAAAAAGAGGATTGGTGAATTAATAATTTCGATTTTTTTGCGCAATTTTTGAAATTGAAACGATTTTGTTACGCAAAAAGCGATTTATTGTTGTTTTTTTAACCTTGCTTAACAATATGTTAATCATGGGTTTATTTAATCATTAAACCGCCGGGGTTTCTTTGCAGGGATTTTTAATCCCCCATGATAATGAAGAAACTCCTACCCCTATTAATTATCTTCCAGTTTGTCATCAGCAGTTTTGCTTTTGCAAGCGGTACTATTAAAGGAACCGTTACCGACAGAAAAACAGGCGAACCCCTGGTTGGCGCTACCGTTAAATTAAAAAGCAAAGATAAAGGCTTCAAAGCGTCAACCGGCGTTGGCCTCGACGGTACTTTTGTATTTAAAAATGTACCAGCAGGAACTTACGAAGTTGAAGCGGACTACATTTCTTTTGAAGATGATGAAGCCAATGTTACCGTACAGGATGGCGCCATTGCAAACGTTAAATTATCTTTAAAAACAAAGGAACACGCTTTAAACGAAGTAGCTATAAATGGACGCACCGATAAAAGTACCGATCAATCGGCAACCACCGCCCAGCGCAGGTCGCCGGCTTTGTTAAACGTGGTTTCGGCACGCACCATTGAGGCATCGCCCGACATCACCATCGCCAACGTTACCCAACGTGTATCGGGTGTATCGGTTGATCGCAGCACCAACGGCGAGGCACAATACGCTATCATTCGCGGTATGGATGCGCGTTACCAGTATACATTGGTTAATGGTGTTAAAATCCCCAGTCCCGATAATAAAAACCGTTACGTGCCACTTGATATTTTCCCGGCAGATATTGTTGATCGTTTAGAGGTTTCCAAATCGCTTACGGCCAATATGGAAGGCGATGCTATTGGCGGCGCTATAAACCTGGTATTAAAAGATGCCCCGGATGATTTTACCGTTCGTGCCAACCTGGGTACCGGTTTGGCGGCCAACTTTTTTAACAAAGGCTTTACAAAATTTGATCATAGCGGTAGTTTACAAACGTCGCCGCGTGCCAATGGCCGTATAGCTACCGGCGCCGATTTTACAACCGCGCCTTTCCATTACAGCGAGAATAAAGTGCCTCTGGCTACCATAGCAGGCCTGAGCGTAGGCGGCCGCAGCGCCAATAAAAAGTTTGGTGCGTTATTATCTTTGAGCTATCAAAACACCTACAGGCAAACTAACGGCACATTTTTTAGTACCGAGGTTAACCCGGCAAATAACGAGCCGCTGGTTACCGATATTGAAAAACGTAATTACAACATTCAGCAACAGCGCACGGGTGTTATTACTAAGTTTGATTACCGTATCAACAATGCCAATAAGATCACCCTCGACCTGGATTATATCAACCTTGCCCAAAACACTTACAGGTTTAGCTCGGATACCAGTTTAGAACTTGGCCGTGCAGGTATTGGCACCGGCCGTGTAGGCCAAACCTACCGCAGCGACAGGACGATACAAACCATAAAAAACGGCAATTTACATGGCGATCATAGGTTGAACGATAATTTCAGCATCAACTGGACGGCCGTTTACTCAAAAGCTACTGCCAATGAGCCCGATAGGGCTGAGCTTAACCTGAACACAGGCCGTAACGTTCAATCAGACGGTAGTATTGTACAGGCACCATTTACTTTTGATGCCAATAAAGCCCAAAGCCGCACTTTCACCAAAAACTCTGATGAGGACAAAACAGGGTTCCTAAACCTTATTTATACACCAACTTTGTTTGATACTAAATTTGAATTAAGCGCAGGTGGTATGTACCGCGATAAAACAAGGCACAGCAGCTACGATGAGTACGACCTGAGGCCAGGCGCGGCAAACACCGCTCAAACGTTCAACGGCAATGTGGATTTGAATACCTTTGATTTGTTTAACACCCAGGGCACGCCAACCAACGCGCTTAATTACGATTTTACCGAAAAGGTTGGCGCCGGATATGGCCAGGTTAAGTTTACCACAGGTAAATTATTAACCATTGCGGGCTTAAGGTATGAGCATACCAGCCAGGCATGGCATACACAGGCCGATGCTTCGGTAGAGGGTAAGGATGGTACTATCAAATATTATGATTTGTTGCCAAGCCTTAATTTCAAATACCAGTTTAATGAAAAACAGGATCTGCGCCTGTCGTACTACTCGGCCATAAGCCGTCCGAACTTTTACGAGTTGGTACCGCATACAGCCGGCGACCCGGACGCCCTTTATGACGAATTAGGCAACCCGAACCTGAAACGTATCACTGCCGAAAACTTCGACTTACGTTACGAGCTATTCCCTAAAGCGCTTGACCAGCTATTGGTTGGTGTGTTTTATAAATCAATAAACAACCCGGTTGAGTATGCCATCGAAAAATCGGGCACAAGCTATGTATTGAAGCCGGAGAACTTTGGTAATGCCAATAACTACGGCTTTGAGGTTGATTACACCAAATATTTCAGAAGCTTTGGTATCCGTGCAAACTACACCTACACCAACTCAAAAATAACCACAGATAAGGAAGAGGACTATCGTAACGACCAGGGGCAGGTAACGCACCGTACCGTACAGCAAACGCGTTCATTACAGGGCCAGTCAAAAAATATTGGTAACCTTTCATTACTGTACCGCAGCGTTAAAAACGGGCTTAATGCACAATTGTCATTTGTATACACCGGTGCAAGGTTAAATACCGTATCGCCATATCTAAATAATGATATCTGGCAAAAAGGTTTTACAACGCTTGATCTATCGGCCGATAAACGCTTGTTTGGTAACCTGTACGTGTACGCTAAGGCAACCAACCTGTTGAATACCCCCTATGAATTAGAGATCAGGAGGCCTTACCCAACCGACGCGGTAAACGTTGAACTGCAAAAAGCAGGCGAAAACACCGCTGTACGTAAAGACCTTTACAAACAATATTACATACTTGGTTTACGGTATAAATTATAATGATATTAAAGATGAAAAGCTTAAACAAAATATATTTTGCATGCCTTATGCTGTTAACGCTAAGTGCATGCCATAAAGCCGAACTGGCAATTATTTCGCCGCCATTGCACCAGGTAAGTAACGGTATCACTTCTGATACACTTAAAGGGGCTGTAAAAGGCACCATGCTTAGCGGCAAAACTTATTACTTTAAAACCGATATTACCGTAAACGAAGGTGATACCCTGCAAATGGAGGCCGGTGTAAAACTGATAGCCATAGGCGACGGTAAAACCTACCAAACAGCGCCGGAGATTATCATGCACGGTACTTTTATCAGCCTGGGTACAAAAGATAAACCCAATTATATAACCGTACAAAATGCTGATACCTATCACACTGAAGCAAATGCACAAAACTACAGCAACGTTTTTAAAGGATATTGGGGAGGTATAGTTTGCTGGCCCGACCCTTCATCAAAAAGTGCTACCCCGGGCGGCGATCTAATCATTAAATGGACACATATTGAATTTGCAGGTGGCCCGGCAAGCGGTAACGAAACAGGTATTTACGCCAGCGGCGACCCAAGGTATATCATCTTTTTTCAAAACATTAACAGGAACTTCATTTTAGAAGATTCGTGGGTGTTTGGCGCCAAGGATGATGCCATCAGGGTATCTGGCGGCAAGATCAGTGTTATGCGAAATACCTTTGAGCTTTGCGGACAATCAGGCGGTGAGTTTTTTAACATGAAAAGCGGTACCGTTGGCGATTTGGCTTATAACTTTATGATAGGCGCTGCTACCAACGCGTTAAAGGCATCTGATGCCGGCAGCTCGGGTACCCAAACCAATGTTAATATGTACAATAATACCATGGTTAACTGCGGCTTCAGGCAAACAAAATCTGGTCGTGGCGGCTCTATCAACTTTGAAAAGGCTGCACGCGGAACAGTTTATAACAACATTATAGCCAACTGCCGTTTTGGTTTGCGTTTAACAAGCGATGCGGACTTAATCAACATTAAGTACAACAATCAATATTACTACGGACAAACCCAAAAAATTGTAGACCTGTTTAATGCAGCTGATGGCGTATCAACTTTTCAATCGGCTGATGTACATTCGACCACGCCAAAAGATAACGATCCTGCGTTTTATGGCTACGACCTTACCTCTTTTGATTATACAGCCAATCCCGGCCCAATGACGGTATCGTTGCAAACACCGGCTGCGGTAATGGTTGGTACATCAAACTTCAGGTTAAAATCAACGTCGAAAGCGCTTAAGGCGGGCAAAACTGATTTTACACCAATGCATGCGGTAACCGCAACCGGTACTTACGGTACGGATATTACCCCGCCGGGTAAAGACGCGGGCGCTTATCAAAATGACTTTACAGGTAACCAGCATTAATAATGAACTTCTGGTTAATTAATATTTGCAAGGATCAGTTGAAAAACTGATCCTTGTATGTTTAAATTGTATTTTTAAAGTGTTTACGTTTTCGACATCCAAAGAGAGGAGGACTGCCATGCTATCCGTGACATATCCAATTTTCCTGTCATCCTGAGGTACGAAGGATCTATCAACTGTACATGACCGATAGAAAAGTTCGCGAATAGATCCTTCGTACCTGCCCATGACATGTTGAAAAACGGAAGTCATCCCGAACTTGTTTCGGGATCCCACAGGACAGGTGGCCCGCATGAAGTACACTTAGCATGTGGGGTGCCGAAACAAGTTCGGCATGACATTGGGGATTAACCGATGTCATCCCTCCTTCCGAGTTTCGCGAAATTTTATTACTCAGGATGACAGTCTTATATTTTTGAATGTCATTCCGCTTCAGAATCTGCGGATTTTACAGTTAAGTATAACAGCCCATTTAATACGACATTTCTTTACAAGCCATGAAAAAAGCCTTCTTATATCTTCTGCTTATTACGGCATCAGCCTTAACCTCTCATGCCCAGGATTGTGGTACTGCTTTTTTGGGTACCAAAACCTTGTATAAAGCACCCATTGCCAAAAATACGCCTGTGCCCAAAGGTTACCAGCCGGTGTTTATTAATCATGTGGGCAGGCACGGGGCAAGGCATTTAACTAAAGATGTTAATACCACCGCTATATATGCCATTTTATTAAAAGCCGATAGCGCCGGTATGCTTACCGAAAAAGGCAGACTGCTTAAACAAATGGTACTTAGCCTGCAAAAGGTTGAGAAAGGAAACACCAAATCCATATCTGCCGAAGGCCGTGCCGAACTGCGGCAAATAGGGGATAGGATGTATCATCATTATAGTAATGTATTTGCCGGCGGCCCCAAGCTGAATGTTACTTTTACCAAAGAGGTACGCACTAAACAAAGTGCCGATGCATTTTTGTCGGGGTTGAAAGCGGTTTTAAGAGATTCGGCACAAATAACTGAAGCCAACGATGATGTAAACCTGCGTTTTTATGACGAATCGCCGGCTTATACCGCTTATAAGGATGGTGCCGACTGGGAAAAATACAAAGCAGTTATTACCAAAGCCGAACATATTGGCGACATCAACAAAAACATAACCACCGGGCTTTTTAAGCCGGCCTTTCTGAAATTACAGGACAAAAAATGGGCAGATAAAATGGTGAGCGATATCTGGGGATTTGCCACTATTGTATACTCGTTGAAGGAGGAAATCAAGCAAAAAAATCTCGAGGTAAAAGATCTTGACTTTACCCAGTTTTTTACCTGCTATGAGCTAAAGGCATTAGGCCGTACCGATGCAGTTGAAGATTTTTTGGTAAAAGGCCCCGGTGTAAAACCCAATGGTATACAGCTGATTATAGCAGCGCCTTTATTAGCCAATTTTATAACAACAACCGATGATTTTATAAAAACCGGGGCATATAATGCCAATCTCCGTTTTGCCCATGCCGAAACCATTTCGCCATTTGCCGCATTGTTGGGGATAAGGGGGGCCGATAAGGTATCGCCAAACATCAATCAGTTTGATGCCAATTGGCAGGCCTCAAACGTGGCCCCTTTAAGCTCAAATATCCAATGGGTATTTTATAAAAAGAAGGGATCGGCAAATTACCTGGTCAGGATACTGCTGAACGAAAAGGAAGCGCATATCAGCGGGCTAAAAACAGGTTTCCCATATTACAAATGGGCCGACGTGCGCCAATTGTATATGGCCAGGCTTGCCAGTCTGAATTATAAATTAGGAGATGATGCTACAGCGTTTTTGAAGGAGGTGAAATAGTTTTTGCGTGCCGGTAGGTGTGTAACATACTACTGGCACGCAAAAACCTGGCGGGGCTATGAGAGCCTATAGCGATGGTATGCTAAAATAAAACGAGCTGCCGATGCCTGTCTTGCTTTCAAACCATATCGTACCATTATTTTTCTCGACAAGCTCTTTACACAATAAAAGCCCAAGCCCGCTTCCTTTTTCGCTGGCTGTACCAAAAGTTGTATATGACGAAAATTTATCAAATATTTTTGCCTGCGCCTCCTCCGGGATGCCTTTCCCGTTGTCTGTTACTGTTATAACGGTAACAGATTCCTTTTTTTCGGCACTTACTGTAACTGTATCGCCTGCTTCCGAAAATTTCACGGCATTTTCCACCAAATTCCTGATCACTATATCAATCATTGTTTCGTCGGCATAAACAGTTTCGGGCCTGGTAAGCTCCATACCTGTTACCAGCACCTTTTTTTCGGCAGCCCGTTCTTTCAGCAGGGTTACATTTTGTTCAATTACCTTTTGCACATCAAAGCCGGCGGGATTAGCCTGGATACCATCCATCTGGCTTTTTGCCCAATACAGCAGGTTTTCGACCAGATGCGCGGTTATTTTAAGGGTATCGGATACCTTCTCAATCCAATACTTACCTTCTTCTTCCGATAGGTCATCTCCCTTTATCATATCCATCATATGGCTTATGGTATGTATAGGCCCCCTTAAATCGTGCCCTATAATGGAAAACAGCCTGTCCTTTACATGCACCAGTTCTTCCAGTTGCAGGTTTTGTGCCGATATATCTTTATTTTGTAAGGCCAGCTGTTCGCTAAGTTTCCTTTTTTGTGTGTAATTTCTGAACAGGACGAAAGCCAGCACCAGTAAAAATATAGCGCTCCCGGTTAGTATATCCCGCCTCAATTTTATTTCGTTCAGTTTCTTCTGCCCAATTATCTTATCCTTATTCAGCAGGTTAATTTGAATTTGCTTTTGTTCCAGCTCATAGCTTGACTGGATATTCCTGATAACTTTTTCTTTTTCCGCGGTTTTCAGGCTGTCGTTCAAAGCGACTTCGAGGTTCCGGTAGTATAGCGCTTTTTTGTAACTGCCATTTTTTTGATTGGTTAGGTATAGCACGTTATAGGCAGTTGCAATAAGTTCAACAATACCCGATTTTTTACTTTCCTCCAGGCCTTTTTGCGCATACAGCATACTTGATTTGTATTTACCGGCATAATAGCAGGTAAGCGCCAGGCCGCCATGGCAATAAGCAACACCTTCGTCATCACCGGTTTTTTGTGCAATATCAAGCGATTTATAAAAGTAAACCTGTGCCAACCTGTAATTTTTTTGGGTAACATAGTTTTCGCCAATGTTGTACAATGCAATAGCTGTGTTGGCAAGGTCGTTTCCTTTTTTAGCTATGAGCAGGGCCTTGGTATTATAGGCAATGGCCGAATCAGGCTGCCCTTTTTTCTTAAATATTTCGCCTAAGTTTATTAATAAGCTAACTACGCCCTGGTGCGTGGGATCATTTTGCTTCAGCGCTATTTTATAAGCTTGCCGGTTATAATAAAGCGCTTTTGGATAATCTCCCATACTGATGTACATACCGCTGATATTGTTATATTCATTACCGGTTAATCCTTCCATCCCCAGTTTTTGGCTGATGCGTAAAGACTGAAAATGGCATTCCAACGCTTCGGGCCACTTGCCTTTGTATCCCAACGCTACCCCTTTTGAAACATAGGCCAGCGCCACACCCTTTTCAAAATGAATTTTTTGTGCAAGATCAAGCGATTTTTGCGCCATTAAAAGAGCGCTGTCGGCATTTTTACCCCAATATTGCCTGGAAATAGAATAGTATGTATTTACCTTATCGGTATCGTGTTTTGCTGTATTAAGCCGCTCAAACAAAACTTTTATATGATTGGCCTGGGCCATGCCGGGGGATATGCCTGTAAAAACCGTTACACCACATATAATAATGTAACGCATATAAAAATACAACTTATGCGTAAGTAAAGGTTTTCCCATACAGTTTAATTAGTTAGAACTGTTAATATAAGGCAAAATGAGCAATATTAATATGGTATACATAAATAAGATATTATTCATTTTAATATTTTTAACCAGGCGAAAGTTTCCCGTTAGTATATATTACGGGGTTGAGGAGCAAAGGGTGGTTCTGTTGTATGATTTTTTTAAGTAAACAAGGATAAGGCAAGGGAGCCTTGTACCTTTCGGGCTATAGGATGTTTTTAATATTTACAGCATTTCATTCGCCGGTTTTGTAAACGGAAATTCTAAAATAATTTCAGTCCCTTGTGTTAGCTGGCTTTTTACTTTTATGCTGCCGCCTAAGGCTTCAACCTGTGTTTTAACCATAAAAAGCCCCATGCCCTTGCCTTCCATAGTGGTGTCAAAACGTTTGTACAAGCCAAACAGGCTGGCGGCATTCTTGTCAAGATCAATACCCTTCCCATTATCTTTAAAAGTCAGCCTTATTTTATCTTTATGCAAGTGGCTTTCCATATGAATAATGGGCACAATACCCGTACGGCGATATTTGATGCTGTTTGAAATAATATTATAAAAAATACTGTACATAAAGCTCCGTATAGTAAATATAGCATCTACCTCATCAAAAGCGCATTCAAAGTAAACGTTTTCATTTGCTATGATATGCTGCATATTAACCCTGATATCATTTACCAGGTTGTTAAAATACACCGTTTCTTTTTGTTCGTTTACCACCTTGCGGGTTTGCAAAATATTGTTGAGGTCCTGTATAACGGTATCGATATCTTTTGCCGATTGGGCGGCTTTTTCAAGCACCTGGCGCATTTCATCCAATGTGCCATCTTTTTCATCAACCAGGTACGACAGCCCTATTATGTTGGCCACAGGCGCGCGCAGGTTATGCGATATGATATAGGTAAACTGCTCCAGATCTTTGTTTTGCTGGATCAGGTCGGCGGTTATCCTTTCGCGCTCAAGCCCGGCAATTTTATGCCCGGTAATATTTTTGTTAGCCACTACAAAACCACAAGGCTTATGTTCGCTATTTTTTACAACAAACCATTGAATATGGAACCATTCAACAGTACCATCTTTTTTTGGAAAACTTACTTCATATTCGGCGCTTTCGTTCCTGATCACTTTATCCAGTATTTCTTCCATAAAAGCCATTCTATCTGCCGGGAAATACCCCTTCATGGCCTGGCCTGTCTTCAACGTTTTGTTTCGGCGTTCTTCGGAATACTTTTGCGCCTGCGCGTTAAAAGAAACTATGTTCAGTGCGTCATCAAACAGTACGTAGGCTATATCGGTGTTATCGAAAATTGCACGCAGGTTTGCTTCTGATTTTTGAAGCGCCTCCTGGTCCTGTTTACTTTGGGTAATATCTGTTACCATAGCAAGGGCACCCTTGTACTTACCTGTTTTATCAAAAATTGGGTTGGCCGATATATTTGTCCATACATCTTCCCCACTTTTTTTTACATACCTGATATTTAAATTTTCTTTGGCCCCGTTTCTTCGCCTTTCCATACAGGCTATAGCGTATTCCTTGCCCTTTGCATCCATAAAATCATACAGCTCTTTACCCATCATTTCTTCTGCCGAATAGCCAAGTATGTCGGCTATCTTCATATTTACAAAGTTCGTTTTTTCGTTTTCATCAATTGTCCAGATGCCTTCCTGGGCGGTTTCAACAATCTGACGGTATAGCTCTTCGCTCAATCTAAGCGTTTCCTTTTCGGCTTTATCTGAGGTAATATCCCTTATAATCCCCTCTGTTCTTATTAGTTGCCCGGTTTCATCCAGGATGGGAATTGTCTTTTTCTCTACCCAGCATACCACTCCATCTTTACGTATAATGCGGTATTGACTGTTGGCCGGTTCGCCCTGCGCTAATTTTTTTTGATCATTAACAGCAATATGATTATCCTCGGGGTGCACCATATCAAACCATAGCCGGTTACCTGCAATAAAATCGGCCGGTTTATAACCATATAGTTTTTCGCATGCCTGCGAAATCTGCAATACCTGCATGTTTACCATATCAACAGAAAAGAAAACTTCATCTATGGCATCAAAAAATGCCATCAAATTATTATGGGTGCTTTCCTGTGTTTGCATCTTGCGGGATGTAGGTTTATTGGTAATATGAAAGTAATAAAGTTTGGCTTAAAAAATACATCTGTATACTGCTCCGGACCGGAAAACGCGATTTTCAGTTTGTTAATTTGTTAACCTGCGTTAAGTAAAAAAGGCCTCGTCATAATTAAAAGTTCTTTAGCAATAAAAACAAGTTACGTATTATTTAAACCTGATGGCATGTTATCCATAGCGAATGTAATATACACAATTACAAAACTTATAAAAAAGCTATTTGAAAATATATCGTCATCGCTATAAAGCAGCGGTGTTATTTTAAATTGCTGATTATCAATGATTATTAAAGTGATCCCCGGCTGCTTTACTCGTTTTTAGCTGCCGCTGACCAGCCTTTCGGTAGTCCTTGGGCCGGCAGGTTAATATTTAATTAAGCAAAATTGGCTAATCATTCAGCATAATTACCATATACTTTGTTTTTTTAATAAGTTAATTAATTCATTTTTATTAACCATCCTGTTTCATTTACAGGGCAATTAATAGAACTGAAAGTGTTTTTTGCAAAATATTCATTGGTTTACATCAATATAACACATTACCATATCACAAATGGGGAAAAGTTCATCGGCAATTGTAATTAGTTTATTACAAATATTTTATTTTAGTTTGTATCATTGGATACAAGCCTTGTATCGCAATAAACCTAATTTAATTATAAGCAATCAAAAAATGTCGTGCAATTTGTCTGACTTAACGGATATTGTAAAAGAAGTAGCTGCGCATGACAGCTATATTGCTTACAAAAAGTTATTTGGATTGCTTTTTCCATCGATAAAACGCTTTTCTTACAGCCTGTTAAAATCGCCCGAACTGGCAGAAGAAGTAGCATCCGACGTAATGATCACTTTATGGCGAAGACGGGAAACTATCACCTCCATCAATAACATTAAAGTATACGCCTTTGTTATTGCAAAAAATTTGTGCTTAAATATCTTAAAAAAGAATTCTGGCGGCAGGATAGTTTCCCTGGACGATATTTCTGTTGATTTAAGGGTGGATAATAATACCCCCGAGTGGATATTGATTAATGACGAATTGAGGAGAAGCCTTAACAATGCCATAAACGAACTGCCAACACAATGTAAAATCATTTTCAGGCTGGTTAAGGAAGATGGCCTGAGTTATAAGGAAGTTGCCGAAATTCTTGACATATCCGTTAAAACAGTTGACTCGCAACTTGTTATCGCCGCCAGGCGCTTGTCTATCTCTATTAAAAAGGAGTTTAACCTTAGCCCCGTAAAAAAATATTAATTTCTTTTAGGGAGAATTTTTGTTTTTGTTGTCCTTCTGCTTAAACCGCCAAACATTTTTGTAATTGATGGAGCAGAAAAGAATTATACAGTTATTAACCAGGAAACTTGCAGGGGAGGCTACCACCCCCGAACTGCAGGAACTGGATGAACTGCTGGCATTATTCCCCGAGGCTTTATATTACGAAGAAGTATTAAACCAGATTACTTTTAAAGATGAACTTGCGGAAGAAATTGATACGGATAAAGCATTTGACCTGCACGAACAAACGTACGGGCACGAGTTTGATGATTATAAACCTGCAAACCAGGAAACCACTTCAAAAAAGAGCCATTTTAAGCGCTGGCTTATGGCCGCCTCGGTTTTAATTACCGGCGGCATTGCTTTTTACTTCCTATATAGCAAGCAAAGCAGCAATGTTTTATACAATACCGACACCGAAATTGTGTGCGGTAAACGGATGCGCAAAAATATAGTGCTGCCGGATGGCACAAGTGTTTGGCTTAATACCAACAGCAAGCTTACGTATGATAACGCCATGTTGAGTAAAGACCGCAGGGAGGTAAAGCTATACGGCGAGGCTTTTTTTGATGTTGCTAAAGACAAAAAACATCCGTTTATAATTCATACTGAAAAAATAGCCGTCAAAGTTTTAGGCACCGCTTTTAATATTAAGGCCTATCCCGGCGATGCGGTTACCGAAACAACACTTATCAGGGGATTGATAGAACTATCGCTTAACAGCGATCCGCAACGCAAAATATTGTTACGGGCCAAAGAGAAGCTCGCGTTAAATGAAAGCGTGTTAAATGAGCATATCAATAAAAGTGCGGCCCCGCCAATTCATAACCAGCTGATTATAGAAAATATTGAACCTGTTGAAATATCAAACAAGGATTATATTGAAGAAACTTCATGGCTGCAAAACAAACTGGTTTTTAAAGATGAATCATTTGAAGAGCTGGCGCCGAAGTTAGAGAAATGGTATAACGTAACCTTTAAAATTAATAATAAAACCGCGGCCGGCTATAGGTTTACCGGCATTTTGGAAAACGAGACACTACCCCAGGCATTAACAGAAATGCAAATTATAAGGCCATTTAAATTTAAGATTACCGCCAATGACGTAGTAACCATTAACTAAAGAGAGAAGAGGATTAAATAAAAAAGCGGGAAATGCTCGAATATTCCCCGCCGTATTATCGATCCATTAGTCAGTAACGGGATGTTGCTGATAACTAACCGATTGTTTAATTACTAACACCGTAAAATTATGAAAAAAGAAATACTTCATGGTAAAGTATTTTCTGTGCCCCATTACCGAAAATTTTTATTGATGCTTAACTGGACTTTTGTTCTCACTTTTCTGTTTTGTTTGAATGTATCGGCAAACAGTTATTCGCAAAACGTTAAGGTTAGCCTTAACCTTAAAGACGCGTCTTTGAGGAAGGCAATTAACACCCTTGAGCAAAAAGGGAAAACCCGTTTTTTATATAGCGAGCAATTGCTGCCGCAAGACAAGCAGGTTACGCTTGATGTTAACAACGTGCCCCTGCTTGATGTATTAAACAGGATACTTGAAAATACCGGCCTTGATTACCAGACAACCGATAACGGGTTGGTGATTATAGCCCTGAAAGGTTCTGTTATTAAAAATATACAGGTAAAGGGCCGAGTGCTCGACGATAAAGGCAGTCCTTTGCCGGGGGTAAGTGTAAAGGTACTTGGTACAAACGGCGGCGCCGTGACTAATGGAAATGGCGAATACGATGTATCGGTGCCTGAAGGGGCTTCCCTGGTGTTTTCGTATATCGGGTACCTGACGCAAACGGTAGAAGTTGGCACAAAAACACAAATCAATGTAGTTTTAAAGGTGGATGAAGCCAGCCAGAAACTGAGCGAAGTAATTGTGGTTGGCTACGGAACCCAACGTAAAAGCGACCTTACAGGATCGGTTGCTTCCATAAGCGGGAAAGATTTGGATAAAACGCCGGTACTGGGCGCCGACCAGATGTTGCAGGGACGCGTTAGCGGTTTGCAGCTTACCCAATCAGACGGGCAACCGGGTAGTGCTACATCCATCCGCATACGGGGCACAAACTCCATAAACTCGGGTAACGAGCCCCTGTATGTTGTTGATGGTTTTGCCGGAGTTGGCAACCTTACCTCTATCAACCCTAATGATATACAATCTATCGAGGTTTTAAAAGATGCTTCGGCAACGGCAATTTATGGTAGCCGCGGCGCCAACGGGGTAATACTTATTACCACCAAAAAGGGTAAAGCCGGGCAGCATGCCATAAATTTTGAATCGTATGCAGGTGTACAGCGTATAGCGCACAAAATTCCGCTGATGGACGCTACACAGTTTGGCAAATATTTGAACCAGTATTATACCGAATACAATGCGGCCAACCCAGCCACGGCCAAAGCCTTGCCTTACACCGACCAGCAGATTGCCGGGTTTGGCAAAGGCACCGACTGGCAGGACGCGCTGTACCGCACCGCACCCATACAAAATTACCAGCTTAGCTTTAACGGCGGCAGTAACGAAGCGCGATACTACCTCAGCTTAAACCATTTTGACCAGGACGGTATTATGAGGGCTACCGGTTTCAGGCGCGAACTGGTACGTTTAAACCTGGACAGGAATATAGGTAAGAAGATTAAGATGGGCTTTTCTTCGCAAATTTCCTATAATGTACAGGCGGTTGACCCAAGTATAACCGGGGTAGGATATGGCGCTGCCGGCGGCGCGCTGAGTATGAGCCCTATTACCCCTTTGCGCGATGCAAGCGGCACATATACATTTGCAAATGCGCCGGCTGCGTATGTTGGTACATACGGAAACCCGGTTGCCGCCGTAGAATTGGCTACAGACCGTATTGCTAATTCGCGCGGGCTTATTAATACTTTTGGCGAGTATGAATTTATCCCTGGCTTTAAATTTAAAAGCAGCTTTGGGGTTGATTATAATACTGCAAACGAAAACTCATACCTGCCTACCACTATTTACATCGGGCAGCAAACCGGCGGAACGGCTTATTCGTCCAATAATACAAGCTACAGTTGGTTAAATGAAAATACATTATCCTTCAATAAGCAATTCAACAAAATACATGTAATTGATGCGGTGGCCGGTGTTTCGTTACAGGAATTTAAAACCAAGGCATTCAGCAGCAGTGCACAGGGCTTTTTTACAGATAATTTGGGCACCGATAACCTGGCTTTAGGCGCCAATGTTTTAACGCCTCAATCCAACAAGTACAGGAATACTATTGCCTCTTATTTTGGCCGGGTTAATTACCGGCTGATGGAAAAGTACCTGTTTACTTTCACCATGCGTTCCGATGGGTCTTCCCGTTTTGGTACAACCAGGAAATGGGGTTATTTCCCATCCGGGGCATTCGCGTGGAGGGCATCGGAAGAGAAATTCATTAAAAACATAAAACAGATCTCAGACCTGAAAATCAGGGCCAGCTACGGGGTTACCGGTAACCAGGAAATAGGATCATATCAATCGCTACCTCAATATGGCATAAACAGCTACACTTTAGGCACGTCGTCAACACGTGTGGTTGGCGTACAGCCAAATAATATTGCCAACCCCAAATTAAGCTGGGAGTCTACAGCTTCTTTTGACATAGGCGCCGACATGGGGTTGTTTAATAACCGCATCAGCCTCACCGCCGATTATTATCATAAAACAACCAGCGATCTGCTGCTCAATTTTTCGATTCCTCAGTCGTCGGGTTTTTCAAGCATCCTGCTTAATGCAGGCAAAGTTGAAAACCACGGTATCGAGTTTTCTTTAACCACAAGAAATATCGAATCGCGGAATTTCAACTGGTCTACCACCATCACCTATGCTGCCAACCGCAATAAAGTATTGGATATGAATGGCACCAACAACATACTTGTAGGCAGCACCGGCCCATACATTGTAACCAATGGCCTTGCACCCTCCATTTTGCGGGTTGGCCAGCCTATAGGCTCATTCTACGGTTACCATTTTGATGGCATATACCAAACCCAGGCGCAAATTACCGCGGCAGGCATATCGGGCGTAGTACCCGGCGATGCTATCATCCGCGATGTTGACGGCAATAAGATAATTAACGGCAGCGACCGGGAAATTATCGGGCAGGCTGCACCAAAATTTATTTTCAGCATAAACAATACCCTGTCATACAAAAACTTTGATCTTTCCATTTTTGCCCAGGGGGTACAAGGTAACAAGGTGCTCAACCTAACCAGCTATGCACACAGCAGCGGTACCACAGCAAACGTTTACAGCTATATGGCAAACGCGTGGAACGGCCCTGGGAGCACCAACACTGTTCCGAGGGTCCTCAGTACGTCTATACGTAGCGCCGGCGTGGTAGATAATTACCTGGAAGACGGAAGTTATTTGAGGATACAAACCGTGTCGTTAGGGTACAATGTGCCGGTTTCACCAAAATCACGGGTATTTAGAACCTCAACGGTATATGTCACAGTTCAAAACGTACACACTTTCACCAAATACACCGGTTATAACCCCGAAATAAACAGCTTTGGCGCCCAAAACCTGAATGCGGGTACACAAAACCTGAACCCAGGCAGCCAGAACTTAAACCTTGGGGCCGACGTTAACTCATATCCGCCGCCAAGAACCTTTTTGTTGGGGGTAAAATTAGGATTTTAAACAAAAACATACTTAATATCATTTATATGAAGATAAGAATTTTAATGGCTGTGGCGATAGTAACGTTCAGCCTTACCTCGTGTAAGAAATTCCTTACCGAACAGCCGTATAGCTTTTTAACGCCCACAAATTTTTATAAAAACCAGGGCGATGCGGTTGCTGCTTTAAACGGGGTTTTTAGTACAATGCAACCACAAACCTTTTATCAGCGCACGGTTTACACTGTATCTGACAATGCTTCGGATTTGATGTATGCCGCGCCTGGCTCTTCAACCGACAGGAACTCGCTAACCAACCATACTTTTGCCGCAGTAAACGGCGAAATTGGCAACTGGTACATTAATGATTACAAAATGATCAAGAATGCCAACGACGTTATCAAATACGTTCCACCTATTTCGATGGATCCGGTTGAAAGGGCAAACATTGTTGGCAACGCGCGTTTTTTGCGTGCCTTGGGCTATTTTAACCTGGTTACCGCTTTTGGGCAGGTGCCGCTTATTACCGAGCCGGTTACCGCTTCGTCCCCTAATCTGTACCCCAAAAAAGCTTCCATTGCAGCCCTTTATGACCAGATTATTGCCGATCTTCAATATGCCGAAGCCAATTGCTATGCCGAAAAAAATATCATTGCCGGCAACAAGGGAAGGGTATCTTCGGGAGCAGCATCCGGCATGTTAGCAAAGGTATTGTTAACACGTGCCAAATCAGGTGCGGCAAAGGCTACCGATAGCCAGGACGCGCTTGCTGAATGTAATAAAGTAATTAATGATGCCTCGTATAGTTTGCTTACCAATTATGCCAGTATATTCAGCTCGGATAACAAATACAACAAAGAGATAGTTTTTGCCGTACGCTTTGGCACAGCGCCCAATGTTGGTAATATTATATTGCGTATGTTTTATCCAACTGTATTAGGCGGGTACGGCTCATTCTTCGCCCAGAACAACTTTTTCAATAATGGCTTTCCTGATGGCGACAGGGATATACGTAAAACCTACAGCATATCTAACCAGGCTGTTGATAATAAAGGTGTAACCCAAACGGTAACCCCTTTTATTTATAAATTCAGAGATAGCCAGTGGAAACAAGATAATAATTCCCGCAGCGATTGGTATGTACTGCGCCTGGCCGAAATTTACCTGTTGCAATCAGAGGCTATGCATAATATTAACCCTGCCGATCCTGCCAAATTTGACGGGATAAATATAGTGAGGGCACGGGCAGGTTTATCATTGCCAACAGATCAGCTTAATATGATCAATACACCTACCCCTGACGCGTTTATAGACGCTTTACTGGCCGAACGGGCGCGGGAGCTTTGCGGAGAAGGACAACGCCGCTGGGACCTTTTACGTTTGGGACGGTTGAAGGCCGCTATGGCCAAGGTTAGTGTTACTGTTGATGATAACCATTTACTATTCCCGATACCTCAATCTGAACAGGATACCAATCCTAATTTATAATGGCAACAAACCCCTACGGCGCAGCCCCGATAATTATCGGGGCGCCCTGTATGCAAAATAGTTAATATGCAAACTCCCGGATGTGGTTTCATCCGGGAGTTTGTGTTTTTTAGATGGGATGGTGACTTGAATATATACCTGATATTTGACTTAGATTATTTATGGGCGGTAGCCGATAACGTGTGCCATATTTGAATTTGTGACAGCCATAAACTGCAATTTTTTCACAGGATATGAAATTTTTTCAGCTTATTAAGCCGCTTTGGCTTCTGGCATTTTACTTGTTGGGTTATCATCAGAACGCGAAGTTCTGAAGTTTAATTAATTACAAGTTCAATCATTAAATTTATTTAGGAGGACAACACATGACATTGGTTAAATTTAATCCCGAAAAAAGGAACAATTCGCTATTGCCTGGCTTTAGTGATGTTTTTGATTCGATTTTTAACGACACTTTTTTAAGCGACCGTATGGTGGCCCGCGTACCTGCCGCCAACATTAGCGAAACAGCCGAAAATTACCACATTGAACTGGCAGCGCCCGGCTTAAAAAAAGAAGATTTTAAGCTAAACCTTGACCGCAGCGTATTGAGCATTTCTGTTGAACAACTATCAGAAAACAACAACGAGAAAAAGAACTACAGCAAGCGTGAATACAGCTACAGCTCATTCGTAAGGTCATTTACCCTTCCAGAAAGTGCCGATGACAGCCGTATTGAAGCTACTTACACCGATGGCGTACTTAAGGTAGACATTGCCAAAAAAGAAGAAGCCAAATCTGTAAGCAGGCAAATTGAAATTAAATAATCAGCGTGATAAATAATAGTTTAAGAGCCTCCTGAATAAGGGGGCTTTATTTTTTATACCGAAGTATGGATCCAAAACGCCACAAGCAGATCCACAAAACCTGCACTAATTTGGGCTTTTAGACTGACTGGCCGTAACACTCTATTACCGGTTACCGGCCGTGGCCGCATCAAACACGCGGCAAAAGTTGCCGCCGCCTATCTTGCCTATTTCATCTGCATTAAAACCGGTATTTAACATCGCTTCTACTACGGTGTAATAGAACCCCGTATTTTGATCCGGCCAGGTTTGGTTGGTGCCACCGTCCATTTTGCCACGGTTTGGACCACCATTAGGGCCATCATGGGGTTTATCGCCCGGAGGAGGGCCGTCAGGACGGTTGCCAGGCATGCCGCCGGGTGGCGGGCCTTGTTCGCCTGGTTTGGGGCCGAAACCGCCGCCCGCCGGCCTGTAGGCCGGGGTTAGTTTGGTATCGGTGCCAATGCAAACATGATCTATCCCCACAACATCAACCAGCGCCCGGATATTTTGGGCATACTCCAATGCAGAGCCGGCCAGGTGTGTCCATACGCCAATTACACCACCAGTGTCGGCCACAATTTTAGCTTGCTCTTTGCTGATGAGCCGCGGGCGCATCATGCGGGCCATGTTCTCGTTTTGCCCCAACCGGGTATCAAGGCCCGTGTGCGATATGATAACCGGGTGCTTCGCTACTTTGAGTGCAGCGGCTACCGTATCAGCGCTGGCGTGTCCCAGGTCGACCAGGATGCCCAGCCGGTTACATTCCCGGATAACATCGGCACCGAAAGCGGTAAGGCCTCCCCAGCGTGCAGGGTTGGTGAAAACGTCGCCCAGGGGTACTGATGCATCGCTGTCATGCAGTAGTGTCAGGTGCCGCAGGCCCCGGTCATAGGCCTCCCCAAGCCGCTCCAGGTGCCCTTCCAGAAAATGACCGCCTTCTACCGATTGGATAACAGTGGGCTGGTGCTTTTTATGGGCAGAGCGAAGGTCGGCAAGGTTCAGAGAGCGCTTCATGCCGTTACGGGCCAACTGCTGATCCATGGAAGCCAATCCATTTTTAAACCGTTCGTATGCGTCGCCTGGGTTTTGTAATTTTTGATAATCCACGGCGAATGTCATGCAGATAGCCGCTAAGCCCGACTTCTTCAGTTCGCCTGCCAGGTTGATATCCGGGCCGGGCACTTCAGCCGCGGTTAGGGGAACGTCGATATGGTTGTGCGTATCTATGCCCATGGTGTCGGCTACTATTTTGGCTACACGCGGATCTATCCCGTTGGTAGCCCAGGCAGCCAGCGGGTTCAGCATCAATGCAGTGCCGGCCCCGGCAAGGGTAACTGCGGCCAGGAATTCCCGCCGCGACCATGTTGGTTGAAACTTCTTCATGATTTGAAATTGTAGGATCGATGTTTTTCGTGATCGATGTATTTCTTAAAGGTAGCAACTGTTCATTGTATCGCACTCCGTAATCGGCGTTTGGCGAGGATGAATAGACGAATTGGGGGATAGAGCCGATAAAGGGGCAAGGAGGTTTCGCGCAAAGATCGCAGAGGCGTAATCGAGTTAGTTGTTTTTTTTGTTTTTGCCGAATCAAAAAAACATCAATCTCAATTAACCAATTGCTTTTTAAACTGGTTGGGGCTGATGCCTGTTTCCTTTTTAAAAAGCCTCGAAAAATAGGGCAGGTTTTCGAACCCGAGCTGGTAGGCTATTTCAGATACGCTTTGGTCATCGCCCATGAGGCGGTTTTTGGCTTCGTTTACCAGGTAAATATGGATCAGGTCGATGGCGGTTTTGCCGGTTTCCTGTTTCAGCAGGTCGCTCAGGTAACGGGGCGATAGGTTGAGGCGCGATGCCAGCGTGCTTACCGAAGGCAAGCCCTGGGTAAGCAATAAACCGTTTTTGAAATAGGCAGCCAAAACATCATTAAATTTCGATACCGTTTTTCCCGAAAGCTCGCGCCGGTTTATAAACTGGCGCTTGTAAAACCGTTGTGAATATTTGAGCATCGAATCAATGTGTGTAAGCATAATATCACGGCTGTACTCGTCGGTATTGTTGCGGTATTCGGCATCTATTTTATAATACAGGTCCCACATGGTTTGTTCTTCCTGCGGCGAAAGGTGCAGGGCCTCGTTGGCCTCGTAATCAAAAAAGGCGTATTTATTGATCTCGGTATGCAAAATATGACCGTTCAGAAAATCCTCATGGATGAAGATGACAAAGGCATCGTCCTCATATTCAACGCTGTTAAATTCCATGATCTGGCGGGGTTTTACAAACATCATGCTTCCGTTATCATGATCGTACCGGGTGCGGCCATACATAATAACGCCCGACTTGAGTTTTTTAAACCCGATCATATAAAAATCGGATGTAAACTCCCGGTTGCCGAACGAACAGGTGTGTACGCATCTTTGTACGCTAATAAGCGGGTTCTCGGGCGGGGCGAAGCCGTTGAAGCGGTGCATATCGGCTAAATTTTTAAAATGCTGCATGATCGAAAAAGGTTAAACAAATTTACGCCGAATTTCGGCGTAAATTGTGTCAGTATAATACCATTAAATATTTATTTACCGTGTGCTGCTGCCGATACCTCGCTCCAGCTGTCCCACTCGGTATAACGGCTTTCATAAACCTGTTTAATCCAGGGGTAAGCCTGGCTACCCAGGAATAAACGTAGTGGAGGGTTTTCACTGTCGATCAACTTTAGCACCGCATCATTAGTTGCTTCGGGGATACCAAAAATATCATCGGTTAAGCCAGCCTGGAAAGCTGCCCGCAAGCCATCATACTCCGGCATCTCGGTGGTATGTGCAGATGAAGCGCCGGCCCAATCCGTGGCAAAACCGTTAGGCTCTATCAGCGTTACGTTAATGCCAAAGCCCTTTACCTCGGCAGCCAGCGTTTCGCTCAAGCCCTCTACCGCAAATTTTGAGGCATTGTACAGGCCCAATACAGGCAACGTAACCAAACCCAACGCGCTCGAAACCTGGATGATGTGGCCATGCCCCTGTTGGCGCATTACAGGTAACACCGCTTGTGTAAGCCATAGCAAGCCAAAAAAGTTGGTCTCCATTTGTTCGCGGGCTTCCTGCTCGGTGGTTTCTTCAACGCTGCCGAATAAGCCGTAGCCCGCGTTATTGATCAATACATCAATGCTGCCAAAATGTTCCTTTGCCTTATTGATGGCCGCGAAACCGGCAGCGCGGTCGTTAACATCCAGTTGCAGGGGTAAAATATTGTCGCCGTATTTGCTTACCAGGTCATCCAGGGTACGCAGGTCGCGGGCTGTAGCTATAACTTTATCGCCGCGTTGCAGTAGTGCATCGGCCCATAATTTACCAAAGCCACGTGAGGCGCCGGTAATAAAAATTGTTTTTGCCATTGTTTTGTGTTTTTAATTATGACACAAATGTAGAGTGCCTTTTGCCGCCCGATTTATACGGAAGTAGGGAAGAATGATACGTTTTTACGTAGATGGGGGAGGATGGTAATGGGAGTGTCATGATGGATGAGCGCCAGCCAATATGGAAAAAGCAGTAATGACATGTTTGGATAACACAACCACCTCATGATCGCCATTTCGATGTACGAAGCAATCTCCGGACTCTGCTTGGTGTTCGTTAGATTACGAAATATTTAGTAGAGGCTACAACATTGGCCCGCTCAATTGCCGCGGGAGGGCTGTTACTTTTGTCTTGACACAAAAGTAACCAAAAAGTCAAGTCAGCAGAAATGCTTCTTTGCGCTCGGGCCTTCACCCTGCAAAACGGCCAAAACCTGGGCTGGAATTATTTTGCCCCAACACCCCCGACCTCCGCACATGCAAAAACTTCCTATGCCCTGCAGCCGCACGGGCCCGCATTGTTTTGGCCCTTTTCATCCGAAGCTGTTCTGCTGACGATTGGGGAAACGAGAGCTTTAAAGATGTCTCGGGGACGGAAGTGTTGCGTTCGCAACAGGCGAAACGGTGAAAAATTGTATTTGGTTGAAAATTAGTACACTATCAACTGCAATAAGATGGCAACCGCAACAGCACACAGTTGATGTGTTTTGATCTTATTGATTTTTAGATTACAAAATCCGAACGCTTTTATGGCTGATTTGCAGGGCACGGCTGTTACTCACCGATGGATCGTGCAATACGGAAACCCAAATCGTCAATTTTAAAACTCGTTGGATGGCTTCGCCTGCGATTTGTTGACATACAGCCCCTTTCTTCATCGCACCAGCCACCCCCACGAAAAATGCGATAAGAGCCATAAACCGTTTCATCGTACACGTCAGAACACCACTCCCAAACATTACCCAGCATGTCATATAATCCCCAGGGATTTGGTGTTTTCATTCCAACCTTATGCGTTGTTTGTCCCGAATTTTTTTTGTACCAGGCAATGTCATCAATCCCGCCGTACCTTATCCCATCCGTACCGGCCTTGCAGGCATATTCCCATTCCGCTTCAGAAGGAAGCCTGTAGCCGCCAGGATTTGAATTATATATGATATTGCCCGATGGTTCTAAAATATAGAAAGGTTCAATACCTGTTTTAATGGAAAGCTTATTACAAAACAATACGGCATCTTTCCACGATACATTTTCAACAGGGTTATCATCCGCATTAAATACACTGGGGTTTTCATTCATAACATCATAATAAAAAGCCTGTGTTACAGGGTATTTAGCTAATAAAAATGGTTGTATTTCTACTTTCCAGCTCTGTTTTATACGATCATCTCTTAACGTAATTTCCCCTAAGGGAATTTGTATCATTCCGCTAATTATTTGTTCGATGCCTATAATGCCCTTAATGCTTTCCATTATAATTTACCGGTGTTGCAATTAATTTTAAAGGTATAAAAAATAAGCAAAGGCCTCCGGATTTCTGGCTGGTGGGCTAAAGAATCATTTCCATTTATTATCTTGGCACTATACAAATCATCCATGAAAAAATTAATCCTGACTTTATCATTAGCTATAACGTGTTTAATTGCTTCGGCGCAATCATTTGAAGGCAAAATAGTTTACAGCAACACCATCAAAAGCAAAATACCTAATGTAAGCGATACGCAGTTTACCACCATGATGGGCAATATCCAAAACTATTATCTAAAAGGGGGCAATTATAAGTCGGAAATGAATGGTACGTTATTGCAATGGCAATTGTATATTAATGCAGATAATAAGCTTTACAGCAAAATGAGTAATTCGGAAGCCGTGCTTTGGAACGATGGCGCAGTTAACGCCGACGAGGTGATCAGTTCCGAACTGCATAAAGCGGTCATTGATATCCTGGGCTATAAATGCGATGAACTGGTGCTAACCTGCAAAAGCGGCATACAGAAATATTACTTCAACTCCAAGGTACCGGTTGACAGTAAATTGTTTATCAACCACCAATTTGGTAACTGGTATGCCGTGCTGTCAAAAACAAATGCTATCCCCCTAAAAATGACTGTCGACAATGCCCAGTTTTATATTGAAAGCACAGCTGCCGAAATAAAACCGGGCGAACTGGATGCAGCTATGTTTACTTTACCTGCCGGTGCCACATTGCAAAAAAGCCCTTATTGATAAAGGTATTTGATGGACTCACCCGGAGTTTTATGATCATCTTGAATAAACACGGCTTTTGGAGATCATGACAGGCTTACAACCGCCGGGTGCGCTCTGATAATCCCGCGGGGCGGGCAATAACACAATGGAATGGTAACCGTAGCTAATCGCTGTGCCGTCTGTCAAAATATAAATCAATGCCTCATGAATGATATATCGACCAAAGTTCCTTCCCCTGATTTGCCGGGAGAAGCTGCCATTCAATACGATCAATTTTTTGGTCCGCTATATTTTGAGCCATATGCTATAGAAGTTGCAAAACGAATTGACCCGGCCCCGGTTTCTACTGCGCTGGAAATTGCGGCCGGAACAGGCCGTGTTACCCGCCATATCCGGGAACGCATTGCACTTTCAGCAAAACTAATCGCTTCGGATATCAACGAGGATATGTTGGCCGTAGCTAAAAAAAAATTAAGCCATCTTGATATCGACTGGCAAAACATAGACGCCCAAAAACTTCCTTTTGCCGACAATAGTATCGACATGGTGATTTGTTGCTTCGGGTATATGTTTGTTCCGGATAAGCCAAAGGCATTTGCAGAGGCATACCGGGTGCTAAAACCGGGCGGCTCATTTTTATTTACAACCTGGGATAAGTTGGAGAATAACGCTGCGTCATATTCCTGCAGAACTATAGCACAGCAATATCTGGAAGTGCCATTGCCCGAATCTTATAATCTTGCCACCTCGATGAGCGATGAAGCTGTGATAACACCATTATTACAGCATGCCGGGTTTGCAAAAATATCAATTGAAAAAGTACAACTTTTTGCAGTCAGTCCAACCGCAAAAGAAGCAGCAGACGGCCTTGTAGCGTGGGGTCCTGTTTATGAAGAGATCAAAAAGCGTAACCCCGCCTGGATAGATGAGATAAAAATTAAAGTGGAAAAAGAACTTGCCGAAAAATTCGGAGCTGCTCCCATGATTGCTCCAATAAGTGCTGTAATCAGCCAGGCGCGGAAATAGCCAGGGGACAAGGCACTACTTCGTTTGAAAGGAAATAACCCCCTTAAAAAAAACTGCAAATAAATTTGTGCAACTCAAAAGTTGCATATATATTTGCAACCTGTAGGTTGCTTAATTGAACATTTGTAAAATGAAACAAGACATATTCCAGGCCATAGCCGACCCAACACGCAGGGCTATTTTAACTTTAATTGCCATACAGGCATTAACACCAAATGCCATGGCCCAAAAATTTGATATGACCCGGCAGGCCGTATCAAAACATATTAAAGTATTACACGAATGCGATTTGATTAAACCCGAGCAGAGTGGCCGGGAGATTTATTATCACTTTAACGCAAAAAAAATGCAGGAGTTCGACAACTGGTTAGCCCAGTTCAGGCAAAGCTGGGAAACACAATTCAATCAACTCGACCAACTATTATCAACAATTAAAAAAACAGAAAAATGAACAACGATTTGCTATTTGATTTTAACGTTGACAAAGCGGCGAAAACGGTTTATATAACCAGGGAATTTAATGCCGGACAGTCTTTGGTATGGGATGCCTTTACCAAAGCCGAACTACTGGACCAATGGGGGGCACCAGCACCCATGCGCGCCAAAACCAAGTATATGAATTTTGAAGTAGGCGGACGGCGATTTTACGCGATGATAAGCCCCGATGGGCAGGAACGTTGGTCGGTGCAGGAATTTACATCGATTACCCCGAAAACCAATTTTAAGATGTACAACGCGTTTGCTGATAAAGACGAAAACCGTGAACTGCCGGGCTCTGAATGGGATTACAATTTCAGCGAGCAAAATGGAATCACCAAAGTGGACATCACCATTTTTAATGAATCGTTTGAGCGATTGGAGAAATTATTGGAAGGCTTCAAAATAGGCTTTACCATGACCTTAAAAAACCTGGAAGAGCTGTTATCAACTTTATCTTAAGAATTTATAAACCGAAACATTAACAATTAAAACATAAAAATCATGAGAGCAATTAATCCATGGATCAACTTCAACGGCAATGCCGAAGAAGCATTCACTTTTTACAAATCAGTTTTTGGCGGTGAGTTTACCAAGATCATCCGCTTCAAGGACCTGGCGGGCCCCGAATTCCAGATACCAGAACATGAGGCCAATAAAATAATGCAGATAGTTTTGCCCCTTGGCAAACACAATGTGTTAATGGCCAACGACGTGCCCGAATTTATGGGACGCGTAAATGAAGCCGAAAACCGGTCGAAAATATCAGTAAGCGCCGATAGCCGTGAAGAGGCCGACAATATATTTAACGGCCTGTCAGCAGGCGGAGATGTAGAAGGCCCCATTGGCGACACCCCCTGGGGTACGTATGCCGGAATGTTCAGGGATAAGTATGGGATAGAATGGATTGTGGAGTTTGACGGGAGTTATAACGGGTAAATTCCTTATTTCGTCAGAGGTTCTCCAATGTTATTAAGTTAGGGCCGATTTAATATCGAACACCGAATATCCAATTTTGAATAATGAAGGAAAAACTTCGGTGTTGGATATTCGAAATTCGGTGTTCGATATTATTTTTCAATCTGCTTCTTTTAACTTAATAGCATTGGAGAGAACCCGCGGGGACAGAAATCGCATCTGTAGTGTCGGTTTAGCCCGCATGTCCCCAACTTATTTTTTATCCTGTACGATTACAGTATAAGTATAGTCAAGTTTGCGAACGGCTACGCTACTGTGTACAACCACCATTTGCAGGGGATAACCGGCTTTATTATAAGTATAATTATAAAATTCCAGGTCGTTATTACTTATTCTGTTATTAACCGGGCTGTATATATCATTAAAAGCCTGGTACAAAACGTATAAATTATTTTTCAGGGCCTTGAAGGGGCTACTTTTTTTATCATACTTAAAATTAGTTACAAAAGTAGGCACTGATGGATTTGAATTATCATATAAACCCCGTTTGGTGATGTTGCCGTCAACATCATATAAAAGTTGATATTGTTGTGTTTTGCCTACTACTTTTTCTGCATAGCCTTTACTATTCAGCGTAGTGACCAGGCTATCCGCCGATGCTTCCGGATAATGATAAACGGTTGTCATAACATTACCTGAATAGGAATAGATAAGCTTATTCCATGGGTAATACTTCGTTCCGGCTTTAATCACTTCTGTAATCTTTCCGGTGCCATCGTAATTTACGGTAAAACTTACCGTAAAATTCTGCGAAGCGCTTTTATAAACAACGGTATGTTTGGTTAGCTGGTGCGTATCGGTGTAAGTAAAGCTCTCCGTTTTTGTTACCGGCGATGGCGACAGCAGCTCATTGGTTACTATGCTCTTTAAAAGATAAATGGTGTCTTTTTTTGTGACCTGGGTGTCTGGCAATTTTCCCGAATTTTTGTCCTTTTTGCAACTGGCCATTAAACCCATTAATGCAACCACTATGATCATGTGTTTAAAATTCATGAGATTAAAGCTTAAACAAGTATACAATTGGTGAACGTTTTAACAAAGCTACATGAAAACACCGAACTATCAACAAGTTAACAAAATCAATTTTATCTATTTGATGATTACGCTATAAATCCCTGCTTCCGGAAGAAAGCAGGGATTGAAAGAGACTTATACTTTTGAAGCAATTATTTTTGCGTTTTGGTGAAACCACCGTCAACCGGTAATCCCGTCCCATTGTCGTTCATTTTTGGGGGTTGATGGATTTAAAAACCATACATACCACCCGAAACGGAAATTTGCTCGCCCGTAATCCAGGCTGCATCATCCGAAGCAAGAAAAACGGCAGCTTTCGCAATGTCTTCGGGCTGGCCTCTGCGGCCAAGTGGTGTTTTGTCGACAAACATCTTTTCATACTCACTCCCGGCGGTAACGCCCGCGCTGGCTGCACCTTCTGTTGCTGTAGCGCCTGGCAAAATAGAATTGATACGAACGTTTTTAATACCCAACTCCTTAGATAAAGCTATTGTGAAGGCATCCAATGCCGCTTTAGTTGAAGAGTACAATGAGGCATTTTGAAGAGGGTATTTACTTGCACCCGAACTGATATTGATAATGTTCCCACCCTTATCGCCGAACAGTTTCAAAGCTGCCTGAATGGTCAATATTGGCCCTAACACATTCACGTTGAAACTTTGGTGGAAATCTTCGACCGAAATTTGTTCAATAGGCGCATATCCTTGAGATACCGCGTTGTTTACTAATATGTCCAGCGTACCGAAAGCATTCTCAGTTTCTTTAAACAACCTGGTTACATCGGCTTCTTTCGATACATCGGCCTGTACTGCAATGGCTATGCCTCCGTTGTTGGTTATCTCCTTAACTACTTTATCCGCGCCTTCTTTACTTGAGGCATAATTTACAACCACCTTCGCGCCTGCTGCCGCAAAGTGTTTGGCAATTGATGCGCCTATTCCTTTTGAAGCACCGGTAACTACCGCTACTTTGTTTTTTAATTTACTCATTTTGAAAATTATTTTAATTATTTAATGGCACAGGTTACATACCCGCGCCGGTGTGGGGTTAATTATTTAGCCAAATAAGTCATGCCGCCATCAACCAGGAGTTCGGCACCAAGCATGAACGAGGAATCGTCAGAGGCCAGGAAAACCGCTGTTTTACCAATGTCGGCTGGTTGCCCGATCCTGCCTATCGGCATTTGATCTGCAAAGTGCTTTTTTACCGCTTCTATTTGTTCTGCGGGAACAAACTTGTCAAATGCCGGTGTATCTGTTGTACCTGGCGTGATAACATTTGCCCTGATCTTTCTGTCTAAAAGGTCGCTTGAAAATCCTTTGGCTAAATAGATAACGGCTGCTTTTGCAGCGCCATAAAGCGTAAAATTTGCATATGCCCGATGCGCAGCGTTCGACCCGATCAAAATAACAGAGCCACCATCATTCATATAGGGCAATGCTTTTTGAACAGTGAAGTAAACACTTTTCAGGTTCAGGTCAATTGCCTGGTCAAAGCCGGCTTCGTCAAAAGTTGCCACAGTTCCTACAGTTCCGGCACCTGCATTGGCTACAATCACGTCTATTTTACCAAATTTTTCAGCTGTTGCTGCAAACACCCTTTCCAGGTCGGCAAGGTTGGTTACATCGGCATTTATGGCTATAAAATTATCGCCAAGCTCGGCCACAGCACTGTCTAAAGTTTCCTGGTTTCTGCCCACAATAGCTCCTACAGCACCTTCATTGTTAAATTCCTGTGCAATGCCAAAGCCAATGCCACTATTGCCGCCTGTAATAACTGCTACCTTATTTTTTAATCTGCTCATTTTTAATTTGTATTTAATTTTGTTTCGCAAACATACCGTCAATAGTTTATATTTGTAACTATCGACAGTATATTCTGGTTACCATTGGGTAACTACAATTTTAAATTATATGAAGGACGAAAGATTTTGCAATTCGAATTGCCCGTTTACGAGAGCTATTGGCACTATTGGTAATAAATGGAAGCCGATAATTATAAATGTAATTGGCGCCCGTACCATTCGTTTTGGCCAGCTGGATTCTATAATACCACTCATTTCAAGGAAAGTACTAACCGAACAACTGAAAGAGTTGGAAGAAGATGGACTATTGGAAAGATTAGCCTACAAGGAATTACCGCCAAGGGTAGAATATAAGTTGTCGGAAAAAGGCCTGGCATTTTTGCCAATTTTAGAACACATCAAAGAATGGAATTTAAAATATGAAGTTGCTTTAGTACCCAAAGAGACTGATAGGGTAACTTATGCCGGATAGTGCGAGATAGAAACCTGACCATGAACGGGAAATGGAGGATTGCTATCGTTTCGTCTATTCGCCGTCCCCTCAGGGTCTCTCGGAGAGGGCCCTGAGGGGACCCAATCACCTCGCATAAACGCGGCTTCGGGAATTACTACTTGTGCTGTGCAGCCGCTGGGTCCTCTCCGAGAGACCCCGCGGGGACGGAAATTACTACTTGTGCTGTGCAGCCGCTGGGTCCTCTCCGAGAGACCCCGCGGGGACGGAAGGCCTACACTAAAAACAAGTCTATTAGACATTGTTATTCAAACAATGACAATTTCGCTTACTTCATAGATAATCTTGACCTGGCATTTGCAACATTAGACGAGGGTGTTGAATAACTCAGACGGGGCGTTTTTGATAACATTTAGCCTGCGGTCGGTGTTATCACCGCAGCACTTCCAGTTGGCCTTACGGAAGCCCGGTATTATATAGATTTGCAACTAAAGCATATGTAAAATACAAGCTTTGGCTGGTGCGGTGATAACACCGACCAGAAGCTGAACTTTAATCCCCAATTAATTGGTTTCTTTCAATTATTTGCTGAAAACGGTTATACCTCGCCAAATGCTCCCTGTCAAACGAGGGTTCGATCAGATGCATGATCTCGACATGATGTCTTAATACCCTTAGAGTTATCTGTTTCTCAATCTCGGCTCCGTTTACAAGGTCATAAACGTAAGTGTCTCTTATTTCCGGTCCTTGGTAATTATTATCGAAGATCAACAGGACATTCTGGAAATTGAACAGTTCGAGATAGGCGTAAAGTAACTTTTTTACCGGGTCGCCATCGACATGTATAATATGTAAAACCTCATCTTTTTTTAGTTCATGGATCTGGTAATTAACGGGGAAGTAGTAATACATCAGATCATTGAATTTGATCTTCCCCTGGACAAATGCAAGGACTTTTTCAGCATATTTTAGATTATGCCCCTTACTCAAATAAAAATTCAGGCAAATCCTCGCAAGCCCACGAAAATAATCATATCCACCAAAGGCGATATTTCCCTGGGCATCGGACTTAATGTTTTTAACATGCCATTTAGTTTTATCCGTCGGTCTGATATATTCGTTATCCTCAACTTTGGAGTTTCTGGAAAGTTCTTTTTTCTTTTCAGATTTTAGTGCTTCATATTTTTCTTCCGTCTCGAAAAGCTTGATCGTTTTTTTTCCGGTATCAAGAAGAAGTTCATGCAAAGGGCGAATTTTTCTACCTACTATTTTAATTTCTCCTTTATCGGAAATCATCTTGATACGTATTCGTCGATATTTATTTTCTCGATGACGTTTTGCGCCAAGCAGATCGGCGAACATTCCAATTTGTCCATCGATTTCTTTATCAAGAGAATGTCCAAAGAAATTGTTACAACCGTCACATAAGATATCATCAGATGTCAAATGTCCCCCAAGGCTATTATTGATGACGTGCTCTTCTGTCCGGTTTAGATCTGTAATCGGCTTTCCGCAATTATAGCAGTTCATTCTATTTGACCTTTTCGTTTTCCAACCTGACAACATATTCAGAAATATCTTTGACATGAATATGCGTTGGATCTATAGATGCCTTAATCAGATCGATAAGAATATATATGCTCTCATGACCTGGATCATGTGCATAAGAAATAATAAATGGAGAATGATTTTTTAAAAGACTTCTCTGGGAACTCAATGTCGTCAAAGCTCCTATAGAACTTAAGATTGAATCTAATTCCTTATGATCCGACATATGACTACACTGTGGAGTTAAGTTAACTTGTCGATTACGCGTATAAGCAACATCCTGAAAAGAAGGAGCCGTGGAATCCTTTTCATATTCTTCAAATGAATGTTCGTCATTAATGAAAATTGAAGCGCGGATGTTCAATCGCTTTGATAATTTCCTGGCCATTTCTAATGTGATTTGCCTTTTACCACTGAGTACGGAAGAAACATGACTTTCAGATCCGATGATTTCCACCAGATCTTTATTCTTAAGATTCATTTCTTCCATCCGAAGTTTGATCATGTCCAATGGCTCCGGTAATTTAAATGGATAATGACGGTCTTCGTAAGCTTTGATCAATAGAACTAATAATTCCAGTTCATCTCCTTCCTGCGTATCCAATTCCGCTTCGGCGATTTCATCCAGGCGTTCTAAAGCAGTCTTATAATCAGCTTCTGTTTTTAAGACTTTCCAATGTTGATTCATCATTTATTTTCTTGAATTTTTTGGTCAAAATTTATCGTTTCTACATTAATACGATTGTATTCCACATGTGTGCCAAACCAAATGATGTACGCAAATCCAATATCATAACGTATCATAACAACCAAACGGTGTGTAGTTCCTTTTATGTTAAAAACAACCCTACTGTTACCTACAATGCTGGCATGGCCGTAAACTTCCTTGAGTTCCTGGTGGCTTTTGAAATTGGTACGGCCAAATTGGTCATACCAATCATCCAAAGCCGTTTTGGCAAGCGGATACTTCTTCTTGTAATATTCCAGCGTATTACGTTTAATTATATTCATTTTGAATCAGCTAATATAGGTATAATCTTTTCAAATTGAAAATGTTTTCAAAATGAGAATACTTATTTTTATGAGCTAAGGTTTGCTTACATTTGCTATCGTTATGAATAAGCTGAAAGTTAAATTTACTTTTGAAGAAAAGAAGAAGCTGCGTAAAGCCAAAATAAAACTTAGTGAACTTGAAAATTACACCTTGAACGAGATAATTTCGGCTTTGGAGGTAAACGGGGAGCGCAAAGCCGAAATCAGGTCTAAATTTTTCGAATACGTTGGCGGAGACTCTTATCCAAAATCTTTGGGAGTGTCGCTGAACGAAATAGCCAGGGTAGATAAACCACTGCGTGGACTTGATGCCTTGCTGAAGTCATTTGGTAAAATGAACCGATTTACTGATAGTCTGAATAACTTCGATAGAATTTTAGGTGGTCCTGCAATGATTGGTGGTAATATTAACCGAATGATGTAGCCGGTAGAGAAAAACACAACGGGCTGGGTAAACTTCTGTCAACAAGCGCCCTTGGGTTTCTTCATGAAGCTGATAAAACAAATTTCGATAGGATTATAGGTAAGTCTTCCATGTTGGGCAGCAATATTTCCAGGATGATAGGTTCGAACAGTCTATTTAAAGTAGCGGAAACAGAAAGGTTGAGCGCGACAACCGGTTTAGGTTTACTCAACAAGTTGACTAAAAATGACCGGATGTATGAAACGACAGTAGGAATGTCTGCCATGCTTAGAATGTTACCATCGACCGCTGAACTTTCGATGGGTAGCAGATTGGCTGGTGCGATACCCCAATCACTCTTACGAGAATCCGAATTCAATAGGCTTGGCATCAGTTCTTTGATCAGTGAAATGACGTCGGGGTCAGTCTTTGAACGGGCGCACTTATCAGGTATTGGTAACGCTATTTCTCAGGCTTCGTCTTTTAGCAGGCTTGCAGAGAGCAATCTGGGATCATTTTCATGGGATAAACTCGGTAGCAGGATGAAGTTGTCTGCGGAGGAAGTCGCAAGGACGCAGAAAAACTTTATTGGTTTGTCAGCAGGTTATAGTGAGGTTTTAAAAGTATTGAATACGAAACCGAATTGGATCTATGACGCTCCTGAAGTAGCTAAGATGCCCGCTGTTGATTTTTATGCATCATCAAGGCTGTTAAAAGTTGTTACAACAGATGATAGTGACACAGCTGAAATTCAAAAGACGGATATCACCATTGATGAAGAAAATGGAGATGCTATTAAAAGATTCCTGCCAGAATTAGATCCCGATTTAATGAATTTATGGCTTGGTGCGATTTACGCTTTGAATTCAGATAATCCTGATAAAATAAGACATTTTACAACTTCATTACGGGAACTGTTCGGTCATGTAATGAGAATAATGGCCACTGATCAGCAAATGGCAAATTGGGATACGGAAAGAATGCATTATGATGATAAGGGACGTCCTACGCGAAAAGGTCGTTTCCTTTATATATGCCGTAATATTGAAGCAACAAAAAAGGAATTCACTAAATTAATGATGGCTGAGGTTGATTCGACAATTATGCTAATCGATCTTTTCCAGGGCGGTACTCATGCGATAAAATCGAAATTTGGCCCTAACGAACTTAAACTAATTCAAATTAAAGCGGAAACTACTTTAAGATACTTTCTAAATATTGAGTTTGGAATAAATAGAATAATTTAGTTGAGAAAGGAGTGTTCAAGCATGACGTTGAAGATTTCTCTTTCGCGCCGACGCTCTTTGCCTTCGCTGGCGCCCGCGTGTCGCGGGTGCCCCGCTGATAGGTGAGCGTTTTGTTAAGTAATGAATTGCAAATCCCGGATATTTTAACCGCCACTTGAAATGCCAGTTACATCCCATATTAATTGGAAGCCCCTCGCGTAAGGGATAGCAGCGAATACCGGCCCCGCGCCTAAGGCCTTGTGCCGTATAAGCGAATAGCCCGACCCCGCTTCTATCGGTGGGGGTACGCCATAAATATTGGTGTTACCCGTATAGTTCATTAACCCCTGCCTTCCCTTCCCCGGGGAAGGAATCGCACGGGGCTTTGCTTTGGGTGGTGGTGGGCTACAAAAGGGCACCGTTACATTTCGAAACACCGAAGTGCTCCTGAACTTGTTTCAGGATCCCATAGGACAGGTGGCCGGCATGATGTACACTTAGCATGTGGGGTGCCGAAACAAGTTCGGCATGACTTCGGGGTAATATTAGTAAACCACCTGCCAATCAAAATCCTGTCAATCCTGTAAAATCCTGAAAATCGTGTTTATATGCCCAACACCTGCTTCAACTTCACATACCCCGTTTTACTCACCGGGATTTTAGCGCCCGATTTCAGAATAGCCAAATGCGCGTCCTTTTCATACGGGTCGATACGTGTAATCTGCGTGATGGCGATAATATAGGAGCGGTGCACGCGCACAAACTGCCTCGGGTCGAGCGTTTGCTCGAAGAAGCTCATGGTTTTGTTTTTGAGGTATGAGCCTTCTTTGGTTATTACGGATACGTAGTCGTCGTCGGCCATGAGGTATTCCACGTCGGCAACGGGGATGATTTTTACTTTGGTGCCGGTTTTTACCACAATGCGCTCGTTTTGGGCGGGCGAATGGGCGGCCACGGCGTCCAGCAGTTCTTCGGTATGTTTGGGGGCGTGTTTTTCGGGCACGGTGGCCAGGAATTTTTCTACCGCCTTGTTAAAACGCTCCTTGCTGAAGGGTTTCATGAGGTAATCAACAGCGTGGGCCTCAAAGGCTTTGATGGCGTACTCGTCAAAAGCGGTGGTGAATATTACGGCGGGTGGGTTCTCTACCAGTTCCAGCATTTCAAAGCCGTTGATTTTGGGCATCTGCACATCTAAAAATATCAGGTCGGGCTGGTGCTGCTGGATGGCTTTCAGGCCTTCAAAGCCGTCGTTACATTCCTGTATCAGCTCAATATCTTTAAAATTTTGCAGGTATTCCATTACAACCATGCGGGCTAATGGCTCGTCGTCAATAATCAGGGCGCGCTTC
>Ga0307515_10001091_pt1 | contig 62183 bp, 78 predicted proteins | sample 17_EM_MG_FD_194513 | JGI IMG/M metagenome (GOLD analysis project Ga0307515, IMG submission 194513) | Populus trichocarpa ectomycorrhiza microbial communities from riparian zone in the Pacific Northwest, United States - 17_EM | ecosystem: Host-associated > Plants > Roots > Unclassified | place... | reverse complement strand
GTTCATGCACGTGAGGCATTAATGCGTTACGCTACTGATAAGAATCAGCCCTCACATGCATGATATCATATATCAGATCATAACTTCAACTTTGACATCTCACGCTCGCATGGTTCGGTAATCAGAAACAACTGTCAACATAGTGACAGCGTCTTTCAGCTTAATCAATACTGTAGTATGATTGCTTCATAGGTTTACGTGGCGGACAACCACTGCAATGCTGATATAGATTAAATGACACGCACGTAGCGTTGCAGTTGCCGTTCCGTCACAATTTAATGTGCAGGGATGCTTCGACCTCATATCAACAGTCATGCCATAATCTTTCAATCACGTCGCTGCTCAGGCCGGGACAATTCCCTTTGGCCGGGGAGTGCCCAGTGCTCCTACGTCACACAAGACATCGGTCTTAAGATCCCACGTAATAGCTCGCAACTATCGATTGCCGTGTCTGCGCTACGAACTCCTTTGTTCTACGCGAATCAAACATAATCACTCTAGCATTGGAAATGAATCTGGTTAAAAATAACACGCTCGGCAGGGTTGTATCCCATTCGATCTGGCAGTGTTATTGCGTCATCAAATCAGCTGCTGCAGCTTATGCTTTCAATGAATCCGCTAACCCTAAGGTTATTTAATCGAGACGAGTACCACTCATACCCCGCTAAAGGTAATCGTGACTGCGAGTTCTGGGGATGCGTAGGGTAGTCGTTATGCATGTCAGGTGGCCCGAAGGTTATTTCACTGACAAGTACCCATCATAGGTTATCCCAGGTACATATACTCTTCTTAAGGGAAAACCCCTAACACAGACTTCCAATTCATTTTATGTTGAGTTACACATAAGAATTTACGATAGGAACTATGGCTGTGTATAAGTACTATACATCCGCATACAAGTATAAGTACATTAACCGAAGCACCCCCGTAATAAGAATGGTGATCGAGAAAGCATATCATTAAGTATTTACCAAGTTGTTGCTACCAATGTGAAGGTAGGAAGGATATTACAAATACCTTAATCATCTTCCCTTGCAATGGGTGTCCCTAGTCATCTAGAGCCTTACAAAACCTAACTATTGATTTCTTCACTTCCGGAGTCAATAGTTGCTCCTTCTCATGTGCTACACTCCTTGGCTGTTCTCCTCTAAGTTTGTCTTGTAAAGTTCCATATGGTATACTATAGGTTAAAGCAGCAGTGTGGATAGATGGTTCAACACCTGAGTGGTATGCATGTTTGGCTTCAGGAATCTCATTCTCTCTGTCAGTTGCTGCATCTCTGTGCTTCACTCTACCCATAGTTGCATTGTTGCAGAGAGAGTGAAAATTGAGTTTGTGCTTGGGGTAATTAAGCATCCCTGCTCCTGCAGCCAAGGGCGCTTGCGTGCTTTTTTGCGTGATCGGTTGCTAGGCCGTGGGCGGTTACACCGTAAAATACGTTACTAGCTGGGCTGCCAAGCGTCAGATTACGCTCACAGGTTTGGCTATATAACAAGATCTGTAGTGGTGATGGTGGTATATGATGTGGCCATCCTGTCAACACCACAGCATTGTCATTGCGGCAAGTGGGCGACGAGTGATTAGAGAGCAATAGAGTCGAGAGGGACTTACTTGTCCGTAAGATCACTTTGTGGGGAAAAATTGTGCCCTCTTTATGGCAAATGTTATTTTTTTAAAACCATTATTCACTGACGATGTGGTTATACACTGACCTCGCAGGCATTAAACGCACGTCGTTTTCAGTGGCACAACTTTGAGTCGTAAGGACCGTAAATTCAAGTCCCGATGACTAAAAAGAGGTACCATTTACTCATTTTGTGGGCGCAACTTTTTATGGATGTCTAGTATCTCGAGTACTGCTCAGCCATATCTAAAGATCACAATCTGTGGAATTGTCTGTTGAGCGTCTACTGCCCCTTAGGCCCTATTAAGCTCAACGCTGTCCTTTCCCTTGTAACTGGGTTTATGCGATATATACAGTACTTTACAGATATCTCCTCCACAACCTTAGTCATTGGGGAAAGGCAAACCACATAACCAATTCCGTCACAGCAAGTCAAAAAGAAATACGTCCCGTTCATCAAAATATCCTACTCGACATACTCGGTCCTTGATCAGCCACTGAATCCCACTTCTTACGCTTATCTCTTGCTTTCCGCTCCTTCTTCTTCATCGACTTAGTCTTCACAGTCCCGTCCTCGATCATCTTGTTCCAAATCTGCGCCCCTCGCCTCTCCCATCTCGCATTCCGATCCGCCAGTTCCTCGGCATTTGGCTGCCACTTCGACTTCAATATCCGCCGCACAACCTCTGAAGAAACTTTGAATAGACTTGCCAGCTTTGGGGTGGTAAATTCGCTGGGGTGTTGAGCGTGTAGTGCTCGTATACCATCGATTGCTTCCGGTGACAGCCTTTTATGGGGCTTCCAACCCTCTTCTCCGAATTTCCTCTCCATTGCAGCCTTTTGAACACGCCATAGCTCGAGGTCGCGGCGATGTGTTACAGCGACATAGTGTTGAAGCTTGCTGGTGGGTTTTGTTTGTGCAATTTCATGGAGCGGCGGTAGTTCCCATTTATTCGTACGGCGAGGCGCCAATTGAGGTGGTTCCGTTTCGGTTTCGGTTTCGGTTTCAGTCGCCTTCTGCTTTTTCTTTGACAACAGTTTGTCGAGAATTTCGAGGCGTGGTTTCCGCTCCCGTGGTTGCTGAGCATTCCGTCGGTGCCCGTTTTGCAAGGTTTCTCTCGCACTGTCGCCCGATAACGTATTATCTTCCCTCCCTACCGTGCTTTCCCACTCTGACCGCCCCGGAATATTTAGTATGATTTCTGGCTCCAAGCTTTCAAGCACAGGCGGAGGTGGTGGTCGATGCATTTGTCCAACTAGCCGCTCCGCCGGCAAAGAGTTACAATCATCTGTAAGGCTGGTTCCAACAAAGGGGATGTAGGCATCGTCTGTGGCGACTCTCAACCGGTCGTAATTCGTCACAAACGTAGACTCCCGCCGGAGCTGCTGAAACTGCGCAAGCCGCCTTGGATACATTTGTAGCAAGGGTTTTCGCAAAGCATTATGTCGTGCCACCGAAAAAGTGGGTGGGATCGGATCGTGGATAAATACTCGGAGGACTCTGATGGTACAGTTGAAACAAGTCATTGTTGGTGAATACAGCTGCAATGGGTGAAGTCGAGAAACTCCGGAGTTATCATTTTTTCCCCGGTTGTAACCTTAACTAGGGTTGCCAAGGACAGGCTAGCTATTGCTTCACCCCACCTGGGTCGTGTATGTCAACAACGAACAGACTCTTGATATCACAATGTCAGGACACTCTCACGAAGGCCATTATCACGACCATACCCAAGATGGCCACACCCATGGTGATCCAGCGGTTGACCATGGCCATTCTCATGAAATTCTCGATGGTCCAGGATCATATCTTGCTAGGGAACCTCCTATCATTGAGGACAGGGACTGGTCCGAGCGGGCTTTCACCATTGGAATTGGCGGGTGAGATACATATATTTCGGGCTGCAGAGGGGACTGACTGCTGAAAGAGTGCTCCCACAGACCTGTCGGATCCGGAAAAACGGCATTGATGCTTGCCCTCTGCAAAGCTCTACGGGGCCGGTACTCAATTGCTGCTGTGACGAACGATATCTTCACCAGGTAATCTAGCACATAAGCCACTAATAAATTTGATTCAAATGGCTGAGACTTGCGCAGAGAGGATCAGGAATTCTTAGTAAGACACCAGGCTCTCCCCGCTGAGCGGATTAGAGCAATCGAGACGGGAGGCTGCCCGCACGCTGCCGGTATCAATTCTCCCAGAATGTCTGATTGTGCCTCTCATTGATATACGGGCCAGTGCGAGAGGACATCTCTCAAAACCTCCACGCTCTCGAAGACCTTCATGCGGAGTTCAACACTCAGCTTCTCCTTATTGAGTCGGGCGGCGATAACCTCGCAGCAAACTACTCCCGGGAGTTGGCAGACTATATCATTTATGTGGTATGTAGAGCCATTTAAGTCGTTGGAATCATTGATTCTCACCCGTCATATTCCAGATCGATGTTTCTGGCGGCGATAAGATTCCCCGTAAGGGCGGCCCAGGTATCACACAGTCCGATCTTCTTATCGTGAATAAGACGGATCTTGCCGAAATCATCGGCGCAGATTTGAACGTGATGGATAGTGATGCGCGGAAGATGCGAGAAGGTGGACCAACAATCTTCGCTGAGATCAAGAATGGGAAAAACGTCGACGCGATCGTGGACTTGATTCTGTCGGCATGGAAATCCAGCGGTGCGTCTGGACCCGCTGCCATCTAGATCAACAGGCGTTGGGCTCGAGAGCGCATCGGAGGATTTGTTTGTATTTGTGATTGTTTTATGCCATCACCGCGAAATGACCCAAGCAATTTCGACTTGCTAGACACAAGATGTCTGATTGCGTGGTCAGATAGGTCCGTACAGTGAGTGCATGTTCGATACGGGGTGGATGCATATGAAATCGCCTTTCTGCTGTAAATACCAATGGATACTAGGCAGTCTATTTGTTTGGCGTGGTGTTTTCATTGTCAATTGCTGAAGGATAGTACATAGACTACTACTGATATGTTGGCTGTATCAGTTTTCCGCCATCTTTACCACGGTCTAGGCTCAACTCTTATCTTAGTTGACGATTGCCTTACATTACCGCCACTTCCCCCACTGCGCTTCCCCAGCTTTGTTGACTCTTTTCCCCCGCCGGGTGTTCGGCAGGGGCTTTGCACATGCAGCCCTCAGGACCTTCCCTCTTTCCCGTTTTTTTTGACAAATAATTCCTGGAATCTACTTAAGTACCTAAAGCGTCGTTCCCTAGATTCATCATATCCACACCGCACATCCCATCTGGTTCAAGCCTGTACGGTAGAGATGCCCCTAATATCGCCGCCAACTGACGCCAGAAAGCCCTACACCGACTTTCCGTCGTCATCGGCATCGAGCTCTGTGCCATCTTCACCGTCATTTACCCCGCCAAAACTGTTGACATCCACCATCACCCCCGCCTCCCCAGTTCCAGCTCAAAGAAATTCCATCTCTACTGCTTCCGATGTTCCTTCTGCTTCCTCACATCCAGACTTCCTCTCTCGAACAAAAAATGCCCTTTACGACAACCGCGGTCTCTTCCTTATTCTCTTCTCTCAGTTTTGCGGCTCTCTCATGGCCCTAACTGCGCGCCTCCTCGCGACCGGGCCTCAAAAGTTTCATGCCCTCCAGATCCTGTTCGTTCGTCAGACCATAACAGCCGCAGGATGTTTCCTCTGGATGTGGTATAACAACGTCCCGCATGCTCCTTTCGGTGCAAGGGAGGTGCGGTGGCTCCTTGTCGCGCGCGGCCTTGGAGGCTTCTGGGGTGTTTTTGGACTCTATTATTCTCTTACCTACCTCGATCTTGCAGACGCCACTGTAATCACATTCCTTGCACCAATTGTAGCAACTTGGGCATGCAGTCTTATTCCCTCACTCAAAGAACCATTCACGAAGCATGAATTTTTTGCAGGGGTGACCAGTCTCTTCGGGGTGGTTCTTATTGTACGACCAGGAAGTTTGTTCTTTCATGGCGAAGAGGATATTAGAGTGGAGCAACAGGGTGGTGGAGAGGAAGTCACTCCTCATCGGCGTCTCGTCGCAGTTCTCGTCGCTTTGGTGGGAGTTCTCGGCGCAGCCAGTGCATTTACCACCATCAGGGTCATTGGCAAACGGGCACACCCTTTGATCAGCGTTAACTATTTTTCGAGTTGGTGTGCAGTTGTATCACTCGTTTCTCTGACGACTATACCATCCGTAGGAGGTATTATATGGCCCGAGTCTGCGTATCAATGGGCGCTGCTGGGCGGAATTGGCGTTACTGGATTTGTGATGCAGTTTTGCCTGACGAGAGGGCTGCAGCTGGAGAAAACAGGCAGAGCTACTAACATGGTATACTCGTCAATGATTTTTGCGCTCTTCTGGGAAAAGATGGTTTGGGGGACTACTCCCGGGTGGTTGAGTATTATGGGAAGCGTATTGATACTCAGTAGTGCGGTATATGTAGGGACTCGCCAGTCGAAGCAAAATGAAGTGGTGAGAAGGAGCGGTGATGAGGAGGTTGGGTTGATGAACTGTCCAGGGGTTGAAGTGGGGATGATGGGAAGGAATTAATGATAAAAATGATTAGTTATGACTTGAATGATTTGGAATATATATAAGCTTTGGATATTAAGGGGTAGACTCGCTACTGGGGCTATGACGAAAGTACACCTCTGACGAAAATCAGTTACTGTAAGCTGTTTGGTGATCAACAACTCCATAGGTATAGTCGCTTCACTGCGTTGCAACCGCTAAATAATGGCGATTTTCGTTAAGTAGCGAGTCTATGCTCTTGTGCCCAGAGTTTTCGTCAATCGGCTAGCTCGGTCCTAAAACTGCTGAGCTTGCAGAAAATCTAGGTACTTAAGTATCTAAAAATCTCTTATCAGTCATTTCTGAAACGACACTAAAGCCAGTTCGGTTGCAAAGATAATATATAAATAATAGATCGATGTCACAAATCACTCAGGCCCCGTCAGGATTCGCCGATCTCAGGGCCGGAACAGCATTTCACAAAACCACACACCAAAAAAAAGTGGCAGAAATGTGAATCCAAACTAAGCCTTAACGGAATAATGAATCCCAATAACGCCATCTCGTGCAAAACCCAGAAGTATCCTCACGCCACGAACATACCCTCTCTTTGCACTACGTTGTACCCATATTATACCTGCACGCTTGGTCTCCAACTCTCCGCGATCCTCTTCACATCACTCAAAAACCGTCGGCTCTCGATAGGCCTTGTCTCATCGTTATCGTAGAACGGGTTACACACAAGAGTAATATATGCTGTCTGGAGAGCTTTAAACACCTGCAAAGTATAGCCTCACGTTAGCTCCCGCCCCTTTTGCTGTAGAGTACAAAAACTCACCCCCTTCAGTTCACCCTCCCTAACTCCCACTCCTCCATCGCCTTGCGCTCCAGCAGGAGTCTCAACCGCAATTACAAGCTTGATCCCAGTATTGGTTAGCCACCCATACAAGGCAACCTCATCATCCACCGCATACAGCAGACCAAAGTCGCTGTCCCCGTTCGTCTTGGCTGGCAGCCTCGATGCAAATATGTCAAGTGTCGTGTGCACCAAAAAGTGGAACGAGAGGCCGTTTCTGTTGTCGGTGAATGTTGAAAGGTGGAGAGGAGAGTTCTGTTTGGGATTAAGTTAACATAAAGCATGAGGGTCGTCAAAGGAAGAACATTCTTTCTTGCCTATGACGGCGATGCAGGCAATGCGCGGAGTTGTCATGGTAGCCAGTCGTGGTCATGTTGAGATGTCGTCGCACGGACATGGGACTCTCGACTTGGCATACAACTGGTATAGTACACTTGTCCACCGAAATGACATCATCAATATAACTCGAATTCCACTCTACTTCAGAACATCGAGAAAAGAATTGGGCTTTCAACTCAAAAGAGGCATATAGGGGTAAAAACTTGCTAGAATAGACTAAGTGGTAGTAACTACGGAGTTTAATTCCCAGGTTTAAATTCCAATCTGACATGAAGCGCAAAATTGGCAGCAGTAGGTCCTGAGTATTCGTAATAGAAATAATCCAGAAAGCCAGGGAAAAACACCCGGTAAATGACAAAACACCGGACCAAAAGATTTACCTTTGATATGAGTACCCACACGAACAATGTATTTTTTATCATCCTGCTCTTCCTAGGTTCGTTACTTCCTATGAGTTAGCACCTCGACAATCCACCTCTGTAATTAATACCAGACATGAAGGCCAGTTGGAGTAGCTCCCCCTTGAGAAATTCTGTTGGATATATGGTCCGGAACACGTGGCTCCTTCCAGACGAGCGGAAGCTTGGTCGTGACCGCCTTGGTGTTGGTGTAGCCCTCGTGTTCGAGCTTGCGGTCAAGGTATTCCCTATTCATCATTAGCATAAACCGACAGTCGGATGGTATTGTGACACTTACTCTACTTTGGCCCACTCCTCTTCAGTCGGAAAGTTTTCGGGCAGGTCTCCGTTCCTGCTATTAATCCATCCCGGCCCGAACTCGAGCTCAAACTGGCGACTCAAGAGTTCGATAGTGATATCCTCCCAGTAACAGACTTTGAGCCACGCTCGGACAACCCTCCAGAGCAAACGTACACAGAACTCGTCAAAGTCCCAAACAGCACGCTTGTATACTGCATGGAAACGGTCGCGTAAAGGCTGCTCGCTAAAAATGATGGCACGCAGAATCTTAGGTGATTCGTTGTAAATAAGACCATCGTCGAAAATGAGGAAGTCAAATCCGGGATAATCATACAGGATCGTCGGGTGCCAAAAACGGTATACGTTCATGCTGCCGGTGGTCCGCCAAGGACCATTGTATGGAGGCACGACATGGTCAGTTTGGTACGGCAAGCTGTTTATTCCGCAACATTTCCAATGAAACCCACTAGCGTAACGACACTCTTCATCACAGAATCGCGTATGGCTATTGATACCGCACATAGGGCAAATAATGGAGTTGTGATCACTAAGGTGCTTGTTACAGGTATTGCACTGGAATGTGATTGAAGCAATCGGAACTTTCTGGACAATAGCGTTCAATTCCGCTGGAACTTTAGAGCTTCCAAAGTACCCATGCTCTTCTCCTATGCTCGGTTCATGGTGAAAGATAGCCTGATGACAGGGCGGGTAATCTGAACTGTTAAAGAACGGCGGCGGTGGACCGGGATGCAATAAAGGGTAAGCTGTGACCTGTGCGACGTGGTACTTGTGATTGCTCTGTCCAGGATGAACTCGGTATTGAGATTGAGATCCAAATTGTCCGTGACAATGAGTCGTCATCCAGTCAACAGGAATCGTCGCGTTGGATGGAGGCAGGTTTGGCGCTGGTTGATTATTAGGTGACACCAGCTGGGACGGCAATTTCGGAGAATCTTGAGAACTAATCAGCATTTGTCGAACTTGGTCCTCGAAAGAACCAGCTCTAATCTGTGATTTTCGGCGAGACATCGCATCAGAAGAACTCAAAGAATAACTCTTAGAGTGTCCGGCTTGAGTCTGGACGAGAAATTCACTGCCGGAGCTTCTTCGAGAGCTATTCTGAGAACAAGATTTTTCTGAGAATTGCTGGACTCTGTCCACAAATGTAGTGCTCTTTTTCTTCAGACCTCTACCTTGGATATTGGCATCTTCAATGAACAGACCGTCCTCCGAGATAGTGGGACCAAAACGCTGGTTCGCGATTGGAATTGATAGTTCCGCAGGGTATTGGGAGGCATATGGATGAGCGACGAAAATCCTCTTCTCTTCCGAGATCAAAGTCGATGATTCCTTGGTTGGCTCGGAGGTATTCGAAGGATCTGCAGTCGTTCGAATGGAGATTGGGACCAAAGTTGAAGATTCCTTTACTTCGGGCTTACTAGAGCAATCAACAAGTTCGGCTTCTGAGGATGCGTTTATGTCATCCTTCGTAAGAACAATCTCTTTGAATTCTGGGCAATCTGATAAGCCAGAGCCAGTGGTATTCTCTTCAGAAACGGGTAGTGAATGCTCTGTGGCCGGTGTAGGCGTCTTGTGCCCTTCCGAAACTGGTTTGGAAACGGCCTCTTGAATAGTGAATGGTGGTGATTTGTTTAAGATGTGCTGAGTATTTAAGAAGTCCTTTTCGCTTGGCTGTGGAAGGACAGGCGATCCGAGAGACTGCTGCTGTCCGTTAGTTGGCTTCTTTTTCTTCTTGCTCTTAGTCTTTATCTTTGAAGCCACCATAATAGTAGCGCGAGTAATTACTGGATTGGCTTCCAAGTTCGTGATTTGACTCGACTTCTTTTTGAAAATATGGTCAGGCACTGCAATGTACACTTTTGCTGGACCGCAGACTTTCTTTTTGACAGCAACACTGCCCCCAAAGACGTTCTGTTCGGTGGAGTGATAAAGCGAATAGTGTATTGGAGTAGGATGCTCAGCTATGGTGTAGTCATCAACAACTGGGGTCGGGAGATCGCCCTCAGAAGTGATCCCTTCCTTAATTGGAGTACCCAGTGCAACAGGTTCCTCAATCCTCAGTTGACCCTCAGCAATTGATGTTGGATAGTCATTGTCAGAAGTGGTCCCTTGCTTATTTTCAATGTCCACAACAGCAACGTTAGACTGTGTACTGGCGGAATAAATAGTGCTTACACTCAGAGAAAATGTGTCGCTATCCAAAACAAGGTCATCGCTGAGTATTTTAACTACTGGAGACTGTCCTAGAATTGGGGTCGATGGCGATGTGGGCCTTGGGATATCAAAAACGGGCTTGCCATTTGTGCCAATTTCGGTGGAACCTTCATCCAGAAGCTCAGGTACGTCTAGGACCTGTTCGACAAGACTGGATGCTAATTTGTGTGAGTGGTAATCATTAATATCGACTGGAACGTCGACGGTTCGCTCGTGGGCCGCGGGAAGAATTTCCTGAACATTTTCTTGGGAACTCAACTGGGGAAGTGTTTCGCATAAGACATTAATTGTAGGAATCTCGAAAGAGTCGTTAGAGGGTGCATCCGGATGACTGGAAGCATCAAAGACTATGGCCTCGTCCGAGATATCGTGACTCTTCGGGTCGTCAAAGTCAGAGCACTTCGGGCCATCAATGTCAATAGCAAGTCCGGTAGACTCAGTATCCGCAGGTTGGGCGCATTCAGCCTGCGAGGCAGTCTCTGGAACCTTTGATTCGTTCATCTGGAGAAGATGGATCAGTCAAATAACTCTGAAAAAAGGGAGAGGAGCTAGTTCTACGTACTCCATCAACAATCATAGAATTGTTGAATGCTTCTTGGGGAGAATTCTGATTGTGGGTGCATGTATTGGAGGACAAAGACACAGTATCGTCGCTGACTTCTCTGATATGAGACATATGGGCCTTTGCGTTTCCTGTATTGTCCATAGAACCGTTGGACTGAACACGACGTTCACGGTTTTCCTTCTTGCGAACTTGGTACTCTAATTTCGCCTTCTGGCCGCGACCGCGACCTTTTGACTTCTTTGATGACTTACGACCGCCGGCGGCACTGATACTTGGGAGAAGATGGCCAAGTGCATTGACTACGCGAAACGTTCCATCATAGTTATTCTGTCGGGGAATAGTCAGATATTGTGAAGAACAAGCCAACTGTCAGTAAGGAAACCAACCTCGATACCAAGGGGTTTTGCATCTGCAACCTTTCGAGGAATGTATGGAGAGACAAGGGATTGCCACATCTCAAGCAACCTAAACATAACTCTACATCCAAAGATATCGCGAGCAAATAAGCAGCGGCTCTTCAGATGTGTAAGGTACAGAGACTTGTGCTCGGCAACATCGTCACAAGTGTTGTTAGCCCTTTTCCAACCAGTAAAAACGAGATTTAGCTTGTCACTCAAGGCAGGAGTGTTCTCATCACGGCGCTCGGGGTCGACAACGCCCCTAATGTAAGTTAAGAGGGCTTTCCCGTTATTTGCGCAAAGACTGGCGCAATCAAAATCCAAGAGGTATCTGCGTAATTCGTCGCCATTTGGAGTACCAGCCGTGTGCAACAGTGCGTTAATCAGGAGTCCCTCTCGCTGGGCCGAATTCATCCAGTGCAGCCAAAAAACACGGAACACGGCGCCGAGCTCCTTCCAAATATGATGGATTTCTTGTCGAAGAATGCGAGCTTCTTCAAGTCCGTGGACGATAATGGCATCTACACAGCGCTGGGTTAGTATGTAATATAATCAGCAATGGCAACGTGAAATAAATATACCAACAAACTCGTCTAACTCAAGGAAGCCAGAATATTGAATATCCTCCCTAATGAGGGTTTCCTCATCGAAGAACCAGGCAGCAAGGCGCTCACGATCACCCTTGCAATTGGTGACAAGAGGTTCAATCTTGGAGAGGATCTCGGCTTTAACCTTAGGGCTAAAGAGCCCTTCGTTGACAGGTACGTTGGCAATGGGGAAAGACATAGTGTTGATATGCTTCGAAGCGATGTAAACGATCTGAGAGCCGATACATGTCAGCGATGGGTCGAAAAGAGACACCAGGTATTGAGCAATTAGTTGTATAAAGATACAACAGTGATACTCACCACTACAAGGGAAAACGGGTAAACGATGACGGTAGCAACTATGATAATAACCAAACATTAGCAATCACAGCTAACTAATGCGAACAGATTGGGAGCGACGAACAAGATAGCAAACCGTGAAGACTATCTAGCGGAAGTTTGGAAAGCAGTTTGGAAATTATCTGAAGGTAAGAGGAAAGATAAATTGCTATGAAGCGAGAGGAAGTATGCAGACGGATGGCTGTGGTAGGAAATAATGGGAAGTAGAAGATGAGATATAGGAAGACGGGTCTTTGAAGTAGTAAGTCGGTGTGGGGAACTTGCAGCTTTGATGTTTATTGTCAGGAAAGGAAAGAGTCTCCTCGAGGTAAACATACTGGTGTTGATGAGGTATCCGAGTGATAGACAGTATTTCCGCGCGTGTATAGCGCTAAATTAAGGATGCATTGCTTCCTCTGATACAATCAAAGATAGGCGCCTCCTCTTAGTACGCTGTTCTCCTCTCGTTCATAGAGTTTTCATCGCCCGTTGCTCAAATCTGCTACTCAAACTTTTAGTAGACATTTAAGTGCGAGAGCGTGCAATGAGATAAGCGTTAAAGCAACAGCATTAATGGTTCTCAGTTGACTCCCTTCCAACAGATCTTGAACTATCAAAATATAACCCAATTGATTAATTCGGCACAAACGGAGATGGCTGGTGCACCTGTTTATGGGGTCTTTTCTTTACACTAGACAGCGTACTTCCTAGGCTTCGACTGAAATCCTCTAAGATTGCTGCTGTCAACATTTGCGTGACTACCAGTATGGTTGCTGTCTTTAGGTTATCCATGACTAGTAAGTCAGGATCCTGCTTGACTCGTTTTCATCGTCAATACGACAGTGCCAGAGCAAATCGCTGGCCGTGGTGTCGTGCCTCCATAGAACATATATGGTGGGTTATTGAAATCCCATTTTCAACCATGTCCATCCATAACGACAGCACTGGAGTATAACAATATCTTGTTACTCTTCTCAGTAATTTCTACCTTGTGATATTCCGTCGGGTCCCTGCTGAGCAAGTATTTAGAAAGCCATCGCACCGTGTTCTTCTCGCATTTGCCTTGAGGTACATTTCCCAAACAAACAAAGGTGCAGGTAATCCTACAGTTTGTTTGCTTATAAAATCAGCTTCTAAGCTTGGGATGGGATAGGTGAGGCGCATTATGCTCTGCGATAGGCACCCACTTTTTACCTGTAATGGGAAGCTAACACTTCGAAAGAGTTGGAATGATTCTCCTGAATGCCCAGGTGGGTGGGTCCTCAAATGCATAAGACCAGGAACCTCGTACGAGCCATTCCGCACCGCACAGTAAACTGGATGCTTGACTGTACGAGGTACGTACATTCATGGATAAGAAACCATACTGCACACTTGAAGGTGAGTTCCAACAAGTCTTATTCAATCTTTGTAGTTGGCGTTTTTGTCTGTTTGCAATGTGGACCCGCTTTTCTGCTCAGCCAATTCAAGATGGTAGATATTGAGATCAAAGCAAAATCCAAGCTTAATACATACCATACATACCTACTAGTGAGCACGAAGGTTCAGACATTACCTCATTTATCTGAATGCATCTTCGCTCACTCTTGGGCACTTTTGTTGAAAGAACCTGTCACCGTTCGCCCGAACCATCGTGTTCGTTATAGTATAACTATAAAGGGACTGTACTAAGTTTGTGTGAATCTGTGGACTACTTGTGTTTGAAAAGTTATTTGGGGTGCCTCGAGGTAAAGTAAGGTACTCTACAGTGCGATGAAAGGATTCCCATTATAAACGCGCCAAGACATAATTTCACTCAAATAAGTCATTTTGCAGAAAAAAATAACTTAGTAGCCAATCCTAACCTAGCAGGACACGAGACTCGCTTCAAGGCGTCTGAGAACCCAAACCTGTCAACTGCCCATCTCAAAGAAAACACTCACGCACACACACTCAGAGATCTCTCTGTCTACCAACACCCACCAACCCACCAACCACCGTAGAAATAACAGACAACAGCAACGTTTTCGCCTGTTGCCTTAACCCCATTTCCAGCAATGGCGGACCAGAATGTCGCCGCTCTTCTCGCCGCCCTCAGTATGCCACCCAGCCTCACGCGCGCCAATCTCACGTCGGGAGGTCGCTAACAACGTCTCGTTTTCAGCCAGTAGTGCCCAACAGAGGGGTACTCCACAGATTCCTCATGCATACACAGGTCTTCCAACAGCGCTCGGTGCTCCCACCGCTCCGCAACCACAACCCCCCGTGAATTCGCCGCCCACAGGTTATGCGCTTCCTCAACCTACTGCCTCTGGGTCTCTTGATCTTAGTAAGATTAAGCCGACTGCCTCCGGGCGAGTATCTCTCAATGATGCTCTCGCGAAAGTGAAGGCTAAGGCAGCGGAGATGGGTGTGCATAGAGGAGATGTCGGTAGTGGTGGTAGTATGTATCCGTTTGTCGCAACTGCTTCAAGTATTGCGTATATCTAGTACGCAAGCTGACTACCTAAAGCACCACGATACGATGACCCTAGGGGCCGTTATAGCAGACGCTCTCGCTCACGATCCCGTTCACCGCCTAGGCGTGGCCCGGACCCTTATAGAGACGCTTACAGTACGTTCCGTGACGAACGCCGAGGGCGCGCAGGTGCCGAGTACGGTCGCGACCGAGACCGCTCCTTCAGCCCCCCTCCCCGACGCGGTGGAAGCAACGCTTACTCCCCGCCACCACGAGGAGAGCGCTACGGTAGCCACAGGACTCGATCCCCTGCTCCTGACATGGAACAAATAAACATTGATGCATCCTTGGTTGGATTAATTATCGGTCGTGGAGGCGAAAATTTGCGACGTGTCGAGGCGGAAACTGGTGCGCGGGTGCAGTTCATGACGAATGGCCATGATAGGGATAGTGGTGGTGAAAGAGTCTGCAATATCCAAGGCACACGTCCACAAATCGCCTCCGCGAGGCGTGCAATTGACCTAATTATCGCTGAGAATGAAAAGTCTGGTGGCTCTGGACCACCACCCCGGAAACCCGCAGCCCCTTCCAGTAGCTCGGGAGGATACGGTGCACCATTGAATATGCCACCATCAAATCAAGGTCCGGGTCCAGCGGGCCCAGGTGCGCCTAGTCTGAGGGATGGAGGTTCGTTTTCAAAATCACGCGGTGCATACACAGTTTTCTTCTGTATAGTATGGCCACAAAAGTGCCTTGTAAACTAACATTTCAAAACTGCAAGCAGAAGAGAGTACTCAGATTTTTGTTCCCGATCGAACTGTTGGTCTTATTATCGGACGTGGCGGTGAAACCATCCGTGATATTCAAGATAAATCCGGCTGCCATGTTAATATCGTAGGCGAGGCCAAGAGTCAGAATGGCCAGCGCCCTGTTAATCTCATTGGTTCTGCCCAAGCATCCGACTATGCTCGAAGGTTGATTATGGAAATTGTTGAGAGTGATACAAATGGTGGACCTCCAGGTCCGCCAGTAAGGGCGCCCGACCGGGCAATGCCTCCACATTTTGGTGGTGGTGACGGCGGGGGTGCTGGGCCTAGGATTACGGAGACTATAAGAGTCCCAATTGATGCTGTCGGGATGATCATCGGGAAGGGTATGTTACTAGCTTACCTTTAATGTCTTTCAGATTGGCCATCTAATTGATTGATAAATAGGTGGAGAAACGATAAAGGAAATGCAGAATTCGACTGGGTGCAGGATCAATGTCTCCAGCCAATTCAATCCCAATGATCAAGAGCGTGAAATCTCTTTAGCAGGCAATAGAGACGCGATTGCCCGTGCCCGTCAGGCCATAGACGAGAAAGTCGAGGCATCGGTAAACTCCCATTCCCGCCCCATTCAAATTTGAAAGTGAAGAATCATAAGTGTAACTCTTTTGCCCAGCTCAATAAATCGCGCAACGGACCCAGGGGTGGTGGGGGAGGGGGGGGAGGAGGAGGACAAGGCGGAGGGTCCCATTCACAATACGGCGGTTCAGACACCCAACAACAATCATCGTGGCCAAATTATGGTGCACAAGCTCAACAGCCAGTCCCTGCAACTGGTGCTTCCGCTGTTGCGCCTGCTGATGATCCTTATGCTGCCTATGGTGGTTATCAGAGTTACTGTGCTATGTATTACGCCGCGATAATGCAACAGCAACAAGCAAGTGGTGCTCCTCCTGGCGCTTCCGGGCCACCTGGTACTTAATGCTTTCTTCACACATTATCCTTCCCTCTTCGATTTGCAACTCGGTGAATTCGAGGTGGCGCCAGTGTGAATGGTAAGGACGACGGTTTTGTGTGATGACAATGTTGATTGATGCTTTGATGACATGACACTCTGTAAGCGTCTATTATTCGACCGGTGGGAAATACAGGGCTTCTAATACGGTCTGCGCTGGTGAACTGCCTGTTATGACCGTGCTTCTTCTCCGGACGGGATTAAATTTGCATCGTGTCTGGTCTGTAGTGGTATGTTCAATGTGCATGAATCGCTAGGGAAAATTAGCTTCTGCTTGCTCGTTACATCAGTACTTATTGTGTTCTTCCATGTTTGTTTGCGTTTCCTTGTTTGCTTTCTCGGATTTGTCCTTTGGTTTTCTGTCAGCCTCATCCCGTCGTTGTGCTCTATCGTGGAAACTGGTGATATACGGTAGCTTTTCTGTGACATCTGTGACGAAGTGATGGATCTAAGGGAAGGATGAAGCGTGGGTCTTGTGATTCTATGACTTGATGCCGTTTATTCACAATTTGCTCGAATTTAATGCCATATATGAATCGCCCTTTTAACACGCCCCCCGCATACTAAGTTGGTGTGCGCAATCGGAATAAACGGTAATGGAATTGTACAGATTAGAAAACATATACGGGCTACAGCTATTACGAAAAGTGGGAAATAATTCACGATTGTGATTGAGTATGTTATATGTATAAATCTGTTTATTCATCTATCTACTTGATTGAATAGCCTATCAACAGCAGTCTGGCTGCCGGTCTGTAGAAGTCAGCAAAGGCGTTTCTCAAGCCGAAACCAGGAAGATGCAAAAGTGTATATAATTCTCAAAATCAGACTTCCAAGGAAGGTCTCGCGGCGGTCAATGCATGCTAAGATGGGTTCTATGCGCATACTACCGAGGAAACTGCGAATGTAGGAATGGTATCATCAGGAATAGAATGTACATGAAATTGCGACGAAGTTATGGCAATGTGGGGGGATTCACACAAATATTTATCTTAGTTAACTTGTGCTAAGTTAGTCCGTGGCGAAGAGGGTACAAGTATCTGTGACTTCGATCGTTAGTATTGATCCTAGCGCACGTAACTGAAGATATAACGCGATGAAAGTGCTCCAATCAGACAAAAATTACTGGCAAGTACCAGGTCTACCTTGATCCCACAAGGGATGGATAGTCCCGAACAGCATTTCGTATTCTTCAAGGTCGATTCCGATTGGGAAAGAAGTTGTGCAAAAGTCATCAAATGAAGCGGAGGGAGAAAGTAATATGAGAACAAACATACCACTTGAATGAATATCAATACTGGTCTAAGGTGTTGAGAATATGTTTGCAGCGGTGGCTGGTTGTGCGTGGTTGATGAGTAGCAGCACGTCCTTTTGTATGCAGGGTTTTAGAAACTTGCCAAGCCAAAAGGTTCGCCGACATGTGCAAATTTGGCCGACACAGTGGGTTTAGGTTTAGGTATTCTGGATCCCCGTAAAAATTGTGTGCTCGTTCACTTCCGCTAGAGTGCATATTCTGCCATGTTGCCCTGGGACAGCTGCAGGATTAAGATCTCGGATTTTCTCAAACTGTGCTCTTGATGAGAGAGATCAATCTTGATGTTCCCTACTATTTTGTTGAACAGCGACGTAAGTGAAAGATAGAATCGGTTTTCTGCCATAGTTAATCACTCGGCCCCACCGTTGTACGTACTGGTGAAGTACCAGGCCTGCATCGGCTGTGCCACTTAGCCTGTCCATTTCATCATAGTGGTCAGAAGAGAGACAGCGAATTTGGGTAACTGGCGACGGAACACGGCGCATATTGGAGTATTGCCCTAGCAAGAGCGCAATGATTCTTCAGGTGTGAAATACCGCCGTGTGTGAGAAGTTGTGATTCATACTTATGAGTACTTCAGTAAGTAGGTGCTTAACCCTGGCATAATATCCGCTAGTACTATTTTGGGCAATTAGGGGCAAAGCTAATTTGCCTTCCCCCTCGAAATCCACTCTCCGATAGAGAGATGGATGGATGGATGAATTTACTCCCCCTTTCGCTTGAGCGTAGATGTGAGAGAGGACCAGCGTCTCTTCTTCATCTTCTGCTTACCAGGTTCTGCAGCTCTGGTTGTTGGACTGTCGTGTTGCTATCTACAAAGGTACATACGTGGAGCGCTTTTGCACTGTCGAACATCCCACCACCAAAGCAACCAGCGAAAACAATCGATCACTCAGCCACCAACCACCACCAACCTTGGAGAGAACTCCCCGAGCCGCAAACCTTCCACCCACTGCACCAATACCAATACCAATACCACCTCCCGTCTTGCAACCCCTCCATCCGTGAATTATCTGCGCTTTATTCCGATTCACGACTAAATTCGCTACCGCCAGTTTGCCGTCACCGCTGTTCGTTCGACAACTGCAACATCTGTCGTTGCGCGCTCACTCGCGCCTGGTTGACGGTTTACCGGTCGTCGCTCTGGTTATTCGGGCTGGCCATATCTTGTCGTTATTTCGATTCGCTGTCCTACGTACACTTCTTCGGTTGTTGTCTGTCGCTACCTGCCCGACGCCACGCCAGGAAGCTACAGCTTCTTAAGCGCGCCTTCGCCGGCAACTACGGTTACAGTTGCCAGCTGCACGAGTTCTCAATCTAGTCTTGGACGCGACTTGTCACTCGCTCACTACCTGTGTCGCGGCGGACTAATTTGAAACTAGCTTGCTCTGTCCGATAGCGACAGAGGAAGCCCAAATATACCTACAATGATGGCGGCAACCTATTCTCAACATCCGAACCAGATGCAGCAGCACCCAGTTCAGCAGGGTCCGCAGCAACATGTTCAGGGACACCCAGGGCAACCCAATGCTGTGACGATGCAACATATGCACCCACAACAACAGGCTGCATATCAGCAGCAATTAGCAGCGCGTCAGTCAATTCCATTCCCCTTTCCTCACCATTTTGTTTTCGGTTGGACCGTTACACAATACACATTACCTTTGAGTATGGGTTTATAGTCTTGTAGTTACTAACACTGTTTTTTTAGTTGCTGCAGGCGCAGGTCAGAGCCCTCACCTGTTACAGCAACAAGCTTTGCTTGCCCAACAGCGACGACAACAGCACCTCATGAATGGGATGGCGGTTAGCAACCCCGGAATGGCTGCATTTCAGAGTCCCAATGGTGGCGCTCCACAGATGCGTGCTGGCGGTCTACCAAATGGCATGTATGCAGGTGGTGGACCTGGTGGAATGCCTGGAGGCAATATAGCAGCATTTGCTGGAAATCCCCAGTTAAGAGGGATATTCCCACAGCAAATGCAACATCAGTTGCAGCAGCAGCAACATCAGCAACATCAGATTGCAGCAGCCCAGCAATACACGATGGCTAGCCAGGCGGCCGCACAAGGAAATGCTCAGGCTGCAGCTATGAACATGCCCCAGCAAGGACAGCAGATGCAAATGGGTACCCTTCAAGCACAGCAACAAGCAGCTATGGCTGCGCAACATCGGGCAGCTGCAGTAAACGCACAGTATGTGCATTATTTCTTCTACACTAGTTGGTGCACTGCCTTATGCTAATCCTAGGATCGCTAGAAAAACGCTCGGCCTGTCGGTATTGCGACTACATCAATTCGCTGATCATCTCGGCAGCTTCAACCCCTCGGTTCAGAACAACGATATAAACCACTGGCGAAAGTTCGTTGGGGAATTTTATTCACCAGTAGGGGTTATGCGACAAGGGCTTGTACACAACCAAAAGGGTGAAATGAAACAGTTCGAAATAACAACAAATCTACTGGCACGATATTATTTCACGCTTTTTGAAAGTGGGATTCGAAACGTTCAGATGCTTGTTGAGCAGCCACGAGAAAAGCCAACAGTAAACCAAGGAACGATAGTGGACTGTGCGAAGACAAGTTTTATATATTGGTTTGAGAATGAATGTCACGTGAGTTTTTCTGCGTGTTGGGAACCTTATCACCAGTGCTAATTGATAATGCAGGTGGTGGCACACGGCGGATTGAGGGTGCATCTGAATCAGAACCAACAGATTGATATGTTGGATTTTACGACACATAACCACACGGAATATGTAACGAGGGCTTCCATGAATGAATTGTTAAAACAGGGTTCGCCGGAGCTGATGAAAATGTCCCCTGGTGGCAAGGCATTGGGAAAGCGGCCACAGCGTGCCCCACCTCCAATACCAGAAAATGTTACAAACGTTTTTGGGATCCCACCGATGGTGCTTTCACTTCTTGAGGTGCGTTTGGACGGTGCTAGGAATATATAGGGCCTTCTGACAGCTTTTATGTAGAATGCCGAGACATTTTCGCAAATGAAAGAGTTGATTGCGTACTCCCAGCAAAATCCACATTTAGGCCCGACTCAAGCGTTGACGGCGCTTGTGAATCAGCAATTGCAAGCAGCGCATCATCACCACCAGCTCGCAGCGCACCAAGCAGCGCATCAACACCAACAGCAGCAGCAGCAGCAGCAGCAGCAGCAGCAGCAGCAGCAGCAACAGCAACAGCAGCAGCAACACCACACCCAGGGAATGCCCAACGGCCCAATGGCGCGCTCAGGTATACCTGGCGGTCCAGGTACGGCGGGAATACCTCATGGACCGGGCCAACAACTCGGCATATCGATGACCAGTTCTCCATCGGTGGGGGTTGATATACGAATGGGAGGCGTACAGTCGCCGCATATTGTCGGGGGTGGAGCAACTCCAAGCCCCGCACAAAACCACATGCAAGCCCCTGGTATGATAGCGCAGCATTCGCAGCATCAGCATCCCACGAGCAATCCTAGTTCGCAAACAAGCACGACCGTTGGAAGCGCTAACACGAGCCCTAATCAGACGAACAAACGCCGAAGAGCCAGCACAACCAGCAACGCTAAGAACGAAGCCGAGGATGGAGGCGGCGATGGCGGAGGGGGATTGAATGGGGCGACAGCACAGAAGATAAAGCAAAGTCCCAGAGTTAGCGCAAACAAACGAACGAAGCTATCGAGTTGATGGGCGTATGGTTTTTTTGGAGTCTTCACTGGTACGTTTGTCAATTTTTACGGGCTTCGGTGGGACCCTATATAATATCCAAGTCTTGGAATTTATTGCGGAGGGACTGCCAAAGCGACTTATGATGTGTGGAGTTCTTTGGGATGGCATATCTGCGATGATTCTTCTAGGGCCATTCCCATGCGTAAGGTGTCATTGGCGGGGTTCATTGTCTCTTCTGTTTCTTCGTCATTTATGTTTTACTACGGCTGTTACGCTTACTTGAATGTTTCATTTTGTTCTTTTTTGTGAGGAGTGTAAGTGCAGTGTGTTGTATCTGGCGTTATATTTTTGGTGGTAGGCGTCTATTCCTCTTGGAAGTTTTTCTTTTTGAAAAATGCACGAAGGACTTTACTTCCTCAAATTCGTGTTCATGCATGAGATCACGGTCAGGGTTTTGGTAGAGATAAAGTCAGTTGGCTTGCTACCATACCCTGCAACTCATCGTCACCTTGGGCTAAATTTTTTTGGTTATGCAGCTGTTGGTGTAAATACTGATTCTCTGTTACGAGTGATGAGGCGTATGTGAAGTCATGGCGTCCTCATGATTTGCTCTCGACAAGGATCGCCATTTTCTACCAATAGGTGATGTCTGCAGTATCAAAAAATTGACAAATGAGCGGGTTTTGGTCAAACTACACTGGTGCTAGCCATCATGTACTTATCTTTGGTATCAGTGTACTGGACGGTACTCTAAATGCACCCATGTTCTTCAGGCCCCAGTACCGCTATGCAGGGTCGTAGACACGCCGTTCTGGTTGGTTGCATTTGAGAATGAATCATGCAGGGACACTATTTCCACACGTCAACACCATGCTGAATTGGGCTTTTGATTAGCATCCTTATTATCATTATCATTACTACGGAATATATCACCAGGTATCACTCGATATACTTCTGTCAGACTGTTACAGATGTACATGAGTCGGAGCCCTAGGGTTCGTGACTGCTCTTTTAGACTTCACACTTTACTCTTTTCTTCCTACACATCTTGGATCTTTAGACCTGTACACAGTCATCGCACCATAGTCAATGCACACGGTTCTCCCTAACTTCCATATCGTAACAGACTGTACGGTTACATATTGGACAGTCCTTCACCCTCACCTCACCTCGTCCCGTAGTAGACTACGGAATCAGGGAAAAAAAGATCCCAGACACCGGCTCGCAAAGGGTTTCGCCTGCCTATTAATGGCGTGTCTTGCGAGCCTCTCTCGAACTAAGCAAGGTCGATCATTCTCACGGACCGCATCTGTGGATACAGTATTTTTCGTCATCGGTTATGAATGGTATTTTTGCGTGATGATCTTAATTGATGGCTGCACTTAATTCTACTTCATCTCACGTTATCCATTGTCTGTTCAGGACTCACTGATATTGTCTTGGGATCCTGACATGGTAGTCACCACGGGCACAGCTCTACGGATGTGAACTTCGGGTCTTGGCTTGGGAGGAGCGAGGTTCATACATACCCCTTACTTTACCTAAGTATTTAGTAGCGTGAAGTACTGACGGAACAATACTATCTTAACGGTGTCGGGACCGAAGTGATAACCAGTGACGCTTAATCGCCGACATCCCACTGGATTGGTACAAGATTTCACGAGTTACAAACCTGGAAGTCCACCCTGACCCTGTCCCAGAGATTCTATTCGGGGTGCTTCGCACATATGCGGCATATTGGACACTTTTTCATCTCGGCTTGACGTGGACAATGCCCTAGTATTTATTCCATCCGTCAGTTGGTCGTGCTAGCTAATAGCTGTCCGCCTTGATGTTTCGGAGTTAATGATGGCTTCATGGTCGTTGATGACCCTAGCTGCGGCTGCGATCGCGACAGGTGGAGGTGGTCTTCACTATTTGACACATAAACATCAGCCACAATTCTACATGGCCTGGTTAGATTCTAGATTGCCGAAGATCGCGGCAATGAGTTTTGGACTTTTCAAGGGTAATACACTAGTCTTGAGGTACATTTATAATTCCATAACTTTCGTGGGTTTCAAGGAGTCTTCATCCGCAATAACTGGTGCAGGAAATTGAACCTGGAGTTACTTGAGCTGGTTTCTAATCCTAAGCAAGCTGGCTACAACTACTTTTCTACAGTTTCCTGTTCTATATAGGGATGGAAATGCTTGAAGATATCATATCCTCTACGCATTCCTTTTCCATCAGAAACCTCCTTCAGGATCAGCAACATGATACGAGTGATAGGAAATGAATCTCCAGACTACCCTATGCACAATAATGTCGGTAGCAGCGTATGGATAGGGGTCATTTTAGTTAATAGATTTAAATGTTGGTGCCGCAGTCAATTCCCCTTGAAGATGTTGGTAAGTGAAACAGACAATGTACTGCTGTGAGCGTCACAGCTCTTACAGTTGTAACGAATGTTACCGGGTGACCGCCCATGACCGGAGAATTACACCAGAAGGAGATCCAGGTGGAGCAGAGGAGAAAGACGTCGGCCGAATAACTGGATTGTTTCCTGGTGGTGCTGGAGACACTGGAGGTGCACCTGGAGATGATGGGCCTTGTTCTGATAACTGGGGCAGGTGGCACAGTTGAGGTTCACCAAGTGTTGGCAATGGGTCCGGGTAACCCGTCAGCATTCCGGGTTCGGACCACAAAAATGGTTCGGTTCGGTTCCAGAACCGTCCAAAAACCCGACCTGCTGCGTCTTGGCAGGCCAAACCCAGACCCATACCCCTCAACCCTCAGGTTGTGCGGGGTTTGGCTAGACCCATCAGTTCCAATCTCCGGTTCTGTGTTTCGGGTTTTTCTATTTATGGTCGCATTTAGATATCCTACTGCTAATCGCAAAATATTAACTTTGGTACGCCATTGTCCTTTTCGGATTTCACGGCCGCCTTTATAACCAAAAACATGAGAGACACCCTCCCAGCCCCATCCTGAACATGATAGTCAATGGCACGTCAATGATTTTTGGTCTTGCATCATGGGTAATCTAGGTGGCGATTGGATATAAACGATCATAAATCAGGTATTGGCCGCATTGCAAAGCAAAAGTGAAAGTGACATGCTCCCTGCCCCATTCTGAAAATGAGCGTCAATGGAGCGTCAACGCTTTTAAGTCTTGTAAGTCGGGCAATTGAATAGTGATTTGGTCTTTGTTATACATAGGCGTAGTATTGGCCGCCTTTATAGGCCAAAGAGAAAGCAAGATGCTCTCTGCCCGATGTTAAAAATGAGCATCAACTGAGTGTGAATGATTTTTAGTCTTGTAAGTCAGGTAATTGAAGAGCGATTTGGTCCTTGATATACATAAACGTAGTATTGGCCGCCTTTATCGGCCAAAGAGAAAGCGACACACTCCCTGCCTGATCGTGAAAATGAGTGTCAACGGAGCGTCAACGATTTTTGGCCTTGCATGATGTTTAATCAAAGCGCGAGATGGCCGCTAATGTCTATATACGGAGTTTTGACCAGTTGTATAGGCTAAAATGTTCATGATCACTGAGTTGCAGCTTTGAAAACAAATTAAGTTGTGATTGTCTGGGAGGCTGCCATGGGAACATCTCTTGCTTATCAGCCTATAACGGCTGCCAAAACCTTGTTTATAGATGTCTGTGATCATTTGCCACCTAGATTACCCAAGATGCAAGACCAAAAATCATTGTCGCTCTGTTGATGCTCATTGTCAAGATGGGGCAGGGAGAGTGTAAGATTCTCTTTTGCCTATAAAGGCGGCCAATGAAATAATTATAGATAACAACTGATTCACATTTTAATAACCTGACTTACAGGACGAAAAATCGTTGACACTCCATTGACGCTCATTTTGCCACAGGCCTATCTGCATTATGCAACCATTCACTTTGGCATAGAACATCAATAACCGTGTTTTGGCAGTCGTTCCATCCTTTTCATGTACGTTTTCCTTTATCACTACATTGTTCTTTAATTGTGCATATAAATATATCCTTTAAAATATACTTCAAAGTGTCCGCTAATTGTAGATAATGATAATACTCAAAAATCCTGTTCCTTTCAATCAATGCTTGTCTTCACTGTCAGATTCGCTCAAAGGGCTGCTCTCATCTTCAAAATCAATATTAGCGGCATTGCCAGGCAGCAGATAGTGTACTCTGCAAATCAGGAAGAAAATCTTTATCGCACTTGCTATCCTTGGCATGTGCATTATGATTGAAAAATTGAGTATTGGGAAGCGGAGAATGTATATACACACACCTGGATGGCATACCTTCTATTTCATAACATTCAGTTTCCTCACTGTCACCAGGTGGTGCAGCTGGCGTTCCGGGTGGAGGTGCCGCTAGGTCTGGTGGAGGTGCGCTGGTTCCTTTGCACCTCCAGCGTGTCTGCAGATTCATTACTGTGGTATTTTGGCATGGAAGGCAGCTGTCCGTATGATTTTTATAAACCATTGCTGGGTGTGTTTCTATCGCAGCCTTCACCTTTTCATGCGCAGGAAACTCAACTCCTCGCATCTTCTCTTCTCGGACTTCGGCACGAGGTTTCTTGATTAGTTGTTGCGTTTCCTCTATTGCGGCGCGCGAAAACCCTTCTTTGGCCATTTTGGCCATATTGAAGGCAAGGCGCCTGTCAGACTGTTCTAGCTGTACCCAACCTCCTTGCCTCGCCATAGTAGCAGACATGTTGAAAACCTACAAGAAATTAGTTGCTGCGTCTAAAAGGAAGGTTCGGCAATTACCTCAACCATATATGACTCTGTAGCCTCCTCCAGGGTCTTTAAAGCCTGTTTTGTCCACTCCTGGGGACCTTTATCACAAAATCCTTCCACGAAAATCCCAGTGCTGATGACATCATGATGTTCAATTTCGTGGACTATGCGGAAACATGGCTTCTCCAACCATGGAGGTTTGCCCTTGCGGGCAGCGAAGGGGTGGTCACGGAGCTCTCTACGTACACCAGCTATATATTATATCATTAGTTGACCGCCTTTTACATCGATATGAAGCTAGTCACATCCGATCGCATGCTGGTTCCTAATACTGCTGCATCCGGTTTTACGTACTATTTCTAACTGTGCATCTTGGGTCATATTTTCGGTGGCTGCAATTGCAGCGTTGCAGTGGACTAACTGGTGTCTGAATTGCTGCTGTGTTTCAGGCAGGGGTGCATTCGACGCAGCGCCCATCGTGTGGCTCAATTCGGATTCAATCACACCGGGCAGTGATCTTTGTGGAGCCAAGACTTGCTGTTGTAGAAAAGGTGAGGAAGATGATAACGAGAAGTGGGAAGTCCTGAGGAATATATAGTTACCTATAGGTCACGATGGAATGAATGACAGTCGACTTGCATGTTCGACTCAAGATATATCCTACTGCGTATTGCTACAGGTTGCAGGGGATTCCAACTGTCCTGCAATTTGCAGAATGTCGGTCTGATGTTGTTTGTTTGTTGGCAGGGATACATTGAAGTGAATGACACCTGAAATCGCATGTTTGATTGATATAAAAAGGAAATTCTTCGATGGAAAGGACGTCTGGTGATGTTTGTCTCAACACATTGCCGGGATCTTACATGGAACACACGCTAACCATCATGTCACTGTGATGTATGGTTAGCATTACTATTCCGAATGGAATGACGGTCAAAACCCAGATTTTGCTTTGTTCGAGTTGATCAAACATACAAACCTTGACATAAGACTCAGCCTGCCTCCACATGGTCCATATCTTGCAACATCCAACATCTTGCCCAACAACAAGGTCAACAGATGATACAATGGTCAATGCTCCGAAACGGAACTTTTCACCACTTCTGGCAGGCAAATACGGCAAATCAACAAAGCAGTCCACATGATGACGTCATCAAGCGAATGAAGGCAAGAGCGGCTTGGAGGCAGAAAGGGTTAGAGCATCGGGAGCATTGCACAGCTTACAATCTACAAAGAAGCTTTCAGTGGAGAAAAGACGGGAAACGCACTTTTCAAGCAATGAAGAGAAAGAGAAATGTATCAAGGATTATGTGGAGAGAGAAACCGCTGTGGCAAGAAAGTGAGTTCAAGACGCAGAGACAGCGATTATGCATGAGCAGGAAGATAAGAGTACTGCTGAACATGCGGGAGCGACAATCAGAAAGCCCGAAAAAACTTTTCAAGAGATGTGGAATGCTATCAGAGACTGTTTGAGTGATCTTGTAAGTTCCGACGATGAGCAGGATGCGGAAGACAAGGAAGATGATGAAGAAGATATAGAGCTCGGCATGCTGAGTGATGATGATGAACCTGGCTGGGTGATGGGCACAATCTCCAAAACAGTACCACACCGCATGGAGAGTTTTCGGCAGAAGCAGATGAGGCTTGACGAATTGACGCAACCGGGATGAGGGGATGCAGCCAACTACCTCTGTGAGAGAGATATGAAGTATGGGACTGCCGAATTGAAGGTTCCAGCAGTTGTCAAGCCCCAAATAGACATGACTGCAGCCACACCATCCCTGTCAACATTTGGAGAGCTTATGCACACTCTTGACATCGTCCGCAGACAATCGCAAATGCCGGCGGTGACTTCTTGACCAGGAAGTATTCAAATAAGGCCGGGTTTGGAGAAACCACAGTCATACAAATTCATACCAGTTTTCTCGCCCGGTGCGGCGCCCGATTCAACACCAATTCAGGATTCAAAGCCTGTTGAACCCATAAGATTTTACTCCTGTATATAGCATCCCGAGTTAATTAAAATATACAAATCGGATACGGACCAAGATATGGTGACAGCTCCCGCGTCACCGGAAGAATAGATATCCAAATAGTTAATTTTGACAACCTATCTCTTGTAAAAGCAATTTGTGTACCTATTTTGCTATGTGTCAGCTTTTTCTTGATTTCAGTGACCAAATTGTGAGACATGATATTTCATCAGTGTGTGTGCAAGGGTGGTACGGGCCATGTGAAAGTTGTAGACTCCAAACCAGGTTGATAGATGGCCAGCCCACTTGATATCAACTTGCCTGTTACGGTTACATTAGAAAGCAAAACCAAAAATAGAGACAAAATTTACTAACAAAATTTAAGTCAGTGATGTCATACAAGTCATAGAAGGAGCGGTCAGTGCGCAGTCTGAGGACCGATGAATGGCAGCCGTCAGGTTGCATTAGTCCGTGCAGCCAACTGCATAACTCTCCGCTCAGACCTGCTGCACAGAGTCGAGAATGTGAAAATTGCTTATGGTACATCATGGAAATCGAGGAAAACGAGCTGGAACAAGAAAGGTCAGGATGTCACGCTCTATATGTCTAAAATTAGTAGATGGATCTGTATGCCATAAACTCCCGGCTGAAAACGCTAAAATGCGATGGAGCTACATCATTTATTGGACAGATGACGTGAATAGTGGTGGCTCAGAAACTGAGAGGCCACAATGCTTTTGGATGCAAATGATTATACATGGAAATGGTATATTGGCTGTCAATAATGACTGTATGAATTTTCTGAGAAATGATTGCACACCGAATGACTGTTAGTTTGACTCTAAGGTGAGCGTCAACGGAGCGTCAACAATTTCAGTCTGATCTTTCGACAATCAAAGGGTTGCATAGTGACATCGATCCATAGAGGAGTTATTGGCAGGCTTTAGATGTAAAACGGTAAGCGACATGCTCGTTGCCCCATCCTCGAAATGAGCGTCAATGGAGCATCACCGATTTCTGGTCTTGCATCTTGGATAATCACTGGGCTGTGGGACAGTGTGAAGCCATAATCTCAGTATTGGCCGCCTTTATGGGCACAAAGGGCAGTGAGGGGATCGCTACCACCTCCTAAAAATCAGCGTCAACGGAGTGTCAACAATTTTTGGTCTTGCATCTCGGATAATTCAGGGGCTGTGCAATGGCATATACCCATAATCACAATATTGGCCGCCTTTATAGGCAAAAATACTAGTGATGACATCGCTACTGCCTCCTGAAAATGAGGGTCAACTGAGCGTCAATGATTTTTGGTCTTGCATCTCGGATAATGCAAGGGCTGTGCAATGGCATACATCCCTAATCACAATATTGGCCACCCTTATAGGTAAAAATGCTAGTGACAACATCGCTACTACCTCCTAAAAATGAGTGTCACCGGAGTGCGAACGATTTTTCGTCTTGTAAGTACGGTAATTGGAAAGTGACTTGTTCGGCACTATCCATAATCAATGTAGTGGCAACCTTTCTTGCCAAAAGAATAAACGACACAGTCACTGCCCTATTCAGAAAATGAGTGTCAACAGAGTGTCCATGATTTTTGGCTGTGCATCTTGGGTAACCGAAGTGGCGATTGGTTGCAGCCATTCATGGATGATGTATTGGCTGCCTTCGGAGTAAAAAATAGTAGAGACACGCTCCCTGCCCCATTGTTCAAATGAGCGTCAATGGAGTGTCAAGGATTTCTGGTGTTGGATCTTGGTAATCTAACAGGGGATTGCTTGCAAACATCCAAAAATGGGGTCGTGGCCGCCTTTAAAGCCAAAAACAAAAGTGACATGCTTGCTGCCCCATCCTGAAAATGAGCATCAACGGAGCATCAACAATATTTGGTCTTGCATATTGGGTAATCAAGGCTTTGCGCGGATACATGAGCTCATAACAGAACTATCGACTGCCTTTATAGCCAAAAATATAACGTATAACAGGAAAAACACGGGTTCCAAAATAATCAATATCGCTGACTGCAAAACGTGCAACAAGAGATCATTGGCTGTCGAATACCAACTTTTAATAATATACTACTATCCAACTGCAAAAACAGGAACATTATATAAATCTACGGATGGACCTGCTGGGCAACCCACTGACAACCCGCCCAATTCAGACTGGTTGAGTGATTTCCATCGAACCGTGCCCGAATTGACGTTTCGGGTGTATTAACATCTTGGACTGCCAATTTGTCAATTGTTCAGTTGGGACCCGGACCCGGACCTGAAGTGACGGTCCGGAACTGTTGCTAACACTTGGCTCACCATAGCCATCTTGGGGGAATTTGTACCTTTTCCATGCAGGCTCATAACCAAGAAATTGTTAGCTTGCACTGTTGCTTGGTTGTGAACATTGTGTGATGTTGTAGGGAGTGCAGTGGTAGAACAGGAGTATACCTAGAAATAATTACTGGGAAGAAGGGTAACTATATTCAGGCTGTAGATAAAGTTAATTTGTAGATTGCCCGAATAGATCCCTTTAGATAGGAAGATTTTGTGCATTTTTATATGATTATCAGAAATTGTCATCTAGGAAATGTTTCAAGAAAAATATGATACTAGTTGGAGCTGTATTGGTTGACATTATTAGAATCTGTTCTGTGATATAGACTGCAAAGATACTTATAAACAAACTTTATGACAGTTTGAATATAGTATAATTTAAGATTGTTGACAATTTAGGAGGTTGCAATAGCCTTCAGTGGAATGAAGCACTTCTATATCTCTTGATATTTTTACCAACTGTGGTATTTTACTGTATCTTTGATTCATAAAATCCAGCTGAAAAAAAGAAATCTTAAATACTAGCTACATTTCTTTATTAGATGCTTGGAATGGTACAGAATGATCTCGGATGGCAGTTTACTATTGTACCATGAATATCTCTATAGAGGCATTAGAAGGGATATAGTATAATATTTCCAGCAAATCAATAGAAACTAAAATGAGGTATAAGATATGTTCAACTAGAGATATTACACAGAAGATATATGGGTATAATCTAACAACTTTATCTAATAGAAGGTCTGCAAGTTGGGTAACAACAACGTTTGCTTCTACACATAGGGAAAAGCTTTGGTGTTACTGTAACCGAGATCTGTTAGGGCTGTTAGGGTGGTAGTATGATATCTTATTGATATTACCGCCGTGCCACGGCACATAACAGGTTTATTACCGTGAGTTATGGGATTCTATGGTACCTTCGGCTACATTTTTACTGTTTCCAAGATATCATGGCATCTCATGTGTGAGAGGCTCAACTTACACACATGATTATTAATACCGATTCGGATACTGAGAAGTTGGTGTTCACATACAATAATGATAAGTTACAATTACGTTTTATATCAGTGTTACTGGGGTGCTTCCACCTAAGTAACTGTACTTATACACAAGTATCAATATATACTAAAGTAAGTACTAGGTTCACGGCCGTAGTTCCTATCATATTCATCTAAGCGTATCTCCACACGAAGTATATTGGCAACCTGTACAAATTGTTTACACAAAGAGAACAAATATATATAGTCGTATCAGATGCTACTAAATGGATAGCAACTAAACCATATCGTGGCGTAACGCAATACTGACAATACATATCACTGGTGTTAGCAACCGGTTCCAAATGCGCAGTTCGGTTCAGGGTCCGGGTTGGAACCAAACTTGAACCGTTGGAATGGGTTTTACCCCATCAAAAAACCAAACCCCACCGAACACGTGGTTTTTTGGCCGGTTCCACAATTTCGCCACCTTTGAACTTTGGCTCCAATCATGTATTTGAGTTCTGATCATATCACAATATGATATATACATAAATGATGCAGTTTTCTATGCTCTTTCACCTCCTATTCTCCAGTTTGCAATCTGAACTATATTCATTGAGTTGCCGTGAAATAACACCAAAAATTGGGCATTTTTTGCAGTGACGCAACGAATATTGATTGGATTGCAAAGCGGAGAAGAGCAGGTGAAAGAGCATGTAAAACTGCATCATTTACGTATATATCATAGTGTGATATAATTATTACTCAAATACTTAATAGGAGCCAAAGGTCTGAGTTCGCGAAAATGAGGCCCTACAGTATGTAGAACCCGGCCAGAAACCTGTGGGTTTATGTCTGGTCCGGGTAACAACCCCGCCAAGACAAAGCAGGTGGGGTTTTTGGACGGGTCTGGAACCGAACCGAACCGTGTTTCCAGTCCAAACCCGGACCGGTTGCTAACACTATGTATAACTTATAAAATTAATCCCCTTGATTAATTAATATCGCCAAATATGTTTGTAGGATTAATCTCGGTAATTCATAATATCAAAAAGGTATATTCGGTTAATTAATATCCGTGATTGATTAATACTGTAAACGTGTTCGTATAATTAATCTCAGTGAATAATTAATATGGTGGCAGTAATATTTTCCCCGTTGATAGTGCAATTTCAATTGTCACGTACCTTCGCAAAATCTCCTCTATATCTTCCTTGACTAATCTGGCCTTCAGATACTATCGGCAATATTAAGTCTAAGCGTAATCTCCTTCAAAATTGTAAGTCTCCTTTCTTAAGAAGCTGTCAAATTATACTTCATTGCTTTTTTCCCCGTTTTCCAAATCTGGCTTGCAATTCTCAATTTGAATAATCAGATCTGTTCTTAAAGATCTTTCTGGAATGCGTTGTATGTAACTGGCGTTGTTCTCTGCTCCGGTAATCTGCATGAGAATTACTTCAAGCAAACGGTACCTCAGTATCGGATTCGTTAACATCTAACTCTGAAATTTCGTATTCAGGAATAAGCGTTACTTCTTCCTCTGAATTGGATAAAGGTAACACCACAGGATTGTTAACTTACTCTGACGGGAATACATTATAGTGTCGATAATAAGTTAATATATCAGTAAACTGAATTATACTCGCCAACCACCAAATAGACTGCGCTGCAAACAACTGATCTTCTTTCTTGAAGCGATCCAGTAATGAGAATAAAGTGCACAGTATGACGTCATATTCGTTATTGAAGTTATGCTCAACCATGGGGCAGGGGAACCGGGTACAATCCTAATAGCTAATACCAATATACTCAAAGATACTACTAATAATAATAATAAGAACTGAAAACAACAATAATATTTCAGCTTCTTTCTTGCAGGTAGGTATCATTTGTGCTTGTGGGGCTACCCTTCCAATGGCGGAGAATTGCTGTCTTTTTATGGCTTTCTTGTATTGTATGATTGGGTTTAAAGAGTTACTCTCCCCAGAAGGCGATCATCATTCAAAGAAGGATTGCTATGATCTCATCTGTCATATCGTAGAGTACTCCTTTAATGAGCTTTAATCTCTCTTGATAATGACCACGCTTTCCAAAGGTTATCGTGTTCTTGCATGATTGGTTTTGAAGAGTTACTCTCCCCGGAGGGCCATCATCAGCAATATGATTTAATCAAACAGTAACTGCAACTTAGATACCTCGCAACTCATATGATCGGATAGTCGAAACCTCTCCTTGCCTGATGTGGTTATATGGAGGGCTTTTACACAGATTGCTTAATTAAATTAAGACACAACCTCACCATACAGGCTATTTGACTTATCTATTTCAGAGGCTTAAGTGGTGGCCCACCATTGCTCTGTCAACATTTGACTTTGACGTATCACATAGTGATTAACACATAGTAATTTAACCTTGCCTAGTTGTTCTCCCGCTAGGGAGTTGGTGGTTTATCGGGTCTTGACTCTGCCCAGAGTCTTCATCAATTGGATGCACCATGTTACGGCCGAGACTGGTCTCACTGGCTGGAGAGTACCGAAGTTGTTCCACTCCGACTAGGGATTGGCTTGAGGTCCATCATAATTGCATATTGGCTATTGTCTGCCTGACACGTCAGTCACACTTAATGCAGTCAACATGTCCAGTCCCACTTAGCACAGTTTAGTGAGTGTGGTAAGAAATACCTGGCATCTCTATAAACCTTGAAGGCTGATCAACTGGCCAATGTTATTGCGTCATCAAATCAGTTCTACCTTATTGGTCTGTGAGCTTTCAATGAATCCGCTAGCAATGAGGCTCGCTATCAAATCAAAACAAGGTTCCCATGAAATCCCACTAAGGACCACAAGACTGGCCAACTTGTATTGTCTGGGATAGGCGTTATGTATTTTACGCAAGTGAACCCTGTAGAATATATCCTTCTGACAATCAACAAGTACCATTACCTCTATTAGAAGAAAACCCCAAAAAATCAGAGCAATCATTTCATTAATCAAGATATATGCTACTTTTTTGGTGTAGAATTTGTTTTGCTAAATATATACACAAAGGTCGACTCTTCTAACACTCCCGCAATAGCTCTAGCTACTCTAGCGAAGTGATCTCAAACGTCAACTCTATAACGCTGTCGAAGGTCACGGTTTCAATTGGAAAACATGTTAGGCGTGGGAGTAGTGGACACTTGACACATGTTCATCAACAAATGGTAATGTGGACATATCAAAGATGACTTGGTTTGACTTGTGTATCAGCAGTAAGCGACCTTCCTGAGACTATTGATATCTTTCTCATGAGATCAGTACTGCAAAAACTACCTGGTATTCATCACTGTTCTACTGTGAAAAGTGGGGCTCTTATATGGTCTCTGACAATCGTGGTCTGATTAATGTGGCTCTGACATAGTCCCCAATGACCCCTGCTATGAAAGTGCACTCTGACATAGTCTCTGACAATTCCGGCTCTGATCAATGTGGCTCTGACAAGTGCAGCTCTGACAAGTTCTCTGACAAGGTCTCTGACAAGGTCTCTGACAAGGTCTCGGACAAGGTCTCTGACAATCCCGGCTCCGATAAACATGGCATCCGCAACAACACTAGTTTCCGTAAGAAACACCAGGGTGTTCCGGTCGGCTCTGACTGGTCAGACGGAACCTCGTACCCTCTGACGGAGAATTACACAGTTGCCGTTGCCCAGGTGACGGGTCGCATTGCATACGTGCCTCCATTACCTTGTGCCAGGAATGTGGTGACATATATGTACCATCAGAACGACATGTGTTTTACACTCTTCACAAGGGCTGCTGTTATGCTGTAGCCGTTTACACAACGCCTGGCGATGTTTATGCCTTTCTCCAGCCGAGTACCACATTTTACCTCCCCACTATTGGTATATATCGGATGCCGCACTCTCCCCATATGAGTTTAGCTTTCAGATATTGTCACAGATTACAATACAGTCTTCGCTTCGGATACATCGCTTGCCGTTGCATTTGCTTCACCATTATCGTATTTTACAGGTCTGAAATATACTGTACAATCTTCACACTCTCTAGTACTCTGCTCTCTATCCTCCACATTCTGTGTTGATACATCATTGGCGTGCGATGCTTAGTCTTCCTCATCCACATGCACATCGTCGCCATCCTCGCTCTCATACCGGTTGAGATCACTGATTCCGACGTCAAACCTCTTGAGGTGTGTTGCAACCGGTAGTTGCTGGCTGGCGGTGGGGATGGCATCACGCTCGTCACTTTCGTCACCTATATATTCGTAATCCCCGCTGCCCCCTGGCATCCCGAACTGAAGTTCGTCATCAGTGCAATTGTTGTCTATTGGGATGTTTGGGTCAGTGCTTCCGATCTCAGGTTCCTCAAGTGCCACTTCTGAGGACAAATAGTCAAGAAGAATAGTATTGTCAACATGTGCTGCTTCCACGCTGATGACGATGGCAGGGGTTGTGTTCCCCGCGTGTTGGACATGGTGTGGGACTGTAGCAAATGTGGATTTATACACGATCTGTTGGTAGCTCTCTGGTAGTGTGTTCCAGGTATTCATGAAGAATGTATACATGTCTGCAATGCCAGGCGAGTTTAAAAGCTTGCAACTCGTTGCAGCACAGCAGGATACATTCTTAACACCATCATTCTTGTGATTGAAGTAGTTTGAGGGATCAGGTCTGTCCACTTTCAGCTGTGACTTGGAAGCTTTCGGATGCACACCTTTGTTCTTTTGCCACCCCATTAGCACATGGCACAACGCGGTGCAGGTAAACACGATCAGTGGCCAGGGTACATGACAGTCCTTGTCGTCAATGATTGAATTATAAAATCCATCAGCATACTTACGGCAGTTATTCGCCCGATGATATAATTTGATCTAGATAACCTGCGGGATTGCTTGCGCCAGTTAGACAAGTGGCTGCTAGCCATTCTTTCGCAGTTTTCGACTCTCTCTGCATTCGATTTGGACCGCGTACACCATCTTCCATATGCTCTGCTAAAGGAACATGATACTGATTGTCAAGCAGAAGGGAATCGATCAATTCCAAACACTCCGCGTCGGATCCAGAGCGGTGGGGATCATAAAGCTCTGCGATGTGGTCCCTAGCGGATTGAATAACATGGGATATGATCAGATCGACTTGTGCTCGAACATGGTACCAGCTTGACCGTGTAATATCCAACGTGGGCTGTTGCTGCAGCATACCTCTTTCAAGATATCCTTTGTGCGTGCCTCAAATGCTATGGACCAAATGTTGTTTTTGCTGCATAGCAGTGTTTCAGTACTTCTCTATTATCTGCCAGTGTGGGGCTTCAGCTAATGCTTTCGCAATGCATCATGTTGCATAACTTACCATCTCCAAGTCGCTTGCACTCATCAACGGCCATCTGTTCCACATGTAGAGCTCCAGGAGTCTGCCTGTTGCACATACAAGATGGGTCATGTCTCAGTGACCAAATCGATGGATGCTGCGACTGCCGAAGACCATTGATCGAGGTGTAGAGACTGCATGCGGTTGCAATTGCCACTGCCTGTGGCTCTGATTCATTTCTGCAGCTCGCGTTCGCAGTGGATTTGTAATGATCGCCCGGGCTGTTGGATGAGAGATGGGGGTAGGCAGGTTTTCAAGACTGCTGAGCGGAGTCGGAGTGATAGCAATGCCTGATGTGGGGCTGGATATAATGTGACGCTTCGAGTCAGAGTGTGAGGTTCCTCTGGGTGCTGGTGTGCTACAATTGGTTGTACCCTGCGTGGCAGTTGGAGGATTTATTGACTGTCACTCTGTAGTGGATGGGGTGGAAGTCATGCGTTGAGTGATATCTGCAATGCAAAAAATGTTCAGTGAAGAAGAGTGGGTGGAGTTCTGACCTTGGATTGAAGAGGCTACGGAACTCCCTCCTTGAGAGGAATACCTCTTGCCAGCCAGTACGGAAACGAGTCTCTGAGCAGGCGGAAGTTGACAATTCCCCGAAAGCCCGTGCTTTTGTTGATTGTGACGATTAGCAATACTTCGAATATTTGGTATATCCCGAGTCATCTTAGGGTGAGGGCTTTGGGAAGGCATAGTCTGATACAGATGTTCAACGTTAAGAATGTAGGAATAATTTCCTCTGGATGCATATGCCACGGCAGGCGAGGTAGACTTCTATTTGAGCGACCATGGAGGTATTGGACAAAAAAGGGAGGCACAGTGTCGATTGCGCTCGACTCTCAACGCTGACAATACTTGGGGATGATATCCCTTTCAAAGCATTCAATTACCGGGTTAACTGTCATCAGATCATACTCAGCATTGATATTCACTGTTACAGCAACGTCTGAAGGCCTATTGGCCCCCGCTTGAAGGGTGTTTATGCCTTTTTGGCGCTGCCATCATAGTATTGCACTCATTCTTGGCCCAATACTTCGAACTATCGATTGTGTATATCTTCAGCTTCCCGGTGGAAATCCCCCTTTGGCAGAGCTCAAAGCATTGCAAAGCGAACAATGACGTATTTTCTATCTTTTGACATTGGTTGCATGTGCTATTTCCACCGCTAGGCATGTTGGTAGCGGTGTTGGAAGGTTGCACCATTGGGACAACCTGAGAACTACTCAGTTTGCTTCGAGATGCACCAGGTCTGAGCAGTAAAAGTGGTGTGTGATGCAAATGCAATGCCCGGCATTGTAAACTTTCCTCACCGCGAGTACTAAATCTCATTTCGAGGCTTCTCATTCATGAGGTGCCTGGTGGTTGTTCAGGATGATGGTTGGGCCGTTGTGTGTTCGTTGACCAACAAAACAAGTTGAACAAAGAAATCGCAAAAACTCGAGTATATATATCCCTTCTTCCCGCCTACATCTCCAGTCTCATTTCCTCCCGTATTTGACACACCGCCAGCTTCCTCAACTCCCTCGACATCACGTAACTTGCACAAACCAACGCCAGTCGTTCCAAAACACACCCGATAACCTACACAACTTTGTACATTCCCTCTGAGATTCGTTCCACTTCATGCAACTGTAGCATAATGCTAGTGCCTCGGATGTAGATTCATTTTCAACTCACAGAGATGGCACCAATGGGCAGCCCCAAAGGGATGGGGAAGGCAACTGGTAGGGCAAAAATGCTGACATCGGTTATAAATCGACGCCTGTCATTGGATCGGGACAGCATCCAGGGATTCATCTTGGAATACATCCGTGGACTCTTATTGATATACAATTTTTGCGGTGTCAAGGATGAGACAGCATGGGACCTCTCTTATGTTACAATCTTTCTTGATCCAGTCACGACTCGCCACTTTTCACAATTCCAGCTGATGTGGCCGCACCTCAGGAGCAGGAGTTCGCCTTTTTGGGGGTGGTGGGCAGTCTTCCGCTGATATGTGGGGCAAATGTTTGACACAACCCGCGACCAAATGAACAATTTGAGGTGGGACAACCCCCATATCTTTGGGGATCGAGTCGATTGCTCCAATCAGCCTAGAACCAGCCCAGGCAAGGTTGAAGGCACTGGTGAGCATTTCTCTTGGTACGGTAGCGATGATCCGAAGGCAAAGATTGAGCGACCAAGCTGCCAGCAGTACAAGCCAGGCAACTTCCTGGCCGTTGGACCACTGAAATACGATGAGATAATCGACGAGGATGATGATGATGGGAACAAAGTGGATCCCGGAGCGCCGAGTGGTGGAAGGAGCCATGGTAGCGATGGCAATGATAATGACAATGGCGAGGGTGAGGAGGACACGCAGGGTAGTGAGAAAGGGAGTGGGAAAGTGAAGGGAACAAAGGATATGAAAGGGAAAGGGAAGGGGAAAGGGAAGGGGAAGAGGAAGCCAATGGAGGAAGGGAAGGGGAAGGGGAAGGGAAACGGTAAAGGGAAAGGTATTGTTAAACAAACCACATGGGGAGATAATATCTCTCGTGCCATTGCATTGCAGTTGCAGAAGGAGATGTATGAGGCAGACTCCGACATGGGCGGCTAATTAGAGCGGGTATATTCATTGCCGGAAGCACCGCCTGCAGGGTAAATTTCCTTTGATGATGATACAGACTCTACTGAGAAGTCGGACGGCAAATATCACTCGGAACATAATTCTAATCTGGATCTGCACATGGAGAATGATATGGACGCACTGGATGGCGTTGATTTAGATAGCGATGTGGGTATGGAAACGGATGGTTATGATGAAGAGGAGGAAGATGAAGAGGAGGAAGATGAAGAGGAGGAAGATGAAGAGGAGGAAGATGAAGAGGAGGAAGATGAAGAGGAGGAAGATGAGGAGGAGGAGGAGGAGGAGGATGAGGATGAGGAGAAGGAGGATAAGGATGAGGATGATGGCAAAGAACCAAGGACGATTGTAGGTGGACAACTCTGGTCATGTTAAGGTGCGGCTCTGTTGCATTAGGTGCGGCTCTGTGGAATTAGTGTGGCTCTGCTGGAGACTTGCATATTAGCTAGTTCTAGCGAGATTTCAGTTCGATCATCGATAACATCCACTTCTATACGTACAGAGAGGCTATTTGCCCACATTGGTAGCACCACACGACTTCTGACGGAGTGACAAGCATCAGAAGTGATCGAAACACAACACGCGATGACAGATTCACTTGGTTTATCTTTGAACCAGTGGACTGCCGGCAGCTTGGAGGCATCGCAGAAGTCTTCCGACTTCGCGGCCCTTCCTGCTACGCACGACATGCACAACTCGCACGATGTCAGTTTTACCAACAAAATCGACAATGCTGAGTCAATTAGGTTTAGCAGCAGGTTTAAGACCTCAACCACCGCAGGCTTCCAACCTACAGAACTTAGCACGACAGAATACGTCACAAACTGAATGAAGGTCATCGACGATGGCCCTGGGGTCGTGTCTGACCAAGCAATCAACTGGATCAGGGCTATGGAGGACGTCCAATTGGAGATCATTGATGCTAACCTCTCTGAGGGCCTTGAATAAGTCGAGAAATTTGCCAAGATTTGCAACCTCAACGAGAGCTTGGCCACTGAAGTCAAGGACTTGGAGGCGACTGAGCCCGTCCGAGCCGGCCCGAGGTAGGAACTAGCGGCTGCTCAGCAGGAAATTGAGTAGCTGGAGGAAGAGCTTCAGATTGAGAAAAGATGATCCACAATGTTGGAGAGACAGCTCGGCAAGTGCAAGTCGGAGCCAGAGACAACGGAGCAGACAGACATTGCACAGCTCCGGCTGGTGAAGGACACACTGCTGAACCATGTCAAAAATCTCTCGTCAGAGAAGAGCAGCCTGGAATCCAAATTGAGAGCGTTCGAACGCGTCATCCAATGACTTACCACTAACCAAGTACATGCGACTCAAGCCCCGAACACCTCCCAACCGCCTCCAGGCCTATTCGGGATCCGTGGCTCCTGTTTACCGACCTCTGGCCTATTCGAGATCCGTGGCTCCACTGAGCCAACCTCTGGCTCGTCTGAAAGCCGTGGCTTCTCTGTCATGTCATCTAACCTTCCGACGTATGAGGGCAAATGAACCTTGGACGATGTCACCGCCTTCATTTTTGCTTTGGAGCAACACTTCAAGAATGCAGCCCAGGCCATTGGATGGGTCGGCACAACAGGCTGGGGAGAGCAAGCAGTGCTACAAATGAAAGGTGATGCAGCAGTCTGCGCCATGCACCGCTTCCCAATGAGTACACCCATCAAATGGTCCACCTTTTGCACCGAGTTGAAAGCAAAGTTCATTCCGTCCAACACCTTGGACCTGGTCAAACACGAATGGGAAGAACTGAACCCAAACAAGGGAGAACATGTCACAGAATTCAATGAGCGTTTCCGTTGCCTACGTTCGAAATTGGATCCGCACCAGCCTATGCCTGCCAAAATGTTAGCGAACACCTATGGATATAAGATCGAAAAGGGCAACCAGCGTGTTGAAAAAGACTTGGTTCATTATATTGGCATGTGTGATAAGACTCCAACCCTCCAACAGCGCGCGTGGAGCACCTCGCCACATTGGACACATCTCTCAACAAGTCTCAACCTGGAAGTGGCCCCAACACTACCACAACTATGAAAGCTTCAGCTTGGAAGATGGACTCCAAGAAAGGTGGTACAACTGGCACAGTTGGCCCGGCCAAAGACGACGGTTTGACCTGCTATAACTGTTGCCAGGTAGGTCATATCTCTTGCAATTGCCCAAACTACGACTTGATGAAGAAGCTACCCAAACAAGCTTTGGTCGACAAAGATGGCCCAAAAGCCAAGTCTGGACGCCCACGTAACGATACGAAACAGGGAGGTGCACTAACCGGTAGAAAGGAGAGTGGGCGGCTCGCAGAGGAAAAGAAAGCTGAGCAGGAGATGGACAGTGAGGTGGAGAGCGAGTTGGAGAGTCTCTCAGACTCGGACTCTGAAGCGGGAAAAGGCAAAGGAGGTCCGTAGCTGCAGCTGTACCTCCCATAAAACCCCCACCATGTACAGTATCGTCAAACAAAAAGGGTGGCAAATTAGTGCCAGATAGTCAATTCAAGTTTTTCACCCATTACCACCACTTGAAAGTTAGTATACTAGATGACTCAGTCCTCGACCTGCTAAGGTTTATTGGGAAAATAAGATACCAAACGAAAGGAGGATGGTAGAGCAGCAAAAGGGCAAGGGTAGTGAAAGACGATGGTGCGTCAGAGAACTATGTAGGGCGGAAGTTCATTGAGGAACTAAAATGCCAAGGGGCCACCCTGCAGGCAAAGAGGCGGGATGGATGATTGTGGAGACGGCCAATATCAAGGCAGAGGATGGCATCGAGAAACACCAAAGGGTCAAATTGAAACTACGACTCGGTGCGTCAGATGTCTATGAGGCCGAATTTACGATCCACGACGTCAAGGGCTTTGATAATGCGCTAGGCAAAAGATGGATGCGTGATATCAACCGATGATATCAAATCGACAAAGACAGCAATGAAATGTGGATTGCCAATAACCTCTGGGAGGAAAGAGAGGATGGCCAAGTACAGTACTTGCCAGGCCTATGCCCCTTGGACATCGAAGAAGGAATAGTGGAACAGGCCAAATTCATGGGCATAAACATTAAACGGAAGGCGGAACTCAAAAACGTGTCTGCCCGCATGTTGAAACGGGCCTTCTTGATCAAAGTACACCACCGTGGTGATGGCGGTACACTTCAAACAGACTAACCGCTAGATGAGTTTCAGGAGATGTTGACACAATCCCAGGGCCTCTTCGGCCAGTCAACATTTGCAAATTCGCAGATTGGAAGGCAGGCCATTTTCGAAATAAAAACGGACCCAAATGGCAAAATACCGTTCCGCTCACCATACCGCATCTCCCTGTGGGAAGAAGCAGAGCTTCAGAGCTAGATAGACAAGGAGATTGGCGGCGGTTGGATTCAGCACTCTTGAAACATTTTCGGCTCTCCGGAATTCTTCGTGCCAAAGCCTGACGGTACGCTGCGCATGTGCATGGATTATTGTGCAGTAAACGCCATAACCGTCAAGGATCGTTATCCTCTCCCACACATCGAGGATTTACTCGACTCCATGTACAGCTCCTGCTGGTTCACAAAATTGGACTTGGCGGCTGCTTACCATCAAGTTCACATCACCACAACTGACAGGCGAAAGACGGCCTTCACCACTCAATTTGGTTTATATGAGTGGCGAGTCCTGCCGTTAGGCCTGGCGAACGCACCCAGCCAGTTCATGCGCATGATGAACTGCATCTTAGAAACCATGAAACGCAAATTCATAGTCGTACACCTTGACCATATCATGATTCACAGCCGTACCCTGGCGGAACGCGTCGTACATGTCTGAGAAGTGCTCACTGTGCTGACGGAACATGGTCTCAAGGACAAATGTGCAAAATGCGCCCGGGCTTGTCAGAAAGTTGATTTTTGTGGCTTTGACATTGACAATGATGGCATCCACGCCCAGGAGCATAAGACTCATGCGGTAATGGATTGGCCTCAACCTGAGAATACATCAGCAAAATGTAATTTAGTCACTGGAAGTCTCGAGGAGTGTCTGAGAGGATGTGGAGTGTAAACTCAGATGGGTCAATTTCAGGAGAGTATCAGACCCTAGGAGGGCATTCGGGCCGGCCTTCAGAGTAACTGGGATCTCTGATCACTGCTACAGGAGTACCGTGGGAGTGATTGTGATAAGTTTGGGAACACCTCGGAGCGGCAGAGAGAACTTTGGGTGCACCTGGGAGCTCCGGCGACAAGTCTGGGAGCGCCGACACCATGTCTGGGAGCGCCAACAAGTCTGGGGGCGCCGACGACAAGCCTGGGAGCACCTCGATTCACTGTAAAGCAGTCTGGGGAAAACGACATCTTCTTTAGGAACGTTGCTGGAGCGCCCGGAAATCATAGCTACTACTCATTGTTCAACGATTTTTAAAACTCATGTATTCAGTGTGTATTCTCATCTATGTATCTATATAGCTACCCATCTACACACGGTATATCTGGACTGGCTGCCGGCAGTGCTTGAGAGGAATTCGAGGTGCGCCTGAAAATGATGATCGAGTGAACTCAGAGATACACTCCGAGGACATGATCGAGCATATTTGAAGACACACTGGGAGGCCGTGATCGAGTGAACTACAGATGTGCCCCATGATCGGGATCGAGCGAGTATGGAGATGCATTTGGAGGCGGTAATCGAGTGAGTTTGGAGATGCACTTGGAGGTGGTAATCGAGCGTATTTGGAGATACACTTGGAGGCCATGATCGAGTGAACTTAGATATGCACTCCGGGATCGTGATCGAGCGAGTTTGGAGACGCACTTGCAGGCCGTAATCGAGCGAGTTTGGAGATGCACTAAGAGGCCATGATCGTGCGAACTTGGATGCTGTAAACAAGCGAGTTGGGTGATACACTTTGGAGGCCGTGATCGAGCGAGATTAGACGAGTACTTGGAGGCGGTCGATACACAGCCCGCCGGGTGCTGAGACTCTATTCATCAGTTGGTTGACTCACAAAGGTGGGAATGTGACAAGGTGACTTTGCCTTTGAGCACTCATGGTGAGCTGCCTAATGGCGGTCGATCGTGTAGGGAGGCACGCCGGAAGCTGAAGCTACATTCAGGGGTCAACTTGTAATCATGAGAATGGAGGGAAGACAAACAATCATGGGTGAATGCTGTACTCAGTATATGCCGTACTCGGTGTATGCTGCACTCGGAGTCAACTAATGATCATGGCATGGAGAGATGGAGAGGGATGATTTAACTTTGTGTTCGGCGATGATGGTAGAGTTGTGGACGAGAAAGAGAGAGATGGAGGAGGAAGATGAGAACGATGTGGAGGATATGAGCGGATATGAGAAATCTGGGGTACACTTGCCTGATTGGGTTGGGAAGGTCTCATATTGGTGAATTGACACACCGCATCAGGACTCGTACCTGCCATATCGGGGATGGTAAATTGACTCGCACACGAAATTCTCTAAGTCCCAGTTTCTCATGATGATTTACCCCATCCCTTCGCATCTCTCTCCTTCCCGTCCTCAACTCTACCGTCACTTAAAAACACCAAGTTAAGTCATCCCTCTCTGTCTCTGCAGGCCATGATCAAAAGTTAACACCGAGTACAGCATACACCGAGTACAGCATACACCCAGTACAGCATACACTGAGAACTGCATACACCGCGTACTGCATCATCCCAAGATCCACTGTGTCCCGCTCCCAGTCAGTCTCTCAGCGGACCTTGTTGTACTCAATCATCTACATTCCCACAATTATGAGTTAACCAATGAATAGAGTCTCAGCTTCCATCGCACATGCCTCCCCATCTACCGCCTCTAGATTCACTGCCTCCAGATTCACTGCCTCCAGATTGACTGCCTCCAGATTGACCGCCTTCAGATCAATCGCCTCCAGATCAACCGCCTCCAAGTACTCCTCCAATCTTGATCGATCATGGCCTCCAACTGTATCTCCCAACATGCTCAATACGGCTTCCAAGTGCGCCTCTGAGTTCAGTCGATCTCGGCCTCCAAGTGCATCTCCAAACTCGCTCAATCACGGCATCCAAGTGCATCTCTGAGTTCACTTGATCTCTCGGTCTCCAAATGGATCTCTGAGTTCACTCGATCTCAGTCTCCAAGTGCATCTCCAAACACGCTCGATCACGGCCTCCAAGTACATCTTCAAGGAGCAACAGCGGTTGTACGGAGATACAGTGGTAACGGAGGTGGCCAGAGTGACGGGGAGTATATATCCGGCAGACCCCGGAGTAGATAGACATCATCTCATTTCCATCTCATCTTATCATACAATGAAAATACCCACTCTATCTTTCCCAACTTTTGGTCTCACACGCTCTGTCCAAGATTTCGTGGATCCTCAACGCCGGGTAGTATCATATCCTCTCACCCGATTCCTACCCTCTGCTCTTTCTTATGAATTCCGTTTGAATGTCGTGAGAGGTACGGCGGAGTGTCGATGGTGGGCTCTCTGTCTTCTAGCTGCATCGTTTCATCACAACGGCCTCCAAGTGGTGCATCTGTGAGTTCTCTCAATGGGCATGTCCCGGTGCTCCTCCGATTATGCTCGAGTACCATCTGCAGCCAGATTCACCGTATGTATATATATAGAGAGACTTAAATAATGCATGCCATATTATGATGTAGCGAATCTTGTGACTGTAACAGACGAATTTGATAAGACGAAATGCCTTGTGGTTATGTAAGAACCACTGCTGTGATAATAGGGCACCAAGTCTCCCGCAGAGCTGCGCAGCGGTCTCAGCTTCTCTCGAAGCCTCCCGCAGATCTGCACAGAGGTCTCAGGAGCTCCAAAATTTGACTATTCTATAAGTCAAATCTTGTAGCATCCTGAATGCACCTCCATAACTTCAGGTGCTTTCAGGAGCACCTGAGAATGCTCTTGCAGAGTCTGAGAGCACTTTGCTTAGCTCCAGGGGGGTCTGGGAGCATCTAGAAGTACTTAGAAGCACTGGTGAGGTCGCCCGGAGTATCTGGGAGGATTGCGTGTTGCTTCCAAATTGATTTACATTTTGCTGATGTAGTAAGGACGTCAGAGGCTTCCTGGGCCTCACCAGTTACTATAGAAAATTCATCGAACACTACGCTGACATTGCGATGCCATTGTACGCAATTGGCACTCCTCTGAAAGAACAAGGGGATGTGGGGTGGCGACATGGAGAACAGAGGAGAGTCAGGCACACCCCATTCGCTTCGGATAGAGAATACCAGCAGGCTTTCGCTACCCTCAAAAAAGCAATGTCCAATGCTCTGGTCCTTGCTCTACCGGACCCTGAAACGAAACATTGCCTGCACGTCGATGCTAGCCACTATGCATTGGGCGTGGTGCTCTCCCAGGTGCAAGATAAGACAGAGTTGGTACTGGGTGATTTCAGCAGTAAGTTACACGATGCGGAGACACGATACCCTGCATACGACAGAGAACTATTGGGCATCGGAGATGCAACAGTATACTGGAAATTCAACCTACACCGAGCCAAGCAGCCATTGGTGGTACACATGGACCATGCAACCTTGCGTTGGATCCTCACACAACCACACCTCACCGTATGTCAGATGGATATCTTGACAGTCCTACAGAATTTTGACTGGGAGGTCAAGCACATTCCGTGTGTCAAGAATCAGGTTGCAGATGCATGTTCTCGCCGCCTGGATTTCCAACGGGAGCGATGCAATGTAATGGCACTGAACGATAATGCGGCCGGAGAATGGGTTGATGACATCAAGGTGGGCATAATTGATGATTAACGGTTCGGGCCTATTGCACATTGCCTGGCCAACTCAAGTCCCCGCCCCACTGCATCTACCAAGGAACACAAATTATGGGTGGCAGCGCAATGATTCTATTTGGAAGAGAATGGCCTACTGTGGTTACATGGAGATTTGGAAAAGACACAGGTAAACAAAACGGCAAGGGCAAAAGAGAAGGAGGAAGACAGAAAGGCAGATATGAGAGGATGGTTGTGTATTCGAAAGACGATGCAGCGATGAATCCTCCATGAAGCCCACTACACTCTAGCAGGGGGACACTTCGGTGCTGACCGAACGTACTTACGTATCAAAGACCGGTATATCTGGAAGCAAAAATGGCGCGATACCCACCGATACGTTGCAGGCTGTGACTTGTGCCATTGAACTAACCACCAGAGTGGGAACCCCATGGGCCACCTACAACCACTTCCAATAGCCAAAGGGCATTGGCAAAGAATTGGCATCGACTTCATAACTGACCTGCCAATCTTGGGAACTGGCCATGACTGCATTGTAACGTTTGTCGACCTCATGACGAAGAGAGCACATTGGCGAGCCAGCAAGATGACAATCATTGCCCGGCCTTTGCGCACATATTCATCGACGACATCATCCGCCTACACGGAGTGCTTCAAGAGGTTGTATATGGCTGCTATGTATGCTTCACAGCAGACTATTGGAGAGAAGTTGCGAGGATTCTGCAGACAAAGCTGCTCATGTCTATGGCGTTCCATCCAGACATGGATGGTCTCTCTGAAAACTCAACCAAGACAGTTGTACCCTATTTATGTGGCTTCGCAACTCATGATCAAGCCAATTGGGACGACTACCTGCCATTAGCGGAGTATGCTGACAATTCTTCAGAACACCGTTCGACAAAGCAGACGCCTTTTGAACTGGATCTTGGTTATGAGCCGCCTGTGCCGCTAGACTTAATTGCAGACCTCCAATGACCGCAGGCCAAGGAATCTCAGAAAACTGTACAAGGCCGCGAATTTGTCGAACAATTGCCGCGCATTTTGGGAGTCACCAGGGATGAGCTGCATGATGCTCAGGATAAACAGACGGCTGAGTCTAATAAGTTACGACGCCGAATTGACCCCGGCAAAACCACCGGTGCGACAGTATTTTTAGATACAAAGCATTTACCAATCACATACGCTAATGTCAACCCCACGCGACACAAACTGGTACACCGTCACATTGGCCGATACGAGTTCCTATGAATACACGGAAACGCCGTCGAACTAGATCTCCCAAATGATATCACAATCTACGACACAGTTAATGTCAGTAGGCTCCAAGTGGAGCCCACGGATGATTCTAGGGTTGCCTGGCGGCCGCTGCCTCCGCCAGTATGGACCAGCCGCGCAGGCACAAGCTACGTCATCGAATCAATCACAAAATACCAGCTAAGCACTGACGGAACTAGTTGGGAATACGAAGTGAAATGGGAAGGTTGGGATGAGAAGGATAGTACATGGGAGCCAGAGGAGAATATGGCAAAAGTAAAAGAGATGGTGAGGCAATATTGGAAGGAGATAGGCGGACGGCCAAAGGCGAAGAGACAAGCGACACACAATAGGGCGTGAGAGGCATGTTTGTTATTTGATCAGGGTGTTTTGTTTCTTCGAGAGGATTCTCGAAGATGATTGGAGAAGGTTGTGATGTAGGTGGACGACTCTGGTCATGTTAATGTGCGACTCTGTGGCATTAGTGCGGCTCTGCAGGAGACTCGCGTATTAGTTAGTTCTAGCGAGATGTCAGTTCAATCATCAATAACATTCACTTCTATATGTACGGAGAGGCTATTTGCCCACAACCATTGGCCAGGGAGAGATGATAAATACATCGGCTGACGATGCAGATACCATGGGGGACGATCAGCCAATCGTGCTACCTGAGCAAGGCCAGGGGATGCGCGAGCATACCCCACGGCCACAACATCCAGCGCATGCGCCACGGCCACAAACCCTGGAGCCTTGCCCACGACCACAAACTCCAGAGACGTATCCCCTCAGTGGGCTGGAGCATTTGGGGCTGGTGACGCCGCAAAACCCTCGCCCGGTGGTGCCAACTCTGCGAGAAGCTGAGGCAGCCGGAAACACCTTTGATGTGGATGAGAATCAGCAGCTGCTCGGCGAATCGGCAGGTGGCGATGGTCTCCCCAATGTCCCTCTCCCTGATGTCACCCTCCCTGATTCCCCTCACCCTGAGGCACGCCCAAATGGCTCGGTAGGCGAGGAGTGAACTAATCCTCATGTTGCAGAGGACACGATGGTTGTTGCGGTTGGGTTAGGGTCTGGTTCTTGTCTCGATGCATTCCTTCGTTCTAATCTATTTATCTCATGCATTGACTCTTACACGTGTTGCGAGGTTTTTTGGACCACTCAGGGTTTATTTTATTTATGGGTTTGGTATTGGTTTTATTTTATTTATAGTATGATGGGACATCGCGCATGCAGCATTTTTGCAACTCCTAGTGTGTAAGGAACCTCCTTGTGATGGTGTTGAGGCTCAATCAATCTCTCAAGTTAGCTGAAAGTATCGTGAGTTTACACACTAGGCTGCTTATGCCAATCACCAACTTTCATCTCGTTCTACAGTGCATACTCCGCTCCACGAGTGTCGTCGACAATGCTAGAGAAGACCCCGTTCCATTGCCCCAAATTTTCATCCCGAAAGAAGTTCACCTCAGACAGCTGGCGACTTCAACATATCAAATCACACCATCCTGAACACCTTCAAGTTGCACTCCAGAAGAATCAGACTATTTGCGACGCGCCCCGACGCATTGAACTGGCTTAGAGTCATGGATTCAACGCTAACAAAGATTCAGTCGAAGACTTGGATGCGTTTCCCACCCTCGAACATGTTGAGAACATCGCAAACTTGGAGTCTCAGCCACCACCTCCTGTTCTGCCGCGGAAAGAAATACACCTAGGTGCCAGCACTCCGCCGATCGATTTCATTGCTGAGCCATGGGAATGCGATGCTCCGGGTTGTCTTGAGACGAACCTACAAAACAATCCCTACTACCCGTTTGCGACACGTGAAGAGTACAAATATATCCAGTGTGGGATCAAGAAGATAGGCATGAAGACGTACTATGACAATGTGCTGAAGGAAGAAAACACCACTCTGCATTTCCCAAGCTTCAAAAATGGGGATGGCGTTCAGAAGCTTGTGGCTAGCATGCCCGATGATCAGGCTCCCGGGGAGTGATATCAGATGGAATGACAATCACCAAAGCCCTATCAAATACTGGAGTTGATACATCATCAGAAGCATGAGATGGTTGATGCAGCAGCCAGCCTACCCCGAGGATCTCATTTACACCCCTCAGCATTGCTTTAACAGCGATACCCCACCGAAACGCCTCTATACCCACATGCACACTGTGGACTGGTGGTGGGAGACACAGGTATGGAGAGATACTCGAGGATAATAACGTGCTAATCAACGTTTCGTCAACCCTCAGAGTGGGGGATACACTGGTTCCATTGATCTTCATGTCTGCCGGAACACATCTCTCGAATTTTGCTGGCAACAAGAAAGAGTGTCCTGAATATACAACAATTGGCAATCTATCTGTGAAGATCCGCCAGATGCCCTCAAAGCACAGCATCATAATGGTCGCTCTCATGCCAATTCCGATCAAACACCGCACTATTCCTCGGAAGCAGCTGGATGAACAGCTGCAAACAAACCGAGAGGTGCTGAACGAAGTACTCCGGCGGGTACTCCAGCCTCTCACCTTGGAACAAAATCCCAGCGCCGAGAGCGGGTAGTACAATGTTCTCTGTGCAGATGCCAACTTCAGGCATTGCAAACCGGTTTTAGCAGCATGTTGTTAGGGGTTCTCCCCTGATAGCGGTAATGATACATGTTTGACTGAAGCAAGTACACGTGACTACCATATGGAATTGGATAACATTAGTCACGAAGCAAAACACCTTCTTGCGCATCAGCTCATGTCATCAGTCAGACGGTCCTTAGCGGGATTACATCTGAGCCATATGTAATGATTTGATAAGAGCAGACTTATCAAGCGGATTCGCAAGATGATGCAATTATGTCGCCATAACCGGGATGTGAAAAACCATCAGCGGTGCGCATGATTATTAATTGCACCTACTCAACCTTTGATAGCGGGACAACACATCATGACGATGGAAAGTCAGGTGTGCAGCACGCGTCATACAATGAGCGATTAAGCGGGATCGTCGCACCCTATTTCTAAGAGATAGGGAATAATGCGCGCACTCCCCGGATAACGGAAGTCCGTATCCTAAGCTCGTAGTGCGTGAGGGATTATTGGCATTGGCTGAAGATAAGAGGCCTGAAGCGACCCTGCTCAAGAGCTTTTGAGTTAGTATGCATCGCAACCCGAAGAGGGTGTCATAATCTACGTTGGCAGAGTATCGGTTGGTCGCCGACATAAATCTCTGACGCAATGCCGAATAGCCAAATTGGTACGGTGAGGCATTAATAACTTTAAGTTATTATTATATTGCGATAAAGCGCTGATCGTATTATATGACGTCAGACGTTCCAACTACTGAACGAACGATAAGCAAGATGTCTAAGTTGAAGTTATGAGTTGTCATAAGTTGTGTTTGATATCTTGCAGGATGATGGCCTCATACGAGGAGCGTAACGCTTTGAAACCAATCATGCATAAACACGATAACCTAAAGGGAACTCGTGGCGGAGACCGGGACAGTATCCCAAGGACGCTATCAAGCAAAACCATTGTCATAGTCATGGAAGTAGCGGCCAAACTTGAGCCAGCGAAAAGACTATAAAAGACTCGCATTGTCTCCCCGACAATGAGAAGAACCAAGCTCTAGCAGCAATCCACAGTCAGACAATTACCAGCGAAGAACACCTTAAAATATTATTAAGATTTCTACATAAAGACTTCACCATTACTTCACTACTCCCATCAAGTGAATTTATTATTTATGTTTACCTTGAGACAATTGAAGAGACGCACGGCACACGACCATCTCGTACAGAAACTAGGAGAGTTATTTCTTTTCTACGAGGAAACCAGGAATACTTCTGGTCAATACTGGACCTTGCACTCAGCCGAGATTCTTGGCATTACGTACGACGTTTGTCGATTCGTCAACGAGGGGCTGTTACCTTTCGAGGAACATATCGATACGAGCCGTATTCACGATCAGGAAGAAAACGGGGATTGTTTTTAGAGGGAGCTCTTGTATAAGGACAAGAGGTTGAGTCTTAGGATAAGACGAGGAAAGAAAAAGAAGTTTAGTTAGGCGGCTGTATTAAGTAATAAAGTGTTTTATTGAAACGTGGCTTAATACCCCCGTAACACATGTCTTGCAGATTGCCCTGGGTATAGCGTCCTACAGCATCTCGAGCGGCATGACTGTTTCTGGTATGAGTGTCCAAACCACACACTTCGAGATTGTGTCCCTCCTGACAAGCAACACCCCAGGCGGGATAACAACCGATAAAGAAAGCTCAGTGATTACAACACGATGACAGCAAATGCTGAGCACTCGTTGCGCCATGCTCACCGAGGATTAAACGTGTTTCAACATAATCCCTGTATAGTAAGGGACCTCCTGAAGCCTGACCTTCTCCATGCAATAGAGATCAGCATGTGTGACCACCTTCAGAAGATGCACGAACATCTCGACAAGTGCAATGCAATCTGGTTATCTGTGCCTGCATACCACAACCTCACACCAAAATATAAGTCATATGAGGAAGTTTCTCAATGGAATGGGAAGGAGATGAAGGAAATAAGCTGGTACCTGCTTGGAGTTGTAACCCAGTCTCCATCAGCAAAATGTAAAATGGTTTGGAAGTTATAACTGAACCACTCAGCAACTCTGAACAGCCACACTGATCCTTTTAGATGCTCCCAGATGCTCCCAGATGCTCCCAGATGCTCCGAGACAACTTCCCCGGTGCTCCTCAATGCTGTGGAAGTTGTGGAACAGAATCCAAGAATCTCCTGAAGAGTGTATAGTTGTCTTCAAAATGCTTCCAAATCAAACCATTAGGATATGCAAATGTCAGAGCTATTGGGAGTATTGGCCGCGTCTCCGAGAGTATTCCGGTGCACCTCGAACATGGAGCCATACTCTCCGGGAGTGATTATTATACTGTTTATATCAAATAGTACAATTCAATTAACTATCTTCTGCACACCTTGATTGAGGCATTGTAACTTTAATACACAGTCCGGTAGGTATCTAAATCCACATGATTATTTACAAGCCATACGCTATCGATTCTATCTGATGCAGCATTATTCTCTCGCACCAAATGTGCAGGTCCAACAATTGCTCTGACTGGTACAATATGCATCTTCACAGTCTGTTTGACAACCCGGATGAACCCGTCAACACAATCACCCCAACCATGAGGATCTTTGTACTTTGTTGGAATCACCACTGCATATTCTCGAGGTTGAGGACGTATTATCCATTGTTAAGTCTTCTTCAACCTCTTTGAAACGGTTGATATCGTGTTTCCGGCAGGCAGGAACTCCTGAAATTGGAGGATCTGATTTGGTGGGGTCCAGCCGATGTATAATACAGGAAAAGAAGGAACTTGGCCTTGGAAGGTGTTATCGAGGTCACTGTCCGTATATTGGACACAGATGTTATGAGATTGAGGCATGATCCCTTGGTTGGCATTGGTATATTCTACCTTGCAATCAAGTCTCAGAGCCTCAACAGATGTAGGGCAGTGAAATGGTTGACGGTAATACAGCTGCCCATTCTGAAGTTTGATAAATATAGTGTCTATGAGTACATTCTGATCATATCCGAGCACCAGGCCACTAACTTCATTTCCCCAGTCGTCTTCAATTTGTGTACGGAACAGCTGTCCAAAGTTGTGAAATCCGAAATCCTCTGATGCATCTCTGGGTGAGGTTAATTTGATACCTCCGCACACGCTGCAGACATGAGATCCTTTTATATGATGTACCTGTTGTGATACGGGGCAGAAAAATGGCTCTTCCTGACAATGGTGGAGGCATAACAGATGGGCTCTGTGCGTATTTCGCCGTTTATCGGCAGCTGATAGTAGGTTGAAAACTTTCACAGAGTCAATATCATACCAGCCTTGGAGGGCAAGATGAGACAGAGACTCCTCCATATAGTCAAGACTGGTATACCGGTCATTGTGCTTGAGCATCTGTTGAATGTAATTGACTTTGTTGGTAGATTGATATGCCTCTTTCACATTGCCGATAGGTAGCCATTCAGAAATATCAGTGGTGAAATTGTCGCCAGAACCCATTTGCTGAATTGACTATAATATTTGACTTACATGATGCATCTTCGGATATCCGAAATGGATTACACGCTGTTCGATGGTTTGCCGGAGCTGCTCAACGCCGATTGCCTGCCACCAAGGGTCAAACTCGACCTAGCGGACGAACAATTCCTGCGTCAACCGCATCTGGTCTTTCGAAGTGATACAATAAATCTCTCTCTTGAGCTGATTCACAATGCAGTCCATATCAGCGATACTCCATGTGGTGGGTTCAATGTCAGCATCAGTTAGACAGACCTGAAATTGCACACACTTGTTGGCGGTCATGTTTACCGCCCCGTAAGCCTCTTCTTCTGCAGCAGTCTTCATTTGAGCAAGTTTTTTGGTGAAGATGCTTCTGGGACTGGTTGCCTTAGTCCCGACATCCAGCAATGGTTGTCGCTCATGATGTTGGAATAATTTATCGAAAAGCTTGTGTTCAGCAGGTGTGACCTGATGGATTGTGTGCTCCAATCGCTCGATTGCCCTCTGCCAATCAGTATCTGAGCATATGGTTGCCGCTTGTCGGGCTCTATTCAGGCGAACCTGAAATTGCCTTGGTTTTGATGTAGTAACCTTTTCAGCCCCGTACTGCTGATCCTCCATTGCAGCACGGATTCTATGAATTGTTTGTCCTCGTAACTGATGGGATTTTTGTGCCAATAGTTCATCCACTTTGGCCTTCACAGACTTCAACATTGTCTGATCTCCAAATGCACCCTTCTTCTTATAAAATCGCTTCAGTGCATCGTCTAGTGCTGTGAGGGATAGATCAGAGTGATTATGTTGGCTGACAAGTAAAGAGAATTCACATAATGCCCGCACTGCTCCCATCACCATTTCATCAGAGGTTGATTCCACCGCAGTTTTCCCGGCATCCTGGGAGCAGTCAAGAAATGGAGCGCAATTCACTGCCAGGATTCTGATCATGCCCCGGATTTCATTTCCCTGCCAGGAGCCGCTTTTCATCGAATCGAATGATTTAGTGATGCGCTGGAGGCCTGGATATCATGGTACTGATGCGAATCGATTGTCAAATTGAACCTTGACATTTCTAGCTTTCAGGTATTTGTGTAGCCAGTGCAATAAGTCTTTAACCAAACCCAGGAGCAGCTGATGCAATTCATCAGGCTGCCAAAGGCGATAGACATTGCAGAGAGGGTATTGCCAGAACTGGTTATGGATTGGATGAACTCCAAGAGTGTGCAGAACATCAATATTAGTTTTGTCCAGAAGCTCCAAGTAAACATGCTGATCTCTTGGGTTATCAAGTGGTCGAAAAGTTGAATGCCCCATCGGCGCACCTGTAGGAATTTCACACATCGGGTGTGAGCCATATGCCACTTGAGCAATCCTCACTTGTTCTGGATAATCCCCAACCCAGGCAGCCAAAAGAGGATAAGATTGTCTCTGGAATCCGTCAGCACAATCCCATTTCAAGCCTGGGCCAGTGATGTCATGATTCCGGAGTGGCGACAGCACTGTTCCAACTGCGGAATGCCATGCCTCGTCAGTAATTTTGGCACCTTTCGGGGGACAGGGGATCAGCGCAACAAGAATCCAGGCGCGCTTTTTAGGTGTGCGGGGGATATCTTTCCGGATATTACCGATCGTGAGATACAGCTGGCTGGCATGCTGGTCGCCCGAAGATTTGATCATGTGGGTCTTGTCCGATGCACAGAAGACTGGGACAATCGTCGCTCCAGCAAGAAGCTGATCTTCCATATCCCACCACCAATTGCATGTGTTGGTCTCGCTGTAAATTCGGCGACTTTCCATCTCTCCAAGGCGCACCGGTTCAAAATCGAGGTGCGCCTGGAGTGGGAGATGTGGCAAAAGGCACTGTATACATTTGAATATATCCCGGTAGTATAATGTTCCGAAGATGTGTGAATGATCTTCAATCCAACTATCATCCCAGAGCCTGAAATCGAGTCTAGAGAGAAGCTTTCATAGAGCATCTGCCAATTGAAATGATTCGATGTTGAAGTTGTGCAGCCCACACCTCAGATGTTGATCTATCCAGGTTTTAGTTTGCTGGCAAAATGATTGAGCCTGTTGAAAGTCGTGTGCCGACTGAAATGGATGCCATGGATTCCATTGTTCTGAGTACTTGCGATGCTTGTTGTACAATCCAGTTGCTTTGCCATATGCTTCCCCCCCCCCCGCATTTTCCACTCCAACTACCTGCCTATGAGCCCTTGTCTTTGTTGGATAAGGGGTACGAGTCAGATCAGGCTTCTGGGGGTCCATCGTTTCTTCGTCGGGAGTATCTTCAGGTGGTGGTGCACGAGGTACATTGTCTATGGTTAGATGGATTGTTTGACTAAGCTCATCGATGGCCATTCAGGTGCACCGACTAAAGTTGAACCTTGATGGCTCGAGTCGATCCCAGCCTGCAGGTGGTCAAATCCTATCAGGTAATAGCCCTTCAGTCATTAATATTGGTTGATATTGTTGATCGTGAATCTCGAGTCGGTTCTGGTCGAATAATTTCCATTTGCAGAAAAAGCACTTGACTTGTTTCCGGCAATTATTGACCATATTTGAGAAATGGTCACTGAACATGTATTCGGAGGAATCTCAATGATGCTTCAGGGGGTGATATAGAGCCTCAGGGATATTGGTTTGAAAGCGAGCTAACTCAGGTTAGCGTAACATATTCACAGCCGCATCACACCCCGCCATATGCAGGGGGGAGTTTTCTTTTGTCATCACTGCAATGACCAAAATGGGGCCTTACACTACGTCATTGCGGCATTGTGAGTTATACTACCTACAACCGAGCCTCCGAGCAGTGGATAATGAAGGTAGATCATCCTAATACGATGAAAAGGTGAGTTTCCTAGCTAGCTGGATGTCCGGGCATTGATCATCGAGAACTGATAAGGCTGGTGGGATGTTTGCTACAGTAACAATCCTTGACTGGAGCGTGGATCATGAGCATAACTAAGATATATAGGCAAGGAAGCTCAATAGGAAGCAATCACTGTTGCTGTTCGACTCACAGGCCTTCTATTGAATGAGGTTGCAAGGTCGTACACGCACAACTTATGGGTAATATTCCTAGTCGCGCTAACCTTCATACTGGATATAGTTCTTGTTGGGTTCCCGGAGATATCATATCATATCCTGTCAATGACCTGTGAAGTCATGGAAGCGTATGAAGGTGAGCACCTATCCCATATCCGTCTATATGAATTCGTGCATATAACTAAGAAAGGCAGGATGAGTGTGATTGAGGTTTCTTTTTCTCAAGGCCCGCAGTTGGTTGCATGGATCAAAGGTGTAGTGAAACACCACAGTTCGTGACAACAGAATGAGATATAAGAACCCCTTCATTCCACCGAAGATCACTGCTAACTCCAAAATACTCAACCATACTCCGATTTATTCTATATCTCATCTCACATCTTTATTAGTTTACCACTATCTTTGTTTAACTGAGCATGTCAACGAAAGGATCTCCACTGATGACAGTGAATATGGCTCCACCTGGTGGCCCATTTCATTCGCAACAACGTGGTGACGACAATTCAAAATCACTGGATAATAGTTCATGGCATGCCACTCCCCACGACAGTTAATTTGGGAAACACACATATTAATATCATCCGCTGCAAGGGTATGGTACCCTCCTTCACAGTAGCCATTTCGAGGCGCTCCGCAGTTTCATCACCTGTCTCCATTCAACATGATACATAGTTCGCAACCTACCAGCAGCGCAAGCCAAGGATTTCGAAGTTACGGGCCACCATGGCAAGGATATGACCTGCACCAAGGTGGTTATGGCGGGTGTCAAATGTTCCCCCCGCCGTGGTTCCCAGGGCAAGGGCCATCATCTCCAGGTGCACCGAGAGTTGCTCCAGGAAGGCTGGAAAATCATCCAGTCAATCGGCCAACATCTTCCAGCTCGACTCCTCCACCTGATCCTCCTTCCGGTTCACCTGGGAGACACCCCATAAGCCTCCCAATGAAAAGATTCCAGCTGCCAGAGGACCCGCGGAAAACAGATGTCGCATGGCTTGTGGACTTGCCCCCATTGCCGGAGATGTCGTACGAGGAATATGATGCAGCGGATGAGAGTGACGATTTGTCGAACTTGGGCGGTGCAGGAGGCAATCCCCCAATCAGCCTGAAGCCAACTGAATTCTCATTGAAGCAATTTCCCAAAGGATGGGCCAGGCCAACTATAGTGCATTCAACAAGTGGATGAAGGTATGGGTGACAGGGTTACTCGAAAAGAAGCATTGGTCCATTATCCGGGCGCAGAACCATTTGAAACAGGCTCGAGATGGACACCTGCACAGGGAGACGGTGGTCACAGATCTTTTGGCGACATTCGAGAGCTGGGTGCCATTGGTTAATCTCCATAATGTGGAATGGATTCGCCGGCAGTGGTTGAAATGTGTGTGAAGAAATGTGCAACCGAAATTCGAGAGGCAAGGAAACAGGGAAGGCGAGGGAACAAGCGACCGGCGACAGATTCAGGTGAGCGCTCGGGTAAAATGGCGAGAAGCAACTTACCGGAGTTGTGAAATACAATGTTCACGGTTATGATTTGCTGGGTGTTGAATGGCAAGTATGTCATTCTAGCCCCCAAACAACTCCAAGCCTTGTATACAGATGTGAGGCACTGGGAAGAGTTGGTTGGTTTCATCGACAAAAACAGCGGCATGAAAGAGCCATGCATTTTTACATCAATATTGAAGTGCACCTTGGAGCGGGACAAATTGGAAGAAGAGTATATGGGAATATATACACATGGGCAAATGATTAATGACCCCATATCTGGCCCGATTTCGTACAACTGTTGCCTTTCAAATGCTTTCAAGTTGAAACTTGGACATAATGTCAAGATATTTTTGGTAGAAATGATGAGAGCGACAGGGAAGGAGATTGCCGAGCACATAATTAGACCGACCAAGGTAATCCTCGCTAGCCATGTCATGGCTAGACGTGACCAACTGCTAATCATTATACATAGACTTTGGAAGGTTCTGAAGAGGGTGGAAGAGAGGGAGAAGAGAAGGGAGAGGAGGATGGTGGGCACAAGAATGATACTTGTATTAATGTGAGTTCTGTTTGAAAGAATAGAAATGATTATATTCCATCCACGTGTATTCGTTCAAATGGTTGCTTCCCTGTGAAATACCTAACACTCAGATGAATTTCAGGAGTGCCGGAATATGAGCCCATCTGCCCAGCTTACATCCGAGCAACTGAAAGAGATCATTGAGGAAGCAAAGAACACTGACAACTGTGCAAGAGAGGTCCAGGAGCTAGTGGAGAATGGTGAGGAGTTCCTTGATCTAGAAAATACAAGCTCAGTACGGAATATGGTTTTCAATACAATGAACAACGAATTTGAACACGAGTGTCTTGATGAGGCAGCAGGGCTGCTGAATGTGCATCCTATTTGCCAATCAACAGATGACTGTGTTTCAGGCCGCAAGTATTCTATTCCAGGCCTGCCCGGAACTCACCCTCTGGCGCGCCAGGTTTGGGCCATCTGCTTGATTGTGAGGAGATGGGTTTGGGATGCAGATATGCCAGGAGCACTGGTGGCGGATGAAATGGGTCTTGGAAAGACTTTCACCTTGGTTGCAGCAGCATTGCTTTGCAAATTGGTCACAGAGAAAGTTGTAATGGGTTTGCCACTGTCGATTTTATGGGGGAATACCATTGAAGAGTGGGTGATTTTGGTGCAGATCAACTTTCCCGGCATTGTCGGTGAAGAACGAGAGTGGTATCCGTTCCAGAGATTCAATTGTGCGCCCCACTGCCTGTTGGAGATCCAGCCAACACCACCCCACAGGTATCCAAAACTGATCTCGGCCCTTGAACAAATTCTTGTGGTAACAATGCCCAGAGTGGCTGAGACCTTTCAAAGTGTCATCGACGATACGACCTATTGAATCGATTTCAAACTCATCAACTTATTGCACGTTGAAAATGCAAATCTCACCCACAAGGATTTGACCACCAGTATTGACGAGCCAGAAAACCGATGGAATATCCAGCTTGTTTCATATGATCCCTTAACATCCAGAGCGAAACCATCAAGCGATGGCCAACTCTCCTACTGTTCATGGAGTTTTGGGATTTTTGATGAGTCCCATCGGTATAAGACTATAAACAGTGTGGGCTGCCAAATTGCAATGAATGGGAGAATTGGATTCAAACTTCAAGTCACTGCTACACTGGGATTCCATTCACTCTATGACATGTGTTATCAGACGATGTGGCTGTTTCCAGGTGCGCCTGAAGCTTCAGAGGATGATACTGTGTAGGAAAAGCATGGTGCTGAGGCATTGTATTCAGCTGTGAAGAGTTTGATGCATGCTATCTGGACTAAAGACAAAGAAGCTCAACATGATGCGGCGCACTGGATGATTCAGATTGCAGAGCCATGGATGATAAGGCAGTCGTCAGAATCGAAACTAGCTAATGGAAAACCACTCATCCGGATACCAAAGGACAATGCACACCTAATTGATCTCAAGTGGACTGAGGAAGAGCAAGCACAACTGAAGACCCTGGTGGAGAAGTACACTTCGCGGGGTGCTTCAGGAGCATGGAGGGTTCATAGATGGCGGCGAGCATGATTCTCGTTAGTGTTGGGAGACACCAAGGATTGCAATGATGTTTCTGGACAATGCATCAGCAAACTGTATTTTTGTCACTGGGAGCCTCCAAGAGTGTGTGAGAGGAGGCGGAGTGTAACGTTAGAAGCGTAAATTTCAGGAGAAAATCAGACCCTAGGAGGGCATTCGGGCCGGCCTTTGGAGTAACTGGGATCTCTGATGACTCGTACAGGAGCATAAGGGGAGCGGTTGTGATAATTTTGGGAGCACCTGGGACTGTCACCCAACCAATGCGCGAATCCCATACTAACTTTGAGAGATGCCTAGGTTCTTAGGGATATTCATTCGAAGGACTGCAGGCATTATCTGAGATTCTCCAGAGGTACACCAGCAATAACAATACCCTCCACGTATGATGCATAGATTATTGTTGATTATCAACTTCTAAATCATACTATAGTACCCAGCATCTCATTCAACATTCTACTGTTTGCTTCGCTACATTAAGGAGAACCAAAGAAAATGACGAGTGATGGAAAAATGAAAGCAGGTAAACCAGAAACAATAACCCGGCTAAGCGATCGAATGATATCAATCGAACATGGTCTCAATGTCATCCACTGAATCGCCCATCTCATCAGGGCCGACAAACGCGGGAACACACAATTCATCAACGGCCCAAAGAAGCTGGAGGCGCTGCTTGAATTTCCGAATGCTTCGGGCCTGGCAAGTGGGGAAAATTGATTTCTAATGTCGTTTGGCTTGATTTGTGATATCTAAAGGGTTGGAATTGAGAGGTTAGCGCGCGGTGAATCAAAATGGAGTTTGAAAAGCAATATGATGAATTTGCGGGGAAAAGAGGTGCGCCACCAAGAAAGGAGGAGTGCCTGATGTGGAGTGCAGGGTGGGGAAGGGGAGTGATGATGGTGATGGAGGAGTGCGGAATGAAATTGTGAGGGGCAAATCCAGGCCAAGGAGCACCTATCCAGCGGAGCAGCCCATCTATGCTGAGCATCGCCAAACGGGAGGGAGGTACACAGTCTGGAATGAAATAGAGTCGCTCCTGATCGAGGCCAAGGACGGGATTGAGGAGCGCCGACAGAAATGCAGTATGGAGCACTGAATGAAATATCGAAGCGCCAATCCAGACTGAGGAGCGCCGACGGGGATTGAGGAGCGCCTATTA
>Ga0307515_10001090_pt1 | contig 62195 bp, 53 predicted proteins | sample 17_EM_MG_FD_194513 | JGI IMG/M metagenome (GOLD analysis project Ga0307515, IMG submission 194513) | Populus trichocarpa ectomycorrhiza microbial communities from riparian zone in the Pacific Northwest, United States - 17_EM | ecosystem: Host-associated > Plants > Roots > Unclassified | place... | reverse complement strand
TATATGGTTTCCGCATTCCATTACGATCGCCGCAACAGCCGAAAGAGTTGTCTTGGCATTGGATTCTGCGCTGATGATGAGGCCTGTCACGTCGTCAATGCAGGGATCATCTCACGACAGATTTCAAGCATTCCATGCGACCAATTGCCCACCGGCTTCATTTGGATCCTTCATCTGGTGAATATATACATCAGTAGGGTACGTCAATCATTTAAACGCATAATCAAATACCTTCCTGGATGCCCGCATGACTGGCTCGCAGTCATCCTCCTCCTCTGAGACAATATAGACCTCCCAATGCAAATGATGTAGGGGTTGCGTGAACATAGTAGTTAATTAAATTGCCGCGAGTCAGTGTCTGAAGTGTTGGCATGACGGAACATTTCGATGGCCGCTTGACGATTGCTTTCCTGGATGATCGCAGTAGACCCTTGTTATCGTATTCTGAATTGCCATCTCAACGATCATGGTAGGTGTTGGAAATCATGCTGAGATTGTCATCGAGATCATTCTTGCGGATATATTGTCTGCATCTCCTCATGCTGGAAGAATGACGAAGATGTGGAGAAGTGCAGCGCCTTCATGTCATGATTTAGCAAGGCAGCAAGTGATATGGACCTAAAAATTAAAGCAGTGACTAAAAAAAAAGTGAATAAATGTATAGTAAATGAATTAAAGTGTTGTGTAAAGGAAAGGAGCAATTGATATGATTAAAAGCATTCTTGAGATGCGTCTGTTTATCTTGTCGACGATGGCCGGATGTTGCCATGTCCCGCCACCCACGCTTCCAACTCCTTGGATGGACGGGGACTGGGAACTGAGAATGGCAGGTGACAAGCATGTCACATGGTTGTTAATGGGCTTAGTCTGGCATGGATTATCATCGTGATGAGCGAAAAAGCATTCGGGTTTCACTAATTATTAGGGAGTGATTCTGCTGGGTGAAGATACCGAACTGCCAATCATATGATAGCCATACACGCAGTCATATCACTGCCACTATGTCTGTCCCAAAAACAAACCTCTGAAAGATTAATCCCAACATCGTGAACACTCAACACAGCCCTTCCTGCATGAATAAGACCGATGTATTAATGAAACCCGCGTTTCATGATTTAAAAAGGCAGCACTTGATAAGTACAAAAATATTAACAGAGTGACTAAAGAAAATATAAATCAATCTATAGTAAATCAATAAAGGCGTTGGGTAAAGGAAAGAAAGTGTTAATAAGGTTAAAAGCATCGTCGAGATGCATCTTTTTATCACGGTGACAATTTCATGGGTTTGGCTTGTCCCGCCACCCATGGTTCCAACTCCATGAATGGACCGGATGTCACAACTAAGAACGGCAGATTATAACCGTGGTGCACAGTTGCTGATTGGCATCTTTCGACGGAAATCATTACCACAACAATCTACAAAGTGTTCCCATTTCACTCATCATTGGGGTTAACTTCCGCTGGGCAAAGATACTGAACTACCAGCTACATGATAGCCATGCAAGTAGTCCTATCGCTGCCACTATGTGTTTCCAAAAACAACATTCTGAATGATTCATCTCAACATTGTGAACTCTCACCACAGCCCTTGATGCATGAATATGACTGATATACTAATAAAGTAAACAAAACAACAAAAAGAGAACCCAAAAGCTCTCCAAAAGAGTCCAAATTATCAACCATCTGTCCACCATCCAAAGGGCCAGAATATACCCACCCAATATGCAGATCTTTGAACAACGGTCCAACCAGTGCATTCCATCCTCACAACGACTAATTTGCAGCTGGGCGGCTGGTTGTATGCTTCCTATTGGCCAGACAGCCCACAGCAGGAGGATTCACAATGTGATTGTGCTCACGTAGCTAGGGCACATCTTCATCAGCAACAACAATTTGCTGGTAATCGGCAAAGAGACCAATAGCCCAGTTTCAGATGACTTCAAGGTATCGATGCTGTCAGCTATTCCTCCTTTCAAGCTTCCTGTCGAACTGTTGAAAGCCTGTTATCTTTGTGAGTGAGATTCTTGGATTTGGGCACTGCATCTCGGCATAATCATCCAATTCCACCGTGATGTGGTCAATCATATCCTCGGCAGGAGGTTGGTGGATGTCATCCAGAGGCAGGTTGCAGCGGCCACCATGCATAGGCCTCTGGGCACCAGATGTGCTGTTGGCTTGTTGGCCAGGATAGGTGACGCAGAATAGCATTGGGTTGATTCATTGCATCGCCACCTGTACTCATCCGGCAGCAGTATTGTTATCGATGTTTGGTGTAACGTTACAGGCATGCTGACCACTATCTCCATTGGACTCTTTCTGGAAGCCCCAACGATATCGGATTTTTGCACTGGTGTCTGGCAGACCGGTGAGTGCAGCATTCACAAATGCAAAAATGGTCATATCAATGATTGATGTGACTATCTGCAGTATTGATTTGTCATCCCCAGGCCAGTGCAATGAGAATAGCTGAGTAATGATTTGACCCACCCTGTTCCCAGCAATGTCGGGATCTACATAGGCGATGGCAACGCTAAATTGCTCCAGAAGGAAATCAGTCAAGGTGTTGCTACATGGCATTATCAGCGATGACCAGTGACCCGAGCTTCATCTTGAGAGCTTACACAGTATCAGGAAGACCAAAGCAAGCATCGGGGCGATAAAATACATACCAACATTGAACAATGGCCTCTTCATGGCTGGGGTTACATCGATCCTATTCTCCATTGGGTGAAGGGCAACCACCCTGAACTCATCCAGTACTGGCTTCAGTTTCCGACCATTGAGGATAGTCTTGTCTGCCATGTACCATTTCCAAATCGGCCCTGTTGATGGCAGAGCTCTGATTTGAGTCACGCAACGATCGATTAGGAGATCCCATTGCTCAGGTGCAGCTCCTTGCTTGTTGCCGATGCTCAAGGCGTGGGCAATCTCCCAGACATCCTAGCTGACTTGATTATCTTTCCATTGTGTTATCGAGCATCCCTGTTCGTGCCAAATCCCCATGATTTCTGCTGTCCATTGGCTGACTACAACACCAGTGTTCCAGGCCCAGATGCTGACTTGTAGAGTCTGCATCTGGATTGTATTAGCATCTGTGACAACTGATTTCAGCGACCAGAAGGCATCTCATTACATTTCAGTTTCTCAACGGTGGTGAAACAGGAAGTGGTGGATATGAAATGCTGGTTCCTCTAAACACGCATCGGGAGTTTTGAATATATGATCAAGGGTGGTGCAATGTGGTAGCAGTGGCAAGGAGGGTTTGTCAAATGTTCTGGATATTGTCGGTAAGGTGTGCAGACAAGGCGAATATATGCATGGGCTTGGAGAGTATTTCTTGATCCTCCAAAATCATCTTGGCTGCGATTCAGCCAGGAAATAATTTGCTTTGCATCATCCAAGTGCCATTGATTCGTCGACTGAACGCTTAAGTTCATCAAAAAGAGAATGAAACACATGCTCTACAGTTAAATCTCACTGGTTTGTGGCGGCACTAGATCATGCACCCAGCAATGATGTCGCTGGGTAGGTATCTAAGGAGGATTCACGGTTCATGTGCGGTACAAACCTCACTCAACATGACAACAATCAACCAGTCAATGGGCATAGGATGTTCTTGTGAGGGTGCGAAACCATCGACGGGACAAACTGAATAGGGCGGCGGCATGCTTTTCGTGATCCAAAGGCTTTCGAGAATAAGAGAGCGTTTAAACACTGCAAACGTGTGAAGGAGGATGAGAGAATTCCTACGAGAGTGGTAGGACCCTGGGTTCAAGGAAGTAAATTGAGGTCGAGTATTTTCCGAGGACCAGCCAGTTTGCCATAGTATGTGCAGCAAAAGAACCATCGAGACGCTTCTCAACATTGTTGCGACATTTGATTTCGTTAAAGAGACATGGATATTGGTCAACAGTGTCATTACTGCTCAAAGATGTACTCCTACATTGGCACTTACATCACTCACCTCCCTCGCGACCCCATGGAAAGGATCGCCCACATAGTAGGCGACACCCTGACAGATGATGGTTTTGTGATCAAGTAGAATAGTATTCTATTTCCATTCGTTTATGAACCGCATCGCGACCCATTCCTTCACCCATCCGACAATGATGCATGCAATACAGAAGCCAGCGGCATAGATGAGTGGATCAATCATGAGCAACCTCCAGTTCGGAAGCATATTCATGGTGTTTCATACTTGTGCAACCCACAAGCAGGGAAGTTAATCAGTAATGAGTATTTTGTTATATTCAATGATGAAATAGATCTGTGGTAGCATTACCAACGGTTCCGGACCGTGACTTCAGGTCCAGGTCAGGGTCTGAACCAAACGGTTGCCACATTGGCCGTCCGGTTTGTTGATACACCCAAACCGTCATCTGGGGTACGGTTCAGTGGAAATTTCCCAACCTGTCTGACTTCGGCGGGTTGTCAGCAGGTCACCCAGCAGGTCCATCTATAGATTCATACCAGGCTCCTGATTTTGAAGTCTGATAATAGTGGATGATCAAAATCGTGAATTCAACAGCCAATAGTTCGCTTTTGCGTGTTTGGCAGTTTGTGATATCAATTGTTTTGGAATGCGAGTTTTTCCTTGCGTACGTTATATTTTTGCCTATCAAGGTGGTCAATAGTTGTTTCAGGTGCTCGAATATCAGTGCGATGTCTTGATTACCAATTTTGCAAGACAAAAACGTGTGGATCCTCCGTTGATGCTCATTTTCAGGATGTGGCAGGGAGCACCTGGCTGCTGTTTTCGCCCCTGAAGGGTGCCAATATCTCATCAATGGATGTCTGCAACCAATCAGCACTTGGATTACCCAAGATACAAAGCTGAAAATGGTTGACGCTCCATTGACGCTCATTGTCAGAATGGGGCAGTGACCGTGTAGCTGTCTCTTGTGCCATCAAAAGCTGCCAATACGTCGGTTTTGGCTAACAGTGACCAAATCATTATTCAATCAGCATACTTATAGGACCAAAAATCGTTGACTCTCCATTGACGCTGATTCCCAAAAGGGGCACTGACCGTGTTGCTATCTCTTTAGCCTATTACAGCAGCCAATATGTCGGTTGTGCCTAACAGCAACCAAATCACAATACAATTACAATAGATCCAAGAACAAAAATCGTTGATGCTCCGTTGACGCTTATTCGCAGAATGGGGCAGTGACCGTATTGCTATCCCTTTTCCATATAACAGCTGCCAATGCATCCGTTATGCCCAACGGTGACCAAATCACTATACAATTACCATTCCTACAAGGCCAAAAATCGTTGACGCTCTGTTAACACTCATTTTAATGCATTTTTCATTCAACATCTGCTGCCATCAATAATTGTTTTGATAATGTTTTTAACGTATTGGTTGTGTTTCTACCAGATTGTGACTCAGCGATGTGGCACAGCCGAGCGCAGCAATATTTTTGCCCTGTTTGCTCTCATACCATCAAAATTAATATATCTTGCTAAAAGAGTTATTGAGCCTGCTATGCATCTCTTTACAAACCGATATTTCCAAGGATGTGACCATCTTTCGCACATAATATATCTCAAAATGGAACTCACGGTCAGGCTACATAAAGAAGCTGGTGAAACATATTGCCGCATTCTGCCTTACTGTTTCTGAATTACCTTATTCCTGCTTGTTTCCAATGTATTGACATATACCAACACCATTTCAGCCTGTCTGTATGACTTCCGGGTGGGCTGAATCAATTCGGGAATAGGTTTTGGGGCACTCACATCCTGCTGCCCTGGGCTTAGCAGATTACCGATGACATTGTCTCGCTCTAAATCAGATTCAACATCTGCCCTGCACTTGTCTTCCCTGCCATTTGGATAATCCAAGTCACAATTCCACTTTAGCAAATTTTCGGTGTTCAAAATGCTTTCTGGTGCGTCATCCTCACCACTTACGACTGGATGATGGTCGATTGTTCTTATTTGGGGGACATCGAATAATTGAGTTCATCGTCCAGGAAGGTCATTTGCAGACGAAGCTGGTGGCAAAGAGATCTTTGCGAGAATTTAAATGCACCCAAACGAACATGTTCAAAGAGTGACCTGGATGGTTCGACAATCTGTTGCGTATCTGAAATGTTTTCTACGGCTGTCATCTGCTTGTTTTGAGCGCGAGATTCCTTCTGTGTAGCACGTAAGTTTTGGCTGCCCTGCCACATCTCCACAATGTCGCGGAGCTTGGCCATTCAGTGCAATGTTCTTCTCTCTGGCTCTCTCGTCATTTCCCAGTTGTGCTCTGTGTGCACCATATACAACGCTGGGTCATTGCCTGCCAATATCCCGCAATTGGCTCGAGCGAACTGCCTTACAAAGACTCTTTTGCTAAGGGTCTCACCAGTGGTTTTTGACTGCCTCAAGCTGATATCATCTCACCCAAGGGAAACGCTGGCCTTCACTCCGACCCTATATGGTATGGCAGAGAGTATGACTCTCACCACATTAGAGAGATCGGCGTAATTTGAGTGCGTTTCCTCCTGTTGTCGCCACCAGTCGGTGATATCTGGTAACCAAAATATCCTGCTAATCTCCCTTGGATCAGAGTGGTAATCATTGAGATTTGGATTAACTTGCCCCCAGTTCTTTGGTGAATCAAGAGGTGATTGCAAATACAGCCTGGTGTCTGTCAATAAGCGTGCAGCGTGATTGCTTTGTCCGGGTGCCGTTTCAGCCACATTTTCAGGCATTGAGTATTCTTCATCATCGCAGAACAAATCATATGAATCAGAGGAGAATTGACAGGATCCTGATGCTGGTGCAAAGGGGAAGACATTGTTGCTCAGTATGCTTTCGGGTTTAATAACCGGCACACGTCTACGTTTGGCGCATCATTAATTCTCCACATCCTTCACATTTGCCATTTGGTATTGAGTAGTGTTAGCAACGGTTCCAAATCCGTGGTTCGGTTCTAGGTCCAGGTTGGAACCGAACTGGAACCGTTGCAACGGGTTTTACCCTATCAAAAAACCGAACCGCACCGAACCTGCGGTTTTTTGGCCGCTTCCTCAATTTCGCCAACTCAGAACTTTGGCTCCAATTAAGCATTTGAGTTCTGATCTTATCACAATATGATATATACGTGAAAGATGCAGTTTTGCATGCTCTTTCACCACCTATTCGCGACGTTGTGATCCATTCAATATTCATTGTGTCACTGCGAGAAACGCCCAATTTTCGGCGTTATTTCCTAGCAACTCAACGAATATTGATTGGATCGCAAAGTGGAGAATAGAAGGTGAAAGAGCATGCAAAACTGCATCTTTTACGTATATATCATACTGTGATACGATCAGAACTTAAATACTTAATTGTAGCCAAAGTGCTGAGTTCGCGAAAATGAGGCTCTGCTGTAGGTAGAACCCGGCCAAAAAACTGCGGGTGTATGTCCGGTCCGGGTAACAAACCCGCCAAGACAAAGCGGGTCGGGTTTTTGGCCGGGTCTGGAACCAAACCAAACCAAACCAAACTAAACCAAACCGCCGGTCAAAACCCGGACCGCTGGTGGGGTACCCTGACCCGTTGCTAACACTAGTATTGAGCGGTATATGAAGTCTCATCCTCGGGATTGATACCCATTCCCTTGTCCCACCTTGGGAACGATTGCAAGTTGTGGACAGGATCGAGGTTATGTGCCGAAATATGAAGCATACCTGTTGTTGGGGTGACTTCAGCATGATATTTGGACAACATCTGCCGTGCATTCTTCACCGCAAATTACAAGTCTTCATTCCACTGGGTCTACTTCTTAGTCAAAGCTCGCCGAACACCATGCATATGATCGCTCATGTAATCGTAAACAGTGATACCGTGATGCAATGCGATCTTATTACACTTTGACATCTGGAGGGTCCAATATGGCAATTGCCTCAAAACTTCCATGATGTACTTGACAATGGTCTATTCATCCTGGGTTGCTAAGAGTGGCTGGGATTCACTGTATAGTGGATTCTCGAGCCACAAACGGGTGAATTCTCATATTTGTTAGGCTCCCTCATGCAACTCCAGTGTTGAATTCCAACATCTCTTCATATCCATAATCGGTAGTAGTGCGATGCAAACTTTGGCATTTTGACAGTCAATGAACGCATTTCGACGACCAGTTGTCAGCGTAATCAATTCTGCCACAATTCTCATCTATACCAAGGTCAGTTTTCGGACTTTGAAAATATCTTGACTTACGTACTTTCTCAATTATCTATGCTAAACCTGGTTTCATAGCCAACACCTCGTTCATTCTAGCATTGCGTGCTTTCGGAAGTCTTCGACTGTTTCCAATGTCTATGCTTTCATTCTCTCCAAAGTGCTGATCGCCCTCATGGGCTTCCCATGATTTCGTACTGCCTTTCACACCCAGACTGCTAATGAATGCACCTAAAGCCAGCTGTATGACGTGCGCCATTCATGGTATGTGGTTCCTCAATGCAGGCCACTCGATTCGGGAGGCCTCAAGGGTTGATTGCTGCTCAAGAGTCATCGATCAATTTGAGGAAGCTTTAACAGTTGTAATTCCAGGCAAACGGCAGTTGGTAAGCTCAGAACGATCAAGAATGTCCTTCAAATGTACGGGTAGCCCTGTTCCAGTCTGCTGGCCCTTCACCATTCAACCTTAATGAGCTGTTGAAAGAGGAAAAGGATATGCGACCTACCAAATGGCAAGCTAGTTGTACTTCTTCCAATGACCAATTTCAATCCATATAGGGAGCAATGACCGACATTATGGCTAATTTGTTTGTTGTTGTCCCCGCGTCCAAAGCTAAACTAACTTTATTCCGTGACGGCAATTGCTTGACAATTGCATTCCCAGTCAATAAGTATTCCCTTCAGCAAATGTTGCTAATGGTGGTGGTGGACAGGAGCACCAGGTCACTTTGTAAAGCTTTATAAAACCGTCATTGCTTGAGATTAGATACAGTGTTTCATGGCATAATGGCCGAAACAAATCCTAATATGAGATAGCGATTCCAGGTGTCTTGGTCACATTTGGAAGTTCTATAGTCCTTCGCTGCCAGTCTGGAGCACTTTGTCTGTCAATTCGGATAATTTGGATCAAACCTGAATGGCGAATATGAATTTCCTTTGCACACTTACTATTGTAATTCCTCGACTTTGTTGTCTCCTCAGAATGGCCAAAGCTGAATCATCGACTGTTGAACTAGTCAATTCAGTACCTTCCCACTGTGTAAATTTGTTCAACTTTGTGATGTGAGCTTTTCCTAGCGAGTGTTTCCCCATGGAGCTGGTCCCGTGTTCTGATGGATGGTGAAGAACCTGATGACAAACAATACATAAAATGCCAGGGCTGCGACTGTCCTCAATTCCGCAGTGCAAATGAAATCGCCACCAAGGAGCATGTCTAGAATTGTCCAAAGCAATAGGATGTTTCGAGCCTACATTCATTGAAGCCCACCAAGCATCAAAGATGATTTGCAAAGTAAGGTTGCTCAAATCCCAAATAAAGAAACATTCATCTTCGCAAGAGATCATAACCTCTAGCAATGAGGTATTCAAAGATCTCGAACTCGACATTGTGTTCGGAATCTGTTAGCTGCATAATCCAACTCAAGAAACTGCCAAAAGTTGAACCTTAGTAAAGTAGAATGCGGGTTCTTATATATTGACTCTAGAGCTAAAAGCAAAACACAGTCAGATCTGTGAGACATTGCATGCATAATTGTGAAGTTGTATACAATGACATATTGAACAGACTGACCACGTTAGAGTCAATTCAGGTACAATGCAATGCAGTTCATTGCAGTGTGGCTTATTTATCCCCGACATAAATTAATGCCGCTGCCTGGGCGCTGAATGGTAGTAGATGGACACCATATTGGCACTAGGATTTTTGCCCATTAAGGCAGCTGCTAAGTTAATTATGGTATAACAACGTTCCATAGCCCGCAGATTGTCGAAGATGCCAGACCAAAAATTGTTTGCTCTCCGTTGATGCACATTTTTAAGAGGTCATAGCGAAAGCTTCACTACGATTATTGCCTATAGAGGCGGCCAATGGATTCATTATGGGTCAACGCCGATGGACAGCGCTTTGAGTGTTCGTGATGGAAGACCAAAACTCTTTCACATCCCAGTGATGCTCATTGTTGGAAGGTGGTAGCAATATGATCTCTAGCATTTTTCCGCATAAAGGCGGCAGTTACATTGATTATGTATTGACTCCGATGCACAGCTCTTTGACTGGTCATAGTGCAACACCGAAAATGGTTGACACTCTCTTCACCCACATCATATAGAAGGTGCTAGCAACATTGTCACTAGCATGCTTGCCCATAAAGGCAGCCAAGAAGTTGATTACGGGATAACGCCTTTCAGTAGCCCGTATTGTGTTCAAGATGCAAGACCAATAATCGTTGACGCTGCATTGGCACTCATTTTCAGAATGAGGCAGTGATAGCGTCAAAAATATTGTTGCCCAAAAAAGCTGTCAATACATTGATTATAGGTAGGGTTAGCAACGGGTCCAAGCAACCTGCCAGCAGACCGGGTTCGGACATTATGATCTGGTCTGTTCTGATCTGGACCCATTCAACAACCAGACCCGCTGATTCTTGGCAGGCCAGACCTGGACCCGTTCCCATCCACCAAAGGATTCTGCCAGGTTTGGCTTGACCCGTCGGTTCCAATCTCCAGTTCTGCATTTCGCGTTTTTCAATTTATGGTTGCAATCTGATATCCTACTGTTAATTGCAAAATATTGACTATGGTACTGCATTGTCATTTTCTGATGTATTGACAGCCTTTATATAGAAAACAAGTAGAGAGACTCTCCCTACCCTATCCTGAAAATCAGCGTCAATGGAGCATCAACAATTGATGGTCTTGCATCTTGGGTAATCTAAATGGCGCATAATCGCACGTATCTATGAGTGAGAGGTTGGCATCCTGTATGAGCAAATAATCAAGTGATATTCCCGCGATAGCCTCCTGAACAGTAACAACTTGAGTCAGTTACACAGGTGCAACTAAGTGTACACGAGCGTTTTAGACTACAAAAATGGACACAACTGAGTATATGTATTTTAAAAGCCCCCAGGGCTCTTCGATAAACCATGATTGAAGGCCCACCATCGTGGATGCACATTGCCATGATGAGGCAGGGAGCGTGTCGCTTCCCTTTTTGCCGATAAATGAGGGCAACACTTCCATTATGTGTAATCACTACCAAATCACATTTTTATTACCTGACTTACAGGACCAAAAATCGTTGACAATCGGTTAACGCTCATATTCAAGATGGGGCAGGGAGCGTCTCGCTTTCTTTTTTGCGTATAAAGGCTGTCATTGCTGTTGTTATGTATAACCACTGCACAATTACTTCTTAATTACCAGCCTAATAAGATCTAAAATCGTTGACACTCTGTTGATGCTCATTTCCAAGATGGGGCAGGGAGCGTGATGCTTTTTCTTGTTGCCTAAAACGGGTGGCAACACTTCCATGATGTGTATTTCCTACCAAATCGCGTTTGTATTATCTGACTTACAGGACCAAAAATTGTTGACGCTCTGTTGACGCTCATTGTCAAGATGGGGCAGGGAGCATTTTGCATTCTTTTTTGCTTATAAAGGTTGTCAATGCTGTCGTTATGTATAACCACTGCATAATTACTTCATAATAACCAGACTAACAAGACCTGAAATCGTTTATGCTCTGTTGACACTCATTTTCAAGATGGGGCAGGGAGCATGTTGCTTTCTCTTTGGCCTATTGAGGGTGGCAACACTTCCATTATGTGTATTCAGTACCAAATCACATTATTATTACCCAACTTACAGGACCAAAAATTGTTGACGCTTTGTTGACACTCATTTTGCCATGGGCGAATCCGGAATATGAAACCATTCTCTTTGGCATAGTGTATCAATAATGGTATTTTGGCAGCCGTGCTGTGCTGTTCATGTACGTTCTCCTGTATTACTACATTGTCCTTTAATGGTGCATATAAATGTACCCTTTCAAATATACTTGAAAGTGTGCGCTAATTGTAGATAATGATTATACTCAAAAATCCCATTCCATTCAGTCAACGCTCGTCTTCACTGTCAAGTTCACTCAAAAGGCTGCTGTCTTCTACAAAATGGCTGTCAGCTGCATTACCACGCAGCTGATAGTGTGTTAACTTCTGGATGGACCGTCATCAGTCAGCAAATCTGGGATAGAATCTATATCGTGCATGTGATCCTTGGGATATGGATCAAGATTCAAAAATCGACAGCTGTGAAGCGGAGTATGTAAATGCACATATCTGGCTGGCACACCTTCTGTTCCAGAGCATCCAGTTCTCTCACTGTCATCTGGTGGCGCAGGTGGCATTCTGGGCCTCGGTGGCAGTGGAAGCGGTGTAGGTGCACCCATGCTGTTTTGCCCCCAGCATGTCTGTCGATTGTTTGCCGTGCCATTTTGGCAAGGAGGACAGCCATACGTCTGATTTTCATGAAACATTGCCGGATGTCTTTGTATCGCAGCGTTCATCCTGTTTAGCCTGGAAAACACAACACTCCGCTTCATCTCTTTTCAGACTTTGGCGCAAGGTTGCATGATTAGTTGTTGCATTTCCTCTATTGCAGCGCATGAAAACCCTTCTTTAGCCATTTTGGCCATGTTCAAGGCAAGACGCATGTCGGACTGTTCAAGCTGTACCCGACCTCCTTGTCTTGCCATAGTAGCTGACATGTTGAAAACCTACATAAAATTAGTTGCTGCTTCTAAAGTGGGATTCAGCTATTAACTCAACCATATAGGACTCCGTAGCCTCCTCTAGGGTCTTTAAAGCTTGTTTCGACCGTGACCCGGGACTTGTTTCAGGGAATTCGTCTGCGAAGATGCCAGATCTGGCAACATCGTCATGTTCAACTTTGCGGACTGTGCGGACAAATGCCTTGGTCGACCATGGATGTTTCCTGTTACTCGCAGCAATTAATTGGTCACGTAGCTCTCTACGTACACCAGTTGGGTGGTACATTGTCAGTTGACCGTCGTCTACAGCGATATGGATTGACCCATATCCGATCGCATGTTGCTTCTTATTCTGGCTGCTTCCTGTTTTACGTACTATTTTTCAATGTACATCCGGGGTGAAATTTTTGGTGACTACAATTGCAGCGTTGTGGTGGACTATCTGGTGCCTGTGTTGCTGCTGTGTCACACCACCTGGAATATTGGTTGAAGCGCCTGTCATTCAGCTCGATTCGGCTCCAATCGCACCTGGTTGATGTTTTTCTGGAGCCATGACTTGCTGTTGTGGAATGGTGAGGAAGATGATAACAAAAAGAAGTGGGAAGTCCTGAAGATTATATAGTTAGCTACAAGTCAAAATGGAATGAGTGACAGTCAACTTGCACCATCAATTCAAGCTGAATCCTGCTGAGTATAGCTGCACAGAATATTGCTGCAGGGGAGTGCAAAGGTCCACCAAATGGCAGTAAGTCGGTCCGATGTCGTTTGTTTGTATACAGGGATAAATCATGATAAACGACTGCAGATATCTCTGGTTTAATCGATATATTAAGAACATTCTTCTGTGGAAAGGACTTCTGGTGATGTTTGTCTCAAGATATCACCGGGATCTTACATGAATCACACGCTAACCATCAAGTCACAATGTATGATTAGCATGACTATTCCCAATGAAGTGACGGTCAAAATGCTGATTTTGCTTTGTTCAAATTGATCGAACCTACCAACCTTGACACAAAAGATGCAGCTTGCCTCTGTGTGGTCCACATCTTGCAACATCCAACATCTCGTCCAACAACAAGGTCAATACAAGATGCAAGGGTCAATGCTCCTAAATGGAACATTTCACCACTTCCGGCAGGCAAATACGGCAAATTGACAAAGAAATCCACATCACAACATCATCAACCAAATCAAGGCAAGAGTGGGTTGAAGGAAGATAGGGTCCGAGTTTTGGGAACTTTCCGCGGCGTGTGATCTAACAAGAAGCTTTCGGTGGAGAAAAGATGGGAAACAAACTGTTTAAGAAAGAAAGAGAAAGAGAAATGGATCGAGGATTCTGTGGATAGAGAGACCGCAGTGGCAAGGAAACGAGCTCAAGACGCAGCCACAGCGATTATGCAAGAGCTGGAACATATGAGAAAAGTTGAAAAGGCACTATCGACAACCAGAAAGCCTGAAACAACATTTGAGGCGACGTTGAATGCTATTGGAGTCAATCTGAGCAATCTTGCCTGTTCCGAAGATGAGGAGGATGGGCAAGATGAGGATGATGACGACGAAAATTCACAGCTTAGCAAGCTGAGCGAAGATGACAACCCTGGCTGGGTGATGGGCACAATCTCCAAAATGGTACAGCACCACATGGAGAGCTTTCGGCAGAAGCAGATGAGATTTTACAAACTGACGTAACCAGGATGGAGGGACGCAGTCGACTTCTTCTGTGAGAGAACTATCAAGTCTGGGACGACTGAATTGAAGATTCCGGCAGTTGTGAAGCCCTAAACAGACACGACAGCAGCCTCACCATCACCTACAACATTTGGATAGCTTATGCAGGCTCTTGATATGAGCCCTGGACAATCACAAATACCGCAAGCGACCTCTCAACAGGGACGTTGTCAAATGAAGTTGGGTTCTGAGAAACCTAAAGCAGACAATCAGATTCCATCTCTGATGCCCGATGCGGTGCCCTATTCGTCACAAATGGAGAATGCGAAGCGAGTTCAACCCATAAACTTTTACCCCTCCATATAGCGTCCCTGGCTAACGACCAGATACAAATCAGATTCGGACGAAGACATGGTAATGGCTCCTGCGTCACAGGAGGAGTAGATAGCACAATAGGTACTTTTGATGATGTATCTCAAGCAAAAGCAATTTGAACCTACTCCGTTACGTGGCAGCTTATTCTGGATCCCAGTAACCACATTGTGAGACAGGATTATTAATCAGTGGGTGTGCAAGGGTCGTACAGGCCATGCGAATGTTCTAGTCTCCCAATCAAGGTGATTGACAAACAATGAACTGTATGTGGTGTTGCCTGTCATGGCTAAATGGTAAAGCAAAACCTAAACTTGAGACGAAATATACTAACAATGTGTCAGTCAGTGATATCATACGGCTCAAAGAAGGAGCGCTCAAAGGACATCCAAACCCTCGATAAATGACAGCCGTTAGGCTGCATCAATCCATGTAGCCAACTACATGACTCTCTGCTCAGACCTCCAGCACAGGGTCGAGAAATCGAACATTACTTATGATACATCATGGAAATCGAGGAGAATGAGCTGGATATGGAATCGTGAGGACATCGGGCTATAAATATATACAACTAGTGCATGGATGTTCATGCGGTAAAGTGCCGGCCGAAAGCGATGTTATGCGATGGACCTACGCCATTCATCATGCAAGTGACAACTTGAGTGGTGACTCGGAAAGTGAGATGTCTCAAAGACTTTGGATTCCAATGATACTACATAGAAACAGTATACTGGCTGCCAAAAAAGACTGTATGCATTTTATGTTCAATTGTTGAGCACCCAATGACTGTTAGTATGTCTCTATGGTGAGCTTAAAGGTGAGCATCAATGGAGCGTCAACTATTTATAGTCTTACCCATTCAGCAACCAAAGAGTGGCATAGTCGCATCCATCTAAACAAGATAGTATTGGAGTTTTAATTGGTAATATGGCAACCGACATGTTCCTTGGCCCATCATTGAAACCAGCATCAATGGAGCGTCAACGATTTTCAGTCTTGCATCCTGGATAATCACTGGGTTGTGCAATGGCATTTAGCCACAATCATAATATTGGCGGCCATTATAGGCAAAAATGGTTGAGACAATATCACTATGACCTCCCAAAATTGAGCGTCAACAGAGCATCAACAATTTTTGGTCTTGCATGTTGGAAACGCTAGGGGCTATGGAACAATGTTAACCCATATTCATTCTATCATCCGCCTTCGTGGGCAGAAATGCTACCAAAGATATTGCTACTACCTGCGAAAAATGAACGTCAATGACGCATCCATGAATTTTGGCATTGCATCATGGAAAATACAGAGGGTTTCGCCGCAACATTATTTCATAATTGAACTATAAAACGCCATTCTAGTCAAAAATTGTTGTGAGAACATCGCTACTATGTCCTAAAAATGAGTGTCAACCAAAAGTTAATGACTTTTGTCCCTCCATCATGGACAATGCAGGTGCTGTGGGGCGACATTAAGCCATAGTCGAACTATCGGCTGCCTTTCTGGGCAAAAGTGGTTGGGACAACATACCTACTGCATCCTAAAAATGAGCGTCAACGGAGCTCCAACGACTTCTGGCCTTGGATCTTGAGAAATGCAAGAGCTGTACGGCAACATGAACCCATAATCGATCGATCGGCCCCCTATCTAGGCAAAGATGCTTCCGACGAGATTGTCACTATGCTCTAACCATCTGTGTCAATGGAGAGTCTATGATTTCAGTTTTTGAATCTTTAAAAATCAAGGGGTTATGCGACTGGATTGATCCATGATCGAACTATGCGCCGCCTTTCTAGGCACGAATCCTTAAGACACCATCGTTACCATGTCCCAAAATGAGGGTCGATGGAGTGTCAACTGAGTGTCAACGATTTTCGATCTTGCATCGTGGATAATCCAACTGCAATGAAACCCAGATAACCCACAATGAACCTATCGGCAGCGCTTATTGGCAGATATGCTAGTGAGGATATTGCGTCCGCCTTGTACAATTGAGCGCAAACAGAGGTCAACAGTTTTTGTGGAGGCTCAGAACGCTACACAGCAATCAACTGCATTGTGCTGTTCCTTAATCGAGTTTTATGTGGTCAGTGTTTGCAATCTGATCTTCTATACAACGTCACAAATATGCCTGCATTGTCCTACTGATCTGATGTTTTGACTTCAAGGTGTACAGTCAATATTTAAGAACCCGCAGTCTCGTTTGCTGTATCATTACTTTGGGCAGTCTTTTGAGTTGGATTACCCAGCTTTCTGATTCATAATGCCATGTCAGATCGAAAATCTTTTAACACCTCGTTGATCAAGGGTATGATCTCTCACAAAAATGGACCTTTCATTATTTGTGATTTGAGCGACCTTACTTTACAAATCATCTTCGATACGTGGTGGGCTTCAATAAATGTAGGCTCGAAGCAGCCTAGTGCTTGGACAAAATCTAGACATGCTCCTTCGTGGCGATTTTATTTACAATGCAGAATTGAGGAGACCGGCAGCCCTGGCATCATATGTATAGTTTGTCATGAAGTTCTTTGCCATCCATCAGAACATGAGACCAGCTCAATGGGGAAACACTGGCTGGCAAAAGCTCACATTGCAAAGTCCAACGAATTATCAGAGTCAGAGGGTGCTGAATTGACTAGTTCGACCGTCAATAAAACAGTGTTGGCAATCCTGAAGAGGCAAGGAAGTCGAGGAATGACAATGGTAAGTTCACAGAGGAAGATCATATTTGACATCCAGCTTGATCCATATTGACCGACATGACAGACACAAAGTTCTGAACTGGCAGCTATGGACTTTGATCCTTCCGAAATTCACCAAGACACGGGGAATTGCTACCTTATGTTATGAGTTGTTTCAGCTCATATTCCATGAAACGCTATATCAAATCTTGAGCTACAAGCGTAATATAGGGCATCACTCAATGACCTACCGCCGCCATCTGCTATGACCGTTACCATCATTAGCCGAAGTGAATATGTACTGACAGCGGATGCGAATAAGAAGCAATTGCCGTCACGAAAAAAATTTAGTTTAGCTTTGGACAGATGGCTATCAATGAAACAACTAGCCATAAAATCAGTCATTGCCTACTGGATGGATCAACATTGGGCATTGTGTGAAGATCGAGCCACTTTCGATGAGGTTGATCAGCTGATCTTCCTCTGTTTCGAATGCTAATTGAGTATGATGTGTCGGGCGCCAACATACTGGAGCAACGCTAACCGAACAATTGAAGGACATGCTTGATCATTTTAACCTTTCCGACGGCCATTTGTTTGGAAATACGACTGTTGATGCCTCCCTAAATCACTTGATGACACTCGAGCTGCAATCAACACTTGCGGCCTCTGGAATCGAGTGGCCTCCTCTGAGGAACCACATACAATGCATGGTGCACGTCAAACAGCTAGCTTGAGGTGCAGTCATGAGCAGTCTCGGTGTAAAAGGCTGCACCAAGTCTTGGGAAGCCAATGAGCGCGATCACCAATTTGGAGAGAATGCAACCATACATATTGGGAAGAGTCAAAGGCTTCGAAACGAGGGCAACGCTCGAATCAATAAGGTGTCGGCCATGAAACCAGGTTTACCAATGATAATTGAGAAAGTACGTATTTCATGATGATTTGAAAGTCCTGAAATTGACCTTCATATAGCAAAGAATGCTTCCTGTATTGATTACGCTGACACCTGGCCGTCAAAACGAGTGCATTGAGCTTCAAAAATTCAAAGTCTGCCCAGCGGTACTTCTGATTATGCATGCGAAGACACGTTGGATCTCTACACCGGAGTTGCTCGAGTGGCCCTACCAATTACGGGAATTCACACACGAGTTGCTTCAAAATCCACAATCCAGTGAATACTGGCCACTGTTCACAACACAAGATGTATGAACCGTTGTGAAGTATGTCATGGAAGTGTTGAGGCCATTCCGATATTTGACCCTGTGGAGGTTGAAGAGGCATACAGTAACATTGCATCACGGTATCACAGTGTACTATGACATGTTCGATCACATGGATGGCGTGATGTGAGCTTTGGCTAAGAGATAGACTCAATGGAAGGAACACTGGTTCATCGCCGTGAAGTTATCTTGACAGAAGATGTCTAAACATTACACTGAAGTGACTCCAACGACGGGTAAGCTCCTCATTTTTTCACATATTCTCGATCCTTTCCAGATGTTGCAATAGTTTACAAAGTGTGATGAGGGCATGGATATCAATCCTGACGACGAGACATTATTTACTACCTGATAACAACAGGCCTTTCTGAAGTACGTGGAGAATGAATACTGTGGCAGGCATCGATGTATGCCAGGCGATACACATGAAAGCTCACCGAGCAGCAATCTCATCCCTTCCTCAACGGCTTCAGGATCTTGACAATCTTCCTATGATCCATTTGATATGCCCAGCAATGATGAAGAATACTTAACACCTGACAATGCGTCTAAGAAAACACCCGGATGAAGCAATCACGTAGCATGCTAATTCACCGCCGCCAGGCTCCATTTGAAATCGCCGCCTGAACCTCTGAACCACTGGAGGCATGTTAATCCAAATCTCAATGATTGGCACTCCGACCCAATGCAAATTAACAGTACTTTTTAGTTGCCAGACATAACCGACTGGTGCCGTCAACAGGTGCAAACGCCCTCAAAGTACGCTGATCTCTATAATGAGGCACATCAGGTATCCACTATCATACCACATAATGTCGGAGTGCAGATCGGTTTTTCCCTTTGCCAGGATGTTATCGGCTAAAAGCGGTCAAAGACCACACCCGAGAGTCTTCGCGAAGAAGTGATTGTCAGGCAGTTTGCTCAAGCCAATAACGGGATTTTGGCAGGAGCCTACTCAGAATTGGATACAACAAACACAGAACACGACTCAGAAAGGAAGAAAGAGGCGGAAGATCCGAATTTGCACAGAATGGCCAAGGTCCACAAATTTGTGGAAATGTGGCAGGGCAGCCAAAACCTACATGCTACCCAGAAGGAATCTTGAACTCAAAACAAGCAGATGACTGCCATGGGATACATTTCGGACACAGAAGAGATCGTCAAAACATCCTCGTCGGTCTTTCAACATGACGGTGCGGCGGCATTCAAATTGTCAGATAGATCTCCTTCCCCACCACCTTTGTCTGCAAAGGACTTCCCCGGAGGAGGAAGTCATATATTCAATGTCCGCCGAATCCGAAGAATCCACCCTTATCCAGTCGAAAGTGATGTGGATAGCGCACCTGAATGCATTTCGGACTCAGAAGATTGGCTTAACTGGACTGCGGACTTTGATATTCCAAATGACAGGGAAGATGATTACGCGCCAGACGTTCAATCTGATACAGAGCCAGACAATGGCATTGAGTTTCAGGAATGCCCAGAGCAGCGGGATGTGATCGCCACGCCAAACGTTTCCGGATTGAAGCGGCCTACACGGAACTCACAGAGACAGGCTGAAAGGATGTTGTTGACAGTCAATGCAATCGAAACGAGGAGGAATAAGGGAGTGAAGAATAAGTAGGACAGAACGCGTCAATTTTTCACCAGCTTCTTTATGTATCTTGACTGAGAGTGTTTGATAGAGATATATTATGGGCGAATGGTGAGCAGTAGCTTGTGAATATCAGTTGATGAACAGATGCATAGCAGGCACAATGAACCTTTTGGCAAGATACATCTATTTTATTCATGTGAGATCGAACAGTGCAAGAATGTTTCTGAGCTCAGCTTTGCCACGGGGCCAAGTCAGAATCTGTCGGAATGACCACGAATAAGTTCAAATCATAATGAAAACTATCATCAATGACAGCAGATGGTGAATGGACAATACCTTACAATAAGCATCAACGGAGCATCAACCATTTGTGGTTTTGTAAGAGGGGTAATTACACTGTGATTTGGTCGCTGTGATGCATAACCGATGCATTGGCAGCTTTGATAGACAAAAGAGTCAGTCACACGTTCACCACCCTATTTAGAGAATGAGCGTCAACCGAGCGGCAACAATTTATAGCTACGCATCTTCGATAACTTATGTTCCGATCGGTTGCAGACATCCATTTATCAGATATTGGCAGCCTTCACTGGGAAAAACTACAGCGACATGCTCCCTGCCGCATCCTGAAAATGAGCGTCAACAGAGTGTGAACGATGTTTACCTTCGCGTCTTGGGTAATTTATGTTCCGATTGGTCGCAGACAACCATTGGTGAGATATGGACTGCCTTTACACGGAAAAACTACGGCGACATGCTCCCAGCTGCATCCTGATAATGAGGGTCCATGGAGCGTGAACGATTGTTGGATTCCCATCTTGGGTAATTTATGTTCCGATTGGTTGCAGCGATCTATTGCTCAGGCATTGGCAGTCTTAACTGGGAAACACTACAGTGACATGCTCCCTGCCACATCCTGAGAATGAGCATCAACAGAGTGTGAATGATTTGTAGCTTTGCATCTTGGGTAATTTATGTTCAGATTGGTTGCAGAGATCTATTGATCAGATATTGGCAGCCATTACTGGCAAAACCCACAGCGACATGCTCCCTGCGGCATCCTGAACATGAGCGTCAACGGAGCGTCAACCGTTTTAGTTGTTCCATATGTGGTATTGAAGGCATTGTGCGGATCGTCGCGTTCAAAACGGAATGATTGACCGCACTGATAGGCAACAATACGGTATATCGAAGGTAATACACCGATTCCAATTCAATCGATATTGCAAGCTGCAAAGCATGCAAAAACATACCATTGGTTGTTGGAAACACAATTTTGATAGGATACTATTAACCAACACCAAAAACAAGATCCTTGTATGAATCTATGGATGGACCCACTGGGCAACCTGCTGACAACCCGCCCAATTCAGACAGGTTGGGAGGTTTCCATCCAACCGTACCCGAGTTGACCGTTCGGGTGTATTGACACCCAGTACAGCCAATTTGGCAATGGTTAGGCTTGGACCCGAACCCGGACCCAAAGTGATGGTCCGGAACTGTTGCTAACACCATCCAATGGACCGTCATCAATTTTGTGGGGGCTCACTATGCTACACAGCAATGAACTGCACTACATTGTTCCATAATTGTGTTCTTAATGGTCAGTCTTTTCAATATGTCTTTGTATACAACTTCACAATTATGCATGCAATGTCTCACAGGTCTGACTTCTTTCTTGCTTCTAGCTCTAGAGTCAATATTGAAGAACCAGCTTTCTATTTTACTATAATGTAACTGTTGACAGTCTATCAAGTCGAGTTACACAGCTTTCACATTCCTAAAGCGTTGTCAGATTCAAAATCTTTAAACACCTTGTTGTAAGAGGTTATGATATCTTCCAGCAATGAACATGTCTTTATTCGTGATTCATGCGACCTTATTTTACAACTCATCTTTGATGCTTGGTGGTCTTCAATGAATGCAGGCTCGACGCGTCCGATTGTTTGGAAGAACTCTAGACATGCACCTCGTGGTGTTTCTATTTGTGATGCAGAATGGAGGACACCGGCAGCCCTCGCATCATATGTATTGTTTGTCATGAAGTGTTCACCATCCCTCAGAATGTGGGACCAGCTCAAGGGGGAAACACTTGTTTGCACAAGTGCATATTGCACAGTTAAACAAATTAACAGGGTCGGAAGTTACCGAATTGACTTGCTCAACGGTAGATGAAACAGCTTTGGCCATACTGAAAAGGTAAAGACATTCAGGAATGTCAATTGTAAACATCCAAAGGAAATTCATATTTGAGATTTAGGTTGTAACTTTAATAACTGAATTGACAGACCAAACACTCCGAACTGGCAGTGAAGGATTTCCAAACTGCCAAATTTCACCAAGACACCTGGAATTGCTACCTCATGTTAGGATTGGTTTTGGCTTATGTCCCATACGACACTATTTCAAACCTTGAGCTACGATGGTTATATAATGCATTAAGTAGGGAGCTAGTGCTACCCTCTGCCAGCACCCTTAGCAACACTTGCCAGAGGGAATACACAGTGACAGTGGATGCAATTAAGAAGTAATTGCCGTGAAGAAATGAAGTTTGTTCAGCTTTAGATGGGTAGTTATCAATGCACAAAATAGCCATAACATCAGTCATTGCCGACTACAAGGATTGAAGTTGGGGATTGTGAGAAGTAGAATGTCCATTTGATGAGGTTGATAGCCTATTATATTCCTTTTTCGAAAGCAAACTAATGATGATAGATCAACAGTCAACAGCCTGGACCAAGGCTAGCCATACATTTGAAGGAAATTTTGGATCTATTTGAGCTTACGCATGGTCATTTACTTGGAATTATGACTGATAACACTTCCTCAGATCACTCCATGACACGCAAATTACAATCAACCTATGAGGCATCTGCAATCCAGTGGCCTGCATTGAGCAACGACATGCCAAACATGGTGCATGTCATTTAGCTTGCTTTCGGTGCATTCATGAGCAGTCTGGGTGTAAGAGGCCGCACCATGCCTTGGAAAGTCCATGAGCGCGATCAGCAATTTGGCCGGATTGAAAGCGTAGACATTCGGAAGAGGTAAACATTTCGTACAGAGGGCAATGCTAGAGTCAACATTGTGTCGGCCATGAGACCAGGTTTAGCAATAATCATAGAGAAAGGATGTGTTTGAAGTAATTTTGAAAGTCCTGAAACTGACTGTCATATAGCAGGTAGTGCTTGCTGTATTGATTACGCTGACACCTGGTCGTCGAAACGAGTTCAATGACTGTTAACAAGCCAAAGTACAACTCGCAGTACTACCTAATATGGATGTGAAGACGCCATGGAATGCAACACTGGAGTTGCAAAACCGGGCCTTCTGAATCTGAGAATTCACCTGCGAGTGGCTGAAGACTCGAAAATACTGTGATTACCAGCCACTCTTTACAACACAAGATGAATGGACAATCATCAAGTGCATCACGGAAGTTTGAAGGCCATCGTGGTGCTGGACCATGTGGATGTGAAAAACGCATACAGTTACTCTGCATCATATCATCACTGAGCGCAATGACTTGTTGGATCATATGGATGGCGTGATGCGAGCTTGAGCTCAGTAGAAGACTCCATGAATTGAAGACTTATACTTTGCCCTGAAGTTTGTGCGACACAAGCTGTCTAAATATTATGCTGAAGTTACTCCAATGATGGGTAAGCTTCTCATTTTAGCACATAGTTTGGATCCTTTCCAGAAATTGCAATCGTGTAGGAAGTGGGACAAGGGAATGTATATGAAGCATCAGGAGGAGACTTCCTGTACTACCCAATACCAAGAGGCGTTTCTACAGTAGGTAGAGAATGAATACTGTGCCAAGCTTAGATGTTTGCCCGTCATTAAACCCGAAAGTGTTCTGAGCAACAATCTCTTCACCTACCCAATGGGTCCTAGATCTGTTCAATCCTCTTATGAGCCATATGATTTGTCCAGTGGTGAAGAAGAATACTTATTGCCTAGAAGCATGGCTGAAACGACACTTGGATGAAGTGATCGCGCAGCACACTTTTGGTCAGCAGCAAGGCTCTATTTGAATTCACCACCCAAATGACCTCATATGTGGAGGCAAATTGATCCGAATGATAATTGGTGTTAGGAACAGTTCTGTTTTCAGACCGTTTCAAATATAGCAGTTCAAAGCAAACCCAACCCAAGCCGGTTCGGTCCAGGTTTGTGCCAAACAGTTCCCTCAATTAAGCCCATGAATATTTATCATATGATTTAGTGTTCGGTACATGAATTATGCAGGTCTGGATGGCGCATCTTTTGGTGGTCTCCGATTTTTGATATCTTCAAAACTCAGCAAGCTGATTTGAAATTATTACGATTTTCGGCCCATAAACGAGGTTTTTGGGCTACCGCTTGCTGAGATTTGAAGATATCAAAAATCGGAGACGGCCACAAGATGCGCCGTGTGGAGTTACATCTTTTATGTACCAAACACTGAACTCTCTGATCAATATTTGTGGCCTCAATGTGATGGTTCACTTGAAACATTGTCCATTGTTGATGGGGTAAGGCCGTTGCCACACAGACCTATCAAACCGGCTGGGTCCAAAACTGTAACCGTTGCAAACACCAATCCTGATGAATACCGCTCTGACGTTTACCAGATTCGCAGTACATCTTGGATACCAGATATCACATTCTAGGGGCAACAACAAGAGGAAACATACACAAAGCATGCCGATCTCACTAATGTGGCACACGATATAGTCTTGATAATATGAAATCGATTCAGACTGGAGGCCAGTTTTTCCCTTCACCAAGATGTCAAAGGCTGGCGCTAGTCAACAACCACAGGCAAGACACTTCGCGAAAATGTCATTATAAGGCAGTTTACTGAAGCCAAAGACAGGACATTGACAGGTGATGAGCCAGCATTAGGCACGACAAATACTGAAAATGACTTGAAAATGAATAGAGAGGATTAGGAAAGATAATTGCACAGAATAGGAAAATTCCACGACATTTTGGAGATGTGGCAGGGCAGCCAACACCTACGTGCTATGCAGAAGGAATATTGCGGTCAAAACAAGCAAATAACGGCTGTAGGATACATTTCAGATAGTAAAGAGATCGTCAATACGTCCTGGTCAAACTATCAAAATGATGGTGCAGCTGGCTGTAAATTGTCGCGAAGATCACATTTGCGAACAGCTTTTGGTGCAAACGACCTCCCTGGTAGATGAACTCAAGTATTGAATGTCCGCTGAAGCAGATGGCTCGACAGCCATGCAGCTGGGAGTGATGAGGACAGTGCACCTGAATGCGTTTCGGACACCAAAAATCGGCTTGACTGCAATAGTCACTTCAATTCTCCAAATGACATCGAAGATCACTGGGAGGCAGACAATGAATCCAACATAGAGCTAGAAAATGGCAGTGAGGATGCGGAAACCCAAGGGAAGTGGGATGTGAGTGCTGCACAAACTGTTCCCGGATTGATTCGGTAAACACGGCGGACAACTGAACGGGATGAAACAGGGTTAATGACGGTCAATTCAATTGAAACAAGGAGGAATAAAAGGAAAAAGAAGAAGTAGGACAGAATGTGGCAATGTATTTCCACTGGGTTCTTTATGTTGATTGATCTAGAATTTCATTTAGAGAAATGTTATGGGAGAATATTGCGCAGTCACATGTGAATATTGGTGAATAGATAGATGTATAGTGGGCAAAATGAAACATTTGGCAAGATGGATAAATTTTGATAGAATGAAAGTGATCAGTGTAAGAATATTACTGGGCTAGGCTTTGCCAATGGGCCGTGTCTCAATCTGGCAGAAAGGCAATGAATAAGGGTAAATCATTATGAATGCAATTATTGAGGGAAGCCGATTGTGAATGGACATTACATCAAGATGAGCGCCAACGGAGCATCAACGATTTTTGGTCTTGGAAGTAAGGTAATTGAGAAGTGATATGGTTGCTGTTATGCATAACCAAAGTATTGGCAACCTTTATCTCCAAAAGAGAAAGCAATGCAGTCACTTCCCCATTCTGATAATGAGCATCAACAGAGGGTCAATGATATTTGGCCTTGCATCTTGGGCAACCTAAGTGACAATTGGTTGCAAACATCCATAAAGGGTTATTGGCTGCCTTCACAGGCAAAAACAATAGTGACATACTCCTTGCCCCATCCTGAAAATGAGCATCAGTGGTGCGTTAAACGATTGTTGGTATTGCATCTTGGGAAATCTAAGTGGCGATTGGTTTTAAACATCCATAAAGCAGGCATTCGCCACGTTTAGAGGCAAAAACAACAGCGACATGCTCGCTGTCCCATTTCGAAAATGAACGTCAATGGACCGCCAATCATTTCTCATCTGCATCGTGGGTACTGTAATTGTCGCTCTGTGGCAAAAATTCATATAAGAAGTGATGGCGGCCTTTTCGGCCGAATCAGTGCATGACCTATACGATTCCCCATCAAGAAAATCAGCGTCAACAGAGTGTTAACAAATTTTGGTCCTGCATAGTGGGTAATCAAGGCATTGCACAGATACTTGGGCTTGTATCAGCACTATTGACCGCCTTGACAGTCAGAAATTCAACATATAAAAGGAGAAACGAAGATTCCAAAATAATCCATATCGCAAACAGCAAAACATGCAAAAAGAGATTATTGGATGTTGAATAAGCGATTTTGGTAATTTACCATTATCATGCAGCCAAAACAAGAGCATCATATGAGTCTACAGATGGACCCAGTGGGCGACCTGCTGACAACCCACCCAATTCAGACAGTGTGAGAGATTTCCATCGAACTGTACCTGAATTGATGGTTGGCGTGTATTCGCAATCCACACCACCAATTTGGTACTAGTTCGGTTTGGAACCAGACCCACACCCGAAGCGACAGTCTGGAACTGTTGCTATCACTGCCTCAACCACACCACCACCAACACCACCCGCATTGCAATTAAGAGTTTGGTACAAGGCTATGTCTGTGTGTACTGCTACTCAGGGAGGCATCAGTAAACAGAGAAGAGGTACAGTATCATGGTGTGAGCTTCTGGCAGTAAGCTAATAGACTTGAATACTCTAGGACCTGAGATCACACCATGCTGTTGCACTGTCATTGTTGTGCAGCACCACCCAAACCCTGGGCTGTTCAAGCCACTGTCTTTTGGGAAGATAGGCAACATAGTAGGAGTCGCCAAGTCTACTTGTGGGGATATCTACAGGTATGCTGTAAAGAATGCTACAGCTCAGAGGGTGTAGCAACTGGCAGCTAGAGGTACTGGGAGGGACATTGAAGATCTGGGAACTATGGTTCAGAGTAGAGTGGGGAGGGCCATTTGGAGGATGTTAGCGATAAGTGTGGAGAGGAGAGCACTAATGACTTTCTGAGAAGCACTGATTCAGTGCTGGATAGCATATATTCCAATTTGCAATCATGTACCATGCAGGGTTTGCAACAGAATGTGTCTACTGAGGAATGATTGGATTCTACTAAGTCTGATGTTCAACAGCAAGATATAGAGGTTTAACAAGACTTTATGACAGAATGTATACCAGGTGAAATTTCGCTCTGTGATTTGATTTCTGCAGAGTATCGTGATGTTGTTGTTTACAGCAGAAGACTGCAAGCACTATTAGAAACTGAGAAAGATCATCTTATTAAATTGGTCAGAGAGAGTTGGAAAACCTGTCACCTTACATTAAAAGAATTGCTGCTTAAGGCAGAACTTGGTCATGTTTGTAAAGTTATGATTCTCAAGGCACTCAACTCACAAGGCATGAAGGCATATATTGAGGATGTCAGCAAAATGTAAAATGGTTTGGAAGTCATAACTCAACAACACAGCAACTCTGAACAGCCACACTGATCCTTCCAGATGCTCCCAGATGCCCCCAGATAGGCTGAATGCAAAGCGATATGCTCTCACGTGGTCTGAGACTACTTAACTGGTACTTCTCAATGCTATGGAAGTTGTTCACCAGAATACAGGAATATCCTGAAGAGTGTATAGTGGTCTTGAAAATGCTACAAGATCAAACTATTAGGATAGGAAAATTTGGAGCTATTGGGAGTATTGGCTGCGTGTCCAAGACTATTCTGGTGTGTTAGCAGGCTGCTGATTCCGTATGTGTAAGTACTGAGTTTGTTCATGCTAATGTTTGGTGATGCCTCAGATGTACTTATGCCATGCTTGCATTATGGTGCTCAAATCGTAGATTACCTGGCACAGCCATCGATTCTATTTCATCAATCTCACTTTCAAGGTTCATAATCTCACAGTTGTCTCTGCCTTTGGAATCCTCTTATGTCACTTTCTCAGTTCTCTGTTGCCATCAGGTAATGGAACAATGCGTCCATTCTGAGTCCGTTTCAAGGGATCGAGAATGTAATCTTCCATAAGAGATGATTTCGATTAATTGGATGATTTAGTCAACAATCGGATTCTCAGAGTGTCGGGGTTAAATGATTGTCTCCAAATATCTCGTGGAGTTGGAAAGATGCCTCGAACGTGTGAGTGCGAATCAATGTAAGATGTATCAATCAAATTGAGTATGAAAGACTGTGTTCGCCAATTATCGATATCGGTGACTAAGTGAGATTGTAATCCCACTAAGTAGGACAACCTCCGTACACACTGTGCTGCAAATAGATTATGAAACGTTTGACAGTGACGGATTTGTTTTTCAAGGGTGTATACTAATATGTCAGCCTCAATCCTAAAAGAGATTACCATTTGGTGGGGCTGCCACTACAATGCTAATGGTATTTCTAACTTTTATACTAATAGATAGATAGGTATTGTAAAAACACAATAATAGTTTAGATTCATTCTTCGCTGGTAGGTTTCTGACTATCCGCTTCAAGTGCCTAGTCTCTTTATTGCGGGAACAATGTAATCTCTTTGTAGCCAGGAGTTTATGATGACACTCCCTCAGAACTCTCGTCTGACTATGATGTCAATACTTAATTACCCGCCCTATATTCCTGGCCATGCTTCCCTTAGGTTGTTGTGTTCAGCGATGAGTGGTTTTGAAGTGTTACACTCCTGATGTTCGGGGCCATTCTCATATCTGATAGTGAATATATGAAGCATCAGACCAAAGCTTCAGCTTCAATATCGTGCTAACAGCTTGTTCTGTAATTGGAACTTCTGACGACATGTAGTGTAATCAGTTCTCAATCGTAATATGTTTTAATAACTGAACAGTTATCAAATGCCTCGCTATAATCAGGTTATTCGGCCTAGCATTTGGAGAGTTAATCAGTGACCCACCAATACTCTGCCAATGTCAATTATGACACCATCTTTTGGGTTGTGATGCATGCCGACTCAAACCAATGAGCAGGGTTACTTCTGACCCCTTATCTTCAACCAATGCAAAGAATCACTCAGACACTTCATGCTTAGGTCTCGATGTATCGGTGACCTGGAGGTGCTGTGACATGTTCCCAATCATGAGAAGGTAGGCCTAAAGATCTCTAATTTAGTTGCATGTTGCATGTACATCTGGTGCACATGTAATCTGTGTGTTGTACCACTTGATAAGGTATAGTAGGTGTGGTTGATAATTATGAACAATACTAAAATATCCGACATTGTGGCTATGGTGACACAATTGCGTCATCACAAGTGAATCCACCAAGGTCAACATCGGGTTAATCAAGGATCAAATGACATGCGGCTCAACTATAATACAGCTAAGGACCTCTTGACTGACCAATACTATTCCGCTGATGGATTGGTGTAATACGATGATGATCATGTGACCACCCTGGTACCAACTGGATACATATCAATGTATTGTTACTGCTGCTAAGAGAGTGCCCCTAACATGGTGCATCTCCAACCTGGAGCGATTCCCTCCAGGAGTGATTATTATATTGTTTATATCAAATCGTACAATTTGATTAACTATCTTCCTTCTGCACACCCTGATTCAGGCATTGTAACTAATATTCAGTCCACTATGTATCAAGATGCAAATGATTATTTACAAGCCATATGCTATCGATTCTATTTGAAGCAGCATTCTCTTGCACCAAATGTGCCGGTCCAACAATTGCTCTCACAGGTGCAATATGCATCATATCAGTCAGCTTGACAACCCAGATGAACCTGTCAACACAATCAGCGCAACAATGCAGATGATTCATCAGCAGAAAGCGAAATTAGTTTCTGAAAATGGACCCCACACACTGATACTTTTCAACATTCACCACAAGTAGTCTGCGCGACTTATTTGCAATCTTCACCATGCTCTGAAGCATTCAATGATGTGATTGCATCATCACGACATTTCTCAAACTTGTTCATTCATTCAAGCTAGATAACTGTACTTGATTCTGTCATGTTCGTCCGCTAGATTTCAATGGTTTCAATTGTTTTTTGAACAGTTGCATTGATTGGCAGAATATTCTTAACTATTTAATCACTTGATATATCGACTATACACAAGCTTCTACAACTCCCATAACGAAAATTCAGTGTAAACACTGATCAGATTTCCATATATTGCTGCAACAATCACTTCAAGCATCAAATCGAATAAGCCAAATGTAATCCTCATTGAAAGAATCCGAGTCGATGTTGATGCTCAAGTACCACCACGTGCTACTGGGCTGTGGCGTCAGCAGAAGAAGGTGTCCTGCCCCTTGGATAGTGCTTGTAGGGACGATATAAGTGGTTCCGATACTGAAAAGAGGCCTAAGACAGTAGATTGCACCATGCGAAGGTTGCATCGGAGGTTGAAGTGTCCTCTCGACAATCACCATACAAGCAGTCTGACGTATTGGCCCTGTATTAAATGTCTGAACCAAGGCAAGCAGCCTTGTAACACTCGATTCAGCATGCTTGATGAAGAAAAACACTTCAACCTTGTAGGAGTGTGTCCAGCTGTCGACTAAAAGTGGGTATCCGGACTTGTCCCCATCCAGAGCAGCACTATATCATGTCTTGGTTGTTTATGCTTTCTCTAATGTGTGGACCGAGTGCATTGAACCATCTGAACTGCTTACTTATAGCCTTGAGAAGTCATCACCAGAATTGGTACTGTGTTGTACCAGGTATAGTTTGCCGCATTGAGACAACAGAAATATGGAGCGTGATTGAAGTAGTCTGTGAAGTCGGCAAATCTCTTAAAACACCAAGCAATGAGATTCTGTAGCTCCCCTTTTGCCATTGCACACCACTAAACAAAGTCATCTAGGGTCTAGATTTCTGGTCGTGGGATTTTCATCATTCCCTTGATTGGAAGATTGGTTAGAGGTATTTCACCATCACGACATTGTTGTGCAGCGTTGGGATTCAGCGCTCAATAGCGAAACACCTCGTGTTGGGCTTTTGGTCCTGATATCAGGAATCTGGCCTCATGACGATTTGATAGTCGTTATACTTATTCAAGATCCACATCGCTCTCTCTGGGAGTTCATAGAGTGCATTTCAGACATTGCCAAGCTGGCCGATCTGGTGAGAGAAGTGGTTAGGGAGATGCATCTTCACAAAGTTGAAATCCGATTTGTTGACAAGATATTTTGCAATTTCTGACTCGATCTGCATTCTAACTTCATCGACGTGACAATGCTCTGCAGCCGCAGAAAGATTGTTCTAAGCGTGGTCACTCTCCTCTTCTTCCTGTTTGGGCAAAGTCAGCTGCTTTTTCAAGGCTTCCTTGACCTTCTTTGTAGATTATGTGGCGCGGAATTGACTGAAAACATCCTTTTGACAATGAAACTCCTCCAGATAATCAACCATGTACTCGATCATGGCTTCAGCGTGGTACCAGTACTGTGCAACATGGTGAAATTACACGAAGTTCCTGATGCACAATAGGGCTTCTGTGAAGGGGATCCTTTGGCGTGCCACTGAATTTGAGAGAGTCGCCGCAGAGACTGGAACAAACATGCGGCTGAGTTCTTTCATCTCCTTACCACCCCATTGCATCACCTAGCTATATGGCTTGTTGAATCGAGGGAAGCCAGGATATGGAGGCATCATCCCTGAGAGCTAGTTGAATATCTCGATCCTGGAATGTTGGTTGAGGAAGGAAGTTGCAAAGTCCTTCAAATGCGTGCACATAGCAACAGAGATGGTATGAAGGATATCAGGTACCATATTAGTCGTCAGGGAGAGGCATTTCATATTCCACAAGACGCCATCATAGGTTCCAACCACTCGATCTTCCATATGTTGTGTGGCTTCCCATCTGACTGTCTCATCCCGCTGAGATTCCTGTACTGTTAGCAACGGTTCAAGACCGTCACATCAGGTCCGGGCACGGGTCCGAACCGAACTGTTGCCAAATCAGAGGTCCCGGTTGCCAGCACACCAGAAACATCAACCCGGGTACGGTTCAATGGATATCTGACAACCTGTCTGAGTTGGGTGGGTTGTGAGCGGGTTGCCCAGCTGGTCCATCTATAGATTCATATTAGGCTTTTGTTGTTGCAGTTTGATAATAGTATCATATGAAGATCGCATATTCAACAGCCAATGATTGGATTTTGCATGTCTTGCTGAGTGCGATAGTGATTATTTTGGAATCCGTGTTTTTCTTTTGATATATCGTATTTTGGCCCATCAAGGCGGTTAATGGTTCTGGTATGTGCTCGAATATACACGCGATGCCTTGATTACTCAATATCCAGGACTAAATATTGTTGACGCTGCATTGACGCTCATTTTCAGAATGCAGCGGGGAGCGTGTTGCTGGTATTTTTGCCCATAAAGGATGCCAATATCTCATCAATAGATGACTGCAACCAATTAGAAATTAGATTACCCATGATGCAAAGCTAAAAATCATTGACACTTTGTTGATGCTCATTCTCTGAATGGGGCAGTGATAGTGTTGCTGTCTGTTTTGCCTATAAAAGCTGCCAATACGGTGGTTATGCATAACAGCAACCCAATGACCTTTCCATTGCAGTACTTACCAGACCACAAATTGTTGATGCTCTGTTCACTCTCTTTTTCTGAATGTGGCAGTGACTGTGTCGCTTTCTCTTTTGCCTATAATGGCGGCCAATATGTCGGTTATGCATAACAGCAAGTAAGTCACTGCTCAATTACCTTATTTACAAGACCAAAAATGATTTACACTCCATTGACGCTCATTTTAGGTGGTAGCAGCATCGTCACTAACATTATTGCCAATACAGGCTGCCAATACTTCGTTTATGGGTTAATGTAGTGGCACAGCCCTTGGATTATGCAAGATACAAGACCAACAATTGTTGATGTTCCATTGATTCTCATTTCAGGTGGTAGTGACATTGTCACTATCAATATTGCGAATAAAGGCAGCCAATACATCGATTATGGGTAAATGCCATAGCACAACCCTTGGATTATATACGATCCAATGCCCTAAATCGTTGACACTCTGTTGACGCTCTGTTGACGCTCTGTTGACGCTCTGTTGACACTCTCTTGACGCTCATTTTCTGGTGTAGTGACATTGACACTAACCATATTGCCTGTAAAGGTGGCCAATACTTCGATTATGGGTAAATGCCATAGCACTGCCCTTCGATTATCCAAGATGCAACACCTAACATTGTTGATTCCCTGTTGACGCTCTGATGACGCGCTGTTGACGCTCATTTTCAGGTGCTAGGGACATCAACACTAATCATATTGTCCATAAAGGCAGCCATTACTTTGATTATGGGTAAATGTCATCGCACAGCCCTTGGATTATACAAGATGCAACGCCAAGAATTGTTGATGCCCCATTGACACTCCGTTGACTCTCCTTTGAGGCTCATTTCCAGAATGTGGCTGTTACCTTGTGTCTGTCTCTTTTGCCTACGAAGGCTGCCAATATGTTGATTACGGATAACAGCGAAAGAATTGCTTCCCACTTCGGTCGCTTTCAAGTCCAAAAATTGTTGACACTCCGTGGACACTCATTTTCAGAAGGGGGCTGTTACCATGTAGCTCTTTTATTCGCCACTCAAGGCTGCCAATACATTGGTTATGCATACCAGCGAGGAAATAGCTTCCCAATGAACTTACCTATGAGACCAAATATGATGGACACTCCGTTGACTCTCACTTTCAGCATGGGGCTGTAACCGCGTCGCTTTTTGTTTTCCCTATCGAGGCAGCCAATATGTTTGTTATGAATCACAGCAAGCAAATCGCTTCCCAATTAACTTACTTAGAAGACCAAAACTCGTTGACGCTCCATTGACGCTCCCCATAAACATGTCCTACATGTTGTTGTATGGTTAATAATTTTGTACAAATAATCACATAGTCATTATAGACAGCCAATGCATAATTTGGATGAATACTCAGTTGCATCCAAAAGCTTTGTGGCATCTCAATTTCTGATCCACTGATGAACATGTTCTCTGAGCAATGGATAACGTAGCGCTGTCACATTCTGCGCTTTCAGTTGGCAATCTACTACATGTTGATCCATACACTAATTTTCCATTAATATAGCCCAACTTCCTCACTTTGCCTTATCCAGTTCCTTCTCCTCGATTTCCATGACCTACTACAAGCAATTTTCAAAATGTTGACCATGTTCACCAGGTGTGAACGCAGAGTGATGTAGTTGGATGTATGGATGAATTCCACATAATGGTGGTCATTCATACGGATTTGTATTGTGCATTGACCGCTCGTTCTATGACCCGTATGCCATCACAGACTCAAACTTTTTTTTTACAATTTGTCCCCAACTTAGATTGCGCGTTCTCGCATAGGTGTTAGAGGCAGGACGATATCACGTTGATCAATTGTCAATCAACTACCTCTGGAGGCTAGAACTTTCGTATGGCCTGTATGACCATTCCAGAATGCACAGACGAATTATGATGTCTCACAAGTTGGTCATTGAAATCAAAAGAATACTGACACGTAGCAAAATAGGTACACCAATTACTTTTCACAGAGATATGTCAGCAATAGTACTTACAATTTGTGAAGGTAGTGTACAGATGACAAATGAGCCATTACAATGTGTTCATCTGAATTCTATTCCTGTATGGTAATTAGCTAGGGAGGTTATATGCTGGGGTAAAAGCTTACGGGTTTAACAGGCTTCAAATTCTTTAGCTGTGACAAATTGGGACCCGCGTAGGGCGTAAGAGCCGATATGCATATGTGAGAATGAGGTTCCCGCATGCTAATCTCATATGGCTACTTTCTTCTCATGAAGTTCCTTTCGGCATTGCAATCTTCTGCTGACAGTATCAAGTATCTCGATCAGCTCTCCAAATGTTGTCTGCGCAGTAGCAGGTGCAAACTGATCCATTTGCGGCTTAATGACTTCCCTAACTGTCAATTTGACTGTTCTGTACCTGTAATCTTACTCATGATGCAAGACGAAAAATTGTTCACACTCAGTTGCAGGATGTAGCAGGGAGCATGTCTCGGCTTGTTTTGATTATGAAGGCAGCCATTAAAACAAACAAAGACAATGATGTACCAAAGTTAATATTTTTTACACGACAGTGGGATATCTGAATGCAACCATAAATACAAAGAACCCGAAAACAGGAACTGGAGATTAGAACCGACAGGTCAAGGCACAGCCGGCAAACCCCGCAAATTGACGGGTATGGGAACGGGTGAGGCCCACCATGAAGCTGCTGGTTGGGTTTCAGGACGGGTCGGGAACGAAACCGGACCGTTGTTCTGGTCCAAACCCAGACCGCTGGGGGGTAACCCGGACACCTTGCTGACACTGGTCGCGAGTATCATCATTTCAAAGTATAGCCAATATTCTTTCAATTGCGACGACAATGAATTCCCTTCTCCAGACAAAGAATTCGGTGCTTCGAACACAGGGCAATGGGGATGCTAGATAGAGTGGAAAGGAATGATTTCGAATTAGTCACACATCCATTGACCTATGACAGGATAACATTGCCGCATCCAACCGTTCGCACATAGCATTAGCCTTCCAGTGTTGAAAAGGGTGTCAAGCGAGCAAAAAATTAGCCCGAAATCCTTCAACAACACCTATCATTCGAGGATTCGTTGTTCCTTCACGTCAGTTGTATTTCCATCTTCATTAAAGTGAGATGTTGGAATTGCGGGAACAGGCGCAACCAGGGTGCTTACAAGATTGGAAGGCTTTGATCTAGTTGTCAAGTCGATGTTTCGATGACTATAATATACTGGCCATCCCTTTGTGTCGCCCAAATGGTTTGTAAGATGTGTTCGGTCTGAACTGACGAATAATGAGACAATCTTAGCTCCTGGTGACCGCTGTAGCTACTGATGCGGTCAAATTCATCATAGCACTGACAAAATTTAGCTAACGTACCGTTTCATTCAACCACCAGTCGCTTGACTTCACCTCTGAGTAGATATGATCCTCAGCATCATGGAATTCCTCAACTGGAGCATACCACATATCTTCCCTGAATGCAGGCCGATGCATGACGAACTCAATTCATTCAGCAGTACTGAGGCAAACGAACCGTGTGTAATCATTGTCACAATGGTTTTTGGATCAGACAAAGACTGTAACACACTTAGACCGATTTGTAACAGTTGATGCTCATTGCGTAGGACATTTGTTCCAATCTTTTGAAATAAGTGTGGGACTAAGAGAAGATGCCGATGGTTGCCATCATAGTGTTCCTGGAAAGCTCGTTGATGGCAACTCTGCTCAAGTTGTACTGGACTCACCAGTGCACTAATCAATACTCCTACTCACAAGAAAATGGTGACCAGAGATTGGTGTTAGCACCGGGACAGGGTAACCTGCAAGTGAACAGGGTTTGGACCGGAAAAACAGTTTGGTTTGGTTCCAGACCCATTCAAAAACCTGAACTGCTGCTGTTGCGCAGTCCCAATCTGGCCCTGTACCAGTCAACCTGCGGGTTTTGCCGGGTTTGACTGGACCGGTCAGGTCCAATGTCCGGTCCTGCAGTTTGAGTTGATCTATATATAGTCTCATTCAGATATCCTACTGTTCATCGTGAAATATTAACGATGGTAAGTCATTGTTCTGTTAGGATGTACTGGCCACCTTTGTGATCAAATCGAGGAGAGACACCCTCCCTGCCCCATCCTGGAAATGAGAGTCAACAGTGAGTCAACAATTGTTGGTCTTGCATCTTGGGTAATCTGAGTGGCCATAGGTTGCAGATAGTCATAACTGAGGTTTTGGCCTCCTTCATAGGCAAAACAAGAAGCAACACGCTCCCTGCCCCATCTTGGAAATGAGGGTCGACTGAGTGTCAACGATTTAGCATCTCATATCTTCGGTTATCTAAGTGGCACATGATTGCAGACCTCTAGTAGGGAGGAATTGGCAGCCTCTCTAGGCGGATAAGCAAGCGATGTTCCTGCGACAGCCTCCCGGATCATAACAACTTATGTCATTTTGAATCATGCAACTAAGAGTTCATGACCATTTTAGCCAAGAACAATGGTCATAACATTGTATATAGACAATAACCAACGCATCGCGAAGTGTTTTCGCATCATGAAAGGCCAAAAAACGTTCGCGCACCATTGACACTCATTTACGTGATGGGGCACCAAGAGTGTCACTATCTTGGTTCCCTATAAAGGCGGTCAATACTTTGAGGGTGTATAGGAACGACCATATCGCATTTGAATTACCTGACTTGCAAGACCGAAGATCTGTGACGCTCATTTGAGGTTCAATTCCAGAATCGGGCTGGCAGGGTGTGGGTTGGTCTTTTGCTGATAAAGTCTGCCGATAACGCATCAATGAATGGCTGCAACCAATTGCCACACAGAGTACCGATGATGCAATACCAAAAATCATTGACACACCATTGATCTCAATTTCTGAATGGGGCCGGGAGCATGTGGCTTGCTGGTTTGCCTATGAAGCTTGTCGTTACAGCATTTCCGAATGGCTGCAACCGATCGCCACACAGATTACCAATAATGCCAGACCAACAATCGTTGATGCTCTGTTGACGCTCATTTTGCCATGGGTATATCCACAGTATGTAATCGTTCAATTCGGCCCAATATATCATTAATGGTGTTCTGGCAGCCTCTGTACTGTCTCCATGTACTTTCTCCTTCATCACTACGTTGTTCTTTGATAATACATATAAATGTCTCCTTTAAAATATACTTTGAGATATCCACTAAATGTAGATAATAATAGACTCAAATATCCCATTCCATTCTATCAATGCTCATCTTCGCAGTCCGGTTCACTCAATAGGCTGCTGTTGTCTGCACAATGGATGTCAGCAGCAGTTGCATGCGGCAGATAGTGTACGAACCAGTGGAATTTCCTTCATCAGTCAGCAAATCTGTATTGAAATCTTTATCACGCTTGTGATCCTTGGCATATGCACCAAGGTTGAACAAGTGAGCATTGGGAAGAGGAGTATGTATATACACATATCCAGGTGGCACACCCTCAATTTCAAATACAGGAGCTCCCTCATTATCACCGGTTGGCACAGGTGGCATTTCGTTCAGATGCGTCGCCCTTTCTGGTGTCGGCTTTCTCAGTTACACCGATACAGGTGCACTCGTGCCTTTGCACTTCCAGCGTGTCAGGGGATTGTGTGCTGTGCCCGTTGGGCAAGGAAGGAAGATATCCGTTCCATTTTGTCGAAGCATAGTTGGGTGTCTTTCCATCGCAGCTCTCATATTTTTGTGCCCAGGAAATTCAACTCCCTGCTTGTTCTCATCTTGGACTTCGGCACGAGTTTTGTTGATTAGGAATTTCATTTCACCTATTACAGCCTGTGAAAACCCTTCTTTGGCCATTTTGGCCATATTCAAGGCAAGGCACATGTCAGACTGTTCTAGCTGTACCGGACCTCCTTGCCTTGCCATAGTTGCAGACATGTTAAACACCTACTACAAGAAATTATTTGCTGCATCTACATATCAGATTTGGCTATTACCTCTATCATACACGCTTGCATAGCATCCTCTAATGTGGATAAAGCCTGTTTAGTCCACTCTCTGGGATGCTTATCACTGAATTGGTCAGAGAAAATCCGAGAGCTGACAACATCAAGACGTTTGATTTCACGGACTGTGTGGCCAAATACCTAGGTCAACTATGGAAGTTTCCCATCATAGGCGGCTAGAACTTGGTCACACAGCTCTCATCATACACGAGATGTACATTATACCATTTGTTGACGGCCATCTACCTCGACACGACTACACTCACATCTGATCATGTGCTGCTTCTTACTCCGGCTGCTTCAGGTGTTACAGACAATTTTCAACTTGGTGTCCAAGGTCATATTTTCGGTGGCTGCATATGCAGAGTCGCAGTCAACTAAGTGGTGTCTGCATTGTTGTTGGGTCTCAATGGTGGGCATATTGGATGAAGTGCCTGTCATTCTGGTCGATTCTGTTCCACTCTCACCTTGCTGAGGTGTTTGTGGAGCCATAAATTGCTGCAGTGGAAGTGAAGAGATGAAGATTACAAAAAGAAGTGGGAAGTACTGTGCAAGAAGATAACGAAAAGAAGTGGGAAGTCCTGAGGAATATATAGTTAGCTTCGATTCATAATGGAATGTGTAACAGCCAACTTCCACATTCTACACAAGATGAATCCTGCTGCTTTTAGCTGCCGGTTGCACAGGTTTCCAACCATCCTGCAGTGTGCACCAAGTCTGTCTGATGTTGTGTGTTCATTTACAGGGATAAATCACGGTGAGCAACCGCCTAAATCTCATGTTTGTGAGATATACCCAGTACATTCTTCAACAGAAAAGATGTCTGCTGATGTTTGTCTCAAGAAATCCCTCGGATCTTACATGAAACATATGCTGAACATCATGTTATGATATACTGTTAGTATTGCCATTCCCAATTTAGTGACGGTCAAAACGCGCATTTTACTTTGTTCTAGTGGATGAAGCGTAACAACCTCAACATAAAAAATGCCGCTTGCCTCCATGTGGTCCATATATTGCAACATCCAACATGTCGCCCATCAACAAAGGCAACACAAAATACGATAGTCAATGCTCCGGAAAAGAACCTGTCGCCACTATCACCAGGCAAATATGGCAAATCGACAAATCACTGCACACCACGATGTCATCATGTGAATGAAGGCAAGAGTGACTTCGAAGCAGACAGGGTCTGAGCTCCTGGAGCATTGCCCAGCTTGCGATCCAAAAAGAAGCTTGTGGTGGGGAAACGACGACAAATAGACTTTTTACCCAACAAAGAAATGGAGAAATGGATCGAAGATTATGTGGAAAGGGAGACTGCGGCGGCCCTCAAGCGAGTTGAAGACACAGAGACAGCAATTAAGCATGAGGAGGAAGATATGTGAAATGCTGAAAAGGCGGTATTGACAACTACAACACCTGGAACAATGTATGAGGAGATGTCAAACACCATAAGAGAAAGTCTGAGCGATCAAGTAAGTTCCAACCATGGGGAGGATGGGGAAAACGAGGACGATGCTGAAGAAGATCCTGAGCTGGGAAAGCTTAGTGAAGATGATGAACCCGGCTGGGTGATAGGCACAATCTCTGAAATAGAACAGCATCGCATGGAGTGTTTTCGGCAGGAGGAGATGAAGCTTGACCAATCGGTGCAACCATGCAGGGGAGATGCGGCGGAGTACATCTGTGAGAGAGATATGACATACTGGATGACCAAATTAAAAGTTCCACCTGTTGTTCAACCTCAAATGGACGATGACGAAACCTTTGCTGTTCCTATGACAGTTGGTGAGCGTATGGAGATTCTTCATTGTGTTGCGTGAAAGTCCCAAATGCCCCAAGTGACTTCTCCACCAGGGAGTTGTGATATGAAGCTGGAATTGTGGACACGCCAGACACACGAACGCATTCTGTCCGTCCCGCCCGCAGCAGCACCAGATTCAACTATGATTCCAATATCAAAGCACGTTGAAACCGTAAGCTTTAACCCCTGCATATGGCATCCAATGCGTATTACCATACGGAAATCGGATTCGGACGAAGATATGGTGACGGCTCCAGCGTCAATCGAGGAATCAATGGGCAAAATGACATTCCTGACGATATATCGCTTCCAAAAGCAATACGTGTACCTCTTCTGCCATTTGTCATCTTTCACTTGAATTCAGTAACCAGATTGTGGGACATGATAATTCGTCTGTGCATGTACAAGGGTCGGATAGGCCATGCCAATGTTCTAGAATTCAACTCTGATTGACTAACAACAAAAAAATGTGATATCGTCCTGCCAGTTACTTTTAAGTCAGAGAATTACAATTAAATCAGAGACAAAACTAACTAACAAGATCTAAGTTGGTAATGTCATATGAGTCATGGATGGAGCAGTCAAAGCGTAACATGAATCTGGATGAATTACAACTGTCATGCTGCATTCGAACATGCATCCAACTGCATAACTCTCTGCACAGACCAGATGCACATGGTTGAGATTTTGAAAGATATGTATGGTAGGTCATGGAAATCGGGTAGAATGAGCTGGTTAAGGAAAAATGATGAAGTTGGACTGAATATTTCAAAACCTGGTGTGCGGATCTACATGCGGTTAATTGCCGGCCGAAAGTGCTGGAACACCATTAGCCAACATCATTTATCACTCAGATAACATGTCAAGTGGTGGATCAGAAATTGAGAGGCTTGGAAGCTATTGGATGCAAATGTTTATACAAAGAAACAATTTATTGGCTGCCAATAATGACTGTATGCATATTTGCATAAACTTGATGAGCATCCACTGACTGTAAGTATGTCATTGAGTTGAGCGTCAATGGAGTTTCAACGACTTTTGGTGTTACATTTTCGGCAAACAGATGGCTGCATAGTCACATCCTTCCAACGTGTTTGTAGTGGCAATTTTCATAGGTAAAAACTATAGTGACACGCTTGTTCACGCATCCGGGAATTGAGCGTCAACGATGCATCAACGATTTTTGGTCCTGTGATTCTGATAATAAAAAAAAGAATTGGTCACTGTTACACATCATCAAAGTACTGGCAGCCTGTAAGCCCAAAAATACTAGCAACAATATTGCTACTATCTCCAAAATATCTGGGTCAGTGGAGTGTCAATGAATGTTGGTCTTGTATCTTGTATAATCAAAGAGTAATTCAACCCTGTCAACTAATAATCACATTATTGGCCTACTCTATGAGCGAAAATGCTACAGACGATATCGCAGCTACCTCTTGATAATGAGCATCAACACACCATCAACAATTTTTGGTCTTGCATCATCAATGCTCAAAGCTCTGTGCATCGGTGTCAACCCATGATGAATGTTAGCAATGGTTCAGGACCGTCACTTCGGGTCCAGGTCAGGGTCCAAATCGAACCTGTGCCAAATTAGTGGTTCAGGTTGTTGATACGCCTGAACGGACAACTCGGGTATGATTCGATGGTAAACTCCCAACTCCTCTGGATTTGGCGGTTGTCAACAGGTCACCCAGCGGGTCCATCAACAGATTCATATAAGGCTCTTGTCGTTGGAGTTTGTGAATAGTATCTTATCAAAATCGCGTTGTCAACAACCAATAATATGGTATTGCATGTTTTGCAGCTTGCAATATCGATTAATTTGGAATAGGTGTTTTACCTTTGATATATTGTATTTTTGCCTATCAGGGTGGTCAATAATTTCGGTATGAACACGAAGATCCGCCAATGCCTCGATTACGAAATATGCAACAACGGAAACTGTTGACCCTCTGTTGACGCTCATTCTCAGGATGCGGCAGGTTGCATGTCGCTGTAGTTTTTCCCAGTAAAGGCTGCCAATATCTGATCAATGGATCTTTGCAACCAATCAGAATATAAATTACCCAAGATGCGAAGCTGAAAATTGTTGACGCTCCGTTGACGCTCATTCTCAGGATGCGGCTGCGAGCTAGTCACTGTAGTTCTTCCCAGTAAAGGCTGTCAATATCTGACAAATGGATGTCTGCAACCAATCGGAACATAAATAACCCAGGATATGAAGCTAGAAATCGTTGATGATCTGTTGACGCTCATTGTCAGGATGCGGCAGGAAGCATGTCACTGTAGTTTTTCCCAGTTGAGGCTGCCAATATCTGATGAATAGATGTCGGCAACCAGATGGAACACAAATTATTGAGGATATGTAGCTAAACATCGTTGACACATGGTTGATGCTCATTCTCAGAATGGGGTGGTGACTGTGTGGCTGACTCTTTTGCCTATAGAAGTTACCAATGCATCAGTTATGCATGACAGCGACCAAATGACTGTTTTATTACCGTACTTACAAAACCACAAATCGTTGACAATCCGTTGATGCTTATTTTAATGTATTTTACATTCACCATCTGCTGCCATCAATAATAGTTTTCATCATGATTTGAATTTATTGTTGGTCTTTCTGAGTGATTGAGACTTGGCCCTGTGGCAAAGCCGAGTGCAGTAACATTCTTGCACTGTTCGCTCTCCCACCACTAAAATTTATGTATCTTGCCAAAAGCTTCATTGCGACTGCTATGCATCTGTTTATCAACCAGTATTCACAAGTTACTGCTCACCAATCACCCATAATATATCACTATCTAAACCTCTCGGTCAAGATACATAATGAAGCTGGTGAAACATTGACCCATGCTGTTTTACATTGTCTTCACTCCCTTCTTCCTCCTCGTTTTGATGGCATTGACTGTCATCAACACCTTTCAACCTGTCTCTTTGACACCCGTGTGGGCCAAATCTATCTGGGAACATTTTGTGCAGCGATCACAACCCACTGCTCTGGGCATTCCAAATCCTGGATGCGATTGTCTTGCTCTATATGAGATTGAACGTACGCCGCGCGATTGTCTTCGCTGTCTTTTGGATTATCTAAGTCCCCATTCCAGTTGGGCCAATCTCAACTGTCCGAAATGCTTCCAGGTGCGCGATGCTCATCAGTTTCGACTGCATGAAGGTGGATTATTCGGATTCGGCGGAGATTTGATATTCGATTTTGTCCTCCAGGGAGGTCACTTGCAGACAAAGGTGGTGGCAAAAGGGGATCTTTCTGACAGTTTAGATGCAGCCGCACCAGGATGTTGAGAGAGTGCCCCGGATGCTTTGATAATCTCGTGCATGTCCGAAATGTATCCCACAGCCGTCCTCTGCTTGTTTTGAGAGTGAGATTCCTTCTGGGTAGCACATAGGTTTTGGCTGCTCTGCCACATTTTCAGAAGTCATGGACCTTGGCCATTCTGTGAAATTTGTTTTCCTCCGCCTCTTTCTTTATCTCCAAGACGTGTTCTGTTTCTGGTGTAGCCATTTGTGGGCCAGCACCGGCGAAAATCACGTTATTGCCTCGAGCAAACTTCCTTACAACCACTTTTTCGCAAACAGTCTCACCTACTGTTTTTGACTGCCTCCAACCAATAACATCTCAGCCTAGCGAAAAACTGGCCTCAACTCTGCCACCATGTGGTATTATGAACAATATGTCGCGCGCCGTATCAGTGAGATCCTCGTACTGTGAGTGCGTTTGCGCCGGGTGACGCCACCAGTTGGTTATGTCTGGAAACCAAAATGTAATGCTAATCTCCATTGGGTTGGAGTGGTAATCATTGGGATTTGGATTAATTTGCCTCAAGCTTTTGGTGCTTCAGGTGGCGATTTGAAATAGAGCTTGGCGGCACTGACTGAGTGTGCTGTGCGATCGCTTCGTCCGGATGTGGTCTCAGCCACATTGTTAGACATTAAGTATTCTTCATCATCGCTGGACAAATGATATTGATCAAAGAATGATTGACAGGATCCTGAAGCCATTGCAGAGGGGATCAGATTGCTTCTCGGTAAGCATTAGTGTGTATTGACTGGCATACCCCGATGTTTGGAACAGTATTCATTCTCCACATACTTCAGAAAGGTCTCTTGGTATTGGGAAGTATAGAATGTCTCGTCCTCAGGATTAATATCCATTCCCTTGTCGCACTTGCTAAATGATTCCAACGTCCGGAAAGGATCGAGAATATGTGCAGAAAAGACAACCATGACCCCTGTTGGAGTCACTTCAGAGTAATATTTGGACAGCTTCTGTCGAGCTAACTTCAGGGTGAAGAACAGGTCTTCCTTCCATTGAGTCATTTTCTCAGCCAAAGCTCGCATCACGCCATCCATGTGTTCAAACAAGTCATTCCACACTGTGATACCATAATGCAATGTGACTGTATGCCTCTTCGACATCCACACGGTCCATTATCAGAAGGGCCTCCACACTTCTGTTACATACTTCACAATGGTTCATTCATCTTGTGTGGAGAGGAGTGGCTGATATTCACTGTATTTTGGATGTTGGAGCCACTCACGTGTGAATTCCCGTAATCGGGTGTTGCTCTCGAGCTACACCAGTGTAAAGTTCGAATGTGTCCCCACATCCATACTCAGAAGTCCGGCGATGTGGACCTTGGCATTTTGAAAATCAAGGAACTTCTTTCGACAACCAGGTGTCAGTGTAATCAATACTGTAAGCATTCTTCGGTATATGAAAGTCAATTTCAGGACTTTCAAAATATCACTAAATTTGTACTGTCTCAATTATCTTTGTTAAACCTGGTTTCATGGCCGACCCCTTATTGATTCGAGCGTTGACCTATTTTCGAAGCGTTTGATTCTTTCAAATGTCTAAGCTTTCATTCTCTGCAAAACGCTGATCGTGCTCATGGGCTTCCCAAGACTTGGTTGGGCCTTTTACACCACAACAGCTCAAGAATGCACCCAGAGCCAGCTGTATGACGTGCGCCATTCATGGTATGTGGTTCTGCAATGCAGGCCACTCGATTCCAGAGGCTTCAAGTGTTGATTGCAGCTCGCTTGTCATCGAGTGATTTGAGAAGGCATTGTCAGTTATAATTCAAAGCAAATGGCCGTCGGTAAGCTTAGAACAATCAAACAGGTCCTTTGAATTTACGGCTAGGCTTGCTCCAGTATGATGGGCCTTGACCTATCATCCGTAATTAGCTTTCGAAACAGGGAAAAAAACGGCAATCAACCTCATCGTATGAGTGTTGAACTTCATGCAATGCCCAATTTCGATCCATATAGTAAGGAATGACCAAACATATGGCTAGTTTGTTTAATCATATCCATCAGTCCAAAGCTAAACTAACTTTACTTCGTGACTGGAATTGCTTCTTAATTGCATCCATGGTCAGTGCATATTCCCACAAGCAAATGTTGCTAAGGGTTGCAGCAGATAGCAGCACTCGGTCATCGTGTAATGCCTTATATTACCGTCGTAGTTGATGATTTGATACAGCATTCCATGGAATATGAGCTGAAACGAATCCTAACATGAAATAGTGATTCCACCTGTCTTGGTGAAATTTGGAAGTTCCAATGTCCTTTGTTGCCAGTTTATAACATTTTGTCTGTCATTTCGGTGAATATGGATCAACATGGATGTCAAAGATGATCTTCCTCTGCACACTTACTATTGCAATTCCTTGTCTTCCTTGCCACATCAGGATTGCCAAAGCAGTTTCATCGACCATTGTACAAGTCAATTCATTAACCTCTGACTCGGTTAATTCGTTTAACTTTGCGATGTGTGCTTTTGCCAGCATGTTTTTCCCCATTGAGCTGGTCCCATGTTCTGATGGATGGCTAAGAACTTGATGACAAACGATAGATATGATGCCGGGGCTGCCGGTCTCATCAATCCCGCAGTGAAAATATAATCGCCACGTAGGCGCATGTCTAGTATTATTCCAAAGAATTGGCCGCTTCCAGCCTACATTGATTGAAGCCCACCAAGCATCGAAGATGATTTGTAAAGTAAGGTCGCTCAAATCACGAATGAAGACACTTTTATCTTTGGAAGAGATCATAACCTCGAGCCAGGAGGTGTTCAAGAATTTTGATTCCAACATGGCGTTAGGAATTAGAAAGCTGGGTGAACAGACTCGAAAGACTGCCAAAAGTAACCATACAGCAAAGCAGACTGTGGGATCTTCAATATTGCCTCTACAGCTACAAGTACAAAAATCTGATCTGTAAGTCATTGCGTGCATATTTGTGAGGTTGTAGACAAGGTCAGATAGCAAAGACTGACCGTGTAAAACTCGATTTAGGAACAGCACAATGCAGTTCATTGCTGTGTAGCATTCTGAGCCTCCACTACAACTGTTGAGGCTCTGTGGGCACTCAATTGTAGGAGCCAGACGCAATATCGTCACTAACATTTTTGCCAATAAAGGCTGCTGATAGGTTCATTGTGGGTTATCTGATTTCCATTACCGTGAGATTATCCAAGATGCAAGATCGGATATCGTTGAAGCTCTGTTGACGCCCTGTCAACACTCCGTTGACGCTCCCTTGACGATCCTTTTGGGACAAGGTAACGATCTTTTCGTAACACATTTTTGCCTAGAGAGGCAGCAGATAGTTCGATCATGGATCAATGGAGTTGCATAGCCCCTTGATTTCCCAAGATGCAAGGCCTAAAATGGTTGACGCACCATTGACGCTGATTTTGAGCGAATCGTGACAATTTCCTTGATAGCATATTTGCCAAGATAGCCGGCCGATTGATCGATCATGGGTTACTATCGCCGCACAGCGCTTGCATTTTCCAAAATGCATGGCCAGAAGTCGCTGACACTCATTTTCAGAACATAGTAGCGATGTTGTTGCTACCATTTCCACCTTGACAGCCGGCCGATAGTTCGACTATCGCTCAATGTCTCTGCACTGCACTTGCATTATCCATGATGCAAGGCCAAATGTTGTGACTCTGTGTTGACGCTCATTTTTAGGACATAGTTGCAATTTTGTCAAAATCATTCTTCACTAGACAGGTGGGCTATAGTTCGATTATGAGATAATGTTGCAGCGACACCCTCTGGATTTTCCAAGATGCAATGCCAAAAATTGTTGACACTCCGTTGACGCCGATTTTTGGAACGTAGTAGCGATATCTTTCATAGCATTTTTGCTCACCAAGATGGCTGAGAGAATGAGTATGGCTGCACGCCATTCCAAAGCCTCTCGATTTTCCAAGATGCAAGACCAAAAACTGTTGACGCTCAGTTGACGCTCATTTTTTGGAGGTAGTGACGATATAGTCTCCACAATTTTTGCCCATACAGGCCACCAGTATTATGACTGATGCTAAATGCCGTTGCACTACCCAGCGATTATCCAGGATGCAACAGCAGCACTCGTTGACACTCTGTTGACGTTCATATCTATGATTGGGCAAGCAGCATGTCGCTTGCCATTTTAAGTATTGTGACTTCCAAAAGGTTCTTATTTGGATGGATGTGACTACGCAGCCGTTTGATGGCTGAATGGGTAAGACTATCAGTCATTGACGCTCCGCTGATGCTCACCTTTGAGCTCACCTTAGAGACATACTAACAGTCATCGGGTGCTCAACAATTGTACATAAAATGCATACAGTCTTATTTGCCAGCCAGTATACCATTTCTATGTGCTATCATTTGAATCCAAAATCTTCGAGACATCTCAGTTTCTGAGCGACCACAATTCACATCATTTTCATGATGAATGACGTCGAATCATCGTATATCAGTGCTCTCGGCCGGCAATTTACCACATAATTGTCCATGCACTAATTTGAATAGTTATAGCCCGAAGTCCTCAACGATCCGTACCCCGCTCATTCTCCTCAATTTCGATGAGGTACCATAAGCAATTTGCAGTTCCTCGACAATGTGCATGTGGTTAGAGTGGAGAGTGATGTAGTTGGCTGCATGGATAAATGAAGCCTGACGGCTGTCATTTATCCGGGTTTCAGATGTGCCTTCACCAGTCCTTCTCTGAGTGGTATGTCATCACTGACTCAAACTTTGTTCTCACATTTCGTCTCAAATTTAGGTTTTGCATTATCATTTAACCATAACAGTGAACACCATATACAGTTCATTGTTCATCAATCAACTTTATTTGGAGACTAGAATATTCGCATGGCCCGTACGACCCTCGCAACCACACTGACGATTAATCCTGACTCACAATGTGGTCACTGAAATCCAGAGATAACTGACATGCAACAAAGTAGGTACAGATTGCGTTTGCTTGAGATAGGTCGTCAAGAATATCGATTTGGCTATCTAATCCTCCGGTGACACAGGAGTTGTCACCATGTATTCGTCCGAATCCGAGTTCCATATGATAATCAGCTAGGGACTCTATATACAGCGGTAAAGGCTTACAAGGTGAGCTGGCTTCGCAATCTTTGTCTGTGCCGAATCGGGCACCCCATCGGGCATCAGAGATACTATGTGATTGTCTGGCTGAGGCTTTCCAGAACCCGGCCTCGGTTGACTACTTCCCACTCGAAATGTCTCTTGTGGCATTTGGGATTGTCCGAGGACGATATCTGGAGCCTACATTAACTCTCCAAATGTTCTAGGTGATGGTGAGGCTCCAGTCGTGTCTGTTTGCAGCTTCACAACTGCCGCAGCCTGCAATGCAATCATCCCGTACTTGATATCTCTCTCACCGAAGTTATCGGCTGCGTCCCTCCATCCCAGTTGCGTCAGTTGAGCAAGCCTCATCTGCTTCTCCCAGAAGGTCTGCATGCGGTGCTTTACTGTTTTGGAGATAGTGGCCATCACCCAGCGAGGTTCATCATCATCGCTCAGCTTGCCAAGCTCTGTATCTTCTTCATCATCATCCTCGTTTTTCCTATTCTCCTCATCTTCGGAACTGGCAAGATTGCTCAGACCGTCTCCGACAGTATTCAGCATCTCCTCACATGGTGTTTCAGACATTGTGGTTGTTGATCGTGCCTTTTCGACATTTCTCATATGTTCCAGTTCTTGCATACTCGCTATCTCTGCATCTTGAACTCACTTCTTTGCCACTACGGTCTCTCTATCCACAGAATCCTCAATCCATTTCACGTTCTCTTTGTTGCATAAACAGTTTGTTTTCCATCTTTTCTCCGCCGAAAGGTTCTTTTTAGATTGTGAGCTGTGCAATGGTCCCAACACTCCGAGCGATTCTGCCTCCAAGCTACTCTTGCCTTTATTCGCTTGAAGACGTCGGCTTGTGGATTTCTTGGTCAATTTGCTGTATTTGCCCACCGGAAGTGGTCACAGCGCTTTGTTGGAGAATTGACCGTTGTATCTTGTGTTGACCTTGTTGTTGGGCGAGATGTTGGATGTTGCAAGATATGGACCACCTGGAGGCAAGCTGGGTCTTGTATGTCAAGGTTGCTAGGTTTGATCACTTTGAACAAAGCAAAATACGCGTTTTGACCGTCATTTCATTGGGAATAGTCATGCTAACCATACATTGTGACTTGATGGTTAGCGTGTGATTCATGTAAGATCCCAGCGCAGTCTTGAGACAAACATCACCAGACATCCTTTCCGTCAAACAATGTCCTTTTTATATCTATCAAACATGAGGTATCTCCTGTCATTCATCACGATGTATCCCTGTGAACAAATGAACAACCTCGGACCGACTTACTGCAGATCGCGGGACTATTGGAAACCCCTACAGCTATACGCAGTGCAGGTATTCTCAGCTGGATTCAGCTTGAATTCAGGGTGCAAGTTGGCTGTCAATCGTTCCATTTTGACTTGTTGCTAACTATATACTCTTCAAGACTTCCCACTTCTTTTCGTGATCATCTTCCTCACCACTTCACAACACCATGTCATGGCCCCAGAAACACTTCAACCAGGTGCAATTGGAGCCGAATCGAGCCGAACGACAGGCGCTTCAACCAATGCACCACCTGGTGGGACACAGCGGCAACGCAGACACCAGTTATTTCGCCGCGACGCTGCAATTGTAGCCATTGACATTATGACTCAGGACTCACAATTTAAAATTGTATGTAAAACCGGAAGGAGCAAGAACATGGAGCAGCATGCGATCGGATCTGTGTCAATCCATATCGATGTAGAGGACGGTTAACTAACCATATAACGCACACCTGCGGCACGTAGAGAGCTGTGTGATCAATTCATCGCTGCCCGTAATGAGAAACTTCCATGGTCGACCACGGTATTTGTCCGCACAGGCTGCGAAATTGAACATGACGATGTTTGCAGGTCTGGCATTTTTGCAGACTAATTCGCTGATAAACGTCCCAGGGAATGGACGACACAGGCTTTAAAGAACTTAGAGGAGGCTACGGAGTCATATGTAGTTGAGATAATAGCCGAATCTCACTTTTGATGCAGCAACTAATTTCTAGTATGTTTTCCACATGTCAGCTACTGTGCCAAGACATGGAGATTGGGTACAGCTTGAACAGTCCGACAAGCATCTTGCCTTGAATATGGCCAAAATGGCTAAACAAGGGTTTTCGCGTGCCGCTATGGAGGAAACACAACAACGAATCAAAACACCTCACGCCAAAGTCTGAGAAGAGAAGAAGCGGAGTGTTTTGTTTCCCAGGCATATCAAGGTGAAGGCTGCGATGGAAAGATACCTGGCATTGGTTTGTGAGAATCAGACGGGCGGCTGTCTTCCTTGCCAAAATGGCACAGCAACGAATCCACAGACATGCTGGAGGCTCAAAGGCACGTGTGCACCTCCACCACGACCGGCACCGCACAGGCCCAAAACGCCACCCACGCCACCTGATGACAGTGAGACAACTCAAAGCTCCGAAACTGGAGGAGTGCCACCCAGATAAGTGTATATACATACTCCACTTCCAAGCGCTCGATTTTTCAATCTTGATCCATATGCCAAGGATTGCATGCATGATATAGATTCTATTCCAGATTTGCTGACTGATGATGGTCCATCCACAGGTTAGTACACTATCAGCTACGTGGTAATGCAGCTGACAGCCATTTGGTGATGACATTGGCCTTTTGAGTAACCCTGACAGCCAAAACGAGAGTTGAGTGAAGGGAATGGGATTTTTGAGTATAATCATCATCTACAATTAGCGGGCACTTTGAAGTATATTTCAAAGAGTATATTTATATGCTTCATTAAAGAACAATGTCGTAATAAAGGAGAACGTACATGAGTAGGACACAACAACTGCCACAACACCAGTATTGATACACCCTGCGAAAGCAAATCGTTGAATATTGCGGATACGCCTGTGGCAATATGAGCATCAACGAAGTGTCAACAATTTTTGGTCCTGTAAGTCGGGTAATAAAAATGTGATTTGGTAGTGAATACACATAATGGAAGTGTTGCCACCCATTGTAGGCAAAGGAGAGGCAACACGCTCCCTGCCCCATCATGAAAATGACCTTCGCCAGAGCGTCAACAATTTTAGGTCTTATTAGTCTGGTAATTTAAAAGTAATTTTGTAGTGGTTATACATAACGACTGCATTGAAAACCTTTCAACGCAAAAAAGAAAGCAAGAAACTCCCTGCTCCATCTTGAAAATGATCGTCAATGGAGCATCAACAATTCTTGATCCTGTCAGTCGGTTAATAAAAATGCAATTTGGTAGGGAATACACCTAATGGAAGTGTTGCCACCCTTTATAGGCAAAAAAAAAAGCAACACGCTCCCTACCCCATCGTGAAAATGAGTGTCAACAGAGTGTCAACGATTTCAGGTCTTGTTAGTCTGTTAATTAAAAAGTAATTTTGTAGTGGTTATACATAACAACAGCATTGACAACGTATATATGCAAAAAAGAAAACCAGACACTCCCTGCCCCATCTTGAAAATGAGTGTCAACGGAGCATCAATCATTTCTGGTCCTGTAAGTTGGGTACTGAACACGCAATTTGGTAGTAATCACACATAATAGGAGTGTTGCCATCCTTTATAGACAAAAAAGTAAGCGACACGCTCCCGGCCCCATCATGGGAATGTGCGTCAACGGAGGGTCATCGATCTTGGGCCTTTGATCATCGTTTGGCAAAGTGCACTGTGGCTGTTAAAGTCCATATACTCAGTTTTGGCCGTTTTTGTAGTCTCAAACCCTCGTGAACACTTACTTGCACGTTTGTGAATGACATAAGTTGTTACTGTCCAGGAGGCTATCACGGGAATATCACTTGGCCATTTGTTCATACAGGCTGCAACAACTTGATTATTGATAAGTTCGATTAAGCGCCACTTAGATTACTCATGATGCAAGACCATCAATTGTTGACGCTCCATGGACGCTCATTTTCAGGATGGGGTAGGGAGCTTCTCTCTACTTGTTTTCTATATAAAGGCTATCAATACATCAGAAATGACAATGCAGTACCATAGTCAATATTTTGCAATTGACTTTAGGATATCTGAATGCGACTATAAATAAAAAAACCCCGACATGCGGAACCAGTAATTGGAACTGATGGTTCTAGCCAAACCTGGGAAAAGCCGCGGTTTGACGGGTATGGGTCCGGGTTTGGCCCACCAAGAGTCAGGGGTTCGGGTTGTTCGACCGGTCCAGAACCAAACCAACCCGTTGTTACAGTCCGAACCTGGACTGCTGGCGGGTTCCCCAGACCCATTGCTAACACTTCCTTTGGCGCACATTGTCAGGAGGCGGTTGCAATGTTGGCACAAGCATTTTGGCCGATAAAGGTGGCCGATAGTTCGATTCTGGGTTGATGCTGTTGAATAGCCCTTTGATGATCAAGATGCAAGACCAAACATCGTTGACGCTTTGTTGAAGCTCACTTTTACGAGGTAGTAGGGATCTCCTCACAAGAAGTTTTGCCCCTAGAGGCGGCCAATCGTTCAATCATGGGTTATCCCCATTGCATTGCCTTTTGATTATCCCTGAAGCAACACCAGTCATCATCGTTGCTCCACTGATGCTCATTTTCAGGAGGTAATAACGATATTGTCATTGCCATCTTTGCCCATAAAGGCTGCACATATGCAGATTGTGGGTTAGTCCCACTGCATTGCTGATTCTGTATCCAAGGTGCAGGACCAAACATCATTCACACTCTGTTGATGATCATGTTTTGGAGGTAGTAGCGATGTCATTACTAGCGTTTATGCACATAAAGGCAGCAGGTACATTGATTATGGGTCAACAACATTGCATAGCCATTTGATTAAGCAAGAATGAAGACCAATAATTATGAATGCTCAGTTGATGCTAAAATTTAGGATGGGGCAACTAGCATATCACTCTCCTTTTCAGCTAGAAAACCGGCCAATACTTCCTCTTTGGAAGGATGTGACTATGCACTGCTTTGATTGCCGACAGGGAAAGACTAACAATGGTTGATGCTCCGTTGATGCTCACCTTAATGAAATATGAACAGTCATTGGATGCTCAACAATTGTGCCCAGAATGCATACAGTCGTTATTGACAGCCAATAAATCGTTTCTATGTATAATCATTTGGATCCAATCCGTGGAGGCCACTCAGTTTCTGAGCCACCACTATACACGGTATCTGAACGATAGACGTAGTAGGCACATCTTGTTACACCGCTTACTGCTGGCAATTTACTGCATATGCATCGATACTCTAGGTATTGATATTCGTAGCCAGTCTTCCTCGCCTTTCCTTGGCCAACTCGTTCTCCTCTATTTCCATGACATACCATAAGTAATTTTCGAAATCTCCATGATCGGCACCAGGTCTGAGCAGAGTTTATGCAGTTGGGTGAATGCAAGAATGCACATTGACGGTCAGGATTGTTCTGGGTTAGCATACCGCATTCAGTGCTACTTCTATAACTTGTCTGACATCACTGACTTATATTTTGGTAGTAAATTTCTCCTTGATTTTAGTTGTTGCTTTCTCACTTAACTGTTACAGGGAAGGCACTATCATGTTTATTGGTCATCTATCAACTTGATTTATAGTCTGGAACTTTCGCATGGCCTGTACGACCCTTGCACATGCACAGACAAATTATCATATCCCACAATGTGGTAACTGAAATCCCGAAAAGTTGGCAGATAGCAAAGTAGGTACATGTTTTGCTTTTCAAAGAGATACTTCGTCAAGGGTAACCATTTGAATAGCTATTCCTCCGGTGACATAGGTGCCGTCACCTTTTCATTGTCCAAATCAGATTACTGCATGGGAATCAGGTAGGGATGCTATACGCACTGGAAAAAGATTATGTATTCAACTTGATGGGATTTCTTAATCCATGACAAATCGGGTGCCCTGTAGGATGGGAGAGTCACTACGTGTTCATGTCAATTTTGTTTCTCGGAACCCAGCTCAATATGACTAATTCCTGGTGGAGAACTCACTTGTGGCGTTTGTGATCGTCCGAGGAGGATATCAAGAGTGTACATAAGCTCTACAATTGTTGTCGGTGCAGGCGTGGCGGCAACCTGGGCTGTTCGGACCTTTACAACTGCCGGAACCTTCAATTTCACCATCCTGTGCTTCATGTCTCTCCCACAGAAGGAGTCGGCCGCATCCCACCATCACGTTTGAGTCAATTCGTCAAGCCTCATTTTCTTCTGCAGAACTCTCCCCATGTGCTGCTGTTGTGTTTTAGAGATTGTGCCCATCACCCAGCCAGGTTCATCATCTTCGCTCAGATTGCCAAGGTCTGTGTCTTCTTCATCAGCTTCCTCTGCTTCCCAATCCTCCTCATGGTCGAGACTTCCAAAATCGGTCAGTCTGTCCCCGATCGCATTCCACATCGCATCGATTAATTTTTTGGGCATTCTGGTGGTCGATCCCGCCTTTTCAGCATGTCTCATATCTTCCTCCTTTTGCATGATCACTGTCTCTGCATCTTGAACTCGCTTTCTTGTCACAGCAGTCTCTCTCTCCACATAATCCCCAATCAATGGCTCTTTTTCTTTGATATTTAGTAAGTGCGTTTCTTGCCTTTTCTCTGCCAAACACTTCTTTTTAGATTGTAAGCTGCGCAATGTTCCCAAGGCTCGGATACGTTCTGTCTCCAAGCCACTCATGCCTTCATTCACTTGATGATGTCGTCGTTTGCGTCGCTTTCGTAGTTTGCCGGATTTTTCCCTTGGATGTGGTGGAAGGTTCGTTTTTGGATCATTGACCATTGTATGTTGTGTTGATTTAGTTGTTGGGCGAGATGTTGGATGTTGCAAGTGATGGACCACATGGAGGCATGCTGAGTCTTTTATGTCAAGGTTGGTAAGTTTAATCAACTCAAACAAAACAAAATCGGTGTTCTAACGGTCACTACATTGGGAATGGTAATGCTAACCGTATCGCATGAGTTGATGGTTGGTGTCCATTTCATGCATTATTCCAGGGATGAATTTGGACAAACATCACCAGATGTTCTTTCCGTTGAAGAATATCCTTTTTATATCTTCCAAACATGAGATTTCAGCTGTCATTCACCTCAATATATACATGTACACTAACATACAACATCGGACCGACTTACAGCAAACCGCGGGACTGTTGCAAACCTCTGCCATCTATGCTATTTACTGTGAGATTCATCTGGAGTAGAAAGGGCACGGTGGCTGTCATTCATTCGATTTCAACTTGCAGCTAATTATATATTCTTCAGGAATTTCCACTTCTTTTAGTTATCATTTTTCTCACCTTTTCAACTGCTGCAAGTCATGGCTCCAGAAACACCTCACCAAGGTGGGAGCGGATCCGGATCAAACTGACTGACCAGCGCTTGATCCAATGCGCTGAGCGCTTGTCACAGCTGCATCGCAGACACCAATGAGTCCACCGCAATGATACCAATGCAGCGACTGACAATAAGACCCAAGACGCACATTGAAGCATGATCCACATAACCGGAATCACCAGGAATAAGAAGCGGCATGCGATAGGATGAAAGTAAATCCATACCGAGCTACACAGCCCTCACCCGACAATATAATGTACAGCTGGTGTACGTAGATGGCTGCGTGACCAATTTATAGGTGCCCACAATCGAAAACCTCCATGGTCGACCTAAGCATTGGTACGCACAGTCTGCAACATCAAACAGCATCATGTTGTGAGCTCTGGGATTTTCACTGACGAATTTAGTGATAAGCATCCCTGAGAGCCGACAAAACAGGCTGCAAAGAACTTATAGGAGGCTACGGAGTCACATATGGTAGAGGTAATAGCCAAATCTGCATTTTAGAAGCAGTTACTGCTTTCTTATAGGTGTTCAACAGGTCAGCTGCTATGGCAAGGCAAGGGGGTCGGGTACAACTCCAACAGTCCAACATGCACCTTGCCTTATATATGGCGAAAAGGGCGAATTGAAGGTTTTCTCGTGCCATGATGCAGGAAATGCAATTCCTAAGCAAGAAACCTCGTGCCAAAGTCCGAGATCAAAGGATGCGAGGAGCTGTGTTCCCTGGGCATAGCCAGCTGAAGGCTGTGATAGAATGACACCGCACAATGATTCTTGAAAATCTAATGGATGGCTGCATTTCTTGCCACAATGGCACCACAAAGAATCTGCAGACACAGTTGAGTCCCAAACAAATGGATGCACCTCCACCAGAACCAGTGCCACCCCCCCCCCCCAGAACACCACCTGCGCCACATTACCACAGTGAGGGAGCTAACAGTTCCGAAACCAAAGGTGTGCCACCCAGATATGTGTATGTACATACTCCTCTTCCCAACCCTCAATTTATCAATCTTGTGGCATATGCCAAGCATCACAAGCGCAATAAAGATCTCATTCCACATTCGCCGACTGATGAAGGAATATCCACTGGTTAATACACACTCTGCTGCATGGTATTGCAGCTGAAATCTGTGTTGCAGACGGGAGCAGCCATTTGAACGAACCCAACCATGAAGATGAGCATTGATAGAAAGGAACAGGAGTTTTGACTATTATTATGATCTACGATTAGCAGACATATTAAAGTGTACTTTCAAGGATGTATGTATATGTATTATTGAAGAACAATGTAGTGATAAAGGAGAAAGTACATGAAGACGATAGAACGACTGCCAACACAGCATTACTGATATACTATGCGAAATTGAATGCTTCCATATTGCGTATACACCTGGGGCAAAAGGAGCATCAACGGAGCATCACCGATTGTTGGGACTGTAAGTCAGGTAATCAAAAAGTTACTTAGTCGTTACTATATATAATCAAAGTATTGGCTGCCTTTATAGGAACAACAGCAAGTGACATGCTCTCTGCCCCATCTTGACATTGAGCATCAGCGGGGCGTCAACGATTACTGGTCTTGCATCTTGGGTAATCTGTGTGGCGCTTGATCACAGACATCTATAAACAACAAGTTGGTGGCCCTTGTAGGCAGATGAGCAAGATATATTCCCGTGACAGCCTCCCAGACAATCACAACGTAATTCATTTTTAATGCTGTAACTCAGTGTTCATGAGCGTTTTTGCCTATAAAACTGGTCAAACCTTCATATATAGAAAATAATGGCCTGTGGGCAAATAGCCCCTCCATACGTGTAGAAGTGAATGGTATTGATGATCATACTGACATCTCGCTAGAACTAACTACTATGCGAGACTCCCGCAGAGCCGCACTAATGCAACAGAGCTGCACCTTACCATGACCAGATCCATCCATCGACATCAGAACCTTGTCCAGTTATCTTCGAGACACCTCTCGAAGAAACAAAACACCCTGATCGACAAACAAAATGTGCCTGCGCAAAATCTCTCAACCATCGATAAGAAGCTTGCTCGTCACGCCTTCTCCCGTGTCGTTTCTCTCTTCGCCTTCTGCCAGCCGCCTATTTCCTTCTAATCCTGCTCCACCATTTGTTTTGGTTTTGCCATATTCTCCTCTGGCTCCCATGTGTTATCTTGTTCGTCCCAGCCTTCCCATTTAACTTCGTATTCCCAACCGGTTCCCTCAGAGCATGGACGGTGATTTGCGATTGACTGGACGACATAACTTGTGCCCGCGCAGCTAGTCTGTACTGGCGGAGGCGCCGGTCACCAGGTGACCACAAAATGGTCAGTGTGATCAATGTTGAGCCTGCTGACATATACTGTGGCGTGGATTGTCAGCGCATTTGGGAGGTCTAGTTAGGCGGCGTTCCCTCATAATTGGAGAATGATTTCTGGGCCAATGGAATGATTTACCAATTTACGTCGCGTAGGATTGACTTTGGCGTCTGTGATTGGCCAATCCCTTCTATCTCGAAAAACGTTCACACCAGCAGTGATGGTGTGGTCAATTGGATGTCATGAGTTATCAGACTCTGCCGTCCATTCATCCTGAGCATCTTGTGATTCATCCCTGGCGGCTCCCAAAGTGTGACGCAATTGTTCAACGAATTCGCGGCGTTGTAGTGTTTTCGCTGATTCATTGGCTTGCGGCCACTAGAGATCTGCAATCAAGTATAGTGGCAAAGGCGGCTCATAGCCAAGACCAAGTTCAAAAGGCATCTGCTTCATCGAGCGGTGTACTGAGGAATCATAAGGATACTCTGCAAATGAGAGGTAATCGTCCAATTGGCAAGATCGTGAGTGGCAAAGCTGCGCAAGTTGCGTACAACCGTCTTGTTCGGGTTCTCAGAGAGGCCATCTGTGTCTGGATGGAACCCGGTAGACATGAGCAGCTTCATCCGCAGAATCTTCGCAACATCTCTCCAATCGTCTGCTGGGAAGCGTACGTCGCGGTCCGATACAACCTCTTGACGTAGTGAGTGTATACAGACGATGTCGTCGATGAAGTTGCTCGCAAAGGACGTGGAGCCAATTGTTTTTATGCAGGCTCACCAATGTGGTCTCTATTTCATATGGTCGACAAACGGTACAATGCAGTTGTGGCCACCTCCTGAGACCAGCAGATTGGTTATAAGTGGATGCTGATTCTTTACCAGCGGCCTGTGGCTATAGGAAGTGGCTGTAGGAGGCCCATGGGTTTCTCGCTCCGGTGGTTGGTTCGATGGCATAAGTCGCAGCCCGCCACGTAATGCAGGGTCTCGCTCCACCTTCGCTTCCAGAGATATAGGTCTTTCATGCATAAGTACGTATGGTCCGCACCGAGGTCTCCCCCTGCTGGAGTGTCCTGGGCCTCATGGAGGACTCAACGCTGCATCGTCATTGGAATACACAACCGTCCTCTTGTTACGGGGGTATTATAGTCCCAATAATCAATACAACATTTATTGAACTAAGTACGGCCGCATATCTAAATATCTCTTTCTCTCCTCGTCTTATCCTAAGACTCAACTTCTCGTTCCTGTACAACGAGAACTCCCAATCTAAACCTATACCACTGACCATCCCCTCTGTAGATATAAATCACGCCTCGTCGTCGAACAACAGGTCCTCGGAAAACTCCTCGAATGGTAATTAGCCGGTATTCAGATACCGTAACACTAGGTAGTCGATATTCTCGAGTTGTGCGAAACGAAAAACCACTTGGTAGATGTGGATTAAATTGTGCTCTTGTAAACTCAAAAGAAGATTGCCGAATAACTCGACTACTCGTTGCATTGGGTACTCGGCTGGTGTATACCTGTGTCCAGGCATACAATGGGTAATCTCGTAGGTTGATTAAGGAAGAAATGGTTGACAACCTATTTCTTAAAGTATAGATAGATAGATAGAATTCTTAATAATATTTTATGATCGTCTTCGGTGTTCTGAAAGCTAACTTGCTCGCTGATGTCCCCCAATTCCTTCGACCAACGCTGGCTCTGTATAGCCCATTCTTTCTCATAGCGTGATAATCATTATCTCGGCCACGCTCTCTTAGCGCCCGGTGATAACTCTCCACAACACCCTCAGGTAATTGTGCTCATGCAATGTGGTTTAAAAACCTTACGCTCCTGATAACAATGAGGCCATCCATTGCGCGATATCAGCTCATCCCTGCTTTCTTATCTCAGACAACCCTTGCACCGTATTAGTCGGTAGTTGGAACATCTATTGCTCAGGCGATAATGCTTACGCACATTAATCCCTCGTGCACATGAGTTATTAATTGCGTCATAGACTTAGTCGGCGACCAACCGATGCTACACCAACGTAGATTAAAGACGCGTAAGCTCGTATCCGATACGAGGTTACATTGCGATCCAAACTACCAGAGTCAACTTAGTAGTGCTCGCTCTAGGCGCATTGCCTACGTCATTAATCCCTCAGTTACGTTATGCTAAGGTCGAGACTATTCTCCAGACCGGAACGTGCCTCTCCGAATCCCATCCCTCTCTAGAGTGGGGGAGAAGAGCTCACTTAATCGCATAACTAACAACTGCCGTGTGTGATTACCACACATGTCCCGCATAGTATCTAGGTGTGAACGAAGTACCCACACTTCGCACGACCAACACATGATCTCTCCTCAGAGCGTGTTGTTGACCACTTAAATGTTCACATGCATAGGTGTTATGCATATCGTAGATATGTATGCATCTTGTATCATAATTTAAGTATCATCATCGCTGCTAGGGAACTACCCCTAACATCACCCCCTTCTCTAAGACCGGTGACCCCAACGGTACTCTTGAAACAACAATAGCAAAAATACAATTTTTACAAAATAACAACCGTTCCACCTACGATCTCCTGAACTATCTCCTTTTCTTTTTTATCGTTATTTTTCCTCTTTTCTGGAATTTTCCATCCCTTTCCATTTCTGGATTCCATTCGTAAAAATCTTTTAACAAATCCGTATTATGTTCCGCCACATTTTCGTATTTTTCCCATGTATTTTCCTCCTGCGTAAAATCCTTCCACTTGACCAAAAACAAATGTTCCTTAGAATTTTCGTCCGAAGGTCCACTGGCTACTATTGTTTCCATTACCCAGTCTTCTCCGTCGGCTTCGATTTCGACTACCGGTTTCATCGGATTGGTTCCCCTATATCGCTCCAACAATTCGATATTGAAAACTGGATGTATCTTTCAGGAATCGGGTAGCTGAAGCCCGCAATATGTTTGGTTCTTTCCCGTGAACAAAACCTCGAACGGTCCGAACATCTTGTCTTCCAGTTTCCTGCACCTATGCCTTGCCCGTATATTCCGTCCATTCAACATGACTAGCTCTCCCTTTGCAAATGGTACAACAGATTTCCTTTTCTTATTATAATTCTTTTTCATCGATTCCATTGCTTCTGATAACCTCTGCTTAAGTTTCGTATGGACACTGGTCATATAATGTCCGTATAATTCTGATGCTGGATTTCTAAATTGAATTTCTGTCGGCCACGTCGTTC
>Ga0307515_10001089_pt1 | contig 62211 bp, 61 predicted proteins | sample 17_EM_MG_FD_194513 | JGI IMG/M metagenome (GOLD analysis project Ga0307515, IMG submission 194513) | Populus trichocarpa ectomycorrhiza microbial communities from riparian zone in the Pacific Northwest, United States - 17_EM | ecosystem: Host-associated > Plants > Roots > Unclassified | place... | reverse complement strand
TTAAGGTTTCCCATACAAACTTTGTCTGTGTCCTCTCGCTTAAAGTTTTGATGTTCAAAACCGTCAAAACCCATCACACCGTCAAAACCCTGTCACCCACGTTAATCATATCCTTATAGCCCCCTATCTATAAAATCCCCTTATATTTAAATCCTTCCTACTTCTTTTTAGAAGGGTAGTTGGCTTTAAGGACCAGATTGTTTATTTACATCTTTTATTTATAACTACTATTCTCCCTTAAAATCTCGCGATAACCTAAATGGAAACTCCATGGATACCTTATAGAAAGCCGTCGCGTAAAGGCAGGAAGGTCCCTCTAATAGTAAGAGATTGCGATAATATAACCCTCTAGGGAAGATGGTTAAATAAGCCCTAATACCTAAATACTTTAGGAGCTTAAAGACTCTTATATACCTACGGTTACTAGCAACGCTAAGGAAAATATAGATACCCTCTATAATAGTTATAATACTATTAAAAAGTAGCTAGAACCCCTTTAGCCCCACCTAGGCTAATTAGAAGATTAAGCGCTAGAGGTAACTTTAAGATCTTCCCTTAAGCTAGAAATGCTAAAAGAATATACTAATATATTTAACTAGGGAACTAACTAGAACCCTCCCGGAAGACCACTAGCCTATAATTAGTATAGTAGCGGTATATAGACTACCCATAAGCTAAGCGGGCCTACCCTTTAGGTAATTTAAACTAACTACTAATTTAAGACTTAAGCCTTATAGGGAAATTTATACTAGCTACTAGTATTAATACTACCTTTATAGCCGGAGCTTCTCTAAGGCCGAGGTTAGAAAGTTAAGAGCCCTAAACTAATATTCTTTAAAATAGATATTAGGAAGCTGTTATAAGGCTCTTAAAAGCTATATAGGAAGGAGCTATTAATAAATATATTAGAAACCTTTAGGGGTAGGTCTAAATCTAATAAAGCTTAATCTAGGCTAAATAAAATCTTTTATATCCTGGCTAAGGCTAAGGGCTTTTTAAGAGCTACTTAGTACCTACCTAAGGAGGTATAAAAGACTTAAAGAGTTATTTACGCTATAAATAGAAAAAGGATATAGACTAACTGGCTAAGGCCTTTAATAGTTTAGAACTCCGCTATAGGCCTAACGCTTAGTAATTAGATAATTGGGTTTATAAGGTAGATAATTTCTTTAAAATGTTAATAATATAAGATAATACTAAAGAGCGTATACGCTGGATTATTAGTAAGATTAAAGACTAATTACTAAACTAGATCGCACTTAATTAGCTTAATAAAGAGTAAATTACTATATAGCTATAGCTATAAACCTTTCTAAAGAAATAGACTTAAGATCTGCATATTATATAATATAATAATATAGAGCTATTCTAAAATAGGATATAGCTTAACTGCTATAACTTTTACCAGTTTATAAACTTTATGGAAACTTATACTTAATAAATAGATTTAGAACCCTTTAAAAATAAAGATAGTAGCATCCATAAAAAGGAGAAGATTAGGTTTATTTGGGCTAAAATTAAGCTAGTAATTTATAATAAAATAAAGCGCGTAGGAGCCTTATTATAGATTACTATATATACGGATTTTAAACGAGCAGTTCTAAACGCTAAAGATATAGTAAGAAACTAGACCTCTTCTAATAGGAAATTGGGGGGTTACTAAAAGCGTAGGCACTTTAGTAGTAATATAGGGCAGACCTAACCTTTAAAAAAGCCATTCTTAAAGAGAACTTTAGAAGGGTTAAAGTTAGGGGTTTTAAGTAGTGGGAAAGACTTTTAGGGCCATTCTAATACCCGCCTAGCACCTTTATAGAAACACTTTAAGAAGTTAAGAGAAAACTCTAAAGGTAGATTTTATTAGAAAAATAAATAGGGTAATAACCGCACTAATAATCTAAAAATAGAAAAGCCCTAGTTATAGACCTTTTTTAGCTATAACTAGGGCAAGATATAAAAGGAGAGACTCTCTATATTACTATTAAGCTAAAAACAATACTCCCTATAGGTAAAGTATATTAGTTCTAAGCACTATATAATAGCGGCGCTAAAATTAATCTTATATAATATAACTTGGTAAAAGAGTATAAACTTATCCTATTATAAAGGTGGCGGAAACCTATTATAGGCTTCTTAGATAAGTATTAGATTAAACTATACAATACCTATAAACTTATAGTGTTAGTGGCCGACATATATAACTATACTAAGGTAGTTAGCCTATAACCCTTCTAGGCGGCTAACTTTATAGGTTATAATTTTATCCTTAGATACCCTTAGCTTATAAAAGTAAATTTTAAAATACGCTTTAAAATAGAAGCCTTTAAATAGTAGAATAATAAAGATTTAAAAGGGTGTATATTACTAATAAGCCTAAAGGATATCCTAGAGAATATAGCCCTAGGCGAAATAGTATACGCTTTATACCTAAAGGAGTATTAGATCTAACCCCTATTTAATAATAAAATAGGTATTAAGCCTAGTATAGGTAATAACCCCTTTATAATAGAGACCTTATAGGGAACTATTAAATAAGTTATAGAGATACTATAGGGAGGCGGTAATCTTAAAGATTTTATAAGATACTTTAACCGCTATAGGTTACTTTAGCTTAAGTAATATACAGAAAGTATACTACGGCATCTTAAGCGCTACATTAGGGATTTCCTTACCCTCTATTAGCTACTATATAAAACGGTATAATATATAGTGGCAACTATATATAAGCAACTACTATAGCGTATAACGCTGCCCGTAAATATTTTAAGGGAGCTTTAGAACCTACCTAATAATAATATAGAGGATAAACACGACCCTAATTTATTAAATATTTTAGTAGGCCTAAGGGACTTACTAAGGGTATTTTTAGGTAGGAGAGCTAAAGTCCTACCGTAGAACTTAGAGTATAATTATATAATTAATCTAGAAAAAGGTAAATAACCGCTAAACTTTTCTATTTATAACCTCTCGCGTAAAGAGCTTAAGATTCTATAGGAGTACCTTAATAGCTTACTAAAAAAGGAATATATCTAGCCTAGTAAGTCGCCAGCAGGCGCGTCAATTCTCTTTATTCTAAAACTAAATAGAACTATAAGGCTATATATAGACTATCGCGGTCTCAATAAGATTATAATTAAGAACCGTTACCCACTACTACTAGTTAGTAAAATGCTGGATTAACTATTTAGGGCGAAGACCTTTACAAAGCTAAACCTATAAGACGCCTATTATAGGCTCTATATTAAAAAGGGGATAAGTAAAAGACCGCTTTTAAGACCTAATATAGCCACTTTAAGTATCTAGTAATGCCTTTTAGGCTAGCTAATACGCCTCTAAATTAATAAAGGTAAGTGTGGAGGAAGATATGGGATATATTTAACCTAACACTATGCCAAGACCCGCAGTATAGCTTTGACCTATGGGAGCTTAAAGCTGGGGGTGTATGTCGATCTAGGCCGGATTTTAGTGATTACCCTGTTCATGTTCTAGTTGCCGATCACCTTATGACTTTATACTATTTCTATTACCTTTCTATTACCTATTACCCAATGTCGATTAGGTGGCAATGAGGTAACAGTTTCAAATCGACGTTAGCGTCGACGTCAGTCTTTGCCACCTACTTAGTGTATATAATGAGGCTCTAGAGCCACTTGCAATGAGACAGAGTCATCATTATTTTTATCTTTTGGTCTTCCGATCGACATTAACCTCGTAATGACCGGATTTAAAATTTACATCGTTCGCCCCAATTGAAATATATACCATGGGAATTTGATCGACACACCAATTTCTTGTGGCCAATGCAAAATCAATAACAGAATCTTACACTCTTTCAATCCTCGAATCCTTCGTCTTCTCTGCTGTAAGTCCCGCACCATCCGCATCATGCCTGAATTCCTCCTCTTGCTCCCGAAGTTCGGTAATGATAACCTTGTTGGCATTTCGAACAGGCTTAATCTCGAAAAGTCTGTCCATAGCCTCAAGGGGGACAGACTTAGTTTCAGGGATCAAAAAGTAGACAAAGGGGATGGAAAGAATCATAAGCGATGCAAAGAAGAAATAGACGCCATATCCCATCGTTAGGAACATCTGGGGGGTGAATCGGGAGATGATGAAGTTCCAGAACCAGTTATTGGCTGCAGCTGAGGCTTGGCCGAGCGATCTATAGTGAATTGGTCAGTGGGTGCTTCTATAGGGAAAAAATGGCATGACACCCACCTGGTGTTCTGACTAAACATCTCAGAGTTAATGACCCATGGGGTACCGTTCCAAGATGGGGTATAGAACGCAGTCCAGAGGTAGAAGAAGAAAATAGCTGCAATGCCACCGGATGATAGTTTCGTGTTCGTCGTATGTGCAGCAGGATCAGAGAGCTTGATGTATGCACCAATGAACCACATGCAGAGAGAACCCCCAAAGGCACCTACCATAAGAAGTTTGCGGCGACCCAACTTGTCAATCAGGATAAGCAACCATACAAAGGTGACAACAGTCTTAACAACACCAAAGATGCCCGTGGTAAGAAAACCATTGTTGGTTCCCTGGATGCCAATGCTTTTGAAAATTGTTGGCGAATAGTAGTTAATAGCATTGATACCAGACCCATTCTGCCATAAGAAGAGCATGCCACCCAAGAAGAATCGCCATAGGACCTTTCGATCCTTCAATGCTACGAACGGCTTCCAGAAGCCGGCACCAACATGAATACGTTCGTACTCTATACCAGCGTCAATAGCGGCAACCTCTTCAACGATATAGATGTCGTCAGCTGGGAGATTGCGAATCCAGCACAGGTTCGCCAATGCCCGCTCCCTGTCACCCTTCTGGAACAACCATCTCGGTGACTCCTTGATCCAGAGGGAACCGATCAAGAGAAGACCACCTGGGACTAGTTGTATGGCGAAAGGAATGAGCCATTGGCTATGAGAAGGGGCCATTGTTTCGCTGATGCCGTAGTTGATCCAGAAACCAACTAGGCCGCCAATTTGCCAACCAAGCTCGTAGATTCCAACCAATCGTCCCCGGACAGCTGGGGGAGCCAATTCTGAGATGTAGATGGGGACCATGTTGGAGGCACCACCAACGCCAATTCCAGCGAGAACACGTCCACCGATGATAAGTCCAAGTCCTCTCTGTTGATTGGCGCCAAGCATCATGCCAGCACCAAGAATGAAAACAGTGACAAAGATCCAAAGGCTCTTCTTGCGTCCAAGGAAATAGCTCGTGGCATATGCAAAGAATGAACCGAAGAAAGCGCCAGCTTGATAGACAGAGACGATGTTGGTCTTTACAAGAGCCAGGTGTTCAGCGGTCATATCAGCGAATTTGAACTCCTCGGTGAAGGACGGAAGTGCTAGGGTGGTGCCGATGAAGGCAGAGTCGTAGCCGATCATACATGACGCAAAGGAGGCGATAGCTGCGCATGCGTATACTCGCCAGTTGTAGACGGCCTTGGGTGTTGGCCTATCCTCAACAAGCGCGAGGATGCCCATTTTGAGGAGACCGAAGAGGAGCGCCCAAGGGCAAGATGAGCGTAAACAAACAGAGACGACGATGCACCAAGCTTCCCGGAAGGGGTGGAGTTGATTGCAGGAAGACGATGGGGGATGACACAGTAAAGGCCTCCCAAATGACTTGATGCTAAACAAGGGAAGGAGGGAAGATGGTGAGATTGATGGTGGTGACGATGATAGCAGGCCAGGATCACGACAGGCCTCACCTATTTATCTCTCCGGTCAAGTCGGAGAAGCAAAGGACAACCCCGTGGGGACGGTGATGAAGCTAGATCGGTGCGCATCTCGAGGCCCGCCCGCCACAAACTAGCGCCCGTGCTGCTCCTCTTCTGCATGGGAAGAGAAATTTTCCTGACCCAGCAGAGAGGCCGCTCTTGGGGATCAGACGCATCCATGTCGTTCCCCAGGCGAGTCATGAACGGGATCTGGAATCGTTACATGTACATGCTGGGGTGGGCGTCGAGCGGCACTTGGGAAATGCAATTTCCCGAACTTGCCCCGGGCCCATCTCCCGCCTGGGGAAAGCATTCAATCCTTCGCAACCTTTTGCCAGCCCTTTGCTGCGTAACCCTTCGCTAACTACCAGCCTTTTACCAGCCTTGCTGGTCTTGCAATCCCCGCCAGGGTCATGCCCTGAATGCTACGGCCTCCAACTCCACTCCGCCCACCACCCTATGCCTTACCAGACAATCCAATGCGGTAATCCGAGACGTCTGTTTCTCTTTACTGTCTCCACTTGCTTCGGATCGTGTTTTGATGCCAAGTGCCTGTTAAGCTTCTCTCAAGCACTTCAATACGTGACTTTCTAGCATCGCCGTCTTCCTTCTCACACTTCTGCGTCCCCTGGAACAGCTTGCTCGGCTGTCTTCCTACTATTTTGTTCCCACACACTCTTCTTTGGCCCTCATAAATTCAACATGACAGACACACCATCGTCAGACCATCTCGACCGGGTAGGCTACCTCTTCGGGCATCCAATTACCCATTCCATGTCGCCGTTGCTTCATCAGACCGTGTATGACAGCCTGGGGCTCAATTGGGCGCAGCTGCCGCTTGACTCGACGGATATGGATCATTTCTTAGAATTGATTCGGAATCCTAAATTCTATGGTAGGTGTGCAACTCCGAATCCATCCTAATCTATCATTTGTACATCAGCCTCGTTGCTAGGGGATTAGATAGTTTAATTGAGAAAGATCGGTGACTTGATATACCGCTCTTCCCTTCAAAAGAATCAGTCCTCACAAGATCCTAAAAAACTTACCACACGCCTCGATCATTCCCCGCAACAAGAAGTACTTCGTTCAACATATTCCTTAACACTAGCCTGATAACTCTGTAGGAGCTTCAGTAACCATGCCCCACAAAGTTGCCATCCTAAAGCACCTCGACTCCCTCACCCCCGAAGGCCGCGGCGTCGGCGCCTGCAATACTCTCTTTGTACGCAATGACCCTATCACAAACCGGCGCCTCTATACGGGCACAAATACTGATGTCGTCGGCATACGGGATGCTTTCTACCAAAACATCAGTGACCCTGACGCCTGTTTCCATGATCGACCTGGTCTAGTGATCGGCGGCGGAGGAGCTGCTAGAAGTGCTGTTTATGCCTTGAAGAAGTGGATGCGCGCGAGCAAGATATACATCGTAAATCGCGACAGATCCGAAGTCGATGCCGTCATCGGAGAATGCACCGCACGTGGATTTGGGGAGGGCATGTTGCACGTGGCAACTGTAGCCGAGGCAGAGAAAATGGAAGGACCTGGAGCTGTGGTGGCATGTGTGCCGAACTTCTCGCCACGGACCGTGGCGGAGAAAGAGGCTAGGGCTGTGCTAGAATGCTTGCTAGGAAAAGACCATAAGGGTGCAATATTAGAAATGTGCTACCATCCGACGCCATGGACCGAAATCGCAGACATTAGCCAGAAGCTTGGGTGGAATGTCATTTTAGGGACAGAGGCCATGATCTGGCAAGGCCTGGAGCAGGTAAGTCGAATGTGTTCAAGCGAAGTTTGTGATTCCGAATGAGTTTATGCGTTCTGCTTTCTACACATTTGAATTGTGGGTTTAAGTTGAAAGGGCTAATGTTTCGTAGGATAGGTATTGGACCGGAAAGGACCTTCACGAACTACCAGTGAAGAAAGTACATCAAGTTATTGCCGCCAAACTCAATGAATCGAAGATCTAAGGAATGAGCATCCGGGATGCTCCACTTGTTCAAAGTTTGCTTGATGAGGAAAATTGTATGAGAAATAAATAGAACAAATGATATGCAGTGGCGGAAGGAAAGAAGTAATTGCGGCTTGGCCGGACGAGAGTAATTGTAAGCTTTGCAGTGTGTGGGAATTGCAAGAACGACTTGATTGTAATTCTATGGAAATCAAGTGATATAAATACATGAGTAAGGCATAAGAAATAAGATGAAAGGGGTGACTAATGCGTAGCTAAAACAGCGTGATACGTAAGTGATACGCAGTCAATACGCAGTCAATACGCAGTCGATACGCAGGTGATACGCAGGCGTTTTGGCATAGTACCGGTAGTCGGTTACAGTAATCGAGATTGTGTACTCTTCGCCAAACCTCTCGCACCGTCCGCTCCTGTCCTTGACGACCTGATTCTGTTAAGGATGGGCCTGCGGGGCTTTAAAACACTCAAAAGTCAGTATCGCCGTCACAAGTGCATTCTGGTGGGGATGAAGAGTGTGACGAAGTAACAAGTGAACATAACATTTTTGATCTGGGCGGGATGTCGGCATAAGAACTTTTGAACGACTATACCTCAGGATGCACTTACCGGGTGGCTAGATATAAACGACTACCGAGTTTAACATCCTCGATAGATGCGGTAACATGGTCTTTTGGAGGGTTGGCAGTGGTGATCAACCCCCCTGCTTCTTACAAAATCGCAATTCCAGCTGCCCATCCCTACATTTTCTGTCAGATTTCAAGCTTCTTGCAGAGATACTGAGAGTGTTGTCCCACCATTCCCAACACCCTCCTTCCCACCATATGTCAAATGAACCCATAGCTGTATACACCAGGTCTAACGTCGCACTAAATCCGTCTCACATTAGCAATGATGTATTGCTTCATCACGATAGATCTGAAAAGGCACATCTCCCTAAACTTCTCATACCATGCATCATCCCCCCCCTTCCTGACCTTCCGGCTACTTCCGCGGCCATATTCACAAAACTCTCTACCCTGCGATGTAGGTTACTGTCCGGTTGATCTCTTCCATCCCTTATCCATTCACATGAAAAGACGCAGCCGCTCGGCGCTTTTGCAGGCATTGGAGGTATTGGATTACGAATAAAGGGAAGGGGTTGGGCCTCGTTGAGCCAGGCTCCACGGCCAGCACAGGCTGAGAACAGTTGATTGAGAAATGGCGCGTGGATAATTCCAATGGTCGCTTTGTTGTTCACGGTGGATCCGATAGACACACAGAACATGGGGAAGAGATGAATGTAATTTACGGCCCCTGTGCGAACTTGTAAGCTATAGATACGGCACAGAGTCAAAGGACATTAATCAAAGCTTAATAGAACCTTGATGTGAATAATGTACGGCAAAACCATTAGACGCGGAAGTAGGGTTGTGGAGTAGCTAATGTTGATGCAGTGATACTATCATAGGCTAAGGGATCTTCGGACTTCTTTAAGAACTCCGACCTTTCATGCCGTGGAAGCATATAAAGATCTACCTGGGCCACCAATGAAACTTGAAAGTATTATTTCCAGATTTCATAGATACGTCAATGGCAGAGAATCATCATCTTCCATTGGTTCGACGATGAGACGAGTCTTTGTATTGTAAAGATAAAAACTATCAACATACCGCCAAGCGGATCGACACACCACGCTGGCTCTTCATCAATAAGATAATCTCGTGAAGCATCTTTCGAATACGTTTCCTCTCCTATGAATCAAAATCTAAATATTTAGCACTCATTCAATCAGGACAGTAGGTATGTGATATAGGGTAGATAACACTAACTTATGCGATGGATATTTCTTCGAGAATTGGCCCTTGATGTATGCTTCGATGTCTGTAGCCCGTCTCAGTTTCTATAAAAAAAATTGGGTCGGTCTCTAGATCATTCCGAAAACGAAACAGCAATTCGGGGAGGTTGCTAGGAAGGACATAGGAAAAGAGTGAGCTGTAGAAGCTCTAATGATATGCTCTCAGCGCAAACTACTCTAAATATCTTTACCCCCATCGGTCTGAGTGACTAGGTCCACAGCATTGTCCTTTTCAACATGAGCTGCTCCTCAGCTCTATCATTCCAAACCTCAACTCTGCAGCGTCTAGAAGCAAGCGTCCCGCCTCCTTGCTCAGATTGACAGCAAAGATATAAATCTCGTCCAACTCCTCTCGACTAAGCTTTGGCATGATTGAACCATTCCGTGTAAGGAAGACGGGGGGAGGTGGGCACTTTGTAAAGCGAACGCTCGGATGTGGTGGCCAGAAACTGCAGGAAGCCGCCGTCCACAAGACGGAGATCCGAGATTTTCCCGATACTAATGATATTCTCTTGCTCTAACCCTTTCGTTTTACCTCAATCAATCGTGACTTGAGACCCAGTATTATGGGACATAAGTCCATCAATTGGTTGTCAGTATTTGACTTGCTCTGTACGGCTTCGAATAACATTCGCTGGATATCCATGGGTATTAACGGGTATTCTCGATGATCATTCAACGAATCAACAGCCGGTAAAATACTCTTCCTCCGCCGGAGTGCAGGCCCAAATTGCATCACGATGCCTCCCAGGTGGGTCAAACGAAGTCTTTATCAATTCAGCTGAACGGAGCAGAGGTCAATCTTCACATTTAACACCTGATATCCTAAACCAACCCGTATACAAGCTTTCTCACTATGGCAAAGAGTATTCTTCTAATCAATGGCGTTAATCTCAATCTCCTTGGCACGCGCGAACCGCACCTATACGGCTCGACAACTCTCCTCCAAGTGGTAGAGCAAGCAAAGCAGCAAGCCGGGTCACTCTCTATCCAACTCGAAGATATCCAGTCGAACCACGAAGGCGTTATCATCGACCGCATACACGAAGCGCGAGGAAAGATCGATGCTATTGTTATCAACCCAGGGGCTTTCACACACACGAGTGTAGCGTTGCGGGACGCACTGCTCGGTGTTGATGTACCTTTCATCGAGGTTCACGTCACCAACATACACAAGAGGGAGACCTTCAGGAATCACAGCTACTTGAGTGATAAAGCAGAGGCAGTCATCTGTGGTTTGGGTGTGTATGGGTATACAGCTGCGATTGAGTATGCTGCGAAGCATCTCAAACCGAGATCGAAGGCACAACTATAGACGTGGTATTTGAGACGCCGAAGATTTACTTGATCGTACTCGTTTCTCTACGTTTCCTTCAAGGGGCCTTCAAGAACATCTAGGACCCTTACCTGATTTATGATCAAGCACTACGATTATACGTTGTCAGGCCATTACCGAGAAAGGTAGAAAGGTGGCATTTAATGGCGCAATTGAAGGGTTCTTTAGCGCTTCCCGTGATCGAATTACGATAGAAATCGCATCTTCCGGTCCTCCCTGCCTATATGCCATGTCCACATTTCTGCAAGCTGCAGAGTCCATGAGTGTATTTGCTTGAGATGCGATATAGCACAGAACTTTGCGCGACCCTTTTTGCACAATACTGAATTGGAGACATGCTAAATGCCATGCATGAGTTTGTATAAGCACAGCTGTGAACGGCTACGATGAGTGGTGTCGGCGGTGGTAGGGAGACAGGGAATAGGCTCTGCCGAAAGAGAGGCCGAAGAATGCGGGGCAAAGGAGGGTTAGGACACGGTACTCCTCGCAGTACACACCACCGTGGGGTCTAGAGAATCTCACCTAGGGAAGCAGGAACGCGTTGACGGCACCGGTAATAATAGTGGAACTGCCCGCACCGTCATGGCTAATTCATTTTCCCTCACAGCTTCTTCGCTTCGTTTTCTTTTCTCTTTTTCTCCATCTTCTTCCCTCCTTAGCTATAAACCCCAGCGAGTGGAACCACACCATTTACATACCTCCAAATCTTTTCACAAACCAAAAAATCCGCTAGGATGGACCCGTCTCAGGTGGACATCCCGCCATTGAAAGATCTCACCATCGAGAACATCACCGAGAATGTGCACATGATAAATTCACGGACACCGGATCCACGATTAAAATACATTCTCGAGCGTCTTGTGACACACGTCCATGACTTTGCCTGCGAGACCCGTCTTAGTACAAACGAATGGATGGCGGGAATAGATTTCCTGACATCCGTGGGCCAAATATGCAGTGATGTGCGACAAGTAAGTCATAAACACAGCGCCTTCCTACCCAAAAGATAGAGGTATTGGCTAACACAGCATCAGGAATTCATTCTCCTCTCCGACATAATCGGCCTCTCCCTCCTTGTCGACAGTATCGATCACCCCAAACCACCTGCGAGCACCGAAGGCACAGTCCTAGGTCCCTTCCACACCCACGAAGCTCGGCATGAACCCGCCGGCTCCCTTATCTCACATGACCCCGATGGCGAACCATGCCTTGTCCTCTGTACTGTCAAAGATACCTCCGGCAAGCCCATTTCGGATGTGAGGATCGACATTTGGGAAACGGACTCGAAGGGCTTCTATGATGTGCAGCATGCCGATCGCGATGGACCAGATGGACGTGCCGTTATGAAGAGCGACCATGACGGCGTATTCTGGTTTAAGGCGATTGTGCCGGTGCCGTATCCGATCCCGCATGATGGGCCTGTAGGGGAACTCCTGAAGCTCCTGAAGAGGCATCCGTATCGTCCGAGCCATATGCATTTTATGTTTAACAAGAAGGGCTATGACCATCTAATCACGTAAGTTAATATCGTCCGCTTCTTTGTAACCAGTTTTAGGTTCTGTTCATGCTGATTGGGATTACGGGTAGGGCGCTCTATCTTCGCCATGACCCATACGAGACCTCAGACGCCGTGTTCGGCGTGAAGGAGTCCCTTATTATTGAGCTTAGTACAGTCAATGCCGAGCAGGCTAAGCAATACGGTGTTAAGGAGGGAGATAAGCTCATAACATATGATTTCGTACTTGTATCGGATTCCGAGGCAACGAAACTGCGAGAGGAAAACGCAATGAAAGCCATGGAAGCGTTAGGGCGGAGAATGAAGCTCTACAACGGCCTGCCAGTTCCAGACGTTGATTGAGAGCTCGCCGTTCTAATTTTTAGCAGGAGAGTAATCAAATTACGAAAGAATTCTTTTTCAATTACAAATGTATATTGCCAGCCCTCAGCTGATATTTCAAAATCACAGTTCTTCCTTTTAATACCAATGTGCCCAGTTTGTCTGCGGTAGACCCACCTCTCTTGGAGGTTGAGCATTTATAATCTCCCTTTGGATATATGTTTCGAGATATTATCAATATTCACGCCTCAATTCCTGAGATGTGCTTCTGGATTATCCTTGCTGCATATAGCACTAAGGCGCAGTGAAATTTGGGCCGGCCTAGCGGAAGTAGCGGAGTATGATGAAAGCAGGCCACACCCTATACAAAATGTAGGAGGTTAAGGAACGAAAGCTAAAGATTGAAACGTCTAGATAGCCCACTACACTTGTACAATCAAGGAAATAGTAGCTATGCGAACAGTATAATAGTTTAGGAAGAATTAAGCCAAATCTTATCCACAAATACATTTTTCGCTCTTTGATACAGCATTTCGAGTCTTACAATTCGGCTTAACTAAAACGAATTGGCGTGTGAGAGAAGACTATCTATAAATTCATGTAGGTCAAAAAGATGCTGTAGAGTTGGAACTAGTCAATCGATGATTGAAAATGTTTCCTTGGCCTGAATCATCTGGCTGCTTAAATTGATATTCCTCATATCTAATTTATGCATCTTCGTTTTACCAAACATCTGGTCCAAAATGCTGTCCTGCTGGAACTTCTTTGTAAGGGCAAGCCTTCCAGTCACAGCCCTAAAAGACCGAAGTTAGCTGTCCATTTCATAAAACCCTCTTAGGCAGACACTCCAATGGTAGGAAAGCAGAGACAATAACGGACCTGTTTGTATACTTCCGTTCCCCACCAACTGAATCCACTCATCCACCCCGGGTACACAACACCAAAGAATATGACAACTACGCCGACTGCAAGACCCGAGTCCAACGCCGCGCTAAGCGTCATGTTATATTTCTCCCACCATGCGGTCTTTCTCTTCCGAATTTCATGGTTGAAGATCCAGCATACGACTGCCCAGACCGAGAAGTTGAGGCCCGTAGCTGGGGGTATCCAGCTTAGGCTACCAAAGACGACTGCGAAATTAACTTTACGCCAAATGCTCTTATGGTTTCGCCGGCCAAGAAGCCATACACCTACGGGGGCCACAGCACCGACTAGAAAACTCCAAACTAGTGGACGATAGAGAGCTCCTGGCCCGAAGAACCGTCTGGGGCCGACTACGCCCCAGAGAATGCTGCCATTGAAATGGACTCGCGCGATCGGGCATGTAAATCCGTTGATGGCTTCCGGAGTGCAAATTCCTGGAATGAAGGCAAGCATCCAGTTTAAGACACCTATTTGCGTCAGGCTTGAGACTACCGTTGCAGAAAGCTGTAACGCGAAGAGAATTCGTGGCGGAATTTTCATGTACTGGCCAAGCTTCAGATCAGAGGAAAATTTAAGGCCTTGAGTAGAAGTGATCTTAATAGAAATGTTAGGAAGTAGGAGGGAGCGGCTAAACTGGCACACTTACATAACCATAAGTTGTAAAAACCATGTTTGCTACGGGACGTCCAGGAAATATCACTCCGCAAATGAGTTGACAAATCAGATAGAGGCTGCTCTGCTGATTTGTGATGGCCATTACAATCCCAATGGGAATAAAGAGAATAGCACCGATACTAAGAGCGAGGAGGAGCCCATACCATGGCAGATATACGGGGAAACTATGGTGATAAGCAAAATTCAACAAGGACTTCAAGGAAACTTACTACTCCACTAAGAAGATACCGATAGCAGTCATGCTGGCTCCTGTTAGAATGTACCAACTGGTTGGAACATCGTCATATCTTCTCATTAGCCGATTATGAACGTCCTCTACACTGAGTAAATTATCCAATCCAGGTTCCGACGCGTTCCGCAATTGGCTGCGGCGAGACCTTGGACGATTACCATTCTCGTGGTGGCCATTCACATGGTGATCATTCGAAGGTAATGGCTCATAGGCAGTTTCGTTTTTATTCTTAATTTCGGCTAGAGATCGGTGCCATTGCCTCCAGATGTCTTTGCCATGCCATAGTGCGGTATGCGAGATTAGGGCGGACAGTGCGGCAAACTGGAGGGCATAGCTCAAAACATAGGTGATAGGTAAGAAAACCCTGCTGTAGCTGCGGTATGCTTCCTTATCAAAAAGGAAGTCTGGTGTCAGAATCCTGCTTACATCATAAGGTTTTCCGGTGTTATCGAAGACGGCCGCAGAGAGGATAGGCATATAAGCGGAAAACATCACGTTTGAGTAATCTGTAGGCAGGTGTCAACCGAGATTTCAACTTTACGCAACGGAGAAATCATACACATTATTGGCGCCATAATCCACATCACGACGACCAACCCTCCGACAATGTTTAATGCAGCCCAAAATGGGACTACAAGTGGAGATCCGATGTAGGCGATTTGAGACCAGTCGAAAGTTAATGGAAATAGCCCCAGGCCGGAGGCGATCCCGAACTAAAATAGATAAGCAAAGTCCATAAATTCTGCATTCGTACTTACTAAATTTGCTACAGTGACATTCTTCGGGGCAAACCACGTGATGACGCTGAAATAGCTCAATGCGGGCATCAAAAGTCCTGGGAGGAAGTAGAATGCTACTGAGCCACTGAAGACACAGAGAAAGAACCTCGAGCGAGTAATTCGCCAGCCATTAGCGGGCTTATTCTCCTCCTTATGTAGGGTGGAGAACATTGACGCAGAAATTAAAGTCCCAGGCCAAATCATGCCGCTCGGATGGACTAGATATCGGCGTGTCAGCCCAGCGAGTGCGTAGCCCAATATTTGCGTAGAGATTGTAAGTAGGATCTGGTATGTGATTCCAAATTTTTGATGATAGAATTGTGTTTGTTCTACGATAACCTTGTTTCTTCTTTCAGCTCTCAGAGCCCCTCGAGGCATGCCTTTAAGAACTTACATCGGTGGCAAATGCAAACCCAAAGGAAACGTTACTGCTGATGTAAACACAACAATGCTCTTTTTCGTTCCAGCGGCCCTGCGCAAGCCATAACCGTAATCGACGTCTCCATGACATTTGAACTTGCAGCTCATCTGACGCATCGACAGGAAACGCGGAAATAAAGTTATTCTGACCAGTACCCCACCCTTCGGTTTGTTCCCTCAAGTTTGCTTCATAGTTCCGGGATAGGAGAGACCCATCTACGAAATTTTCTTCTTCATCATACGGTCTTTTTAGAATCTGATCCCAAAGAAGGCCTAGTGGATGGACTAGTAAAAGTGCAATGATAGGAGTAATGCTGACGCTCGGGTACCGCAAGGAAAAGAACAAATTTGTGGATGAGCCCAAAATGGCGAAGAGTATGGAAAGTGTCCACATGCGTGGCGTGTTTATGGATAGTGAAACGTCATCTGTTGGACGTACCGATGCCCGAACTTGAGCATATGGCGAGTCATCTGCTGGGTGATCTGTGGGCGGTTTGTCGTGTAATAATTCGTGATTTTCCGAGGTATCGTCATCTTCGCTGGTGGACCCCTCTTGGACGCTGCTGCTAGAAGGCGAGTGGAGGTCTTCGAATACTCGGCTCATTCCTGCCGCTGCTGGTACCACACTTCCAGAGGCAAATTTAGATTCCAGTCCAGATTCCTGCTGATCCTCAAGTGTCTTATGAAGTGCTGTAGATATTTCTTTACGGCCACGCCTAGATTTAAAACCCTTGGAGTTTCTCCTTCGTGGCCGTGAGCCTGGCAGAGAAGCATTGCTCCTGACGTATTCGGCCTCATTTTGTTCCATGAAGGGACCCGACGGTCCCGTACTAGGGTCGCTATACCTTAGTTTACTCTTTCCTTCCCGCCGAGTCTGTGCAAGGGCATTCGTAGTGGCTAAGTTGTCCTCTATATCGGTGGTACCCGCGCTGGAACTTAAAGAAACGACTGGAAGACCACCATAAGAGCCAGTGCCTTGCGCTGGCGATGAACGCACCAGTAGCGGGGCGCGAGACATTTCGGCCCTGTCCCCAGCTGACGAGAATTGCGGAAGAAACCCTGACTCTTGTTGACCACGGTCGTCATTGGATCCCGAGCAGGTGCATAGACTTGAAGTGTCGTGCTGTGCTTTTTCGGGAAGCTCATGTAGCTCGTAGACGCCGGGCGAAGGCGGAGCTGCCGAGCTTGCGGAACCAGGGCTGAAGTTTTGAGGGGGACGGGAAAAAGCTGACTTGGCCTCTATGATTCCCTCACTAGGCTTCATATGTATAGACAGCGGGGCCTGGCAGGGGAAATGCAGGGCGTGGAAGGAAAGGTTGTGCTGGTCTCGAGGTCAGCTTCATCTGATAAGTTATCTCGGGCCCGAACATTCTTCCAACGCACTAAGCCGTTTTGGGCTTCGCTTTCGTCAGAAAGGGTAATTAGTCCAAAATCAACCTCTTTGCTCCCAAATCTATTAACTACCACAACACTTAAGGCTATTCGTGATAGCTAGAATGACTAAATAAACCGCGATCCGCAAGACTATGTCGTTAGATTTCCAAAATTCAAGCTTATTATTGCATCGTTGTGTACGTTGTAAACTACAGCCCCTGTCTACATGAGGCTCTGCACAACAGCTCTACGCACAGAGGCTCTACGTATCCCTTGATACGGCAGGGTCCCTTGCCAAGTTCGCTTATATTGACGACTGGATTCAATTGGATATTTATATTAACCCAGCTTTTCCGATTGGTTGATTTTTATCAATAACTTAAGGACCCAAATTGCCGTGTCAAGGGATAAAGACTCTACAACATCCTGGCGCATCCCTACCAAAAGGCCGCGCGGAAGTGGCTGCACTAACCACCGGAATTGAAGAGATGCTGTACGTATAAAGGCTCTGCGTACGAGGGCTCTACGTAGGGCATTCATGCGTAGGGCCGTTGCACTTCGGACGCGACCCCAAATCTTGCGACGACCATTACAGTATACGACTCCTAAACGCGATAAGAGACTTGATATTGATCAATCGGATATCCCTTACAACCCTGGAGTCCTTAGAGAATTCGTTACTGGATTTAACTTGCATTGAACCAGGTTCTCCGATTGGCTGGTCCCTTATCGATAACTGCAGGGCCCATTTCAACGTTGTAAAGGATAGTATACTGGTAAGGGACCTCAGCAGAACTTCAATCGACGGCGTCTGTAACTAATTTGTATACTAACTCTACGCGACGGGTGTTTCGCGGATCCTCATTTAGCCAGAAAAAACCGGTCTAATATACAATAATAGTACAATAATACAAAACAATAAACGCCTATGAATGACTTTTGTGCATCAGACAACATGACAATTTACTGGAGGTCGACATGCCCGTGCCCATGGCTAGTGGCAAGCCTCTCGGCCATGGAAATTGCCCCGTCCATGTCACCCTTGTTGAACAAGAATAGCCCTTGTAGGGCTGCGGTACTTATCGCATTGACCAAACCAAGCTCCTGCACCCGCTTTATGAATCTTCTCCTGCCATCTCCATCGGAGTCAACACCAGCATAGAATCGATCCCATAGCTGCTCGATCTGCCATTCTGTCGCCTCCCCGAGACGAACAGTCATGTCAACTCGGCCAGGTCGAACGAGAGCTTCGTCCAATCGTTCGACATGATTCGTCGTCAAAAATATGATACGCTCTTCAGCACTTGCTACACCATCAAGAGCATTGAGCAGCCCGGAAAAAGTAACTGTGGCTCCTGCATAACCATCCTCGTCAGGCTTCCTGCGATTGACAAATGCCGCATCGGCATCTTCTAACAACACAATGGTTCTTGGGGGAACCTTAGTGAGTAGGTGATTTAATCGGTCGTCCGTAAGGCCGCGTTCGCTGACGTTAAGAATTGCAATATTGAAGTCTAAGTGGCCGGCTAAAGCCTGTATGAAGGAGCTTTTGCCGGTCCCTGGCGGCCCATAGAGTAAGTATCCTCTCCGATAAGGTATCCCACGATCAAGATACCAGGTTCTAGCCGCGAGAAATGCTTGCAAATCTTCTGTTATTCTTTCTTTCACGCCCCGCTCCAGAACGACTGAATCCAACGGGCGCTTTCGCTTTGGTTGACCAAAAGTCTTCCAATCAGGTCCCATTGAATTATATATGACCGTTTTCCCTTCCTGCATTTGCTGTGCTAATTGGTGGGCCTCGGTGAATATCTGCTCGAATATGTTTCGATGCGCATAGAGAGTCGTGAGAGTTATTGTTTCGAATGGCGTGCCACTAGCCATATCAAAGGCCTTCTCTCTCTGTCGGTTCACCATAATTAACGATCCACCATAACGCAGTATGTGGCGTCCATGCCCGGGGACAAGAGAGAAGTGCGTGTTAGAGGCTCCGCCAGGTCTGCTAACTTTCGATGTTTGGATTTGGAGATGATGTAGCCGAGGATTGAATCTTCGGATCAGGGAAGAGATGAGACCGTGCTGTAAAGTGTTGCTAGATTAGCGGTCAGTTCGTCCTTACTGGAAGCCTATGCGGGGTGAAAAAGGAAAGGCGCATTTCTACCTATGACTTTCCGTAGACAAATGCATACCAGTCATTTGTGTTCGCTGATAGGCAGTCATCCATTGCAGTAGCCATGGATACGACTCATCATGACGGGTGATCTCAAGGTCAACAAGCATGCGACGTCGAAGCAGGTCGGCGCCCTGTCTGAGGCTTTTCTGGCCTATGCGCGCAATAGCTGCAAGGCCTGCTAGGCCAAATCCCTATTGTGGTAGATATATTTAGTTCACTGGGCGCCTCCAGGAATAATAGCGCGGCGCGACCTACGGCAGTGAAAAATGGATTGCTCGCCAATTGCGAGAAGATAGAACTGACTCCATCACTATTCCCTATGCTAATGTGTTTTGCCAGTTGAGGAGGGGCATCGTGCGGTGTTGCAGGCGCATTCTGGTCCATGAACTCGCAATTGATGGTGGTGATGGTGGGCGCCGATCTGGCAGCAAAAGTTGGGAAAACCCGGGGTCCTGCGCTTCGAGGTTTGGCTGCAGGGAGCTTGGACCTTCCAACGAAAGAGCTGAGTGCACTAGTTAATCGCCGAAAACACCTGCTCCCCCCCATCTGTCCCACCGTGCAACCTCAGGCTTCCTTGTGCTTTCCGTACCGCTTCATTGCTTTTGCAAAATGGCGAGCACAGTGACCATTGGTAAAACCTATTTCGAGGCTTTGCTCCGTCGGTGAGTATCCCTACCAGCTCATGCGACCTCGTCAATGCAAGCCTCTAGCTAACCTAGCAATCAGTGCCGAGTTTGTCAGTGCTTCTGTGTCCTGCCCATGGCCATACGCCTCTCGAAGATAGAGAGTGTTAATTCGAGCATAAACAGCATACTTCTAGCGGCGAACATGACACCCTATCACATGCTCCCCCGACCGCCGTGACAATTTCCAAGGCGGAGCATGATCATCTCGTGAGCTCCTACAATTCCAATTATGGGTCGGTTCCAAAGTATCTAGATGCTGTGGCCAAGGAGGCTTCATATACTTGAGTCTGGAAGTTAAGTGTGGTTGTGTAGTCTTCTAGGCCTGCAGTTCTGTCCTGATACTTCTCGGCACCGACCGCCAAGAGCTCCTGTATGTAGTTGATCAGTTACTGACTATTGGGTTCGTTCCCAGCTTCGGGCTGCTTGGGAGTATAGTACGTTCATAAACTTCGTCCTCTCAGACTAGCTTAATTGGGAATCTTCACCCAATGCCTCCCGATGTTATTCCCGCTTGACTTGCTGGTTATCCAACCGAGACTGATAAGTGGTTATTCAGACATCCTGCGAAGTGCTCTTTTTCGAGGCGGCTTGACTTCAGAGACACTCGACACCCTCATCTCTGGTGAGACCGAATACAGCAATGCAGAGACCAACGTGTCCAGGGGGTGGGATGACACGTACACTAGGCCAAATTCCGTACCAATCACCATGCCAGTGCTGCAGAGCAGTGCAATGTCACTAGATACTTCTAGTGCTGCCGTGGGGGAAGGATTCCTGCCAAAGCCTAGTTCCTACCACCTAAACAGGACTCACAGCTTTGGACAGCTAGACTCTGTCGATACGCCTCCTGAGAGAGACGAGCATTTCAGTCCTGATGCTGCTGAACCTACGTCATCTCGGCCGCATTTTCCACGAGATGATCAACGAACTGTGCTATTCACAAACCTTTCCGATCACACAACGCACCAAGATCTAGTTAACATTATACGTGGAGGTAGACTTTTAGATATTTATATTCGAAACGATCGTTCTGCAACAGTTTCTTTTGTTGAAGGAGCGCAGGAGTTCCTTGCCTACGCGAAGCGTAACGACTTCTATATCCATGCAAAGAGGGTATGATTCATGGCCTTTGAAGCCCTTTGTTCACTTTGTTGATAGACATAGATCGAAGTGCGTTGGAACGATCGCCAATTCCACCTTCCCCACCATGTTGCTAACAAGATATCTATCGGTGCGACTCGTAACCTAGTCATCCGTGGAGCTACTGGAAAATTCACAGAAGAAGGCATCCGAGAGGATCTAGACCATATCCACAACCTGGTAGTGATTGGAGTCAAGTTCAAAGATGGCGATGTTCACATATCAACCAACTCAGTACATAATGCTCTTTTCGCTCGCACCTGCATGATGTCACGCACTGAATACAAGGGCTTGCGTATTGAGTGGTATCCCGACGAGTGCGCAGCGCCCTTGCCAAAAGTCCCGGCTCGAAGCTGGAAGGATCATGTGCCGGTTTCAAGACCGAAGACAACGACGGTGGCCCCAGTGACCAACCGATTTGCACTTCTAAATACGGATGGTACAGAGCCAGACTCTGATGATGAAGAGGAAACGGAAAACTTTCCTAGTTACGGTGTTAGAATTGATAGCTGGGCAGATGCCGGCATCGTTGCCTGAAGCTCAAGACATCGTTCTGCAGAGCACCTATCGTTAAGGAGCAACTTTCGTACGGCTAGAAGGCTCGGCCTTCCGTTACAACTGCGTTTTCCTAGATTGTTCTCTTCCACCAAGCCGCTGCTCGGCGATACCCCTGTAAATCACCCTGTTCCTAAGGATTCGGCGGCCCCCGTATGCTTTGCACTCAGAAAAAGGCTCAAAGGGTTACATCGGTCGCACCGGTCTGGCGTCATGGCGGCTTACAATGTCTTTTTATCCTAACGGATACAATTCGAGCATCCTAGCGTTTACATGGCCTTCTAGTACCTGATGGCAAGGCTCGAGGCCATTGGAGGGCCGTTTCCTTGTTTATAGATACCCCTTTATTGCATTTTCCCTCTTACTATGACAGATCTTCTGTCTCAAGTTGTTGAACCAAATACGGCAGATTGTACGACTTGCAATGATAAAGTTGTTTACATGTTAAATATATGCTTCCTAAAACTGCCTACCCGATTACAGCCTTTCTTTCATTTTGCTATGCCGGTAGTCATAATGCCAGTCGTCTCTGGCTAGATCAGCGCGGACTTTGTAGTTTTCCTCGGCATCCTCCAAGACACCCAAATCGAGGTCCACGACGCTCATCCCTTCAGCACAACTGCCTAGCCGTGTCAAGGGTCCGATGTAGGGGACTGTAATCTGAGACAGGCCGGCATATCCATGGCCTGGCGGCCCCCCTGCGTTCGCAAATATTATGGCTAATATAATTAGCAAGAAGGGAGCTCAGGATTTGGAGAATAGCCGGCATACCGCAAGTGTTCTCAAACGTCCTAGCAGTTAGGACACTATCAAGGAAGACTGCTTCCGCGGATGGATTGAACTTCAGGCCAACTTCAGAACAGTCGTTGAGAGTCCCTACTTATCACGTTAGAGCAGTCCCATAATTTACTATTCCGTATTGAGACTTGCTAAAGAGAACTTACAGAAAGTGGGAATAATGACGATCTTGGCTCCCTGATATATTAGCTCCCTGAAGGCCTCTGGGAAGGCGAGATCCCAGCAGATCAACATTCCTACTCGACCAAGCGGCGTGTCAAAGACTTCGTGCACGTCTCGACCAGAGGAGGTAAGATGTTCTCGTTCTGGACCCCTGCAGATCCTGATTGGAAATAACCCTCACTGAAGAGGATTCTGCTTACTCACCATAAGTTCTTCTTGATATATTTGCCAATTATTTCGCCCGTATGGTCGATGAAATAAGCAACGTTGAGCAGCTGGTCCTCCTTCTCAGCGCCGTCCCGCCTCTCTACAATAGTGCCTGGCACAATGCATATCTTGCATTCTTTCGCCAAGTTCTGATACTTCTTTAGGTAAATTTCCCATTGCCCACATAAAGAGAGGAAGTTCGGGTCCTTCGGAACCCAATTCGTCAAATGGTATTCGGGCAGGACTACGAGCTCCACGCCTTGAGCAGCGGCGGAGCGGATATATGAGGCTGCTTTGTTAAAATTTTGCTCGATTTGCATAGGCTGAAGGTGGCGTTAGAGATTGGAGAAGGTAGGGGATTTTGCAGGACCGGACCTTGGGATAGAGCTGGACCACAGCAACCTTGAATACGGGTGCCATGGTGAATGAGTAGATTGGGAAGTTTAATGGACTTAATATATATATGGTCTTCCCAGGGTCAGCGCTTGCAGTTAGAAGTATTCAATATGCCCACAGCCTTCTCGCTCATCCTCCTACCCACGTCATGACTCGCGCTATCGATAACGAAAAGCCACAGAGTTGGGCGCCTTGGCACCATGAAGCGAAACACCACGAAATTCGAACTTTGAACGCCTTCACACCAGCGACGCCGCGCATCCGCTCCCACTCTTCCTCGATATCCATCTTCCAGTCTCCAGAGGAGCTATATCTGAGGATGAGTTTACGAGAACGCGTTCCTCCCTACCAGCATGGCGAAGCCCCGATACGGGCGCCAGCTGATGAGTCTGATGCCGAAGAGGAGGCCCTCGTGAACGACTACCGGGAACAAGTGCAGTATGATGGTGGAATGGAAAGTTTGGACCGAACCACATCACTGGGAGGCAGCCAGGATATACATGCGCAGTTGCAGGCTGCCGCGACGCCATTAGAATTCCAAGCCACTCTGGAGACGAAATTTGCGAGCTACGACAACTACTGCAGCCTTTTTCACTTCATACTTAACTCGGACGGCCCAGTGGATTTAGAGGTCCCATCGGTGAGGAATATGTTCGAGGAAGTCGTAAATGGGAACACTAACACTAATGCAGTATTACTGGGCTTGGGATGTTATCGACGAATTTATCTACCAGTTCAACAGCTTCTGCAGCTACCGCCAAAAAATAGCTCTCAAGGCCGAAAATGAGGAGGAGATACAACTACTGCGAGACAATCCGAACACGTGGGGTTGCTACAGCGTCCTGAACGTCCTTTATTCCTTGATCCAGAGGTCACAGATTAGTGAACAGCTCGCAGCGATGAAGAGAGGCGAAGACCAAAGCCTGTATGCTGGAGAATACGGCAACAGGCCCTTGTACAAAATGCTGGGATACTTCTCCATCATTGGCCTTCTGCGAGTGCATTGTCTTTTGGGTGACTTTAGTCTTGCTCTCAAGACCTTGGACGACATTGAGCTCAACAAAAAAGCTATGTTCGCCCGTGTCATGGCAGCACATTTCACAACGTACTACTATGTCGGATTTTCGTACATGATGATGCGCCGATATGCAGACGCCATCCGCATGTTTAGCCACATTCTTGTTTACGTGTCGCGAACGAAGAACTTCCAGAAGAATGCTCAGTATGACTCAATCACGAAGAAGAACGACCAAATGTATGCCCTGATCGCCATCTGCGTTGCGTTTCACCCTACACGGCTGGATGACACCATCCACACTGCACTCCGTGAGAAATACGGCGAACAATTTAACCGTCTGCAGCGAGGAGGCCCTGAATCACTCCCTTTGTTCGAAGAGCTCTTCCGATCGGCATGCCCGAAATTTATCTCGCCAACCCCTCCCGACTTCGACAACCCTGAGATCAATATTGACCCCGTTGAGCATCACCTGCGCATCTTTATGGATGAGGTGAAAAATAATATGTGGTCCCCGACTGTGAAGAGCTACCTGAAGCTGTACACGACGATGGATCTGAAGAAGCTCGCTGGTTTCCTGGAAGTGGAGCCGGAGAAGTTGAGGAATTGGTTGCTCGTCAATAAGCAGAGGAGCCGACAAACGCGTTGGAGCGAAGGTGGACTTCTTGAGGGCGATGTTGTTAATAGCAGCGATCTAGACTATGCTATGGAGGGCGTAAGTGTTTAATCATGGACTGGCTGGTGAATAGTTTTGTTAACGCATTTCTTCTAGGATCTCATCCACGTTTCTGAGGCGAAGGTAGGGCGGAGGCTAGTGGACTGGTATCTCCGCAACCTGGCGAGGACATACTAAACATCTATCTGCCGTGTCCTGGATGATAATCTCGGTTTGCGTCACAGGGTTACCTGCACAAAAGAGCAGGTCTAGGGGCGGTGGAGTTGGCGTTGCTGCTAGTTATATTGTCTCAAAAGCATGGACATGGGCATTTAGTTTTTTGATACGAAGCAGAATTATGAGGATGAGAGAGATAACTGTATAGCGTCTTGATTGGCACAGAAACGGTGCTAGAGAGTCATGTTTCATGCGTGGGAAATTAACGCTTCACCTTTGATGCCCCCTCAACTCGCCAAGCAGTCGTGAGTGGACAGGAGCAAAACGACGTGCAAGACAACGCACCGCGTTCCGCAACACCTTGACAGGCCTTAACCACGCCCGGCTGAATGGCCCCTCGACAGCCCGTTGAAACAAACAATGGCCACTCTGTAAAACGCCAATAAACTCTACTTCGACAAAGCCTACCTGAGCCCTTTCAACACCTTTCCAGCCCCACCACTATCCCTCTATCTCTCTACCTCTCCACCTCTCCACTGCTCTACCTGCCTCTTCCTCTCACAAGCAAATCACTCACACTCTCTGGCATCCTTCTCGAGAGCCCCCCCCAATCATGGCGCCAGATCTCAACTCCGTCCCTCCGTCACCTCGTAATGCAGCCAACCTGCCACCCGCTTTGCCGCTCAATTCCCGTCATTCTTCATCGCCAGCATCCCGACGTGCGTCGCAGATATTCCCAATGAGCCCTCCTCCACTCCCGCTAGCCTCTCCAGGCGGGTCAATGCCAACGTCCACTCAGCATTCTCAGCAGTCATTCCCTCCTCTCAGTCCGAGTCTCACCGGCCATGTTCCTAGCGTCGACGCCACTGGTGTGCCCATGAGGCATCCGCGCCCTCTTACGGCAGCTGAGCTACACCTGGAATTGGAGAAGGAACAGGAGGCTGTGGTATGTTCTGAAGACCCATAGCACAGCACTCTTCTAAGAGCTTCAGCCTGAAGCCCTTCCAAGCTCCACCGCACTAACACCCTCGCTCCAGGTCAACCGCCTGACGCGCGAACTCAGCGCCCTGCGCGCGCACTCTGCCTCCGTCGCCTCGACCGCCTCCTCCAACGCCTCGGGCGCCCCAGGCCTGCTCCTCGACGCCACGGACCCGTCGGCCGCGCACACGGGCGCCCTCATGGGCCCCACGCACCCCACGACGTCCCGCCGCCACCGCAGCTCCTCGAGCGTCAGCCGCGGCAGCGTCAGCGCCTCCTACAACGGCCCGACCACCTTCACGACCGGCATCCCGCTCGGCGCCGCCTCCGCCGGCATCGCGCACCAGCACCAGCACCAGCACCAGCACCAGCACCACCGCTACTCCGCCTCGTCCCAGCCCGCGGGCACGCCGCAGGCCGCCGACGCGCCGTCGGGGCAGGGCCGGACGAGCTCGGTTGTCTCGACACCCCGGTACGAGGAGGTGGCGCACTACAGGCAGGAGCTGGAGGAGGCGAAGCGCGAGAACGAGCTGCTGAGGCGGCGCATCAGGGAGTTGGAGAGGGTGATTCGAGGCCGAAGGTCCAGCAGCTCCGAGACGGGGCCGCGAGGGCGGAGAAGCGAGAGTGCGCTGGGGAGTGTGGCGGGCGGGACTACCGTGGGGACTGATGGTCCGCGTGAGGGCGCTGCGGTAGAGGGAGCTGCTGTTGCTGTTGCTGCTGGTGCTACTGGTGCTGGTGCTGGTGGGAGGTAAGGTAGCAAGGGAGTCAGACGAAACACTGCAAAAAGTTCGCTGGTACAAAAGTAATTGCAGCAAGGAGTTACTCTGTGAGGCAAGAGGAATGGGATTCCGGCGTTTCGGACCACGGTGTTTGCGGATGGGATGGCTACGAGGCACTCCAGTGACCGCGGGGGACATAATGGTGTTTATTAGGTAGGGGCACTACTTGATGAATTCACTCTCGGACTTTATTTTTAGGTCCTCACTGTGTATGCGCATATTTGCTGAAGATGGCACAAGCAGTGGGATTTAACCAACTTGCAAAGTTGATTCGTTCTAGCCTCCCTTCGACCCATTGCGAGGCTCCAGTCACCTGCACAGTAACGTATTACGTCTTCATTCAGATCGCCAGTCTGTTTAACGGGGAAGTCCATGGTGTTTGAAGCAAATGGATAAACACCACTGAGATACCATAGGACCTGATCCTAAATAAATTTTTATTCCGAATCTACATTGATGGGGGGATTATAGTAAATCCACGTGAGCCATTAGGAGCGCCTCGACCCTACCCATCCAAGAAACTGGTAAATCCGATCGTCCGTGAAGGGTGCCTTCCCATATACCGTATATCTAAAGCCACAAATGGCGAAGTAGGCGTTCTGCCTGAAGAAACAGAAGTTACCCATACCGTTCACTCCTTTAAGGTAGACAAAGGAGACTCATCCCGCATTCAATCCCGTGTTGCCCATGTCATTTATCTACTCTCTATGTGGCCCTTGCTGCTGTTCCTGCTGTTGCGGTGATGGGGTTCCGTATGGATTGTTTGAGCCCGCGTTGTTTTGGGTTGTCATGCGAGGCGCCTGGATTGGTCTCTGCATGGAGATGGCAAAGGCATTGCCCTGTGGTGGGTGGGATCCAACCGGGCGTCTCATTTGCACCCCCTGTCCTTGTTGCTGAACATTTTGTGTCATCTGCTGATATTCTCTAGACATTGAAGCTGGAGACGCTGCCCGCTCGCGCTGTGGTGGCTGGGGCTGCGCGATGATTGGGATGGGGATTGGTGGCGGGATGGGTTGACGCGGTTGTTCAACGACTGGGCCTTGTTTGCGCTTTCCTCTGCTGCTTTCTTTGTGCACAAGGCCATGAACTTCCTCAAGGTCCGGTCGGTCCATACTAGGACGACCCAGAGTGCTGTTGTCATCACGACCATTCCATGCATCATCGCGAGCCGGGTCCGCTCCAGGGGCGCGGGAGTTCAGCGAGCCAATTGCTTTGATCTCAGAGGGCATACCAGTGCTGGTGCGATAATCTGTGCTGCTTGACTCGCCTTCGTCCAAGTCTTCTAGTGATTCTGGCTTCTTAGTTGGGAAGAGTCGCTTGGCGTCCTTGTCTTCATTGAATTGGTCCCGTGCTCTGATAGCCTCTTCTGGAGAGATAGCAACAGACCAAGATGGCTTGCCAGCATCGCCTAACGCAGCGTCACCGCCTCCAGGCCCATAAATTGGAACCTTACGGAGTGCTAGAACAAGAGCACACATGAACTTGGATCGACGGGCAGCGCGGACTGCCTCGTTGGCCCAGTTGCCCTTGTGTCGAATCTCCACGCGCAATTCTAACTTGTTCATCTCAGCGATACCAACGACTTCAATTTCGATCTCGGGTTGGAAGTCGCGATTGTTCTCCTTATCCAGGACGAAGGTCTGCATCTCATTCTTGAGAGCCTTGATGTCCTCGAAACTTGTATCAAAATTGACAAACATGGAAACCTGTTCCCTCATGGCCTTGCTACGGCTTACGTTTTCAATCCACAGGCCGTTTAGAACGATGTTAGGAATCTGAACCATTCTACCAGTGGCGACTCGCTTGAAGACTGTAAATAGCAATGATATGTGTTCAACGGTGAGCTGATCACTACCGATGTCGACGCGGTCACCGATATCGTAAGGATGCTTGACAAAAAGAAAGATGCAAGACCCAAGGACCTCTTGACATGTTGCTGCAAAAACAAAGGACAATGACAACAGCGCTGTAGCGGATGTGGCTAGAGTCGTAACGAAGCTAGCGTTAAGGAAGGCAACTAGGACAATGTTAACGACTATTTCAGCAAGTGTCGAGGAGAATGGTACTTACTGAACACGAAAACGCAGACAATGAACACGACAGTCGCTAAGAGTCCATCAAGAACGTCAATAGCTTGGTCAACATCATGCATGCTTGTAGCGATAGACTTTCTCTCGCGACCAAACTCCGTCACAGTCAAAATCATTTCATCAAGACTGATATCACCATTTCCGTCCCGGTCAAGAGCAGCAAAGCACTCTTCAGCCTCCACTTGGCGGCCTCCACCAAGAACCTCTAGGATATCTTCTTGGAACAGCGAGTTTTTGCCTTCAACAACAAAAGACATCCAGAGGCGTCTGGCCAAGGCTTCGGCAGACCGATTTTTCTCCAAAGCCTCGATGACAACAGTATGGGCAGAATTTGGATTGAAAACCTTCTTGCCAGTGATTTCATGTGCAACGTTACCGAACACTGTGATAATTAGATTACATGATTTTATATCCTGAGGTTAATAAAACTTACCAGAAGTGATCTTGTCACCAAATCTACCCACATCATGGAGCAGTCTTAGAGGAGTAGCGGATCCAGATCGATTATGACCGGTGCCTTTCTTACTTCCCAGGTTGATCTGTAGCGAATCATTGATGATGTAATCTTCTTCAACAAACTCACGGCAATAAGCGGGGAACAAAGTCCTTGATGCATCATACAACAGGCTGAGAAGATGGATATTGCGTTTGGAATCCTTTATCTTTGCATTGAACTGCTTACGGTGGTAGTTAATGCTAATAAGCTGGATAAGCAGCTTTTCTGCAGCAAAAACGCAGGCGGAGATCAGTGCGGCAACGAGGATTTGACGGATTACGATTTGCCATTGGGCAGCAACTCCATGATGCTCGCGACGAGCGGTGGGGACCGAAAGAGTAATCTGCTTTTTTGAGCTATCTGTAGATGCCGTGGGAAATGATATACATACTGGAATGAAAGTAGCCAGAGATACGATCGCCCAACCAACGAGAGAAAGAGGAATTTCTAGCGCTTTTAGGACTAGGGCATATTTGCGGACACCAGCGCTCACGACGCCCATGAGGAACTCGAAGATGGCCGGCAGGAAGTGAGTGATAATTTTGGAGACCCATAGGCCCAACCAGACTACGTGCATTTATTAGTCCAGAATTTATAATCCGGAACGGATACCGGTTAACTCACCAATCTCGATCCATATAAAGAGCCAGAGAATCCTAACACCCCCAATTCTAGCACCCATAGCAACTGTAGCTCCAACGACAATAGGGACAGCAATTGCTAAGGCAAGGGGAAGAACATAGATGAAATAACGAGTGACAATGCTGAAGTTGAGAATTTTGTTGTAGATTTTGCCCATTCGATTGAGAGTATTCTCGCCGTCGTCGCCGGTATCAGCTCCACTGGCTTTGGAGTCGAGTTTTTGGATCCTCCGTCTGCCGTGGACACCGCGGTGGAATAGACCACCTTTCTCGGTCATAGTCTCATCCTGCACAGTACGCGCGTGAGAAGGCGTGTGACTCACGACAGTCTGGAGAGGGATGTCGATAGTAGCGTCGTTTGCTGCCATTTTGCCAGCTGGTTGGGTGTTGTCTAACGGTTGGAAACCCTGTCGAGAGAATCGGTATTGGTTTGGCGATTTCGGTGGATTGTTAGACATTGGAGTCTGGTGAATCGAAGACGGTTGCGGAATGGCGTCACCGTTGACAGGTGAATGGTAGTAAAGTCGGAAATCGAGTATGAAACAAACGATGGCAAGGATGTGCTATCGAAGCACTCCCTGGGGATTGTGCGTCAAGCACGCCTGCTGGGATCCGGCTTAAAGGAAAGAATGTCAAATGTCAAGGAGAGATAGTAATTGAACGAAGGCCCGCCGTCTGTTCGGAGAAGAATCGGCGCGGAGTAAGGAGAGACAAGAAATGCAGCAGGCACGCAGACTTCAACACATCGAGCACTTCGAAGTGGTGTTGAGGAGAGGATTGAAAAAGGCAAGAAAAGGAGCCATCAGCAGTTTTCTTTCAAGCTTTCTGACATGCAAGGTACCAACGCCACCAAGAATTGAAACGAAGCTAAGGAGGGCTTGCAGCAAATCAACGCCAGCGCGACCCCACATAAAAACCGTGCAGTATGGGGCGTCGCGTTCGCAGCTGAGGGGAAAAGGGCACGCCGCAAATTTGTCCAGCTTTTCATCGAGCAGCCACTGCTACTGCCACGTAATGTCGATGTGGGAAGTGTGTCTTCATTAAAAGATGTTTTTAGACTAAGGCAGGTGTTGCTAGCAATTTCTTTCTCAACCGCCAAAGACCATCAGCCCTGCATGACATGCCTGCGCCTAGGCACGCCAGGCACACCCAGGGGAGGCATGGCCTGTGAGCAGGTTAAAATATGCAGAGTCGCTGCCACGCCATTGGCATATCTGGACAGCCACGGAAGCATGTTGGAACACACGTCGAACTTCTGCCACTGACAGCCCGCTTGTGCAAACCGCCGTTAATCCTTCATTGTCTCTTTTTGCCCTGTAGTCAACCCTTGGACCTGGATTGTGCTGCTACCTGATTAGCTTTACATTGGTGAAACCCTGCTTGCTTCTTGAAAAAGTCCATAAAGAAAAAGAGAAAAGTTTTTCTCCCCCCTTCCAATGTATAGTGGCTTGGGGCAAAACAAAGCCTATGAAACAAATCAAACCCGCCAACTCTCCCGACTTCGCTTCCGGCAATTCTGCGTAGCCAATGCGAAAGCCTTAGTTCGCTATACAAGAAAAGCACTATCTAACCAATTTCAGCCATGCCCACAGTCGCAACTCCGAGCGGCAGCTTACAGACGAGTCAACATCTAGACGCATAGCGCTAGGTGAATGGCCAAAACGAGTGACACAGCAAGACAGGATATCTTCTGCCCAGCGAAGGCATTGGAGCCAAGCGGAACAACAGACGCCCCAGGGTAGTATCCAGTACTGGAAGTCTTTGAGCAAGGCCCGTTAGTATTATGCTCGCTATCATAGCAAAGTGATACGGGCGGTGTGATGCTGGGCGTCAATATCGAATTTGAGGAGATAGCCGTCGAACCAGTACCCATGATCTTCGAGTTAGATGCCATTGCGGAGGACATCACAGTTGATGTAGCTGACAGCATCATTCCGGAGCCTGAGCTTGAGAGAAGAGAAGTCGCGCTTACGACAGAATTAAGCATAGACATGATGCTAGAGGAAGAACTTTGTAGAAAAGACATACCAGCTATCGTAGAAGCTGGCAACTCGGACGTGCCAGATGAAGCAGTCTTAGAAAGATTCTGGCTTGTAGATGCCGTCGAGCTTTGAGATGTCAAGATACTGCTGGAGGGAAGCGGCAAGGTCGATTTTACGGTAGTGGAGGGTATTTCAGTCTCCTCGACCACTTCTGTGGTGGTGACCGCAGTGACTCGCTCGGCCGCCCTGGGCGCAAGAGCTTGACCTGTTCTAAGAGGTGCGAAAACGTTCCCAGTGTCAAGAGGTGAGAAGCTAGTTTCAACGTACAGAACGGAATTATTCGTCGCATATGTCTGTGTTACTGTGACCACGCGATGGTGAGTAATAGATAAATATTCTGTGGTTGTGCTGATAGAAGTGCTGGCGGACGTGCTGGTTGAAGTGCTGGTTGAAGTGCTGGCCGGTGTGACCGTCGACGCACTTGGCTCTGGTTGCGCGGAGACGATAGGAGTCTCAGTGTGTAAGAAGCTGGCGTAACAGTAGTGTATGCAGTTGTTGTGGTATACACCGTGGAAGGTCCGCTGTCAGTGATAGCTTGCGTCGTAACATGCGTAATATACAATGAGCTACAAAGACATGTGACTCGAGTTAACGTGCCCGAGATAGTAGCAAAATTCGTACAGAAATAGAACCAACTGCAATCTAGCGGGTCATATTCCGTTGTAGGCAAGAGCCCTTTGTCCATTGATGCCACACTTGACGTTGCGACTGCTTGCAGCTGAACCTTACTTGGCTCATTGTTCGGAGTAAAAATAGTCGCCGGTTCAGAAGTGATAATAACTATACCAGATACTAGGGTTATTGTGCTAGTCTTGTAGAGAGTAGCTTTGGCAGCACTATTGACAGAATCCGGCGCAGAGTTGTCAGGAGTGGCTATGGCAGAATTTCCCATGCTGCTTGAGACCGAGCTAGAATGGGAAATGACTGTTTTCGTCACATATATAGTGCTCTGAATAGTCGCAATGATACCCGGTGGCTGGCTTGTCGAGGTCGAAGTTTTTGTGGTGTTCAATTCGTTCCATTGCGGAGAAGTTGTGGTGGGCATTGTAGTAGAGGCAGCGAAGCACCCAGTCCCAAAGCTAGATTCGCTCGTACAATGAGGTAGGCTAGCTGGATAACAGACCGGTGAGGCCCATACTCTCACCCAGACATAGTAGTCGTCAGCTGTGGCATCCAAGCAGATTTGTGATGGGTCTGGAGCGGTGCAATTGGCGCTAATTCATGTTAGATCGACGAAGCTAGGTAAAGCAGAATAAGAAAGAACAAACCCTTGTGGGCAACATCTAGATCTGTCTGCCATACAGCTTGATCCTTATATAAACGCATGTTTAGTATGTCCAAATTTGGTCAATGGTGGATAGGGCGTTGATCTTACCGGGCAACAGCCTTCGTTACAGCATGATTCGCCGATACTGATAACTGGTGAGCAAAATATTGATGAAATTGTAAGATAATCCGTTGGAACTTACAAGCAATTCCCGCAGGTAGAACCACTAGGGCTTCCGAAGTCCGCATCTCCCGGGACCCGAAAGTACAGGGGACGCGCGGGAACCGTCACCGTCGCATTTTGTGCCAAGACACCAAAACTCTTACCTGACGAAGATGGAGAGGCGAGCAGACAGACTATAGACGCGCATAGTGCAGGAAATAAGTTTTTGGGGGGCATGGTGATATTGACCTGTGGCGGGCTGCCAACTTCCTCCTAGTCGCGTTACTCTGAGCTGCTGACGACCGAAACTGGTTAATGTATAGATGGAGCTGAACAATAGAGATGGCGTAGTAGGCAGTGAGGAGAAATGAGGGTCTTGAGCTTTAGAAAGGAATGGCTGCTGAGTGAGTGGAAGAAGTTAAGGTTGGAAGGTAGTAGGCGAAACGTGAAGATGGAAATGCGGCGCGTTCTACGCCAGTGGATCATTCACTTAGAACCCCCTTGGATTCACCTTAATAGAGTTTTATGGAAGTTTTGGTGATATGCCAATTGGCCGAAATGGTATAAATTCCTACATGTAGGGCTGTGGATAATTTTCGTCAAGGTCAAAAGGTATATTCCATAGCTCTGTCATTACCATTCGGCAGTGCCTGTTTCCTTGATTTGGATCAGCGCTTGTTCTGTAGTCCACCGCGTCTGCTGACTTACAATAAGCTGTTACATAACCTTGTAGTGCTCAGCCGATACAAAACATCTCTAGTACAATCGTTGGCTCGTTGGCTCGTTCTCTGTCAACAGTCCCTTGAAGGCAGGGATAGGAGGCGAATTACTCCTTATACATGTCTTCCAGGTATTCCAACATTCGTCGCTGCAAACCCAACAGTTCACCTTCAGTGATCTTCTGAGGTGCTGGAATATTCGCAGTTTGCGTCGATGACTTATTCTGAACCGCTGGTTTGTCGGTTCCGAGCGGAAGAATCAAGTCTGGTTTAACACCGAAAAAGGGCACCCCAAGACGCTTCAGCTCTAATGACATAACATCGACCATTTCACGTGTAGCTTTGTGTACCTTTTTATCATACTCTTTCAACTCCACCTCATCTTCGGGAATCTGTACCTTTTTATCAGATATATACCAGAAATAAGAAATAGCATGATGCGTACTGCAAGGGCAGTCTCATTAGAGACGCTCGTGGGAAATCTGTGGAAGTAAGCATTCAGAAACTCCTATGAAGTGCTTTTCGGAACACACATAGCCTCATTCTGCCGTCTATTGGCCCTACTTCTAGCAGCTTGTTTCTCCATAAGAGCTTCCCTTCCTCTCCACCTTCGTGTCTGTCAGCCTCCGAAAAATCACCAGCAGTGAACTTAGGGCATACCACATCCTTTCGTGACTCTCCTGGTCGGAGATTAACTATTGAAAGTCGATCAGCAAATCATGTATAGGGAATGCAGATGCTAGACGTGCCTTTCGTATTGCAACTTTAAAGTTTGGGTTTTGAGCTGCAATCTTGCTGACACATCGTAGGCCCTGAGACCACTCGGTGATCGTAGCAGGATCAATCAATGGAGGCGTAGGGGTATTTCTGTGGAGGTTCTGTATGCTTCGTCGATGTTGAGGATCTGGTCGGTGGTCTTCCGCCACGCCAAATGGATACGCGGGATTGGGTTGGGCTAGTGTAGGAAATAATTGAGGAGATTTATGGTATTGGGCTGGATCATACACATGGCTAGGGTTATATTGTTGTTGGATAACTGGCTGCTGGTGAGGTTGCTGGTGAGGTTGCTGATTGCCTGCTGAAGCTAAAGAAGCTAGAGTGCGAAGGACAGATGCCAGGTCTGGCACTTGGGAATTGCTGTTTTGTGCCATGACAGAACCAAACCTAGCCAATATAATAGAAATAAATGGAGAAAATGGCAGAAATTACTTCAATGTTCTGGTACACAGTAAATGCACCGAAGAAAAGTCTTGGAGGGATGGAATACAACGCAGGAAGTTAGTAGAATGATTTGGAGATTTTCTCGCTCCGTGCAAACATTTTCGTGTTGCAGACTCCAGCTATGAGCGCATACCAAGGAGCCTACGGTGGTTTTTTGTTGGTGTTGTTGAAGGCTGTACAGTAGCACTGCATGTTCGTGCAAGTTTCCGCAGCGGCTTCTTCCGCATTTCGAGACTTTTCCCGCGGTGGTTCGACGACATCGACATCTCCAAAAATATCCATCCGGCTCAATTCCAGCAACCCTCGACTTTTCCTCTTCTCTACATCCGTGCAGGATGGCACGCTCCGCCATGGACGCGACCCGTTTCACGGCAACGGGGCCCTGCGCTCACTCAAAGCCGAGCACCAGAGCCTCAGTTCTCGACTTCGCCGACCCTCCTCCGCCAAATGAGACGCCACAGCAAAAAGTTGCGCGATTGCGAGAAGCTGCGCGGAGAGCAAAGTTGGGCCAAGTAAGCAGATTTGATCAAGTCGTTGCGAAAGGCAGGGTGGTAGCGGATACGGCACATCGGTTTACTGCAATTACGCTCATTGCTGCGACGGGTATGTAGAGTTCTTATGAACCGTTGAAGCCGGTTAATACCCATTAAGTGTAATTGCCGTACTTCCGGGAAAGCAAGAACTAACTTGATCGAAATTGTAGGTATAGCTGGTTTAATCACAGTTTTCTCCCTGGGCGACATGGTAGTCTACAATCGCCGCAAACGCCGTGAATTCTTCGCCGAGCAGGAAAAGAAAATGGCAGAAGCTTTAGCACTGGCCCGCGCGGCTGCAGAACAGGGAATTGCGGACGATAATCAGATGTTGTTGCTAAACCGGGAAAGGGCAGCGGAAGAATCAAAGTTAGCAGAGCAACAAAGAGCGGGGATTTTCAAAAGGACGATGCACTATCTGTATGGAAAGCCGAAGGACGAGGATTCAAGCAGGCAAAGTTCAAGTTCAGCAGGAGAGGAGAATACGTGGAGGGAAGCGGCGCAACAGAGGAATTCGAAGAATGAGGAGGGAGAAGGGTTTGGTATATTGAAAGCTGTAGAGGACTCAAGGAGGGAGACACGCCTGGTGCAGGCAATACAACAAGCACCACAAGCTACAGCATCAACTCCCGGACCATTTGACCGACTAGCGGAGGAAGCCACATCATCAGCCGCCAAAACAACAAAAAGCTGGGCAAGTTGGGTTACAGGCCGGTAAAATCATTTTAGAAGAATGTTAATATTTCCGTTGGGAGGCTATGTTCGAGCTACGAATATGCTCTTCGCTGTATCATATATCGTCTCCCAGCTTGTACTCTTTTGTAAGCATAGAGCTGTACATTGGGCATGGAGTTGCAGGGGTTAATCTGTTCTTTGCAAACGGACGGGCTCTTTTGTTTTGGGTATCCTAAAAAATGATCAAAAGTATTCAACAGAATCCAAAACTCCAATGTGCGAGTGCTTCCGTCCCCACAGTGATTATTGATCCGGCTGTCCTGGCACTGGAATGTAATCACGACGCTCTCGTGCTTTCTGGTTTTGATTAGCAGTATCTCCCGGTAAAACTGTATGTTTCTCACCTCTGCCCACTGGTCTATCCACGGTCGTACAGTTGCATATATCAACAATCCAACGGTCGCAAAAATGAAAATAAATACAACAGCTTGATCCTTCGTCGAGTCTCGCTCTAAATCGCAGACGTTAATCCCGTCAGTCTTACTTCTTGAATGTTTGTGGCACATACGGAAACACGTTGTAAATACCCTCTCCTCCTTCTCACCCTTGCAGAAGGTGTAGCTTAGGCAGAACTGCCGGTTGCAGTCGTTACATGTCTTCTTCGCAGCCCGATCCTTCAGAAGACCTGGGTGTGCGGGAGACTGAGATACGGGGCTATCGAGAGCGACAATGGTGCTGTTTCCAAAACAGGTGCATCTGCAGAAGGAGGTTGGAGCTATGAATGGTCAGCATGAAGGGTTTTATTTAGACGAATAGATTGCTTTCGTCATACAAGCTGCAGAGGCGGTTGATATGAGGGCAAGAAGAGCCAGGAGTAGCAGGACGCAAAAGGCTCGCTGGTCCATTGCTCTGAAGTGTGCATAAAGAGCTGGCATGTGCGTTGCGGGCGTCTTTCTCCCACCTCGCACGGATGATTCCCAGCTGGCGCTAAGCATTTGAGCCACTAGTACGTGTGTCGTTCAGATCCTTCCGCCGACCCTGCCAGCGACCCTCAACCCCCAAACAAATACCGATATAATCTTGCTTATGTATAAGCGCTTGTACTTAATAAATTCTATTTCTGGAGGGCCCACCCTGCTATAGTGTGGAGTCTACCACTCTCCTTCATCTGAACGGGTTGCACAAATAGCAGGCCATGCCAACAGCGCCAGCGCTTACTCGCCCACCGAAAGCCCGCTCTGCTTCCACCACGAAGTCCTCCTCTACCGCCCGCTCAAGCCAAGCATTTCCATCCGATGAAGCGGGGCGCACGAGGCTGCATATAACGCCATTTTCTCCCGCCTTGCTCAAATCCCTCATCCCCCCCCCACTCCTACAATCAGCGACCAATATCTCGTATCATACCGTCCAGACATTCCCGGAGAAAGGCTTTGGTTACGTCGAATTACCTACTATGGAAGCGCAGAAGCTTAAGAAGAAGCTCAATGGTTCTATCCTCAAAGGCTCCAAAATACGTATTGAAGATGCGAAGCCAGAGAAGAGAAAGGTTGATGAGAAAAATGAGGCTTCTGCTGTAGAGCAAGAGGATAGGCCGGCAAAGCGAGCGAAGAAGGAGAAGAAGAAGAAGAAGGACGGCGTGCTGTCAGGTTTTGAATTGCCCGACACGAGAAAAGTTAAGCGGGGATGGACAGATCCGCCTGTGCAGGGAAAGGCGAAGACTGATAAGAAGGACAGGAGGGAGAGGGCAAAGGAATCAAAGTATACAAAGGAGCCAGAAATGTTGTTCCTGACAAAGTTGACGCCTGTGGCTGCTGCAGCAGCGAGCGTAGGAAAGGCAGAGAAGAGCAAAAATAAGAAGTCTAAAGCTAGTCGGGACGTTGTTGTTCATGAATTTTCAAAGACAACGAAGCATGCAAGCTTTTTAAAGAGCAGCCAGGCCTTGGGGACAAGTAAGCCGGCTACCGAATACGTCGATGGTAGGGGCTGGGTAGACGAGGATGGTAATGTTGTCGAGGCTGAGACTGGAAAGGCAAGGAGGAGCAGAGTGCTAGAACTTGCAGAGACTCCCAAGGAAGGTGCGCAAGCTGATGTTTTGAGAATGGATAAAGAAGCTAGTAGTAGCGATGAGGACGCATCTGAGACCGATGCTCCCGCAAAAGTAGAGGATCTACAGAATAAAGCAAATTCGAAACTCAAGAGTACGCTCAAGAGCACCAAGCTAATTACTACTCCTCCTGCCGACTCCGAATCTATGACATCCAGCTCCGATGAAAGATCCTCTGTTGTATCATCTAGCTCAGAGTCCGAATCCGAATCCGAATCCGAGTCCGCTTCGCAAGCTTCGTCTTCTTCAATATCCTCAACCCCTACCAGACCTCTTCAAAATATTACCATTACGCCTGCTTCACCCTCCGAGACAAAAGAGATTCATCCACTTGAAGCTTTATTCAAGCGTCCTCAACCGCCAATGCTTTCAATCACTCCTTCCACCACTCCAACCCGCCTCGCTCCTATCAATACCTCTTTTAGCTTCTTCGGTGGCGAGAATGCCGAGGACGATATGGACACAGCGGTAAACCCACCGCATACGCCGTTCACTCGGCAAGACCTTCAATGGCGCGGGTTGCGCAGCGCAGCTCCGACGCCTGATACGGCTGCTATTGGTGGAAGGTTTGCATTTCCGTGGGAGAACAGCAACGAAGAAGAGGAGGATGCGGGGGTTGGCGCAGAGCTCAATGACAACACAAAAGCTAATGCTGCGACCCATGCTTATGATGGGGAAGATGAAAATGAGGATGGCGATGTGGGCATGGCCGAGGCGAACTCAACTCCTCTAGGTGCCCGTGCTTTGCGTTCGGGGATATCGTCTCTAGGAGCAGAAGGCGATGATAATGGGGAAGGTGAGGAAAGTGCGTTCGCGAAATGGTTCTGGGAGCATAGGGGAGAAAACAATCGAGCATGGAAAAAGCGGAGGAGGGAGGCATTGAAGGTGAAACGGCAGAGGGAGAATAGAAGGTTGGGGAGGAAAGTTGTGTAACAGAAGTAAGCTGCATGGGCCGTGTTAAATCCTCAATTTTACGAGTTTCAAGTACTTCTAAGCCGAACGAAGACTTCTTTCAGAGAGAACAGTCGCATTACATACTCTTTAGTTGATTCTAAAGTGAATGAATTCCTACCATAATTGCTAGCCCACGGCCACGCCTGAGTCAGAACTTGTGGAACAATGTTGCCAGGCGTTCTTCTGCATATTTGGACAAAGTGCTTAACCAGCCCATACTCAACCCAACCTCCAAATTTCCACTGAACCGCAACGCTGTCTAGTACCGATGTGCCCTACCACCCTGGAACAAACGCCGAAATGCCCATTGCTGTCAAGTTCCCTCGTACACCTCGAGGTCCCTGAACAGCTCTTCTCTTGTCACATCTTCCTTACCAGCTTCCGTAATGCACCCTTCAGCCACACTATCAGCACACGTGCTACTCCGCATAGATATTCCGCTCCCTGCAGAATCCCTCAAATTCAGCCTGACAACTGTCTCTAGTGTTCCAAGGCTGGGTCCGTTCTCGTCGTTCAGGTCAACTTCCTGAAATTCATTCTCGCATACATCTTTATTTCGAATCTCGGCACAATCTAAGTTTCCGTGAGCGTTAGTAATGTCGAGCTCATCTATAATCTTCTCGGTATTCTTTCCAACATCATCACCGCCCCTCACAGCTGCCACCGTTGTAGTCTTAAACGTTATAGGTACGATGCTCAGTGGTCTCCTCAGCGTTAGCCTACGCGCCAACTTCGGCGACGCTGGTGCGCTGGCACTAACATCTGCTACACCGTCGATAGTGCGAGGAGGCAGGGAGACGTGAATCTGTGATATCGGCTTACGGGGGATCTTACGGATAGGTGGAGGATTAGGGGAGTTGATGGGCGAGAGCGGAAGCGTGGTGATGCTCTTAGTTCTGTCGGTGTTGCCGCCGTTGGTGAGGAGCTGCTGCTGGGCTACATGAAACGGAAGAGAGCTCATAGAAGGTGCAGACATAGACTTCGGCAAGGCTGGTGATCGCGTGGGTGTCCCATCATCCTTCGGCGGGACCGGTGGAGGTGACTCAACTTCCTGCTGAGCCCCATCGCCGTTCAAGGCGCGCCAAAATTGACTATCTATCCTCGGTGGCATCATTGTAAGACCTGCAGTACCATCTGTGGTGCGGAAGTTATCGGCACTGCTGCTCGTTCTCAAGGCTGAAGTGGTAAAAGTCGTTTGGTTACTGAGCTGGCGCGTATATTTGGGAACTGGAATACGTGAAGGGTGCGGTTTCGGATGTTGAATAGGGCGCGCAGGGAACACAGGTGCTTGCTGTAACTGCTTCTGGTTCTGATGATATTGTCGCTGCTGGTGGCGGTACTGATCCCATTCTTCTTCGGGGGTTCTAGGTGTTGGAGGAAGTGGTTTGCCATCACTAATGTAGTTCGCCACTATGATATCCTGCCAGGGCTGAGAATCTGATGGCTGCGGATAGGGAAATTTTGGCCTGTGTGAGCCTCGGAGGGCGCGGCGCATATCCTGCATTTCAAAGCCCTCGCCCACCACTTTGGAGCGTCGCTTTGGGCCGACGGCTGGAGTGGTAGAGCCATTAGGACATGAGCTGTATTTCGTATCGCTTAGGGAAGTGCCTGGATAATTGGATCTGCTATGTTGATAGTGGAGACGCAGCTCGGCGAGTTCTAGCTCGGTTTGCTGTTTGAATAGGCGTCTGTGCTTGCGTCGGTCATTCCACATATGCCAGAGGAAGATACTGGCAAGGACAGTAGCTGAAATCGCGAAGGCTATCCCAATCTCATAGCCTGCGTGCTGGCCTTCGTCTAATACTAGGAGTACGATGGCGACCGTCGTGCCGATGAGCGAGAGTAGGAGGACAATGACTACTGTCCAGAAGTAAGTGTTTTTTACAATCTTCTTCCTTGTCTGCTCGCGCGCGGGGGACTGAGTATTGTCAGGGACATTGTCAGGGACATTGTCAGTGATCCCGGAGAAATCGCATTGAATGATGCGGCAGATTCTCTCGTTTTCTTTCTCTTTAAAAGTTATATGCTCGTCGGACGACTTCTCCTTCTTTCTTGCCATAGTTCGTTCGGATGTCTCAGCAATGTAGCGGAATGATACACCGAAGCCAGTTTAGTGAAATGTCAAAGGAGAGTGAGGCTCTGGGAGGAGGAAATAGAAAAAAGCTGGGGGCAGGGTCACGAAACGCACTTGTGGAGCTGTGAAGTGGGCGGGTGGTGAAGTGAATGAATTAAAAGAAAAAGGAATTCAAGTGAATAGCTAGAAGAATAAGCCCTGCCTAGAAGTTTGGTCAAGGTAGCTGAAGAGAATTGACCTTATATAATTTTGTTAGACCAGCAAGAAGAACGGAAAAGGCCATCTTGATTCTTGCCGCGTCATGAGATTCCAACTGCTTTTAATTGAACTAAACACCCTTTTAGTAGCCTCGCACATACCATAACGAGCCCTTCTCCATGGTATAAGGAGGAATCCCCTAACTCCTAGCTATGAGGTCCAGAAATGTCTACCCAATTCTCTAGAGAAACAAAGAAGAGAAAAGCCATATCCAGTTTGAATGGGCAACTCCACAGTCCTAACGCTTACGCATCTGAACTAATCTCCACATCATACCTAGCCCTATGCTGTGCCCTGCGCTCTACTTCCTCTACTGGTGGATCCTTGCCTTGAGCCTCTATGATATCCACTTTTGTCTCTTCTTCTTCCTCTGCTGAACCCACCGCACCTCTCCTCTGCACCTGCCTTCGCGGCCGAATGAATGACCGCTGCATCACAGGGTAGTAATACGCTGCTTTCTGCAGCGGATTGTCACGTTGCGGCCCTTCCTCGGATTCCGGATCGTGTAGGGCTAAAGCAACAATATCACCGTGGACATCGCTTGGGTCGCCGGTCTGCTGATAAGTCTCGTAAGCACGCACACGCTCATATCTAAAGTACGTCCTGCCGGTTTCCTTGTAATCTCCGTCGAATTTAACTTCATCTTCATTATCAGGGTCAATAACGCCAAAGTTGCGCTTGATACCTTGGACTTTGTCCGTGTTTGCGGGAAGAAAGAACTCGTATTGGTATTGTGGAAGCGGTGCCGGCTGCGAAGGGTCAGCTTCATGTGCTGCTTGTTGAGCTTCCATCCGGGGAATGTCTTCAGGCGATTGGCCAATGGGTCGGAAGAGTGCAACGTCCAACCGCTCGTCATATTTATCTATAGGTGGAACAGGGCAAGTAATGAATTTCATGACCATATAACTTCCAGTGTCTGTAAGAGCGTCCAAATCAGGCAGGATAGGGTAGCTGTCAAGAAGCTCCACATCAGTCTTTGATGGATGCTTTGGTTTAGCCCAAGCTTTTTTCTCCTCGGCTGTTATCTCGGCTCCTTTGATATTATTGCCAGAGTCAGGGCCCAGATAGGCATCCTGGGGGTGTGCAAGGTCAAAGCCTTTGACAATTGAGCGCAAAATGTTGAGGGGGTCCTCCTTTGCTAAGTCGGCTCTCCTTCGTTTAGCAGCATTTCGCTGTCGCATTGTATTCCCCGAATTGCTAGATTCAAAGCGCGATCCTCCCGCCGCAACTGATGTGATGTATTCTGTCCGCCTGAGGAAGCTGACACCCGAGGTGATTGACGTGGGCTTCCCGAGAGCGGCAAGAGGGCGGAGGAGAGCTCTGTCATGGGGATGCGGTGGAGGAGGATTGTCTAGAGCCTGAATTGCTGTAGAAGAGGTCAGTGACTGACATCCATTGCAGAGTTCCTAGTTTGCGCAAAGTATAACGGACCGCTTTCATTGCCATCAAAAACTCCAGGAAGACCAACGAGATCTATGGGCATGCCAAGCTCAGCGTCAGCCTCAATGTTCAGCGGCTGTTCTCGTGCTAAGCGTGATGCGAATCCAGCTGAAGTGTATTGTCCACTTGCGAGACCGGTACTGGGAATATCAAGGAGCTTCGGGGGGCATGGCGGAGGAGGCAGGGTGTTTGAATATCTTATGCGCGCAATGTAGTCTTGATGGTAAGCCGGGCGATTCGAAGAGGCCGCCATGTTGGAGGAGTACGGAAGAGTAGGAAGGCTGGTGAATAGAGAAAAGGAAAAGCGTGACGGCCTCAAGTCGTCAAAGAAAGTGAACGCGCCCAAGAATGGCGATGAAGCGGGCTTGGCAGAGCCCGCAATACCGGGCATCTGTGACGAAATGAGAATTATATCGTTCATTCTAACTAAGAGCAAGACAATAAGTCATATATTTTATCTATTTCATACATTTCGTCTATTTCATTAATCAAACCCCTAATTATTGCCAGCATAATTAACTCCTCGGTCAGGCTACCAAGGAAACATGCACTTGTTCACCAGCAACCGATGCCCCAAATAGTCGTACTCCTTTTGACTAATCCAGCTGTCATTGCCACTGGATGATAGCTTCCCAAACACGCTCCCACCCTTCCAGATAAGCACCTGTGGATCCAGGTCCCTTGGTGGCGGGCCGATCAAGATCTCTTTCTGGAATCCAGGTTTCAATTCTCGCAAACGCTCTTCCAGGAACAGATTAAGCCCTACCGTCTTACTGCCGCCTCCGATGAGCATGATTCCACCGAAGAAATCTCTCATCTTGCGCTCATCCCCGCGTGCGCCTTGAGAGATAGACGTCATAATGGCCGTGTCTAGAGGTATTATGGGTAACGTCTTGTCACGCTCCTCTGCAATTTTGGTCTTTTCGAGCACTGGATCGAAAAATATTGAAGGCTTGTCGGCATCTCCCCCAGCTGGTGTGTCTCTATCGGGATTTGGTGTCCCTTCGGGTCCGGGGGAGCCCGCCACTGATGATCTGGGGGTAACTTCAATGTCATTTAAGCGACTGAGCAAACTGAAGGGTTGCTGTCGGCTTGGTGTAGAGGTGACCTGAGGTACACTTGGAGGCTCCGCTATTGTTCCGTTCTCTGCAGCGGGTTTGCCCACCACATTCTCAATTACTGATACCTGTGCTGCTGACATCGGATCGTTTGGCGAGCCATCATATAAATCAACGGAACGAGGTATTAATTTACGCCGGCTATCCAGTTTTTGTGAGTGGTCATATATTGACGGTTTGAAAAACCCCTGTGTGCATTGTTAGCATATAACGTAGGATGTAATTACGACAGAGTTGAAGCTTACCATCGGTGCAAGCATCGGTTGGTCATAAGTCTTGAAATAATACTTTCTCGTATCTTGACCCGCTGCCCGTAGATGGAACTCATAGGTCTGAACGGTGACATCTGACTCTATCATCGTGCAAAATTTAATTTTCAGCTCTTCGGCGAGAAGAAAATCATATCTGCGCTTTAAGTTCATGTCAGAGTATGGAAAATGGTCGTAGAGCATCATTTTAATAAAAGTCTCAGTAACGTCGGCTCCACCAAACTTGATGTTAACTCTCGAGTCCTCCAAACATAAACCCTCGTCGACACAACACACCGATGTCTTCTGGGCACCAATATCAACAATACAGGATATTGAGTAGCCAGCCCCGAACGTTGCTGCGAGACTCTCTTGCTGGAAGCAAACCTTCCCAAGGCCTAGGTCTCGTATGAGTATGTCCAACATGGTTGTGACATAAGTCCGTTCGTAAAGATCTGGGATAACGAAAACACAATTGTAATTGGCCAAGTCTTTCCTCTTAGTTATTCCAAGTTGCGTCTTGAAGGTCTCCCCGAAGATACGCGAAATATCATGGTATAACTGGTTCTTGTTTAAGTAATCCTTTTCGTTAAACCACCCATTTCTGATTGGCCAGAACAATTTGTAACGGGGGTTAGATTGTTCGGGGAGTCGAAGAGCTGCTTGGCCTGTGAAGAAATCAGGGGCTTCTTGTGGGTTTCGTGGAAGCTCTGTCCAGTCAATCCGATGCGGATCGTTGTGTTCTGATATTGTCTCCGGAGGTGTCCTTCGATTATAGTTTACAACCAATTCTTTTGAATTTGGCAATACTCTACGCTTGTTGTTCCGCATACGCACTCTAAGCTCAGAGCACATTGTAGCATATTGGCTTGCAAACTATGGTATTTTAATTAGCTCGTTCTTCATTAAGAGAGGCTTGCATCGAACCCACATCTTCACCGAACCACTTTTCCGGCTCGTCAGGGACTTCACCATCTATCTTAAATCGCTTGGGTTTGGGTTCTCCGCCGTCTTCTTCAGATTCATTCTTTTGCCATTTTCGAGCAATAACCATTGGAACGGTCTTTGGTAGCGCGTCCGTGCCCAGTCCAATCCGCAGGTTTTGGCTCCCGACATGTATAACAATGAGTTTTGAACCAAAAGCCTCCTGAGAACCCATCGCTACCGCAGCTTCCTCTGCTGCAGTATCGTCCGCCATTTCCGCAACTCCATCTTCACCCACGCGACTTGATTGTGCGAGCGCGCGATCCTTGTCCCTAGCTTCTCGGACCATGCGACTTCGTGCTTCTTCATTTTGGCTTCGGTATGCAAGGAACTGGTCGTCACGTTTGAGGAATTCGCTGCCCATCAGATAGTGACGTTAGTGAGATTTTCAACAGGGATGGGGGGCTTGTATACGCCACGGTCACCTACGTATAGTAATTCTTCTGATTGATCATATTGACCTGTGGCCATATCGTTAAGTCCAGATTATTATCAGTCCTCTCCAGACCTGTCTTGGTTGTTAAAAAACAATTCCCGTGCTCTCCAATGCCTTGTCCCTACCTTCTTCTCTCAAAAGGGCCTTGCCCGACTTTTTGCCAACCATCTTGTTCTTTCTCTAGCCAGTGCTTAAAGGTATTGGAAGCCGACTTTTGGGAGTAGATGGCGTGGGATGTACAGGAGCAAAAGGGGCGGGGCTGTACGAATGAAGTTGGATGGGGTTCCAAACGCGAAAAGTGGTAGAACTGAGATATTGAAAGGTGAAGGAAAAAGGTTCCAGATGCGGGTATTTCTACAGGAGCTGGTTTGTGATGGGTCCGGGGAAGTTTATTAGTTGTAAAAGGTAGATTCTTCTTGACTGGTTGACGCTGTTTGGGAGATTATGCCTCTTCGAGAGTCGTTGCATGGCTCCTCTCTTCGAGGCGGTTGTGTTTGGTGTAGCATAACTTTGTCGTCCGTGCGCTCCACGGTTGATACCCGGACCTAGCACGGAGTTAAGATATTGAACATCAATATAGATACTGCTTATAGCAGACAGGTCTCTGTTTCTACATTGAAATGCAGCTATTAAGAAAAAATCGCTTTTATTTGTAACCTCATACCAAGGAAATTCTTGCAAACCCCTCTAAACTCTTACAGCACACCCCAACCTTCAACTAGTCCAAGACAGGGCATCGAAGCTCGGAATTCCCTTAGGAAAAAACCGCCATTTTTCAAAGCGCTAAGTATTTTATATCCCCATGATTAAGCCTACGCCATAATTGTGTATCTCTATTTGCGGGGGGGTCCAAGTGCACATGCATCGAAGAGGCGGCACATAGTCTATTTCTGAGTCTCTTTGTTATCTCATTCTAGCCCATTTTGTGCTCAGACGTCTCTACAATAATATCCAATAATTCCAGAAATCTTTCGTACCTCTTGTAAATTGGTAGTATTGGAAGCTTCCAAGAATGTAACAAATATCGTTACGAAATTCCATCGGGAACCTTTTCGGATTTTGGGCTTATATATCCTTTCCCCCATATGCTTTACCCGCATTCGCTCCAGTGCCCCCTTCATGCCTCTGTCCTCCAAGCCCCTGAAATCCATACCCTACCTGCCCCATGTCTCCTATTTCTAAAAATGCCTGCGGTATGCCTCCAGAATTACTACCATCAGGATAAACCGCGTCTACGTCATCTAGCTGTCCTGCATTCGCAAACCAGAGATGGTCAGGCATAAAATCACCGTTAGGTCCTGTTGTTGGCGGTGTATCCTCTATGTCTGGGGTGTGCTCTGCAGTTTGGCCTTCTTCGAAAGATTCGGAATCCGAGTGCTCATGTTGGGTGGAGTGAGATTGCGAAGCAGAGTCGGGGTAAGTATGTGTGCCATAACTGGAAGACTGGGACTTCGTATTACTGTCGTTGTTCTTGGTAATGTTAAGCGTGAAGTTCACATTCGGTTTCCCCGGTATGGCTTTGACAAGCACGCCGGTCGAAGTCGCCAGCATGCTGATTGCACGCTCGAGAAAATCTGCTGATTTGGAGGATAGACGCAACGTCCATCGGTACTCTTCTAGCTTCGCTTTATAGAATTCTGCTTGGTCTTTCTCTTGGGCAGTTACCCAAAGCAGAGAGACGAAGGTGCCGATGAGGGCGAAGCAATACTTCGAAGCAGAGTACCAGAACGACTGGAGATGCTCTGGGCGGAGTCCTTGCACAAAATCCATTGCGGAGATCAAACGGGCACGTGCGGCTGTACGGCAGATTGTTATGAGTGATGGGTCGTCTAATGAAGAAAGAGAGCGAATAATGCGGCGGTGGAGAGTGATCTCGACTGCGTAGTAGCCCAGGTGGAGATAACCTTTAATTTTCTTTAGTTAAGAGTTCTGGAGAGGGGCCGTTTGAGGATTTGGGATTACCAGTAGAAGATAACTTTCTCATCGTTACATTCTCCATTCTCAAAGAAGGAGGCATTTGCGCGAACCATTGCTTAAGCGCCAGTTGGCTCGATTTTGCTTTTTCTAAGATCCAGCGTACGCCGTCCCGGGAATGTTTCCGTATATCTTCCTCAGCCTTCAGTGTGTAGAAGTCTGACAGTATTATAGCGAGAACCTCGGTCAGGGTAATCATTTCGCAGAAGAGTGTCCTGCCCTTCTCTACTTCAGTGCTTCCGTCTTCATCATCTTCATCTGCAGCACTTTCAGGGAAATCACTCTCAGAGAGCGGTTTTACGGCCCAATCAGTAGTTGGAATATGTGACGGCCTTCCATGGACGAGGGAGCCCCATTTATCTTGCATGAAAAGGGCCCATGCTAGTCGTTTCCGTAAGCCTCTTTCCCAAGTTGGTATTCTCCAGTTCGAACAATCCAGATGCAGTCCAAGGTCTTGGCCTAATCCAACAAGCTGAGTGGTTAGTACCCAAGAGTCACCCTCAGGTCGCTGGAGTAGTAGAAGGCCTGCTTGTATGGTAGAAAGTTTCGGACGGTGAATAATGTCGTTCATTGTCTTGAATGCCATTTTTTCAAGCCCAGGCACGTCCGGCTTAGGTAGAAGAGCTAATTCACTACTGTAGGACCACCAGTTTAAGGCCAAGATGTAGACAGCAGCAAGTAATGGCGGAGAAAATTCTCTATGGGTACGTTGATACTTTTCCAAGAACACTTTCTTATGTAGGATAGGAAAGCTTGGGTGAACAATCCTAAAGTAAAGATGGACTAAGGCCTGTCCATGAGGCGCGACGATCATTTCTATAGCATCCAGGTCCATAATCTCGTCTTCATGATTCCGGGTGCCCTCATCAGGTGATAAAAGGAAGGCATCAGTGTTGTTAACCTTGCGAAGAGTGGAGACGCCTACGGGAACTTCATCTTTGTCATTGTAAGCATCGAGCTCAAGGAGTAATTGTTCATACTCTGATGTTGATCCTATGAATCTACTATGTCGATGGTTCTGTAATCCAAGGGTTTTCTTCAGAAGAGATGGCCCCTTTAAATTGGCATAGTCATCGATAGGTGGATCCTGGCGTATTAGATTCTGCGAGGACCTGTGAGGCAGGTCGCCAGAAGATCGTCTTGGAAGCCAGTGCTTGTCTGAAGAGAGCTGGGGAGGTCTCCGAGCAGCATTGCGGGATGGGTTTCCATGGCTCCCTTCTTCTTCGCTCAGCGACGCGGCCTTTCTTTTCCTTGGCTGAGGATGAGCAAGGAAGGTGCACTCCTGACGATGGAAGCGACACAGAACGCAGGACGTCGCGCCATCGATCATTTCGCATCGTGACTTGCGACGCCGACATGAGTCGCATGGGCGCCGAGATCGACTCTTCAGAAGTGCTGAGTCAGTCTGACCCGAGTAAGAGTCGTTGGGAGAAATGGCTTGATCGACTCGGTAGTTCATTGTGTTTAATCAAGTTGCGATGACCTGTGTTCTATTCGTTAAATAGATACAAAGCCTGGGAGCCGGAGATTGAAGTCGAATGGTCGTTGTACGATACACCAAAGGCTGCATATCAGAGAGGCTGAAATAGAACAAGCCGACACGTGCAAACAAGCATGACGATTGCTGCAAGAAAGCCAATCGACGTACCAATTGTAAAGGGTTCTGGAAGTTTAGCCGAGCATCTACGAGGCGCCACATACAGTGGCATTGCATTTGGTGCCGGGACAGGCTGGGGTGTGAGAGGACCTGGGCGGAGATCAAGATTAACGATGAATACGAGTATGAAGGCCACTAGGGCTAACAGCAGGCGGTCTGATATCTGGCAGCGCTGGGAACACCCTGATGGGAATGCTTCAAGTAACACCTATGTAAATAGCTGTAAGGGGCTGTCGTGTGCTCTTAACCAAGCCCCCGAAGCTCTGGTGCTGGTTCTAGCGCTGCGTCAGAGCAAACAGCCTAGAAGAGGCGTTATTCTGATAAGGTAAGCTCCATTGGCCATTTTGCACACCGGGAACAGGCAGGGCGGGCGACGGGCGGGCCCAAGGGGCGCTGAGAAAAAAGATGTGGATGGCGTTGTGCTCTCGAGATAAGAGCGGGCATATCACCAATCAATGTCTCAAGCGAGCGAAAATGAATAATAAGCCACTCTCCTAATTGAGTCCCCAAGGCTGTCACCTTCTGGAGTTGCCTCGGTGCCTGAGTGCCTGGGTAGTACCTACACGCAAAACTCTCAAGCTACCTGGCAAAAGCGTTGCCAAACCCTGCCCACCAAACCAGCCAGCTGGCGCACATTATACAAAACTTTGTGAAAAAAAATCAAAGCTACCTTTCCCATTGCAGTGTTCAAGCGAATGTCGTCTTGCCCAGTCCCTAGACCGGGCTGACCTCCTTCTCCTTTGTAATGTACTCCACCTTGCCCGCCTCCGTCTCCTCGCCTTCTACTGATGGGGGGCTGACATCTCCCTTCTGTGGTGGATATACAGCCTCTTCGATGATCGACTCTGTCGGTGAAGAGATGTAGGTGCAGATTACGTAGTATGAAAGCATTGAGAAGGTAAAGCCAAAGATCCAGGCAAAGGAGTAAATCTTCCAGGCTCCCCCGACATTGAGCGTGGGTTGGATGCTCTTCGCAAAACCCGGTAGCAATGGCGCAAACCCGATTACGAAGCTAGCAAAAGCGCGCCAGTTAAAGCCACCATCGTACCAGTAAATACCGTGGTGTGTATAGAGTTGGTCTACATTTAACTTTCGCTTTTTGATTATGTAACTGCGTGCAGACCTCCAATTAGCTCCAGTGGCACCTTTATATATTAATTTCAGGGCAACTTACTAGTCGCAGACCATCGTCCCGGCAAGGGGCCCCATGAGGCAAGAATATCCAGACAAGAATGCTAGTAAACCGGTAGCATTCTTGATTATGTTCCAGGGAGTAGAGATGATGCAGAAGATAGAGATAAAAAGTGTTGCTCGGAAAATATTGATATACTTCGGGGCCATGCCGGTGATATCGTTGGAGAAGGGATATGTTCCTATCCTTCTATGAGCTCACGTCTAGGCAAGACAAAGGACAAGGGCTTACCGGCTGCAACCTGGTTACCGATAGTTGCGAGTATGAAGCTGAAAGCAACGAAGAACTTGGCAGCGCGGGAGTGGAAGTCGGCGATGACGGCTGGCATGTACCTATGGTAATATTAGTAGGACAGTCAAATAAAGGCTTGGAAGGCCCTGGTATCTTACCATTGAAAATCACCCCAGATGTAAGAATGGGCAGAAGTTACAAATATTGGCGTAAGAGCACCAAGAGTGCCTATGTATCATGAGCAAATAAAACACTCCGTCTACTTTGAGATCTAGGATTCGCCTTACCAATGACTGGTAGAGCAAAATATTGGTGATAGCCGGCGAGTCTATTTTTTGAGAACCTGCCGAAATCGGGCATATTGACCGCCATCGAACTGAAAAGTCCAATGATCACATTCAAACCGGTGAGAGCCGAGTACGCGGTATTCATATAAGTCGAGGTAATCTTCATCTTGCCTGTGACCAAAGGTCCACCTCTGTACAAGTATTAGTTCGGAAATATTCAGGGAAGGCGATAAGATTTTACCCATGGCTGACGATGACAGCCCAAAGGAAGAGAGCAAGGAAGGTTGGTGGAACCTGCAGAGTTGTTTTTAGAGCATTTCAAGGACCAGAGGTGTTCTTATGCTTACAATGACACCTTTGACCCAAAACAGGATTCGCAACTTCTCAATGGGCATGATGGCGAGGCCAGTCTGAACAAACCAGTACAAGAACAGGCAGAGCAATCCAGCAGCTGCATTCAAGTATCAGTAATACATGCTAGGTATAGTAACAGCAGGTACTTACAATCGATGCCTGCATTTGCGGGAAGATGGTTAGGAAAGTGAATAAAGCTTGGCCAGATGGCCTCAAGGCACCGTTGCAAGAATGCACCAGCTTGAACAGTGAGAATAGCAGTCCACATCAGTGCAACGAAAGCTGTCTTGTTGTAAGCAAAGTTCGAGTACATGTAATTTGCACAAACTCACCTCGGATGCAAATAGCAGGGAATGATCCGTACATTCCAAAGATGCTACGGACAATTACAGGAAACGGAACATTGTAAGTAGCACCTGCCTGTAACATTAGTGACAGTATTAGGGGTGGATATTATTGCTATTCATACCCATTTTGCCGGTCAAAGTAATGACAACACTACATATCAAGAAGCCGAAGAAGACTATCGGAATAGTTTCTCGAGCAGTAAACCCAAGGGCCATGACACTAGACACAGTGGAGGCAAGAGGAGGTGCGAGCATATCGGAGCACCAGTACGCCCAGTAGTCAAGGCCCCCCCAGGTGCGCTCCTCTGGAGGGATTGGGTCAAGATCTGGAGACTCATCAGGATGATTGCATAGAGCAAAAAGGAGAATTTGCACCTTTGTTAGACCATCTAGATCCATACTTCCCACTCTCGAAAGGGACCCTTAGGTGAAGGTGAGGCCCAAATTTTGCCTTGAGGCGGTTAGGTGAGAGGATGGACATGGCTAACGATGAGGAAGAAGCCCTCCTGGACAACAGACTAATAATGCAGAGAAGAAGCCCCAGCAGCAAATGGAGTTATTGAGAAAAGCACGGGACTTAATTGTTCGACAAGATCAGGGCATAATTTTTTCCCGGATCCCTTGCCCATACATATAGCTGGTGCCACGTACAGAAAAGCTCATAGGGATTTTTTTGCCTTCTCACAGGACCAGATATCTTGGAAGCTGGAGATAGCACTCAGGCCGTGCCTCCGGCTAGGTGCTGGCGCCGCCAGGCCCAGCCGGACTGATATGCTATCCTCAGCTGGATGCATCCTCCCCACAGGCTAATCTGGGGGATGTGGCGATGAGTTCGCGGGGTAAGGCTTGAAGCCAAAGCAAAGCCTCGATATGCTGGTGCCAGCTAGTTGTTGATGGCGCTTTCGAGGCTTTGGGGATGCTTTTGTGAGGTTGAGCACCATACCACATTGGGTTGTAGTGTCCCGCGCCCAGACCTTTGGTCCGCCCACACGGAGAGATAAGAGAAGCTCAATGTACCCACCGGCCTGCGGTCGCCGCCGGCACGTTATGCCCCGGCCCTGCTGCTCCCCCGCCGCTAACTGCGGGGTGAGATCTGATTGATATTGTTGCAGTTATCATGAAATTCTGTGTTTCTCGTGTCTGTCATTCTCTTGTTGGAGTCTGTCCTTTTCCTCGATCTTGGAGTGTTGTCGGTTGAGCTTCAATCTTTCATTATCATATTCTGCTTCTTCATCATGACCTTACTCAAAGATGGACCGTCTATGTTGTCAATCGACGCGAAACCGTATGCTTTCTCGTTCCCTCTCACGCATACTGCCCTCCTGGTCATTGATATGCAGCGAGATTTTCTTCTCTCCAAGGGATTTGGGGAAATACAGGGAGGAAACCTGAAAGATGTGCAAGCATCTATTGCCCCTACGAAAAAGCTCCTTGAAGCATGTCGAAATGCTGGTATGACTGTATTTCACACCCGAGAAGGTCATGTCTCCGATCTATCCGACTGTCCGTCGTCAAAGCTCGTTAGGCAAGCAGCAGCTCCAAACAACACTCAACATAAACTCACAATAGGTGAGCGCGGGGAATTAGGAAGGCTCCTTATCCGTGGAGAATTTGGCCATGACATAATTAATGAGCTTAAGCCATTACCCGGTGAAGTCGTCATTGACAAGCCTGGCAAAGGCTCTTTTTGGAACACTACCATATTGCATAAGCTTAAGGCTCGAGCAATCACTCATCTTATTGTGTCTGGTGTCACGACAGAGTGTTGTTTTGCCACTTCTATACGAGAAGCCAACGACCGTGGGTTTGAGTGCTGTATGTCCGTTACTCACACGCCGTCGAATCCAGTGCTGACATGTCTGCAGGTGGGATTGAGGAAGCAACGAGTGGATACAACGACGCCAATTTCAAGTGTGCCTCTCTTGACATGATCCATTGGTCGCAAGGTTTGTTTGGTTTTGTGGCGAGCTTGCAACCTCTTCTGGATGTCTTGGCGCCCCTTGAAGAGAATCGCAACCTTTCTCACTCTACACCCCCACAGACGCCTCCTGATTTTGACGGTGATCTTTCTATCTCAAGTCTCCAAAAGGCTTACAAGAATGGCTTATCACCCGTGACTTTGGTCGAGTCTCTATACAACAAGATTGAGGCTTATAAAAAGGTTGATCCGGCGGTGTGGATCTATTTGGAGCCAAGGGAGAACGGTCTTGAGGCAGCAAAGGCGCTCACGACAAGATACCAAGATCGGAAAGCACTACCTCCATTATTCGGCGTACCTTTCAGCGTTAAAGATAGCATTGATGTGGCAGGTCTGCCGACAACAACTGCTTGCCCTCCAATGACACATATCCCGAGTGTGTCAGCAGTTGTATATGATAAGGTGCTTGCTGAAGGTGCACTATTCATTGGAAAGACAAATCTGGACCAGCTGGCTACCGGGCTTACAGGATGCCGTAGTCCATATGGAATCCCTCACTCTGTATTTCACAAGGACTATATCAGTGGAGGATCCAGCAGCGGCAATGCCGTCAGTGTCGGTGCTAACTTGGTTTCATTCTCACTAGCAACCGATACCGCAGGTTCTGGACGAGTTCCTGCCGGATTTAATGGCGTTGTCGGCTATAAGCCTACGCGAGGTCTCATCTCATTCCGGGGTGTCACTCCAGCATGCCTTTCTTTAGATTGCATCGCAATTACAGCTAAAAACGTTAGCGACGCCCGTACAGTGTGGCAACTTGCGGAAGGCTATGATGCGGAAGACAGCTATGCCAAACCACCAATCGCTTTTGAACGGCATGTCAACTCGATTGGTCCTCAAGCTACCTCTTTCAAGTTCAGCATCCCCCCTCCTGAAGCCCTTGACATTTGCTCACATATCCACCGTCGTCTCTTCAATGAAGCAGTTAAGCGGTTACAAAACATTGGTGGAAAACTCACTCCGGTGGACTGGTCACCGTTTAGGAAGGCTGGAGAGCTTCTCTACGATGGTACATTCGTTTCAGAAAGACTAGCCACTCTTCCAGACAACTGGCTAGACAAAAACCGCAGAGTCCTTCACCCCGTCATCGTAGAGCTTATGGACAATGTAGTTGCGCGGCAGAGTACCGCTGTTCAAGCCTATCGAGATCTCCAGGCCAAGACCTTATACACCCGACTAGCAGAGAAAGTATTTGCGCCTGATGCTGCTGGGACAGACGTCATTCTTGTGCCAACAGCACCTACTCATTGGAAGATTGAGGAAGTCCTTGCCGACCCGATCCGTAAAAATAGCATGCTTGGTGAGTTCACGCATTGTGGAAATGTGCTAGACCTGTGTGGGGTAGCTGTCCCTGCCGGGACATACCCGTGTGCCGAGCTTTCTGGAAACAAGAAAGATGAAGGAACTTTACCCTTCAGCGTAACTTTCCTCGGAGGTTCTCGAATGGACTCAACAACCTTGGAAATTGCTCGGAGATTCGAAGATTGCACTTCTTCTCGTGTCTAACCCACCGAAATTCTTCCCTCGTCTTACGACTAGGATTCCAACGTCCTATGCATCTGCTTCTTATTGCAGCGCACCATATGTTACATCATTCACGCCCTGCAGCTACCATAGCGTTGCCTAGCCCGAAGGCATTTTCAACCCTCTTGAAAGCATTCCCGCAGTCCCCGACAAACCGAGCACATTCTACGCTTCAACTCCATCCTTTGGAGCGATTTCTGTGTGCTCAATTATTTCTATGTCTTTACAATGTATCGCTGTGAAATACTATGTACAGAAATTACAAATGATTGTGATGATAGCACGGCGCAAATGGACTATATTTGCTTTGGTAGTCATGGTTGAGCATATTCATAGTATTCGCTTAAGCAAGTTTAGGACACCTCTTGGTACAATTCAGTCCCATGCCAACAGATATCTCATTAACCATTACCGCAGGGCAACTACTTCTGTAGCTTCTGGGCTTCAGAAACTCTTCTAAGTACGCAGACCCCCGGGTTTCCATAAGACTAAATCCTTGCCTTGTATACCTTCTTTTAGGCTCCCGAGTCTAGTCACTCCAAGACACGTTATTCCCAATGCTTCGCAATGCCAACGATGCGCAGGTAAGGCTCAGAATGCTTCCGAACGACATCTTGAATGATGTAAACATTAAATTTCCGAGAGTTCTACTTCATTTAGTTAGCTCTTCATTAATACCAGGCCATAAATAATATTCCCGGTTCTACCAGCAATGTTCAGAAGTTATTGTTTTTCGGAGGGTATATATTATTGTCGAACGGAATCCGGATGTCTCAGTTGCCTGTACCCCGCTCCCCCCATATATATGGCCTCTATTTCTTCATAGATCGATCTTTACACGAGTCCTCATTTTTAGACCTCATTTTCAGGTCGACAATTATCCTAATTGGCATCGCCAATAGAACCGGCCTTTTTGATGCCAATTGGGCGTTCGACATTTTTCTATCTCGCAGGATTGCTTGGAAAGCCTACGGGATAAATGCTTATCCTTATCCAGGCTGGTTTTTGATAAATTATTATCGAGAAGATCGATTCTTATTAATAATTCTTACCGCTTAATTAAAATTATAAACTCCATCCTTCTTTTTAATTATTTCGTATAAATTATAGATTCTAAAGTCGATTTATCTCTTCCTACGCCTTTAACTACCTATAATTCAGTCGAAAGTATATTTTAAAAAATTAAAAAGGGGTAGAACCACTTATATAATATAGGTCTATACTTATATAACACGTAATAGAGAGAATTCTTTGTTTAAGTTCTATATATGCTATATAGTAACACTATTATATAGCACTTCGGTTAGTATAAATATACGTAGATATCTTAAGTTAAAGTATAGAATATATGTAAGGCATATTGCTCAGATATATAGTAGGGAGTAGGTAAGCCAAGTATAAGTTATAGGAGAGTCGATGGAAGAGGACGATATGGTAAAGAGTATAGGTATAGCCTTGTATAGAGACGAACTAATAAGGAGAGCAAGAGGGCTGTAAGCCCGAGGTGTTTATAAGGAGGTGCCTATAAGGAGGTGCTAAGCCTAATCTTTAGTTAGGCCCTGGCTCGTATAATCAGGGTGGTTTTGGATAAATCTTATCGCGATAAGTCTTGGCATACCCCAAATAAATTTTCAGTCGCCTTCTTCTTCTTTATTATCGTACAAATATGGCTTTAGAAGTGGAATTAGAAGCTCTCAACTCTATTAATACCTCTGAATTAAAAAATACAAGAGGTCGCTTAGCTCTTTTAACATAAGAGCATACCCGTCCACTAGGCAGTAATGAGCCTATACAAAATAAAAAAGCCCGTTTTTTATTCTATTATAAACACTACACGGAGTTATACGCTGCATAGTTAACTTCTAACTTCTGAAACCACTTAGCGTTAAAGCATAGTATTATAGTTAAGCCTAAAACTAGTTATACGAAAGAAGTAATACGGGATTAATTAAAAGACTTTTACCTTAAAGCGTCGTCTTAAAATAAGACAAAAGAGCTAGATTTAAAAGTACTCCGAGCGGTCCTAAATAAGGAAGTTATTAATAAGGCCCTTATTATATTAATTGTTGTATAAAACTTACTATTTCGGATGGTTAAGTGGCTAGAGTTCTATATTCTTCTATAGTTAATTAATCCTAAAGTAAACGGCTATATAACTATAGCCCATTTAGCAGTTAGTAAAAAGATCTATAACTTATAGCTATTATAAAAGGATATTATACAAAAGAGGCTGCAGTTTGCACTAACAAGTATTTATCTCTCCGTCAATATCTAGACCTCTCTAAATAATTACCTTCTCCTCTGTAAGAGTATATATATTAGGTCCCGCCGCGCTTACAACAAGTTCGCAAGCACTCTCAGTCTTTTTGGCCGTATGGCGACGTGGAGGTGGGCCACGTTACATCCTCGCGATTTGCGGCCATTTTATTAATAGCTAGGAAAAGCTTATAAACGCCCTTCTTAGCCTTCGTACGGTAGCCTCTTATAGCGGGGACGAGTAATGGAATACTCTCCTTTTAGTACTTAAGGACTACGGGATTATATAAAAGCTAGGCGCCGTTATATCTAATAACCATACTACAAATAATAAGCTTTGTTGTACGATAAGCAACTAGCTTCTCTAGAAAGAAGAAATTAAATAGAATCCCGTCCACTAACGGATCCGCTATTAGGGCCATATTCTTAACCTTGCTATATAAGCTTTCCTCTTTAAAAGCTTAATTAGCCTTAATAATATTAAGTCGTATAAAGAAGGAAAAGAGTTAGATCTAAAAGAGGAGAAAAAGAAGAGTAATATATTTTAGAAACTTGGTGCACTTAAAAAGCTTTATAACATTACTATATATACCCATAGCTTAGCTAGTTATATAAGGGAATTTAAAGGTCTTATAGGGAGAAGAATTCCGCTTAATAATTGTATAAGATGGAATAGCTGGTATTTTATGCTTAGTGTAGTAATTTAGAAAGAGTCTGCCCTTAATACGTATACTAAGCGTAACCTTAATACACTTAAAAAGGACTATCTTAGTCTAAAGGACTAGGAGGCGCTTTATATAATAAAAAGTTTTCTTTAGATATTCTACTAGGCAACCCTAAAATGTTAGGGATATAAAGTAACGCTTAAGAATATACTCTTTATAATGGATATTATAATTAAGCACCTTAATTAATCCTAAGTTAGTTTATCTCCCCTCTTTATTTCCTAATTTAGCTAATATTATATAATAAAAGGAGTATATATCTAATAAGGAGTTCTCTAAACGCATTAGAAATGCTTAAAATACCTTTAATAGGTATTACTATAAAATAGATAACTTGCCCCTTTACGCCGCTGTACTTATTCTTTATCTAGCCCGTTATATAAGATATATTAAGCAGGTTTAGAAGAAGGAGTGGCGTAAACCTGCACTTAATAGCGTTAAAGAGCTTTAGGAAAGATATCAGAATAGGAGTTTTACGCTTAGAAGTATGTCGTTATATAAAAAGCTAACTCCAGCTTAAGACCTTAATAAGTTTAATAAGATTGCCGAGGATTTTAATAGCATAATGTTTCGACTAAAAAGTTAGGACGAGTATAAGGACTTTATCTCTAAGATGCTGTATAAGATCTTAATAACTGCACTTTAGTGGTGGTCTTAAGAACAGCAACGAAAGTGCTAGCTATGGCTCTCGCTTATGGCAATCAAAATTCTCTTAATTCCAGCAATAAGCGATAAGCTAGAAAGAGTCTTTTTAGGAGGACGTCGTATGGTATTATAGGAGAGAATGCAGATAGATCCTGAAACTCTTGAGAAAATAGAGTGTTTAAAGAATTGGCATTAGAGAAGAACTATAAGAGAAATAAGTAATTTTTCTTTAAGTATTTAGCTATTATATAGTTAGGGGGGAAAAGGTCTATAATATCCGCGATATCCATAATATTCGTAATATCCGCAATATCTATAATATCTACAATATCCGCAATATCCGCAATATCTGCAATATCCATAATATCTATAATATCCGCAATATCTACTAAATTCTGCCTGGTTGGGGTAGAAAAGCTCCGCATAGGGCACTTCTATCCTTATCGATTGCGATATTTATGCATATTCTATTGGATAAAGGATATTTTATGCTCGCTTATTCGCATTATCTAAAACCACCCTGCGTATAATATACCTAAGCAAGGGATAAAATACCCCTTACAATATATATCGACCGAACTTTAGGTCTAATTTAAGTAGAACTTATCTGCCAACTATAGCAACTTTATACTTAAGTAAGTTCGGACCCCTAGAACTCGTTTATAGTACTTTAATGCTACTAAGAAAGATATATAGGTTATAATAGTCCTTTAACTACTAAAAAGATAGGAAGCTTTTAGCGCTATCTTTACCCTAACGGTTAAAGAAGTAGAAGGCTATTATAGAGAGAGGGTAGAGAATAGGATTAGTATTGCGTATATAGCCTATATATTTATCCTTACTATGCTAATTCTACTTCCTATATATTAATAATTGTCGACCTAAATTGGAGTTCCTTACTACTATCGTAATACTGTCTGACGACCTAGATCGTCTATACGAATTATGTCTTAGTTGTCTTTTAACTTATAACTAAATGTCTTATTAAATGTCTTATTACCTATTTTCTATTACCTATTTAACTTAGTTGTTTAGACCTACCTAATGTATATAAGAGAGCTCTTAGAGTTCTTATTCCTGATCGTCCGTTTAATAATAATATAATTATATACACCGCTAGCTTATCTAGTTTAGGCCCTTTATTCTCTAGCGTAATAAAAATAAGATTAGTAAGCTAAATATCCTATTTACTTTTACCCTAGGTAATAGTAGTATAGCCTAAGAAATAGGTTAGAAAATAATAGCTATATAGACTGGATATAAACCTAATAAATACTTAGCTCTAGTTTAAAGGTAAGACTTAACTAAACCTAATATCTTAGAGCCTGTCTCCTTGTACTAATGTAATAGAATTCCCTAGAAGGTACATATCAGATAAGATAGTAAGAGGTTTCATCTATGTTTAATCTACGTCCCAGAAGACACGGTCAGACAGATAAGGGGCGAAGGGTTTTGTTAGTGTCTTAGAAGGGTTATATAGGGAGCTGGTTCTCCTCTAGAGAAGAACTAGCGATTAGTCTCTGAATAGAAGAGGTCAGAAAGCATTTGTCCTTCATTACGTGAAGATCGTTTTACCTTGACTTATCTTCTACTTACCTGTGACTCTTATTCTACACTGTCAATTAGATAATTATACGTTCCAGTTAGACTGGCCTCTTATAACTAAGTAATTACCTTTTAAAGCCCTTTAACGTTATAGCCACTAGTAATTATAAATAGGCCTTAATTAAAAAAGTTAATATATTAAATCCGGTCCTTATTATAGTAAATACTATCTAGCACCGCTGAGAGCTTCGCCCCCTATAGTGGCTGTAAGGCCTTACCTTCTAATTACTATATATAAAGCTTAGTAATAGTAGAGACGTAGCTATTTATAACTAAGTATTAGACTATCTTGTTAAATAGGGCGTTTAAGGCCTCCTTATCTTATAGTTCCCCTTCTTTCTCCTTTATCCCTTAACTCGCCAACGTCCATAAGGTAGGCGGTCCGTGCGGAACAACAGAATCGAAAGTACGCGTATGGTTACGGAGCCTTGATCTTATTGATTCTATTGGCTAGCCCTTATCGATAACGTGTGGACGAATTTTGGCGGGTTAAGGGATAGCTTCTTCCCTTATAGTTATAGCTGCCTCTATAGCTGCCGCTATAGCTACCTTCCCTCCTAGCTATTTTATCCGCCTAGCTATTTTCTACCTCTTCTTTACCCGCTCGTTGTCTTTCTATATCTCTTTCTATTTTAACTTCCGTTTTTAATAGCTACCGGCCTCCAATTCTTAGTTAATAACTTACTATTTTAAAAATAAGTAAAGCTTATTTTCTGTTACTTAGGCGCCGTTTATATTGCCTTTTAGTCTTATATACTAGTCTTTCTACTCTTTTTACTTTAGCTTATACGCCTTTATAGTATTCTTTAAGCGCTAGGCCTTATAAATATCCTATAGCCGTACTGTTAGCGACTTAGTCAATTAAGGCACGAGCACGGCAAGAGGGACGCGCAAGCCTATATAATTGGTAGTCTATAAACAAGGATCTAAAGCTAGAGAAAGGAAAGGAGAAGAAGAGCAGCGCTGGTTAAAGTAGGGTTCTTTTATACGGTCCTCTAGTTACGTAACTGCGAAGTTCTACTAAGTTTTGCTAACTAAGTTCTGCCAAGTTCTGCCAGTGCCGTAATATTACCCCCCCCTCCGCAAAAGCCTGCCCTTAGGCTTTGTAGTCCGTATTATGCTTATAGGGCGTTCTTATCTTTATG
>Ga0307515_10001088_pt1 | contig 62228 bp, 51 predicted proteins | sample 17_EM_MG_FD_194513 | JGI IMG/M metagenome (GOLD analysis project Ga0307515, IMG submission 194513) | Populus trichocarpa ectomycorrhiza microbial communities from riparian zone in the Pacific Northwest, United States - 17_EM | ecosystem: Host-associated > Plants > Roots > Unclassified | place... | reverse complement strand
TGAACGCTGCGCTGTGCCGGCGGCGTTGCTTCGGATTGACGTCCATAGATGTCCAGCTAACTTAGATGGACAGCATGGTCTCCGTCTCGGCTTCAGATCTCAAGGTGGGGCGGCTGGCCGCTTACGAAGCACGAACAGGCATGGGTGTTACAGGAATGGCAGATGGAGATTTTGAGATGAACAACGTCTTGGAGCAGTTGGCGAACGACCCTTGGTTCAGGTGGCAGCACGCCTTCTTGGCCGAGTGGTGCAGCCTGGCAGAAGGCAATGCAGACCCTCACCAGGTCTTAGACCTTGCGGTTGAGCTCTATGACCAGAACCCGAACCGTGATCCTGTTGAGGTGGCGCGGGAGGCGTGGGACGATCCTAGCGTCTAGGGGAAAACGAGCCTCGGTGCCCCGCGTGTGCCAGCGCCCGTTGCGAAAAAACTGAACCTCGCCCCCGATGATCGCGCCTATCGCGCTGGGCTTCGTGCGAATTCCATCGTGGTGAAGTAAGGAAAGCGTGACGGATAGCGCACCCCATACTGTCGCTCTAGTTCATCTTCGAAGTCGGCGCTGGCACTTGCAATATCGGCAAAAATCTCGCTTGAACCCGCCTGCGTCTTGAAAGACGACGCATCAAAGTTTTGAAGTGTGATCGCCCGACGATGGTGGATCAGCATCGGCACCAACGCGTCTATGTTCAACGCTTGCACGCGGGTCGCCGAACGCTCAAGGCGGTCGAGTTCGTACAAGATGGCGTTGGCCGCATGCTCGTCATACTCAGCAGCCGAATGAAAGGCGCGCGCGTCGTCCTCAAGTCCGACGATTCGCTCGACCAATTTGTCTAAGCGTTCGCGGACCTCCTTGCGTCGCTCGCGCGCCTCGCTAAACAGATGCGTAGCAAGCCAGCCGAAAACCGCTAACAACCATGGGATTGCTTCGAGACCAGTCAATCGGCGCTCAGGTGCCGTTTGCCGCGCGGGCGATGTAGTCTTCGATCTCACTCTTGACGCTCGGGCGCGTGCCTACGAGCTTCAGAAGCCTCCGGAGCGAATCGACATTAAACCCGGCTCTCACGAGTCCGCCGAACGCTTCTTCCAGGAACGAAGAGCCGTAGCCGCGGGTCCCGTCTAGGTCCACCACGACCTCTTCGTTTCTCTTGAGGTTGGGCTCGAGAAATCGGGTTCGAAAGGCCTCGCCGCTGAAAGGCCCATCCTGCTCAGTGCGCCCAGCCGGGTAGCGTGAGAACTCTGTGGCGACCTTTACTGTGACCATGATTTCTCCTTGCTGGTCAAGGGAATCTTCCAATAGATCAATGTGCCCGTGATGCTATCACGGTAGTCCGTTTTCTTAGACTGTGTAGCGCTTTTGGTGTACATGCCGTAGTTGCTAAAGACAGAGACCAGCGATCCGTCGATCGATGTTGCGAGGCTCACAATCTGGCCTAACCCCTTGCCGCGAAATGACTTTCTTGTCCTTGAGATGCTGTCTTGGACCGAATATTCAATGGCGTAGGCATCCCGCTGTTTGCCCAGTAGGAGAAATCGTTCCCACACTGCGGGCCGCTTCTCCCGCAGCGTGCTGGGGATGCCTCTGCCAAGGTCACAGAACGCCACGGTGAGCATCTCGCCCTTAAGCTGCGAGAACATCCACCAACCTTTCCTCCGTCCTCGGCGTCGGTCGCCATCGTAGGCGTGATTTAGAACGTTCGTCATTGCTTCTGTGATGCCCGTGAAAAGCAGTTCCTGCTCTGATTCCGCGAGTCGGTCGTCGTACTCGGCAAGGACATCTTCGTACCGCGACCCGTCAACCGTCGAGCCTTGCGCAAACCGCCAGTGAACAACATCTTCGTCCGCAGGCGCGATATCCGTCGTCATCCCCAGCAACTCGCGCAAGCCGATCTGTTCGAAGACCTGGCACACCTTATCGTTTTTTGATGGCGTGCACTGAAGGTGCGACGAACCGAACTCTGCGATCAGGTCGCGAAGAACCGCGACGAAAAGTAGTGTGCCTTCGCCAAAAAGTTTCTCAGTCCGCGAGAAGTCGAGGTGGATGGCTGTGGCTGCGATGCTCGCTCGCCAAAAGATCCGTCGCAGTGCCGCGATCTTCTTGAGTAGTTGTCGTCGCGGTGAAGCGTCGACTAACCCGAAGTGAGTGGGCGCGACCCATCGCGCCGTCTCCAAAGGAACAACTGTCTTTGGGCGGCCCTTTTTTCGCTTGGACGGATTCCTCCTTCGTCCAATCGTCCGAGCGCGTCGGTCAAGGTACGCGCGCCGCTTACAGGTCAGCAGTTTGATACTTTCCTCACTCCGTCGCTTCTAGTTTGCCTTCACAGCTGCCTACATACGTCAAATAAGAAAAAAGCCTGCTATCTTTTTGATAGCAGGCGTCCCTTTACGTGAGCGGGTTGCGAGTGGTAGGACGTACAAGATTCGAACTTGTGACCAACGGATTAAAAGTCCGCTGCTCTACCAACTGAGCTAACGTCCCACTCTTGTTCTTGTCGCCGGCGTCGAAGCCGGCAAAGCCCGAAATTATAGCGCGGCGCTGCATGCGATCCGGTCCAGAACCCAGCCCGCCGCGCATTGCCCGAAGGTCGCTGTCACGCTCACCACCGAGCCATAGCCGTGGCAGTTGAGCGAGCCGTCGCCCTCCTCGATCGCGCACGAGGCATCGGGCGGTGCCACGCTTTCGCGGCTGAAGACGCAGCTCACGCCGATCTTGCGGCCCTCGCGCGGCGCGCCGTGCTCCTTGCGCAGGCGCTGGCGCAGTTGCGCGAGCAGCGGGTCGTGGGTGACCAGCGCAAGGTCGTCGATGTCGACCTTGTGGGCCAGGCGTTTACCGCCGGCCGCGCCCACGGTGATGAAGCCGGCGCCGGTCTCGCGCGCCCAGGCCGCCATGGCCAGCTTGGCGCGCACCTGGTCGCAGGCATCGACGACGGCGGCCACGGGCCCGTTCGCGGCCTGCGCGCTGGCCAGCAGCACCTGCCAGTTGCCGGGTTCGACGAAGTCATCGATGGCCAGCACCTCGCAGGACGGGTTGATGTGCGCGATGCGCTCGCGCATGGCTTCGACCTTGGCCTGCCCCACGGTCACGTCGAGCGCATGAATCTGCCGGTTGATGTTCGATTCGGCGATGTGGTCAAGGTCGATCAGCGTGAGCCGACCGACGCCGCTGCGCGCCAGCGCCTCCACCGTCCAGGAGCCGACGCCGCCGATGCCGGCGACCAGCACGTGGGCCTTGCGGATGCGGCCCGCACCGTCCACACCGTAGAGCCGCTCCAGCCCGCCGAAGCGGCGGGCCAGATCGGCATCGCCGGCGTCGACGACGGGAAACGCTGCGCTCAAGGCGAAAGCCTCAGCGCAGCCGCGAGAGGCGCTCTCGCCCGGCCTGCGCGGCCTCGGACTGCGGATAGGCCTTGGTCAGGTCTTCGAGCGTGCGGCGCGCGGCGCGCGTGTCCTTCAGCTCGATCTGGCAGTTCGCGATCGACAGCACGGCTTCGGGCGCCTTCGCATGATCGGGCGCCAGCGAGAGCATCGACCTGAAATTGGCGATGGCCTCGTTGTAGTTGCGCGTGGCGTACTGCGCGTTGCCGAGCCAGAACAACGCCGAGGCGTTGTAGCCGCTCTGCGGATAGCGTTTGACGAACTCGGCAAAGGCGGTCTGCGCCTGCGCGAACTGGCCGCCGCGAAAGATGCCCAACGCGGCGTCGAAGTCGGCCTTCTCCTTGGGATCGGCCGTGAACTCGCGTCCGTCGACCGAGACCTTCGAAGGCTCGTTCTTCTTGAGCCGGTCGTCGACCTCGAGCTGCCGCTGCTGCATTTCGGTCACCGTGCGCGTGAGCTGCTCGTTCTGCCCGGTCATGCGCTGAAGGTCGCCGCGCATCTGCTCGATCTGCGTCTGCAGGTCGAGCAGGCTGCGCCGCAGCTGTGCGTTCTCGTCGTTCTGGCGTTGCTCGGCCTGCGTGCGCATCGCCTCGACCCGCTGGCGCAGGTCGAGGATCGCGCGCCGCGCCTCGTCGTCCTCGAACAGCGCGGCCTGCGCGCCGAGCGAGGCGCACAACAAGGCGGCAGCGAGCGCCGCGCCTCGCAAGGAAACGCCGCGCATCATCAACGGTAGGTGATTTCGGCGCGACGGTTCTGCGCCCAGGCGTCTTCACCGTTGCCCTGGGCGGCAGGCTTTTCCTTGCCGAAACTCACGGCTTCGATCTGGTTGTCCGACACGCCGAGCAGGCCGAGCGCGCGGCGCACGGCCTCGGAGCGCTTCTGCCCCAGCGCCAGGTTGTACTCGCGGCCGCCGCGCTCGTCGGTGTGGCCTTCGATCGAGACGCGGCGCTGCGGGTTGGCCTTGAGGAAGCGGGAATGCCCATCGATCAGCGACTGGAACTCCGGCTTGATCGTGTAGCTGTCGAAGTCGAAATAGACGATCCGCGCCACGCCGACCGGACCCTGCGCCGTCTGCGCATTGGGGTCGATGGTGACCGGCGCCACGCCGCTGGCGGCGCCGCCCGGGCCCGAGCCCGCGCTGCGGTCGACCACCGGTGCGTCATTGAGCTTGGTACCCGATGAGCATCCGGCGATCAGTGCCACGATGGCCAGCGAATAAATCGTACGTTTCAACATTTAGAACTCCTCAAGTTAGTCATTGCTTTTGAAACGGACCCCAGTCCGGTTCCCGTATGTCTCCCGCCTGTCCCGCCAGTCGAGCTTTTATCTTTCCGTCCAGCGTCGTCGTCATAAGCGCCTCGCGGCCTTGCAGCCGCGTGGCGTAGACGAGCAACTTGCTGTTGGGGGCAAAACTGGGATTTTCGTCGGCTGTTGTATCGGTGATCGCGCTCACATTCCCGGTCGCCAACTCCATCACATGGAGTTTGAAGGCACCGCCCACCCGAGAGATGTAGGCCAACCACCGGCCATCGCCGCTGATCGACGGAGAAATGTTGTAGGTGCCGCTGAAGGTCACGCGCGTGGGGTTGCCGCCGCTGGCGCCCATCTTGTAGATCTGGGGCGCGCCGCCGCGGTCGCTCACGAAGTAGATGGTGCTGCCGTCGGCAGAGTACACGGGTTCGGTGTCGATGCTGTTGCTCTGCGTGAGCCGGCGCGGCTCGCCGCCGTTCGACGAGATCGTGTAGAGCTGAGAGCCGCCGTCGCGACTCAGCGTCACGGCCAGCGTGCCGCCGTCGGGCGCCCAGGCCGGCGCGCTGTTGGAGCCCTTGAAGTTGGCAACCAGGCGCCGCTGCCCGCTCGCGACGTTGTGCACGTAGACGACGGGCTTGCGCGACTCGAAAGACACGTAGGCGAGCTGCGAGCCGTTGGACGACCAGACCGGCGAGATGATCGGCTCAGGGCTGGCGAGCGCGGCTTGCGCGTTCTCGCCGTCGGCATCGGCCACCCACAGGTTGTAGCGAGTGCCACCCTTGGTCACGTAGGCGATGCGGGTCGAGAAGATGCCCTTCTCGCCTGTAAGCTTTTCGTAGACATAGTCCGCGATGCGGTGCGACGCGAGGCGCAGATCGCCTTGCGGCACGGTGTAGCTCTGGCCGCCGAGGTCTTGCCCGCGCACCACGTCCCAGAGGCGAAAGCGCACGTCGTAGCGGCCGTCGGCCAGGCGCGTGATGCTGCCGACCACCAGCGAATCGGCCGTGCGCTGGCGCCACAGGCTCAGGTCGGGACGCGAGCTCTCGTCCAGCGACTGGCCGGAGGCATCGACGCCGCGGAACTGGCCGCTGCGTTCGAGGTCGGCCTGCACGATGGCCGAGGGCTTCTGCGGCGACGCGTCCTCGCCTTTGAACGGAGCGAGCGCGATCGGCAGCTGCGTCAAACCGACACCCGACACCTCGACCCGGAACTGGGCGAATGCGGAAAGTGCGGGGGAGGCAGCGAGGGCCGCGAGCAGCGTGCGGCGAACGGAGAACGATGAAGAAGGGGTTGGGGAAAGTTCTTGCAACGGCTTTTTCATGCAGTTCGGAGAGGTTTCCGGGATTTAAGTTTCCTGCCCGGACGAAACGAGGCCACATGGTACACATTGCGATGGGCCCGACGTCACAAAACGTGTATGTGCCGGCTTGGTCCTACAGCAAGGCGCAACCGTAGAATCCGCCGCCATGCAGCCTTCCCCCGACGCCGACGCCGTGCGTCCCCCTCTCACGCGCCGGCTTGCGCGACTCATGACCTGGTTCGGAGGCTCGCACCGCTGGTGGGCGCTCGGCATCGGCGCGGCCCTCGTCGCCGCGCTGACAGAACCCCTGATGCCCGCGCTGCTCAAGCCCTTGCTCGACCGCGGCTTCACGCGCGGACAGCTCGCCCTGTGGATGGTGCCGGCCGCCGTCATTCTCTTGTTCGCGGTGCGCGGCCTCGCGCAATTCGTCTCGCAATACGCGCTGGCGCGCATCGCCAACGAAGGCATGCAGCAGCTGCGGCGCGTGATGTTCGAGCGGCTGCTGGCAGCCGAGCTCGCCCTCTTCTCGCGCCAGTCGGCCAGCACCTTGTCGAACACCGTGGTCTACGAGGTGCAGACCGGCGCGATGCTGCTGGTGCAGGCGCTGCTGGGCCTGTCGCGCGACGGCTTCACGCTCATCGCGCTGCTGCTCTACCTGGTCTACCTGAACTGGAAGCTGACGCTGATCGTCGGCTTCCTGGCACCCGGCGTGGCCTGGATCATCAAGGTGTTCTCGAAGCGCCTCTACCGCCTGACCCAGCTCGGCCAGCAGGCCACCGACGAGCTGGCCTACGTGGTCGAAGAGAACGTGCTGGCCCACCGCATGGTGCGCCTGCACAACGCCGAGGCCAGCCAGACCGAACGCTTCGAACGCTTGAGCCACGGCCTGAACCGCCTGGCCGTGAAGTCGACCGTCGCCTCGGCCGCGACCACGCCGCTGACCCAGATCGTGGCCGCCGTCGCGCTGTCGGTGGTGGTGATGATCGCGCTGTGGCAAAGCGGCGAACAGGGCCTCACGGTAGGTGGCTTCGTTGCCTACATCACGGCGATGCTGATGCTGATCGCGCCCATCCGCCGGCTGGCCGACATGACCAGCCCGATCACGCGCGGGCTCGCAGCGCTCGAGCGCGGCGTGGCCCTGATCGACGGTGTTGCGTCCGAACCGCAGGGCCGCTTCGAAACGGCGCGCACCGAAGGCCGCATCGAGCTGCGCAACGTGCGCGTCAACTACCGCGGCGAGGACGAAGCCCCGGCCCTCGACGGCGTGAGCCTCTCGATCGCGCCCGGCGAGGTGGTGGCATTCGTCGGCCCTTCGGGATCGGGCAAGACCACGCTGGTCAACCTGCTGCCGCGCTTCGTGCTGCCGAGCGCGGGCCAGGTGCTGCTGGACGGCCACGACGTCGCCGAATGGCAATTGAAGAGCCTGCGCTCGCAGTTCGCGATGGTGAGCCAGGACGTGGTGATGCTCAACGACACGTTGGCGGCCAACGTGGCGCTGGGCTCCAAGGTCGATCGGGAACGCGTGCTCGCTTGCGTGGCGGCCGCCAACCTGGCTGTGCACGTCGAGAGCCTGCCCCAGGGCATCGACACGGTGCTGGGCCACAACGCGACACAGCTCTCCGGCGGCCAGCGGCAGCGGCTTGCGATCGCGCGCGCGCTCTACAAAGACGCGCCGGTGCTGCTGCTCGACGAAGCCACCTCGGCGCTCGACACCGAATCCGAGCGGCTGGTGCAGGAGGCGCTGCAGCGGCTCATGCAGAACCGCACCACGCTGATCGTTGCGCACCGGCTCTCGACCATCCAGCATGCCGACCGCATCATCGTGATGGAGCATGGCCGCGTTGCCGAGCAAGGCACGCATGCGCAGTTGATGGCGCTCGAAGGGCTCTACGCGCGGCTGCAGACGAATGCGATGCGTGCCGCGCACAACGACGGACTCGTGCCCAGCCTCTGACGGGGGCGCCCCCGGATTCACGTAATGACACCCTCCCCGACCTCCGCTTCCTCTTCCCCGCAAGCCGGCCTCGCCGCACTGGAGCAGCGACTCGCCAGCGACCTCGAATGGCTCGGATGGCCGGCACGTTCCTGGTTGCCCGTGCGCCGGCACGAAGGTGACGAGGTCCTCGACGTCGCCATCGTCGGTGGCGGCCAGGCCGGACTGGCCGCCGCTGCCGCGCTCGCCCAGCAAGGCATTCACGCGGTCGTGTTCGACCGATCGAGCGCAGGTCTCGAAGGGCCGTGGGCGACGACGGCGCGCATGGAAACGCTGCGCTCGCCCAAGGAACTGACTGGGCCTGCCTTGGGACTGCCCGCCCTTACCTTCCGCGCGTGGTTCGAAGCCCAGCACGGGGCCGAAGCGTGGGAGGCCCTCGACAAGATCCCGCGCCTTCAATGGATGGACTACCTGCGCTGGTACCGGCGCGTGATGTCGGTAGACGTTCGCAACGACACGGCCGTCACCGGCCTCCATCCACGCGCCGATGCCATGGTGCGCGTCGCGCTGAAGACACCGGCGGGCGCGGGCAGCGTGCTGGCGCGCCGCGTCGTCCTTGCCACCGGCCGCGATGGCCTGGGCGGCCCCGCCGTGCCTGCCTTCGCCGCTGCGTTGCCGCGCTCGAAATGGGCGCACTCGTCGGATGAAATGGACTACGCGCAACTGGCCGGCCTGCGCGTCGGCGTGATCGGCGCAGGCTCGTCGGCCATGGACAGCGCAGGCACCGCGCTGGAGGCCGGCGCGCGAAGCGTCGATCTGCTCATCCGCCGCGACGACCTGCCCCGCGTCAACAAGGGAAAGGGCGCAGGCGTGCCCGGCCTGACGCAGGGACACTACGACCTGCCGGACGAGCTCAAGTGGCGCATACGCCACTACATCAATCTTGCGAGCGTGCCACCGCCGCACGGCAGCACGCTTCGTGTTTCGCGGCATCCCAACGCGCGATTCAACTTCGGCTGTCCGATCATGAACGTCGCGTTCCGCGACCAGGCGCTTTGCGTATCGACACCCCGCGGCGAGTTCGAATTCGACTTCCTGATCGTCTCCACCGGCTTCAAGGTCGATTGGAGCAGCCGGCCGGAATTCACCGCCATCGCGCCGCACGTGCGCGCGTGGAAAGACCGTTTCACGCCCGCCCCGGGCCATGAAGACGAGGAGCTGGCCGACTCCCCGGACCTCGGCGCCGTGTTCGAGTTGCAGGAAAGAGCCACAGGCGACTGTCCCGGGCTCGACCGCATCCACTGCTTCTGCTACCCGGCCGCGCTGTCGCACGGCACCGTGTCCGGGGACATCCCCGCCATCAGCGAGGGCGCACGCCGCCTGGCCGGCGGCATGGCGAGCCTGTTCTACCGCGAAGACTTCGACTACCACTTCGCCAGGCTCGAGGCCTTCGACGAACCGGAACTGTTCGGCGACGAATGGGTCGCCGCAGCGCCGCTCGACGCCGGCGTCCGCGAGGCACTGCGAAGCGTCGCTGGCTGAAGGCGCGCACATTCCCATCCAGAAAGCAATCCAGAAGCAATGACATCCACTCCGGCTTCATCCGCAACCGTCGATCTGATCGACACCATCGTGCCCTTGACCCCGGCTCAGAGAACCTGGGAGACCAGGCGACAGCGCCCCAAGGTCGTCGCCGCTACGCAGGGCAGCTGCGAAGCCATGTTCTCGCCGACCGTGGCGGGCATCTCGGTGGCCGAGCGCCTGCTGGTCGCGCTGCACGTTTGTCGCGTTTCGAAAGCCGATGCGCTGGCCGGCCACTACCGCGACAGCCTTCTCGCGCAAGGCGCCGACGATCACCTCGTCGATGCGGTCGACAGCAGCAGGGCCGCGTCATTGACCGACCTGCGCCTGCGCACCCTGCTCGACTTTGCCGCCAAGCTGACGGAGCGTCCCGTCGAAGGAGACCGGGCGGCGGTCCAGGCGCTGGTCGCGTGCGGCCTGACGACCCCGGCCATCGTCGCATTGGGCCAGCTGGTGGCCTTCCTGTCCTATCAGATCCGTCTCGCGTCGGGCCTCAGGGCCATGGCCGCGGCCGAGGCCGCGCCATGACGTCGCCACCGATCCGGATTCATGGTTTCACCACCGAGGTGCTCGAATGGCGGCCTTGGCTCGACATGGTGAAGCTCGATACCGCGACGCCCGCCCAGCTGGCCGCGCTGGACGAGATGAGCGCGCAGGCCAGGAGCTCGCCCTACTTCCTGCTGCTGGCGCACCAGCCGGACATCCTGCTGCAGCGCTCGATCGCCTTCAACGCGATCATGTTCGCGCCGGGCGGCATGCCGCGCGCCGAGCGCGAGCTCGGCGCCACGGTGGAGTCGCGCGTCAATGGCTGCGTGTATTGCGCCTCGGTCCACGCGCAGCGCTTTCAGCAGCTTGCCAAACGCGACGACGTGATCGAGCAAGTGTTCACGGAGCCGTCTTCAGCCGGCACCACACCGCGGGAACAAGCCATCGTCAGGTTCTCGATGCAACTCACTTCGAATCCGGATCAACTTGCGGCCGAGGACATCCGCGCCTTGCAACGCGCCGGGCTGGAAGAACTCGAGATTCTCGACCTGATTCATTCGGTGGCGCTCTTCGCGTGGGCCAATCGCTTGATGCTCAACCTGGGCGAGCCGGTCTTCCCCGCAAGCGCCGGCGCGTAGTCTCAGTGCAGTCGTCGGCGCAGACCGGCGACGGTCTCGCCGGCCAGGCCCAGCGGCGCCAGCAGATCGTTCTCCTGCCTGAAATCGATGCCGCTGATCAGCGAGGCAGCATCCACCAATGTGCGCGTCGCCGGTGTCGGCACGGCGGCGACTTGGCCGAGTGCCTCCAGGAACACCAGGCCGTAGGGAATGTCTTCCGTCACGAAGCGTGTATCCACGCGGATCGGCCCCGGCGGTCCGCCGCGCTTGGCATGAAGTTCGGCGGCGATGTCTTCCAGCCGCTTCGAGGCGACGCCGAAGGATCGCGCGAAGTGCTCCTCGACGGTGCCGACCTGGATTCCGAACGCGCCGGCCAGGGCGCGCCGTTCGGCATCCAGGGTCTCGATGACGCGTGCCACGGCGGGCGTCATGCAGTGGTACTGCGGCCAATTTTCGGCCCGCTCGATGCGCGTCCAGTTGTAGACCGCGAGCGGCGCATGGGAGGTCGGATTGACGTTCGCGAGGGCGCTCTCGAGCGCATCGTCTTGCGGGCAGAAGCCGTCACCGAACAGCGCGGTGCACAAGGCCACCGCAGCGCCGGTACCCGCTCGCGGCAAGGCGGACACGCCGATCGTCCCGCGTCGCGTCATGATCCTGACCTGCGCGCCCGACTCCCGGCGAGCGGTCAGAACCGTCGTGCCCAGGCTGGCGACCATCACCTGCTTGCCTGCGCGCCGAGCGTTTTCATGGAGGTAGAGCGACGACAGCGAGGCCATCGAGCTGACGATCACCACCTGTCCGTCGCGCAAGCACGGCAACATCTCGTCCATCACGCGCCGGTGCCCGTTGACCGGCAGCGCGAGCAGCAGCACGTCGGAATCACGGCACAGCCCGGCCGCGTCGCCGGCAAGTGCCACCGTCACCGTGCAGGAATGCAGACCCCCGGCCTCCAGCGAGCCCTGGCGCAGTGCCTCGTCTTGCGTGCCGCGCGGCGACCACAGCAAGACTTCGTGACCCGCCTCGCGCAGCCAGACCGCGCTGGCCAGCCCGATCGCGCCAATACCGGCGATGCCGACGCGCAGCCGTCCAGTGGCTGTGCCGCCGAAGGAAGTGCCTCCTGCCGGGTCAATCAACTTTGATTCCGCCCAGCTTGATGACGCGGGCCCAGCGCCGGCTGTCGTCGGCCACCACTTGGCCCAGCGCCGCGCTGTCGCCGCATGTGTTCACCGCTCCAAGCTGCGCGAAATACTGTCTCGTCTCCTGCGTGTTGCACACCTCGACCAGCGCCGCGGTGAGCGCCTTGATCCGCTCCGCGGGCATGCGCGCAGGCGCCATCACCCCGACCCAGACCGGCACGTCCATGCCAGCAGCCCCCGTCGCATCGCTGATCGTCGGGGCGCTGCCGAGTTTGGGCAAAGGGGCGCGGGAAAAAGTCCCGAGCACGCGGGCCTTGCCGCTCTCGACCATGGGCTCGATGGACGCGGCACTGGTGACGATCATCGACACCTGCCCGCCGAGCAGATCGGTGAGCGCCGGCGCCGCGCCGCGGTAAGGGACGTGCAGCAACTCCACGCCGGTCCCCTGCGCCAGCAAGGCGCCGGTGAGGTGGGACACCGTGCCGTTGCCGGTCGAGGCATAGGTCACCTGGCCTGGACTCTTCTTGGCGTCGCGCAGCACGTCGGCCAGGGTCTTGTAAGGACTGTCGGTGCGAACGGCCACCGTCATCGGCGTGTCTCCCACCAATGCCACGGGCACCAGGTCCCGGCCGGTGTCGTAAGGCAGCTTGGCCTGCAAGTGCGGCGCGATGGTAATGGCACCGCCGGTCGCGAGCAGCACCGTGGCGCCGTCCGTCGACTTGGCCACTGCATCGGCCGCGACGATGCCTCCCGCACCCGCCTTGTTGTCGATGATGACGGGAGTGTGGAGCTTGTCGGTGAGCTTGGCCCCGAGGTACCGGGCGATGACGTCCTGCGCGCCGCCGGAAGCAAAGGGCACGACGATGCGCAATGGCTTGTCAGTCTGCGCCATGAGGGGCGCCATGAGCGCACAGGCCGCGAGGCCCACGACGGCTTGTTTCAAGAGCAGTTTCATGAGGGCAATCCAGCGAAATCAAGAAGAGGTGCGATACCGGGATGGCTTGTGGGTCCTAGAGCAGCACGATGTCATATTGGCCCTGCCCCATCGCCGGCTCCGCCTGCAGCGAAATCGGCTTCCCGATGAAGTCGCTGAGTCCCGCCAGGTGCTGGCTCTCCTCGTCGAGGAAAAGCTCGATCACCTGCGGCGACGACACGATGCGGAACTCGCGCGGCGTGAACTGGCGCGCCTCGCGCAGGATCTCGCGCAGCACGTCGTAGGCCACGCTGCGCGCGGTCTTGACGATGCCCTGACCGTTGCAGGCCAGGCAGGGCTCGCAGAGCATGTGGGCGAGCGACTCGCGCGTGCGCTTGCGCGTCATCTCGACCAGGCCGAGCTGCGAGAAGCCGCCTGCCGTGGTCTTGACGCGGTCGCGCGCGAGCTGTTTGCGGAACTCGGCCAGCACCTGCTCGCGGTGGTCGTCGCGCGCCATGTCGATGAAGTCGACGATGATGATCCCGCCGAGGTTGCGCAGCCGCAGCTGCCGCGCGATGGCCTGCGCGGCCTCGAGGTTGGTCTTGAAGATGGTGTCGTCGAAGTTGCGCGCACCGACGAAGCCACCGGTGTTCACGTCGACGGTGGTCAGCGCCTCGGTCTGGTCGACCACGAGGTAGCCGCCGGACTTGAGATCGACGCGGCGGCCCAGCGCCTTGGCGATCTCCTCGTCGATCGAATAGAGGTCGAAGATCGGCCGCTCGCCCTTGTAGAGCTGCAGCTTGCCGGCTGCCTGCGGCATGAACTCTAGGCCGAACTTGAGCAGCGAATCGAACTGCTCGCGCGAGTCGATGCGGATGGTCTGCGTGTCTTCGACGGTCATGTCGCGCAGCACGCGCTGCAGCAGGCTCAGGTCCTGGTGCAGCAGCGACATCGGCGCCATGCGCGACGACAGCTCGCGGATGCGCGACCAGGTCTTGCGCAGGTAGGCGATGTCCTCGGCCAGCTCGGCGTCGCTCGAATCCTCGCCGTTGGTGCGAAGGATGAAGCCGCCGGTGTTCGCCGGCACCACGCCGCCGCTGTCGGCCGCGGCGGCGGCCTCGATCAGCGCCTGCATGCGCGTGCGCAAGGCGTCGCGCAGGTCGGGGGGGATCTTCTGCGAAACGCCCACATGGTTGTCCTGCGGCAGGAACACCAGCAAGCGGCCGGCGATGCTGATCTGCGTCGACAGGCGCGCGCCCTTGGTGCCGATCGGGTCCTTGATCACCTGCACCAGCAGCGACTGCCCTTCGAACACCTGCCTCTCGATCGGCACCATGGTGCCGCCGTTGCGGCTGTCGCGCTCGGGCTGCGGCGTGCTCGGCCGCGAGCCTGGCGTGAAAGGGGCCACGATGTCGGCCACGTGCAGGAAGGCCGTGCGGTCGAGCCCGATGTCGATGAAGGCCGACTGCATGCCGGGCAGCACGCGCGAGACCTTGCCGAGGTAGACGTTGCCGACCAGTCCACGCTCCAGCGTGCGTTCGACGTGCAGTTCCTGGACGGCGCCATGCTCGACCAGGGCGACGCGGGTCTCCTGGGGGGACCAGTTGATCAGGATGTCTTGCATTTTTTAAAGCCTGAAGCCGGCTTCACGCAACAGCTCGGCGGTCTCGAACATCGGGAGGCCCATGATGCCCGAATGCGAGCCGCTGATGTGTTCGACGAAAGCCGCAGCGCGGCCCTGGATGGCATAGGCGCCGGCCTTGCCCAGCGGCTCGCCTGTTGCGACGTAGTCGGCGATGCGCGCCTTGCCGACCGCGGCAAAACGCACGCGCGACACGCTGAGCGCCGCATGCCGGCGCCTGCCGTGTTGCAGCGCCACCGCCGTCAGCACGCGATGGGTGCGCCCGGCGAGCAGCGCCAGCATGCGCTCGGCATCGCGCGCGCCATCGGGCTTGCCCAGGATCGTCCGGCCGAAGGCGACGGTGGTGTCGGCGCAGAGCACCGGTGCGGGCGGCAAGCCGAGGCGCTTGTGCCGCGCCACGGCCGCATCGAGCTTGAGCGCCGTGACCCGCTGCACATAGGCCGTTGGCGATTCGCCGGGCAACTCGTGTTCCAGCGCCTCGGCGTTTTCGTCGGCGCCCGCGAGCAGCAGCTCGTGCCGGATGCCGAGCAGGTCCAGCAGCTGCGCCCGCCTCGGGCTCTGCGACGCAAGGTAGATGAAGGATTCGTTCTTCATTCGCGGTGATAAGGATGCCCCGCATTGACGGACCAGGCGCGGTAGAGCTGCTCGACCAGCAGCACGCGCGCCATCGCATGGGGCAGCGTCAGGTCCGACAGGCGGATGCGTTCGTGCGCGGCGGCCTTGAAGGCGGGGTCGAGTCCGTCGGGTCCGCCGATCACCAGCGCGACATCGTCGCCCTCGCCTTGCCAGGCCGAAAGGCGGGCGGCGAGCGCCTTGGTGGTGAGCGAGGTGCCGCGCTCGTCCAGCGCGACGATGCGCATGCCCTTCGCGATCGCCGCCTCGATGCGTTCGCGCTCTGCCGCATAGAGCGTTTCGAGCGTCTTCGAGCCGCGCGGCTCGGTCTTGACGGCGCGCAGTTCGAGCTTGAGTTCGGGTGGGAAACGCTTGGCGTAGTCGTCCCAGGCGGTCTGCGCCCAGTCGGGCATGCGCTGCCCGACTGCGACCACCAGCAGCTTCATGCGCGCGACGAAGCGGTCTTGCGCGGCGCCTTCTTCGCTGCCGGGGCGGCCTTCTTCGAGGCAGCGCCCTTCTTCGCCGGTGCCTTGTTCACGACCATCGTCTTGACCGGCGTCTTGCGGGCCACGGGCTTCTTTGCTGCGGGCTTGGCCTTGGCAGCCCTGGCGTCCTGCTCGGCCGCCCGGATGGCCGTCTTGGCAGCGCTGGAGCGGCGCAGCGAGGTGTTCTTGGCGGCAGGCGCCTTTTCTTCGATCGCCTTGGCGAGTGTCGAGGGCTTCGAGGCGCCGAGCCGGGTGCGCACCGGCTTGTCACCCCAGATCTCTTCGAGGTGGTAGTACTGCCGGATCGCGGGCTGCATGATGTGCGCCACCGCCGCGCCGCAGTCCACGATGATCCATTCGCCGTTCTCTTCGCCTTCCGTGCGCGGCTTGCCGAAGCCGGCGTCCTTGACCGCATCGCGCACGCTGGCTGCGAGCGCCTTGGTCTGGCGGTTGGAAGTGCCCGAGGCGACGATCACGCGCTCGAAAAGCGGGGAGAGATGTTCGGTGTCGAATACCTGGATGTCCTGCGCCTTGACGTCCTCGAGGCCGTCGATGATGGCTCTCTGGAGTTTCTGGGTGTCTTTCTTGGCGGCGGCTTCAGTGTTCATCAGGCGGATCGGTAGAGGTGGTGTTGGTCAATATAGCGTGCAACCGCCGGCGGAACCAGACGGGAAATGTCGACGCTTCGCGCAGCGCGGGTCCGGATGTCGGTTGCGCTGGTGTCCATCGGGGCAAGTTCGAGGGACTCGAAGCGCGCACCGGACGGGAGGGGAGGCAGGATTCTAGGGTCAAACCGACCGCCGGAGCCCGCTGATCCTGCGCGATACGCTACAGAAACGATAGCAATCGACAAAATCTCTTCCCAGCCATGCCATTGCGGCAACGACGCGGCCTGGTCGGCACCCATGATCAGCACGAGCTGGGCCGCCGGCTGCTCCTGCTGCAGCTCGCGCAAGGTGTCGAGGGTGTAGGTCGGGCCTGCGCGCAGCGTTTCGCGTGCATCGACCACCGTGCGCGCCAGCCCGGCGAACGCAAGCTGCGCCATCGCGAGCCGATGCCCGGCAGCGCTCAAGGTCCGCTGCTTGTGCCAGGCGTCGCCAGTCGGAAAGATGCGCAGCTCGGCCAGGTCGAGCTGCGCCAGCGCGGCCTCGACCAGCGCGACGTGCGCGTTGTGCGGCGGATCGAAGGCGCCGCCGAAGACGCCGATGCGGGGCGCGGTCACAGCCATTCGCGCCGCACCAGGAAGTCGCTGTAGAGCGCGGCCTCGGGCGTGCCGGGCTCCGGCGCCTGGCGATACGCCCAACTCGCGAGCGGCGGCATCGACAACAGGATCGATTCGGTGCGCCCGCCCGACTGCAGCCCGAAGTGCGTGCCGCGGTCCCAGACCAGATTGAACTCCACGTAGCGACCGCGCCGGTAGAGCTGGAACGCGCGCTCGCGCTCGCCATGGGGCGTGTCGCGGCGGCGCTCGACGATGGGCAGGTAGGCCGCCAGGAAAGCGTCGCCGACCGCGCGCAGCATGGCAAAACCCTGTTCGAAGCCCGACTCGGAGAAGTCGTCGAAGAAGATGCCGCCGATGCCGCGCTGCTCGTCGCGGTGCTTCAAGAAGAAATACTCGTCGCACCATGTCTTGAAGCGCGGGTACTTGTCGTCGCCGAAGGGCGTCAGCGCGTCGCGGCAGGTGCGGTGGAAATGCGCGGCATCGTCCTCGAAGCCGTAATACGGCGTGAGGTCCATGCCGCCGCCGAACCAGCAAACGGGTTCGCCGCCCGCCGGCAGCGCGGCCAGCATGCGCACGTTCATGTGAACGGTCGGCACATAGGGGTTGCGCGGATGGAACACCAGCGACACGCCCATCGCTTCGAAGGGCGCGCCGGCGAGTTCGGGCCGGTGCTGGGTGGCCGAAGGCGGCAGCCTGGGTCCGCGCACCTGCGAGAAGCCGCAGCCGGCGCGTTCGAACAGCGCACCGCCCTCGAGGATGCAAGTCAGGCCGCTGCCCTGCAGCGGCTCGCCCGGCTCCTTCTTCCATTCGTCGCGAACGCAGATGCCGCCGTCGGCCGCCTCGAGTGCGGCCACGATGCGCTGCTGCAGACCCCGCAGATAGTCACCGACCGCTTGCGGATCCTCGCCCATCAGCCTTGCGAACCGCGCGCGTGGACGGCGCGGTGCCCGATGTCCTTGCGGTACTGCGCGCCATCGAACCGGATGCGCGCGGCCACCGCGTACGCGCGCTGCTGCGCCTGCTTGACGCTGTCGGCCAGCACGGTCACGCAGAGCACGCGCCCGCCGCTGCTCTTGAGTTCGGCGCCTTCGAGCGTCGTGCCCGCATGAAAGACCACGGCATCGGGCGCCTCGGGCGGAATGCCGACGATGCGGTCGCCCTTGCGCGGCGAAAGCGGATAGCCGTGCGCCGCCATCACCACGCCGAGCGCGACGCGCCGGTCCCAGTCGAGTTCGACCTGGTCCAGCGTGCCGTCGGTCGCATGCCAGAACACCTCGAACAGGTCGGACTTGAGCCGCATCATGATCGGCTGCGTCTCGGGGTCGCCCATGCGGCAGTTGAATTCGAGCGTCTTGGGATGGCCTGCGGCATCGATCATCAGGCCCGCGTAGAGGAAGCCGGTGTAGGGAATGCCGTCCTTCTCCATGCCGCGGATGGTCGGCAGGATGATCTCGCGCATGGCGCGCGCATGCACTTCGGCCGTGACCACCGGCGCCGGCGAATAGGCGCCCATGCCGCCGGTGTTCGGCCCCTGGTCGTCGTCGAGCAGGCGCTTGTGGTCCTGGCTGGTGGCGAGTGCGGTCACGTTCTGGCCGTCGCACAGCACGATGAAGCTGGCTTCCTCGCCTTGCAGGAACTCCTCGATCACCACCCGCGCGCCGCCTTCGTTGTGGGAAATGCCGAGCTTGTTGTCCACCAGCATGAAATCGACGGCCTCGTGCGCCTCCGCGAGCGTCGTTGCCACCACCACGCCCTTGCCGGCGGCCAGTCCGTCGGCCTTGACCACGATCGGCGCGCCCTTGGCGTCCACGTAGGCGTGCGCCGCCGCGGCATCGGTGAAGGCCTCGTATTCGGCCGTGGGAATCTTGTGCCGCTTCATGAAGGCCTTGGAGAAGGCCTTGGAGCTCTCCAGCTGCGCCGCGGCCTGGGTGGGCCCGAAGATGCGCAGGCCGTGGGCGCGGAACTCGTCGACCACGCCGGCCGCCAGCGGCGCCTCGGGGCCGACCACCGTGAGCGCGATCTTTTCCTTCAGCGCCCAGGCCCGCAGCGCGGCCGGCTCGGCGATGTCGATGCATTCGTAGCGCGTGTCCGCGCGCGTGCCGCCGTTGCCCGGCGCGACATAGACCCGGCTGACCCGCGCGGCCTGCGCCAGGCGCCACGCCAGCGCGTGCTCGCGGCCGCCTCCCCCGATCACCAGTACCTTCATTCGCAGGCTTTCATGCGCGCGTCCGTCATTCGGAAAGCGCCGCGTTGTGATAGACATCCTGCACGTCGTCCAGGTCTTCGAGCACGTCGAGCAGCTTCTGCATCCTGGCGGCGTCTTCGCCCGTGAGTTCGATGGTGTTTTCGGCCCGCATCGTGACTTCGGCCACCTCGGGCTGGAGTCCGGCCGCTTCGAGCGCGTTCTTGACGGCTTCGTAGTCGCCGACCGCAGCCAGCACCTCGATCGCGCCGTCGTCGCCGGTCACGACGTCTTCGGCGCCGGCTTCGAGCGCCACTTCCATCACCTTGTCTTCGCTGGTGCCGGGTGCGAAGACGAACTGGCCGCAGTGCTTGAACTGGAAGGCGACCGAGCCTTCGGTGCCCATGTTGCCGCCGTGCTTGGAGAAGGCATGGCGCACCTCGGCGACGGTGCGCACGCGGTTGTCGGTCATGGTGTCGACGATGATGGCCGCGCCGCCGATGCCGTAGCCTTCGTAGCGGATTTCCTCGTAGCTCACGCCTTCGAGGTTGCCGGTGGCCTTGTCGATGTTGCGCTTGACGGTGTCGGCCGGCAGGTTGACCGCCTTGGCCTTTTCGACCGCCAGCCGAAGCCGCGGATTGCCGCTCAGGTCGCCGCCGCCGGCGCGTGCCGCGACCATGATTTCACGGATGGCACGGGTCCAGAGCTTGCCGCGCTTCTCGTCCTGCCGGCCCTTCCTGTGCTGAATGTTCGCCCACTTGCTGTGTCCGGCCATGGCTCTATATCTCGCGATCTCGTGTTTTCAAAGCAGGTAGCGAGTTTACTGTCCGGCGCACGCAACGCCCGGCGTCCTACAGCGGGATCACTGATGCTTTTTGGGATAATCCACCCCTGATGCGCCACGTTCCTTCGGGCATCTTCTTGGAACCCTCCCAGCCAAAGCGCATGAACATCCCTCCCACGACCGCCGAATCCCCTGCGCTTTCGCACGCCGAGTGCGATGTGCTCGTGATCGGCGGCGGCCCCGCCGGTGCCACCGCCGCGGCCCTGTTGGCACAGCAGGGCCGCAAGGTCGTGCTGCTCGAGAAGGCGCACCATCCGCGCTTCCACATCGGCGAATCGCTCTTGCCGGCGAATGTGGCGCTGTTCGACAAGCTCGGCTTGCGCGACGAGCTCGAACGCATCGGCATGCCCAAGTGGGGCGTCGAATTCGTTTCGCCCGATCACGATCACACGCAGATGGTCGAATTCGCCGACGCCTGGGACAAGACCATGCCCTACGCCTGGCAGGTGCGGCGCTCCGAGATGGACGAGATCCTGTTTCGCAACGCCGGCACCCAGGGTGCGCAGACCGTCGAAGGCTGCCGGGTCCGCGACGTGAGCTTCGATGACGAAGGCGCCACGGTCCAGGCCCAGCTCGACGACGGCGCCAGGCGCAGCTGGCGCGCCCGCTTCGTGATCGACGCCTCCGGCCGCGACACCTTCCTGTCGAACAAGTTCAAAGCCAAGCTGAAGAACCCGAAGCACAACAGCTCGGCCCTCTTCGGCCACTTCACGAATGCCGATCGCCTGCCGGGCAAGCTCGAAGGCAACATCACGATCTTCTGGTTCGCGCACGGCTGGTTCTGGTACATCCCGCTGGCCGACGGCACCACCAGCATCGGCGCGGTGTGCTGGCCGCACTACCTGAAGTCGCGCACCAAGCCGCTCAAGGACTTCTTCGCCGACACCATCGCGATGTGCCCGCAGCTGGCCGCGCGCCTCTCGCAGGCCAAGCTGGTCGACGATGCGGTCTATGCCACCGGCAACTACTCGTACACAAGCACGCACTGCAGCGGCGCGCGCTACCTGATGCTGGGCGATGCCTACACCTTCGTCGATCCGGTGTTCTCCTCCGGCGTCTACCTCGCGATGCACAGCGCCTTCGAAGGCGCGGAAGTGGTGGCCGCCGCGCTCGACCGGCCGGCCGAAGCCGGCGCGCTGCGGCAGCGCTTCGAGCGCTACATGCGCAAGGGGCCGCGCGAGTTCTCCTGGTTCATCTTCCGCGTCACGAACCCGACCATCCGCGAGTTCTTCATGTACCCGGAAAACCCGTTCCGCGTGAAGGAGGCACTCATGTCGCTGCTGGCCGGCGACATCTACGGCAAGACGCCGATCTGGCGCTCGCTGCGAGTGCTCAAGACGATCTACTACCTCGTGTCGGCCGGGCATCCGCGCCGCACCTGGGAGGCCTGGCGCAGGCGGCGCAGCAACATCCGCGACCTCGGGCCGCTCGCCGGCGAAAACATCGTCGAGGCCCAGTGAGCGCGCGCGACTTCAATGCCGTGCCGCCCCTGCGCGTCCAGCGGCTGTCCCTGTCGCAGAGCCTGGCGCTGCTCTCGGGCGGCAACCCGCCCTTCGGCGCGCTCGGCTACGGCACGCCGGACGACCTGGCCTGGATGCCGACGGTCAACGCGCGCGTGCTCTCGCAAGCCGGCGCCATGGCCGATGTGTGGCACGCGAGCGAGCACATCGAATCCGGCACCACCGGCGTGGTGCGCTGGCGCTGCGACGGCCACTGGATGCTGGGTGCCATCGATCTCGACGAGGCGACCGAGAAAGCCGGCCTGGCCGCCCTCGCCCAGCATGCGTACCACGACCTGTTCGCGTCGCTCGCGCAGACCGGCTGCGGCCACCTGCTGCGCGTGTGGAACTACCTGCCGCAGATCAACGCCGACGGCGGCGGTCTCGAACGCTACCGGCAGTTCAACCTGGGCCGCCAGCAGGCCTTCGTCGAGGCCGGCCAGGCCGCGTTCGAAGGTGCGCCGGCCGCCTGTGCGCTCGGCATCCACCAGGGCGCGCTGTGCATCCGCTTCCTGGCGGGCCGCACGGCGCCGCTGCCGGTCGAGAACCCGCGGCAGGTCTCGGCCTACCGCTATCCGCCGACCTATGGCCCGCGCTCGCCGACCTTCTCGCGCGCGGCCCTGGCGGAGATCGGCGGCGGCGACGTGGCACTCTTCATCTCGGGCACCGCCAGCATCGTCGGTCACGAAACGGTGCACCTGGGCGACGTGCGCGCGCAGACCGAGGAAACGCTGCGCAACCTCGGCGCCGTGATCGCCGCGGCCAACGAGCGCGCCACCAGCCGCTTCGATCTCGCGAGACTCGATGCCGTGGTGTACGTGCGCCGCGTCGACGATGCACCGATCGTGCGCCAGGTGCTCGAGGCGACGCTGGGCGCAGCGGCGCACACCATGAGCCACGCGGTCTACCTGGAGGCGGACATCTGCCGCCAGGACCTGCTGGTCGAGATCGAGGCCCATGCGGTTGCCAGCGGTGCACTGCATCCTTGAACGCGCGCACGCCATGAGCCGCCGGGCCGTTCCCAAGGCGAATGCCGCAGCGCGCAGCGCGGAGGTTGCCGTATGAACCGGCTGCTGCGCGGGATCCTCTCCATTCCGCTCGGGCTGCTGCTCTACGCGCTGCTCCTGCTGCTGGGCAGCATCTCGCTGGCCTGGAACCTGGTCGCGATGCTGCTCTACCCGGTGCTGCCCGCCCGCATCGGCAGATCGCTCGGCCGCAGCGTGATCGCGCTGGCCTACCGCTCCTTCTGGGGCACGGCTTCGGCCATCGGCATGATGCGCATCGACGCCGACTGCCTCGACGCCCTGCGCGACGAGCGCGGCGTGATCTTCGTCGCCAACCATCCGACCATGCTCGACGCCCTGCTGCTGGTGGCCCGCCTGCCGCGCAGCGCCTGCATCATGAAGGCCGACCTGATGCGCAACATCTTCCTCGGCGCGGGTGCACGGCTGGCGCGCTACATCCGCAACGATTCGGCGCGCACCATGGTGCGGCTCGCTGTCGAAGACCTGAAGGACGGCGGGCAGCTGGTGATCTTTCCCGAGGGCACGCGCACCGTGACGCCGCCGCTCAACGCCTTCAGGCCCGGCGTCACGCTGATTGCCAAGCTCGCGCAGGCGCCGATCCAGACCGTGTTCGTCGACACCGACTCGCCCTACCTGGGCAAGGGCTGGCCGCTGTGGCGCGTGCCGCCGCTGCCGATCGTCTTCACGCTGCGGCTGGGCCAGCGCTTTGCGCCGCAGCACGACAGCGATGCGCTGCTGCACGAGATCGAACAATACTTTCGCCACCCCTTGGAACAGCGCGCCACCGACGCGCAGCCCGAATGCCAGACGTCTCGCGCACCCACCTTGTCCTGATTCCCAGCTACAACACGGGCGAGCGCCTGTTCTCGACGGTCAGCGCGGCCCGCGCGCAATGGAGCCCGGTCTGGGTGGTAGTCGACGGCAGCACCGACGGCACCGGCGAACGCCTGCAGCAGATGGCGGCATCCGACCCCGGCCTGCGCGTGTGGGTGCTGCCGCAGAACCAGGGCAAGGGCGCGGCCGTGCTGCACGGCCTGCGCGCGGCGCAGGAGGCCGGCTACACGCATGCGCTCACGATGGATTCCGACGGGCAGCATCCGCCCGATCTGATTCCCGTCTTCATGAAAGCTTCGCTGGCCCGGCCCGAAACCATGGTGCTCGGACGGCCCGTGTTCGATGCCTCGGCGCCGATGCTGCGCGTGCGCGGGCGCCGCGTGTCGAACAGCTGGACCCAGCTTGAAACCCTGTTCGCCGGCGTCGGCGATTCGCTCTACGGCTTCCGCGTCTACCCGGTGCCCGACCTCATCGCCGTCATGGCGCGCCAGCCCTGGATGCGCCGCTTCGACTTCGACACCGAGGCCGTGGTGCGGCTCGCGTGGCGCGGCGTCAAGCCGGTCAACATCGACGCGCCGGTCAAGTACCTCACGGCCGAAGAAGGCGGCGTTTCGCACTTCCGCTATGGGCGCGACAACGCCCTTCTCACGTGGATGCACGCGCGGCTGATGGTCGAGTTCGTGCTGCGGCTGCCGGATTTGCTGCTGCGGCGGCTGCGGCGCGTGCCGCCGTTTCAGCGCTGAGCGCGCCGAATTGAGAAGCCGGCGAGCTGCGCTCGCCGCGACAATTGATCAGATTTCATCGCGCTTGATCATTTAAGAATCTCCCTCGCAGCTGAATTGGTGCAGCTGCCAGGGAGAAGCAAGAATGAACGAGCGATTGCATCGCGTGGTATTCAACGCCGCGCGTGGACTGAGGATGGCGGTGCAGGAGACCGCGCGCAGTGCGGGCAAGGCCAAGGGGGCCACGCCGATGCTGGTGGTTGCGCTGCTTGCGGCTGCGTCCGCACAAGCGCAGATCGTCGGCGCACCGAACGTGCCGGGCAATCTTCGCCCCACGGTGCTGATGGCACCCAACGGCGTGCCGCTCGTCCAAATCCAGACGCCCTCGGCCGCCGGCGTCTCGCGCAACCTCTTCAACCAGTTCGACGTCCAGCGCAACGGCGTCATCCTCAACAACAGCCGCGTCAATGCACAGACGCAACTGGGCGGCTTCGTGCAGGGCAACCCGTGGCTGGCCAACGGGCCCGCGCGCATCATCCTCAACGAAGTCGTCAGCGGCAACCCGACGCAGCTGCGCGGGTTCATCGAAGTGGGCGGGCAGAAGGCCGAGGTGGTCATTGCGAACCCTGCCGGCATCAGCGTGGACGGCAGCGGCTTTATCAACGCGTCCAGAGCGACGCTCACGACCGGCACGCCGCAGCTCAATGCCTTCGGCGGCCTGGACGGCTATGTCGTGCGCGGCGGCACCGTCAGCATCGATGGCGCAGGGCTCGATCTGAGCCGCACCGACTACGCGGCCATCCTCGCCAGGGCCGTGCAAGTCAATGCCGGCATCTGGGCCAACGAGCTCAAGGTGGTGACCGGGGCCAACCAGGTCTCGGCCGATCACGGGCAGATCAGCCCGACCACGGGCAGCGGCACTACACCCGTCTTCGCGCTGGACGTTGCGCAGATCGGAGGCATGTACGCCAACAAGATCATGCTGATCGGGACCGAGGCCGGACTGGGCGCGCGCAATGCCGGCACCCTCCAGGCTGCGAACGGCGCGGGCACGCTGATGGGCGCCGGTCAACTCGTCGTCACCGCGGCCGGGCGGCTGGAGAACAAGGGCACGCTCGAAGGCCAAAGCGTTCAACTCACGAGCGCGGGCGACATCGACAACCGTGGCGGCACCATCCGCCAGACCAGCGGCGTCGGCCTGACGATGGCGACGCCCCGCTTGAGCAATACCGCCGGCGGCGTGATCGGTGCGGAGCCTGTTCCTGAAACCTCAAACCCCGGCACCGGCACCGGCACCGGCGGCAGCACGAACCCCGGCACACCGAGCACGGGCGGTGGTGGCAGCACCGGCACAGCGCCTTCTCAGCCCTATGTACCTCCAGCCCCCGGCAGCCTCACCGCCGCCGGCGCCATCCTCAATGACGGCGGTCGCATCTACGCGAGCGGCGCCATCGCGCTGCAGACCCCGCAGATCAGCAACAACGGCGGCACCCTCACCACTGCGGACTTGACCGTCAGCGGCCCGCTCTTCAGCAACGCAGGCGGCACGCTGAACATCGCCCGGAGCTTCAGCGCCAACGTCGAGCGCTTCGACAACATCGGCGGCCATCTGCACGCAGGCAGCCTGCAAGTGAACGCCACCGGCGATCTAATCAACCAGGATGGCACGCTCAGCAGCGATGGCGACATCGGCATCAGCGCAGGCGGGTTGGTGAACAACACGCGCGGCACCGTCAACGCTGGCGCGAACTTGACCGTGGGTGCGGGGGCGCTGACGAACAGCGGTTCGCTGCGCGGCGCCAACGACGCTGCGGTTCACCTCTCAGGTGCGCTGATCAATGCCGGCAGCATCACGGCCGGACGCCACACGACGATCACTGCCGGCAGCTTGCAAGCCAGCAATACGAGCATGCTCGGCGCCGGCATTCAGGCCGACGGCAAGCTCGGCAGCGCCGGCGATCTGCGCGTGACGACCACCGGCGCATTGGTGGCCACAGGCACCCACCTCGGTGCCGGCAATGCCGTGCTCCAGGGCGCGAGCATCGACCTGTCTTCCAGCAGCACCAGCGCCGCCAACATCGCACTGACCGCCACGCAAGGCAATGTCACGACGAGCAAGGCGATCGTCGTCACGCCGGGCACGCTGAGCGTGACGGCCAACGCGCAGCCTGGCCAGACGCTGGTGAACAATGCCGGCACCATCGCCAGCAACGGCAGCATCGCCATCGCCGCGGGCAGCCTGAACAACACCCAGGGCACCATTGCGGCCACGACCACGGTCAATATCCAGTCGGGTGCGCTCGACAACCATGCCGGGCTGATCCAGTCGGGCGGCGCGATGGTCCTCGACACCCACGGGCAGGCGCTCACGAACACCCACTCGGCGGGCCATGCGACCGGCCAGGGCGGCATCACCAGCGACGGCACGCTGACGCTGGACAGCGGCACCTTGAACAACACAGCCGGCTTCATCGGCGCGAAGCATGCGCTGCTCGCCAACACCCAGGCGGTGACCAACTCGGGCGGCGGCATCGTGCTGGGCCAATCGACTGTCGCCATCGACACCCACGGCGCCACCTACGACAACCGCGGCGGCCAGACGCAGGCAGTGGGCGACCTGCGCCTCGATGCCGGTGCCATCCACAACGCCGCCAGCCTGATCCGCTCGCTTGCGACCACCACCTTGAACGCAGCGACGATCGACAACAGCCGCACCTCCGGCCCCGAGCAAGGCATCGAAGGCCAGAACGTCGCCATCACCACGGCCAGCCTGACCAACGCAGCAGGCGCCATCCGCGCCGATGCGAACACCACCCTCACCAGCGCCGGCAGCATCGACAACAGCGCCGCTGGCCTGATCTCCGCCGGCGACACGCTGTCCATCGTCGACCCGAACGCAGCCAACCCCGGCGCCAAGACCCTCGCCATCACCAACACCGGCAGCACGCTCCTGGCCGGCAAGGCGTTCATCATCGATGCCGGCGCGCTCAGCTTCGACGGCAAGCTGCTCTCCCAGGGCGACATGCATCTGGCACTGAACCAGGACGCCGTGATCGCTCCTGGCAGCGAGACCATCGCCAACCGCAACCTGAGCCTCGGCACCAGCGGCAACCTCACCCACAGCGGCAGGCTTGCCGCCGGCAACGACCTGCTGCTCGCGGCACGCCACATCGACAACACCGCCACGGGCGACATCCAGGGCCACACCACCACGCTCAGCGCCAGCGAGACCGTGACCAACCGCGGCGTCATCGACGGCGCAGTCACCCGCATCGACGCCGACACGCTCACCAACATCGGCAGCGGCCGCATCTACGGCGACCAGGTCTCCATCGGCGCAGTCACCCTCCACAACCTGGCCGAGACCCTCGACGGCGTGACCCGCACCGCCACCATCGCTGCGCGACAGCGCCTGGACATCGGCGCCACGACTCTCAACAACCGCGACGGCGCATCGATCTCCAGCGACGGCGACCTCTTCATCGGCGCCGGCCTGGATGCCGCAGGCCACGCCACCGGCGCGGCCGCCACCCTGAACAACCACGCTTCCACCATCGAGGCGACCCGCAACGCCGACATCAAGACAGCAGTCCTCAACAACACCAACGGCGGCGTCACCTGGAGCCTGCAGCCCGGTGCCAGCGAGCACGTCGTCGAATACATGACCGCCGGCAGCAGCCAGCGCTGGCAGGCCGGCGAGGTCCTCTTCGGCTTCGGCGGCTACATCCTCAACCCCACCGGCTGGAACGGCTGGACTTCAGCGCCTGCATCCGACCCGCTCGCGCCCGGCGCCAACGCCGGTGCCCGGCTGCTGCTGCCTTCGCCCGACTACCCGCTCGCGCGCTTCGCCGCCTACTACGCCCAGAGCCCGGCCCACAGCGCCGATCGCAGCTACCAGAGCTGCGGGATCGACTTCTGCGAAACGGTCGCCCTGCCCGGCGCCTGGTACGCCATCGGCGACCCCATCTGGGCCACCTTCGGCGTCACGCCGCCCGCGGCCGAATTGCCTGCGGGCCATCCCGCGCGCACCGACCCCCACATCACCGTGGGCCAGGAGGGCATCACGATCTCGGTCGACGGCCCCTCGGGCCCGACCACCCGCCTGAGGCCCTTCGACCATCCGGTCACCCAGGCCGAATACGACCAGTGGCAGGCCTATCGCCAGGCCCACACCCAACTGGACGAGGCCACGCTGCGCTTCATCCACGCCATGACGGGCGTGGTCCGCGGGCCCGACGGCGACAAGCCGCCGCGCTTCCATGCGATCTACGACGCCTTCGACTACACCGTTAGCTCGTCCACGCCGGTGCTGCAAAGCTCCGCCCCCGGAAAGATCCTGGCCGGCGGCGCGATGGCCATCCAGGTCGCCGGCGGCACCAACGAGATGAGCCGGATCCTGGCCGGCGGCGCGCTCAGCGTGACGGGCGGCACGATCGCCAACGTCGGCCTGACGGTCGATGCGCCCGTGGTTCAGACCGGTACCGCCATCCACAGCTACGTCAACGAGCACAGCTTGGGCAGCGACGAGCGGGTCTATCAGTTCGCGCCCTACAACCTCACGACCCACGCCACCGTCACCCTTGCGGCGGCGCGCCAGGAAGGCAATGCGGGCGTCGCCGGCAGCGGCCAGGAGCTCGGTGCACCGACCCCGGGCCGGACCGGTACCGCCACCCAGGGCGGCGGCGGCGTGCAGGGCGGCGCACGCGTCAATCCGATCGTCGAAGTGCTCTCGGCAGTCGCCGCGGCAGCGGCAGCGGCCAGCCTCCCTGCCGTGGTTCGCACCAGCACGCCCAGCGCCACGGTGCCCACCGCGAGCCTGTTCGCCACCCACCCCGAATCGACCAGCCGCTACCTGATCGAGACCGACCCGAGGTTTGCGAACTACCGGCAGTGGCTCAGCAGCGACTACCTGCTCCACAACCTCGGGCTGGACCCCAGCACCACCCAGAAACGCCTGGGCGATGGTTTTTACGAGCAGCGCCTCATCAGCGAGCAGGTGGCTCAGCTCACGGGCTACCGGTATCTGGATGGATTCGCGAGCGACGATGCGCAGTACACCGCGCTCATGAATGCCGGCGTGACCTTCGCCCAGCAGTACGGCTTGAGGCCGGGCATCGCCCTCACGGCCGCACAGATGGCGCAATTGACCAGCGACATCGTCTGGCTGGTCGAGCAGGAAGTGACGCTGGCCGATGGCAGCACGCAGCGCGTGCTGGTGCCCCAGGTCTACGTGCGTGTGAAGCAAGGCGACATCGACGGCTCGGGCGCGCTGCTCACGGGCAGCAGCGTGGACCTGCGCCTCGCGGGTGATCTCGTCCATTCGAGCGGCACCATTGCCGGGCGCAACGCGGTGCTCCTCTCGGCCGAGAACATCCACAACCTGGGCGGGCGCATCACCGGGCAGGATGTGGGGCTCATCGCGCGCACCGACCTCAACGTCATCGGAGGCGTCATCGATGCCCAGAACAGCCTGAGCGCCATCGCTGGACGCGACATCCACATCGTGACCACCACGCGCGACTCGCGCAGCAGCGCGGGCATGCTGGCGCGCTCGGATGCGGCTAGCGGCGTCGACCTCCATGCGGTCACGCTCGATCGGGTGGCGGGCCTGTATGCGACCAACCCGGGTGGCCGCCTGATGGCGGTGGCGGGCCGCGACATGAATCTGGCCGGTGCCGAGGTCAAGAGCGCGGGCGATGCGAGCCTCTCGGCCGGGCGGGACATGAACCTCGACAGCATCACTACAGGGCGCAGCGAAGACATCCGCTGGAGTTCCAGGAACGCACGCGAGGGCCAGCAAAGTCGGGAGACCGGCAGCATCGTCAGCGGCGCCGGCAACGTGAGTCTCACTGCCGGGCGCGATCTGGCCGGACGCGCAGCCACCCTGAGTGCCGGAGAAAGCTTGAGCCTCGATGCCGCCGACAAGCTCACGCTGTACGCCGGCGAGAACCAGGCCTCGGCCGACACCCGCCATGCCACCAAGAGCGGCATGCGCCACTACAGCCTGGACGCCGACAGCCAGGAGACGACGCTGGCGCGCACCACCCTCGCCGCGACCGATATCCAACTTCGAAGCGGCGGCGACATGACCCTCGGCGCGATCGAGGCCAACGCCGAGCGCCTGGACATCAACGCCGGCGGCAGGCTCGCCCTGCTCACGCAGAGCACCACCAGCGCACAAAGCCAGAAGGAGAACGACGGCGACGCCGCCTGGGTGTCGGCCTCGGGCGGCGGGCGCGTGGACGAGACCAGCCGCTACAACCGCTTCAACGTCGCGACGCTGAACATCAAGGCCGATGGCGGCATCAAGGCGCAGCTCGGCCAGAACGACAGCCTCGCCCTCCTCGGGCAGCAGCCCGGCATGGCGTGGGTGAACCAGCTCACGAGCGATCCCGCCTTCGCCAACAGCGTCGAGTGGCAGCGCCTGCAGGAAGAGCACAAGAAGTGGGCGTACAGCCAGACCAGCCTGGGGCCGGTGGCTGCGCTCGTCGTGAGCGTGGTGGCGGGCATGGTGGCCGCGCCGGTGGCTGCGCGGGCCGGTGCGGCGGCCGGTAGCGCTGCAGCGGGTGCGGGCGTGGGTACGACGGTCTCCGCGGGCGTGGGCAGTGCAGTACAGGCCGGCGTCACCGCCCTCGCCAGCCGGGCCGCCGTGAGCTTTGTCAACAACAACGGCGACCTCGGTGCGGTGCTCAAGGAATTGGGAAGCAGCGAAGGGGTGAAGAGCATTGCGACGGCCATGGTGACCGCGGGTGTGATTGAGGGACTGAGCGCATCCGACGTCTTGCCGCAGAACCTCGCCAGCGCATCCAACGGCTCGGCGCTGTTCACCGACCAGTTGCAGCGCCAGTTAATCAATGGAGTGGCCACTTCTCTGGTGCGAAGCGCGATCAAGGGCACCAGCCTGGAGGAGGAACTGCGGTCCGGGCTTGCCACCGCGCTCTTGAACACGGTGGCGGCACAGGGGGCGTTTGAGATCGGGGAGGCGGGGCCGCAGGGCAACCAGCGACTCGATGCCTTCACTGCCGAGGTGGCACATGCAATCCTAGGGTGTGCAGTGGGCGCGGGCCGCGCCAGCGCGGGTGGCGGCAGCGCGGCCACGGGTTGTTCGAGCGGCGCGGTCGGTGCGGTGGTGGGCAATTTGGGCGGCCAGTTCTTGCTGGCTCGCGGTGTTCAAGACCTTGCCACCGCGATTTCGTTCGGTCAACTATTTGGCGGCATTGCCGGTGCTTTAGTTGGCGGTGATGCCTCTAGCGCAACGATCGGAGCTCAAGCTGGAGGCAATGCTGTCGAAAATAACGAATGCCAGCACACTCGGATGTGCGGTTCTGACTCAACCCGTATTACGATTTCGGCAAATGGAGTAGGAGGCCAACGATCGCCGTGGGCTCATACCGAAATCCAAATTGAAAGCGGCTACGAATTAACAGTGCTAGAAGGGCAAGCCGGGACTCATATGCAAAACAGTGTCACCTCGTATTACACTTCAGGTGGCGGCGGAGGGCCAGGAGGAAATAATGGCAGAGCTTTTGCATTCAGCATTGAGGCGCCAGTAGGCGATAATATGGCGGCCATTTCGACGCGAATGAGAGAGGGCGCTAGTCATTATGGCAACACCGTAGTTTATGGCCCGCCGGCATTTCTGACAAACTCATCCATCATGGCATGGGGCATGCACAACAGCAATAGCTACGTCGGCGGCATAATTGACTACGCACTGCCAGACTCCGGTATCCGTTGGGCAGTCCAAGATTTGGCGCGGGCTCATGGATATAGCGTGCCTGGCATGGAAAATCCGCTAAGTTTAGGACGCTAAAATGGTCAAATACAGGCACACAATTTTTCTCTTAAGCTTGGCGCTTTACCTTCTTTTTTGCGACTGGATTGTCGACAAAATTCCTTACATTCACGTGATAATTTTGCCTTTCTTTTATAAATGGGCAGCATCTGTATTTTTCATTGTTACTTATTTGATCGCGGACAAGCTTTATTTTTCCAATAGATCTTTATCAAAATATCATAGGCAAGGGCTGCAAGCGATCGCAATCGGGATTTTTTGTCTTTGGCTTTTATATGTTGCTTGGTGGGTCTTTATATACGCTTCAGGCGGAATTTAGCACTGCTATAGGCAACAAATACAAGAGATTCGCGCCTTTCCATTTAGGCGAAGTGTATTTAAACAAACTTCATGTCACTTTTAGATGGGGGTTTTTAGAACTCACAGTCAACTCGCAGAATTTGCCTTGAGTCAGACGCAGGCGCCATTGCCTAAGTCACAACACATGCCCTTAAAGTTCGTGCAGCGCATGCGATGAAAAAAATTCTCATCCCAATAAGTATGGCCGTTGTCGGGTATGGTTTTGGCAGCCTGTACTACATCCGAATGTTTGAGCGACATTGGCTCGATGTCGGGCTAGATCGTTGGGGATTATCAGGTTACTGGCTGGTATTTGCTTTTCCATTTATTGTCGCCACCATATTGTTTTATATTTCAATCGGAAAATTTAATCTGAATGCATTTGGTCGAATTGTCGTTTCGGGTGCAATGGCGGTTGTTATCGCAATACCTGCTTTGGCAGGCGATGTCATCTTATGTGTTTTCTTGCATAAGCCGGGCTGTTTTTAGAGGGAAACGGGATCATATCCTTCCTCATGCGACCTACGCCTTCGAAATTGATTGTGACTTCCCAACGACTGAGATTATTCGGCAATCGCGAGCGATTTCAATGCAACATCTAGATTGATTCCAGTCGTGGTCGTATGAACATATTGATTATTCTTTCTATAGCAATTGCATTTGCAGTTAATTTCTTTGCTGTGCCTAGAGCAATTACCGCAGGACTCTCAATCACAGGAACATTTACAATGTGGATATCACTGCAAGCGGTCGTTGGCCATCCTATGGCCGACTTTGGTCAGAATTTTGTTAGCATGAGTCTTTTGACGATATCGACAACTGTTTTAATTGCAGTATTTGTCTTTTCGCTTTTCAAGCGTATGAGGCGCAGCAAGCGCGACAAAGGCATATAACGTACCAATGATTTGTGCCCTTCATTGGCCATCAGTTCGACCTTCTTCGTTCCGAAGACATGCCCCCATTGACGATCGGGTTGGCGCTCAGTGTGCTGATCTCGGCGATAGGAAGAGCAATACGGCGAATGTGGCGTGACTGATTTGTTCTAGATCGCTGCCATCGCGCTACTTGCATTCGTAGTAGCGGAGTTCAAGCGCTGATCACCACCGTTCGGGCTGAGCTTGGCCTGTCCTGGGCCTGTCGAAGGGTCTGAGCCCTTCGACAAGCTCAGAGCGAACGGGGGTGGCCTCTTAAATCATCCCGCCGTTGATCGAGATGATCTGCCCCGTGATGTACGCCGCTTCATCGCTCGCCAGAAAGCCCGCCAGCGCAGCCACTTCCTCCGGCGTCCCAGCCCGCTTCACCGGCACCAGCTGATCGATCATCGCCTTGTCGAAAGCCCCATCCGCCATCGGCGACACGATGATCCCCGGCGCGATCGCATTGACAGTCACGCCGCGCGCCGCCACCTCGAGCGACAGCGCCTTGGTCGCACTGTTGAGCGCACCCTTGGCGGCCGCATAGTTGACCTGACCGCGGTTGCCGACGAGCGAGGCCACCGACGAGATGTTGAGGATGCGGCCCCAGCGCGTGCGCAGCATCGGCAGCAGCAAGGGCTGCGTGACGCGGAAAAAGCCGTTGAGCGAGACGTCGATCACCTTGTGCCATTGCTCGGGGCGCATGCCCGGCAGCACCGCGTCGTCGTGCACGCCGGCGTTGTTGACGATCACCTGCACCGGTCCGACGGCCAGCATGCGTTCGCAGGCGGCGCTCGAGGCCTCGTCGCTGCGCAGGTCGAACACATGGCATTCAGCCTTGCCGCCCGCAGCGACGATGGTGGCCGCCAGCGCCTCGACCGCCTCGGGCCGCGAATTCGCATGCAGCAGCACGGTGGCGCCGTCGCGCGCCAGGCGCTGCGCGATGGCTGCGCCGAGGGCGCCGCTGGCGCCGGTGATCAGTGCGCGTTTTCCGTCGAGGCTCATGAGGATGCTTCCTTGGCAAGCGGTGTATTCAGCACGACCACCGCACGGCCTTCGGCGAGCGGCCGGCCCTGCGCGTCCTTCACCGCGAATTCGTAGAGGATCTGGTTGACGTCGCCCGATGCGCGCTGCGCATGCACGTGAAGCTCTCCCTCGACCTGGTCGAGGCGAGAGACGGCAAAGCGCACGTTGCGCGCGCTGGCCAGGAAGCCCGCCGAGGGCTCGCTGCCCTCCTCCGCGATCAGCCCGCCATGCAAGGCCATCGCCTGCGCCGCGTATTCGATCGCGTTCGGCGCCAGCAATCCGCTGGCCGTGCGCAACGGGTTGTCTTCGCGCCGGTGCGTCATGGTCGTGCAGTGGATCGCCTGCGCGTCCCACGATGCCAGCCGCTCCAGCAGGCACATGCTGCCGCTGTGCGGAATGCGCCGTGCGATGCCGGCCCGGTCGAGCTGTTGGGGTGCGGTCATGAAGATGATGTCTTGTTCGAATCGGCCACCAGCAGCACGTTGGCGAAGGGTGTGCCTTCGCTCATTGGAATGCTCTGCACCGACGAGAAGCCGAGACGCTGCAGCAGCGCCGTCCAGTCCGCGAGCGGCCGGCCCCAGGTCGGCGAGACGCGATGGCCGCGGATGCGCGTGACCGTGCGGTCCACCCACTGGCTGATCGCGAAGCCGCGACGGCTGGCCATGTCGCCCACACGCAGCAGCAGCCTGCCGCCGGGTCGCAAGGCGCCGTGCACGCGGCGCAGCACGTCTTCCTGCGCCGCATGGTCCACGTAGTGCAGCACGTCGAGGATCACGACGAGGTCGCAGGCCGGCAGCGCGGCCGTGCACATGTCGGCGCAGACGAAGCGCGGCGTCGGCTGCAGATGGCCGATGGATAACTCGGCGCGCGCCACGTCCTTGGGCATCAGCTCGATGCCGGTGTAGTCGGCCACGGCCGGCGTCGCGGGCCACGCGACGGGCCACAGCCCTGCTTGCGCCTGCATCGCCGCCATGGCCGAGAGCAGGCTCGCGAACAGCCCCTGGCCGCAGCCGATGTCCACCACGCGGCGCCGGCGTTCGCCGATCAGGCCGCGCTCGACGATGCCTCGAAAGGCCGGATCGCGCCCCAATTTGCCGCGCGCGAAGTGCCAGGCAAAGCTGCCGGCTTTCTTGTAGGGCGCGGTGGCAGCCTCATGCAATTGACGCCACGCGGCGTCGGTCGATGCGCGCGCGCTCACAAGGCAACCTCCGTGCAACGCACTGCGGTGCGAGCCCCTTCGGGCGGCCGGGCGGTGCTCATGCCGCCAGCGCTTCCGGCAAGGTGACTGCGCGCAGGCCGTCGTTGCGAACGCGTTCCAGCAGCAGCGGCAGCACGTCGAGCACCACCGGGCGCCCTTCGGCCGTGCGCGCGGCATGACCATCGTGCAGCAGCAGGATGTCGCCCGCCTTCAGATTGTGGGTGAGGCGCGCCAGCACGGTGGAGGCATTGCGCTCGCGCGTGTCGAAGCCGCGGCGCGTCCAGCTCACGAGCACCAGGCCCAGGCGATGCAGCACCGGCGCCAGAAAAGGATTGCGCAGACCCGCGGGTGCGCGAAAGCAGATCGGCCGCTGGCCGGTCACCTCTTGCAGCAACTGCTGTGCGCGAGAGATCTCGGCCGCGAAGCCGCGCGGCCCGAGAAAGGAGAAGTTGTGCCGATGGCGCGCCGTGTGGTTTTGGATGCTGTGGCCGCGTGCCACGATCTCGCGTGCCAGCGCCGGGTGTTCGATCACGCGCTCGGCGATGCAGAAGAAAGTTGCGCGCTGGCCATGGGCATCGAGCAGGTCCAGCACCTGCGGTGTGACCTCCGGATCGGGGCCGTCGTCGATGGTGATCGCGACTTCGCGCCGCGCAACGGCCGCTTGCGGCAGCCGCGTGATGTTCGGCCCGAGCAGGCTGCTGCGCGGCGTGAGGCCGGCCGCGGTGATCAGCACGTGGTTGAGCACGATCGCGCCGATGGCCCACGGCGCCGCGCCGGGAATGAACACCGCCGCGGCAATCGCGAGCAGGTGCCAGCCAACGCTGGCGCGAATGATCGGCGGCCAGGGCCAGGACTCGGAAGAAGCAGAAAGGGCTTGCGACATCGAGAAGGATTTTCCCATCACTGGCGAGCGGCCGAAACACCGGCCGGTCCGCGCGCGAACGCCGCCGACAGCAGCAAGGCCAGCAGCGCACCCGGCGCGACCACGCGGCCGATCGCCGACAGAGCGGGAATGTCCGATATCGCAATCAAGGTGAAGGAGACCACGGTTGTGAGGTTGGCCAGCATCAGCGAGGCCAGCGTGTCTTCGTCGGCGCGCCCGGTCTCGCGCAGCTGGTCGAAGAAGAGCGCGTAGTTCGAGCCCACCGCCACGACCAGCAGCAGCCCGACCAGATGCAGGATGCCCAGCGGCACCTGCAGCACCGCGAGCCCGCCGAGCGTGAGCAGCACCGCGACCAGCAGCGGCTGGCACACCGCCAGCAGCCGGCGTCCCGAACGCAGGTACAGGCCCAGCAGCACGACCACCGCGAGCGCACCCAGCATCACCTGCACGAAAGCCTCGTGCAGGTAGCGCGTGTAGAGGCCGCGCAGCTCGTCGCCCACGTTGACCACCTGCACCTCGGGCACGCCGGCCAGCGCGGCCGCGAGGCGTCCCGAATCGAAGCGCTCGCCGGGGTGCAGCGAGATCAGCGTCGACCAGCCGCCGCCCGGCCGCTGGAACATCAGCGCATTGACCACGGCGCCGAGCGGACCGCTTTCGAGATCGGCGCGATGCACCATCGGCTGCGAGCGCGCCTTCTCGACATCGGCAAGAAAAGGCGTGAGCCGGCTGGCCGGCAGCGGCAGGCCCTTGGTCGCCTCGTCCAGCCGCGTCTTCAGCGTCGCCGCATCCGGCAGGCTGGCAATGCGCGCGGCCTGCGCGGCCTCGCTGGGCAGCAGGCGGGTGACGCTTTCGAAACCGGCCAGCTCGCCCTGGTCCACCAGCGCTTCGAGCTTGGCGGAAGCGGCCTCGGTGTTGCGCAAGGCCGTCTGTTCGTCGGCACCGCGGATCACGACCAGCGTGCCACCGTCGCTGGCGCCGATGTCGTTGCGCAGCGCTTCGTCGAGATCCTGCGCAGCCTTGGGCACCGGGCTCATCGCGCTGAGCTCGGCGCGCCACAGATGACCGCCCTGCCACAGCACCAGGGCCAGCGCGGCGACGCCCAGGCCCATGAACACATAGCGCAGCCGCGGCAGCGCACGCACGATGACGCCGGCCACCTGCGCCATCTGCCGCCGCATGCCCATGCCGGTCGCGCCGTCGGGTGCGAGCACCGGCAGCACGAAGCGTGCGACCAGCGCCGCGGCGATCAACCCGGCCAGCGAGAACACGCCGAGCTGCGCCAGGCCGGGAAAGCCCGAGAACACCAGCGCCGCGAAGCCGCACACCGAGGTGAGCAGGCCGAGCCGCACAGTGGGCCAATGGATGTCGCGCCAGCGCTGCCAGCCGGTGCCCGGGACAGCCGCGCCGCGCGCCTGGATCAGGTAGTAGATCGCGTAGTCGACCGTCTCGCCGATCAGCGTGCTGCCGAAGCCCATCGTGAGGCCGTGCACCTCGCCGAACACCAGGCTCACCGCGGCCGTGCCGCCGACCACCCCGGTCGCCACCGGCAGCACGGCGATGACCAGCGCGCGCGGCGAGGCAAAGGCCAGCAGCAGCAGCACGCCCATCACGATGCCGCCGATGGTCGCGAGATGGATCGCCTCGCCCTTGATCTGGTCGCGGCTCTGTACCGAAAACACCGGCGCGCCGCTCATCTGCAGCTGGGGGCCGGCGGCACCCATCTCGCGCGTGGCGGCAGCGAAGGCGCTGCGCACGCGCTCGATCGAGATGGCGTGCGCGTCCAGGTCGCTGCCGGCCGCGTGCGTGGTAGCCAGGATCAGCGCGCGCGGCGCGGTGCGCGAGGCCCACACGCCCTGCTCGCTGCGCGGCGAGCTCGCGGGGATCAGGCCTTCGGCGATGCGCTGCGTCTCGCCCGTCGGGTCACGCTCCAGCAGCGGCTTGATGATGTTGCCGGCCGGCGTGCCCAGCAGCGACAGCGTGTCGACGATCGCATCGCGCAAACCGTCGGCCGTAAAGCGCTCGGGCGTGACGTCGGGCGCCAGGCGATAGCGGTTGTCGAAGACCCAGGTGCCGGATTCCTTCCACTCGCTGGTGTCGCCGTTCTGGACCTGGTCGAAGAGCTTGCTCTCGCGCATCGCCGCGCCGAGCTTGCGCGATACCTCGGCGCGCTGCGCCGCGTCCTTGCCGCCTTCGATGCCGATGAAGACCGTGCGCGACGCGATGCCGCTTTGCAGCTGCTCGATCAGCACGCGCTGCCGTTCGTCCGGGCTCTCGGGCAGGAAGGCCGAGAGGTCGGCGCTGAAATGCGTGCGCGCGATCAGCGCGACGCCGGCCACCAGCGCCAGGATCCAGATGCCGAGCGCCAGCGCAGCGCGGCGCCGGCCGGGTGCAACAGCGCGGCGCGTCACGGCGCGGCGCGCGTGGGGCTGATGTTCATCACCGAGCGGTCGCCGCCGATGAACTCCATCTCGACGCCGAGCACCTCGCCGGCGCGCCCGCTCAGGCGCAGCGAGCGCACCTGGGCGGCGAGCCGCTCGTCGATCGGCACCAGGTCGAGCGTCCACTTGTCGGGCGTGCCCGAGACCGTGCTGCGGAAGTAGCGCTGCAGGCTCTGCGTGTTGCCGCTCAGCGTGCCGCGCATCGCCTCGACCAGGCCGAGCAGCTCGGGCATGCTGTCGAGCGTCAGCGTGCGCGTGCGCCCGCCGCGCGACAAGGTCAGCGTGTTGCCGTCGACCGCCATGGTCTCGGGGCGCGGCGAGAGCGTGCGGCGCGTCATCTTGTCGGGCGCCTGGAAGCTCAGCGTGCCGCTGGCGTCCAGCGGGCCTTCGAGCCCGCGCACGAAGCGCTGTTCGGTGAAGCGCGCCTCGCCGCTCTTCTGCTTCGCGAGCAGGCCCATCAGCTCGGGCAGGTCGAGCGCCCACGCGGACGATGCCGACAAGGCCAGCGCCGCCACGAGGCACCTGCACCAGCGATCAAGCCGAATCTTCGAGCCAGAAATCATGGAAATTGAACCAGTTGTAGGGATAGGCGCGGCACAAGGCCTCCAGCCGCGCCACATAGCTTTCGAGCGCAGCACGGATGCGGCGTTCCCGCTCCGCCGGGTCGGACACGCGCTCGCTGAAGTCGGCCAGGGGCTCGAAGCGAACATCGTAGCGCGCGCCCCCCACGTACAAACCCGCCATGAAATACACCTTGCGGCGCAACAGCGCGGCCAGGCGGAACGGGCCATCGTTGATGTAGGCGGGCTGCCCGAGAAACGGCAGCGAGATGCTGTTGCCGCGCTGCTGGCCGGCTTCCTCCGGGCCCTGCAGCGTGCGGTCGGCCAAAAGCCCGGCGACGCCGCCCCCGTCGAGCCAATCGCGCAGCGCGAGCATCGAATGCGGCCGGCCCAAGGCAATGATGTGCGGCCGCAGGCCGGGCTGGCTGATCGCATTGAGCACCGCGGTGATCTGCTGCGCGTTGTCCTCGTACATCAGCATCGCCAGCCGCAGCTCCTGGGGCCGGCCGCTCTGGTGCTTGCAGGCGCCCATGGCCTCGAAGCTGCCGATGTGCGCGCCGAGCAGGAAGGCGCCCCGCCCTGCGATCGCCTCGGCCTCGACCGGCACGTTGCCGTAGACCTTGACGTCGAACAGGTCCAGGCGCCCGCGCAGGAAGTAGATGCGGTCGAGCACCGTCGAGGCAAAGGAGTGAAGCAGCTTGTAGCCGTCGGACCAGCCGGCCTGCGGGCCGATGGCGCGGAACAGGTAGCGCTTGATATGGCGCCGCTGCGTTGGCGAGAACAGCAGGAAGTACAGGCTGATCGGATGCAGGATCAGGCGCGTCAGCGGCCGCCCGCAGGTGATTGCGATCCAGCAAATGACGCGCAGCGCCAGCATGTTGCTGCGCTCGGGCATGCGTGACCAGTCGGCCTGGCGCGACTTCGCGTCACCGGCCTCGGGCGGCGGCGCGCTCATGTGGAGCTACCCGGCGTCCAGCGCCCGCTCGCGACCATCACCCCGGCGGAACGCACTTCGAAGCGCAGCCCGCGCGAGGCGCCGGTTTCGGGGACGAGGTCGATCACGAGCGTGCTGCCCGGCCGCACCGGCGCGAGGAACTTGGCCGCCGCCAGCGTCGGCTGCGCGCCGAGCCGAGCCGCCAGCGCGGGCACGCCGCGCACCGCCTCCAGCACCTCCGACAGCAACAGCGCCCCAGGCAGGAGCGGCTGGCCCGGAAAATGCCCCGCGAAGGCCGGATGGTCCGCCGGCACCTCGTGCGTGAGCTGCACCGGCGTGCCGTCGGCGGCGAGCTGCGCGAGCGCGAACTCGCGCAGCGCCCGCACCGTGAGCTTGCCCGTGCCCTCGCGCGGAAAGGCCGCGACGTGCACAACGCGGCGCGGCACGAACACCGCTTCGAGCCGCTCGCGCAGCGCTGCAATGATCGCGTGCGCATCGAGCTCGGGCGCGACGACGAAGGCCACCGGGCGCACCACGCCGTCAGTCACGTCGTCGGGCAGCCAGAAGGCGCCGTCCACGATGCCGGGAATGCTGTTGAGGTGGTGGTTGAGGTAGCCCAGCGAACTGCGCCGGCCGGCGACGTGGATCAGGTCGTTGGCGCGGCCCAGCAGGCGGAAGCGCCGGTCGTCGACCAGCTCCAGCACGTCGGCCAGCGGTGTCGGCTCGGGAATGAAGTCGCCTTCGAAGATGAAGCGCTCGGCGCCGGACGCGTCGTGCTCGGCATGCACGCGGATCTCGCCGAAGGTCTCCCAGATCTCGCTCTGCGTCGGGCGCCGGCTCGCGACCTGGCCCGATTCGGTGCTGCCGTAGATCTCGATCAGCATGCCGCCCGTGGCCTGCTCGGCCTGGGCCGCGAGCTGCGGCGAGAGCGGCGCGGTGGCCGAGAGAATCAGGTCCACCGGCGGCAGTTCGACGCCCGAGAGCAGCAAGGTCTTCAGGTGGAACGGCGTGGTGACCAGCGCCCGCGGCTGCGGCACCGAGGCCAGCGCCGAAGCGACATCGGCCGGGAAGAACGGCCGGCCGCTGTCGAAGGCCGCACCGCCCAGCATCGCCAGCAGCACTGAGGATTCAAGCCCGTAGCTGTGCTGCACCGGCACCGTCGCGATCAGCGTGAGGCCGAGCAGCGAGGGACGCCCCAGCAGACCGGCGAGCCGCTCGACCGCCGCCGCCACGTCGCCCACCAGCGTGTGCCATGACTTGGCATGCGGCTGCGGCGCACCGGTCGAGCCGGAGGTCAGGAGGCTCACGGAATGCAGGTCGCTCGGGATCCCGGGCACGGGATGATCGCCGGCCGGGGCGCGGCGGTCCTCGATCAGGATGCGCTGCATGCCCGGCGTCTCGAGCTGCGCGTTGTCCGCGATCGCGAAGGTGTGGCCACCGGCCTCGCACAGGCGCGCCAGCGTGTCGGGCCGCGCGTCGGGCGGCAAGAGGCTGGTTTCGCCGCGCACCAGAGCCGCCGCCAGGCTGACCGCGAAGGCATAGCGGTCGATGCAGAGATTGACCACCGGACCGCCCGCAGACAGTTCCGGCGCGAAATGCGCCACGTCGGCCAGGAACTCGCGCGCACTCACCGGCGTGCCGTGGCGCCAGGCCAGCGGCGCGTCGAGATCGCGCTGCCCGAGCAGCGGAAGAAAGGTAGGGCTCAAGTCAAATCACATTCATCGCCGGGTCGGCGTATCGACCGGCGCGCCGTAGAAGGCACGCACGGTATCGATCAGCCGGGTGCGCTCGAATTCGGGATGCAGCCGGTAGCGCATCAGGTACTCGCCCAGGAACAGGCCCACGACCATCACAGGCGTCAGGATGTTGGCCAGCACCGACCAAGCGGCGAAGGACATCGTCGCGTACACCGCGATCGAGGCCACCACCATGAGCGCGAAGTACGCGGTCCAGAGCCAGGTCACCTGCGTGGTGTAGATGCGCATGGCCGGCGACAGCGGATGCACGCGCTCGGCGAACTGGCCGATCAGCGACAGCCGGTCGCCGCGCAGCGTGCTGCCGAACCATCCGCAGAGCAAGGCATTGATGCCCGCGTGCTGGAACACGTAGAGCCGGTTCGGATCTCCTGCCTCGCCGAGCAGCACCAGCGCGAAGCCGGCGACACCGACCATGCCGGCCGCCGCCAGCCCCCAGCGGCCGAAGCGGCTAGCAGCCAGGCCGAGCGCCGTCAGCCACAGCGGCCCGAGCAGCACCACCACCGCCCAGGGCGCGGCGGCGTGGAACAGCATCATCCAATGGGAAACGCCGGCATAGGCCACCCCCGCGAGCAGCAGGAGCGCCATGCGCCATCGAGACATGGATCAGGAAGCGCCGCGATTCTGCGCGACGTGGGTCGCAAGACTGCGCAGCGACTGGAAGATTTGCTGATTGCGCTCGTCGTCGGAGCGCAGCTGGAAGCCGTACTTGCGCGAGACCTCCAGCGCGACTTCGAGGATGTCGATCGAATCGAGGCCCAGGCCTTCCCCGTACAGCGGCGCGTTCGGCACGATCTCGGAGGGGGCGATCTCGAGATTGAGCGATTCAACAAGAAGAATGGCCAACTCGTTCTCGAGAGCGGACTGCTCGGGGGCGTCGTCAAGGGCGGTAAGGGGGGGCTGGGCAGTCGATGACAAGACAAACTCCGAGAACATTTGGTGAACTATCGCACGGGGTCGGAATTATAGGAGGCGGCCTTGGATAGACTGGACCCCATACCACTGACCCGGAGCGCCCCATGGCCGACCCCCTGCTGATCGCCCGCCACGACACCACCGAATGCGCCCTGCTGCCGGGGCTCACCAATCGCCACGGCTTGATCACCGGCGCCACCGGTACCGGCAAGACCGTCACGCTGCAGACCATCGCCGAGCGACTCTCGAACATCGGCGTGCCCGTCTTCATGGCCGACGTCAAGGGCGACCTGACCGGCGCCAGCCAGAAAGGCAGCATCGGCGAGAAGATGGCCGCGACGCTGAAGGAACGCGGCATCGACCTGCCCGAGCCCTTCGCCTGCCCCGTCACGCTGTGGGACGTTTTCGGCGAACAGGGCCACCCGGTGCGCGCCACCGTGTCCGATATGGGCCCGCTGCTGCTGGGCCGCATGCTCGCCCTCAACGAAACCCAGGCCGGCGTGCTGAACCTGGTCTTCAAGATCGCGGACGACAACGGCCTCCTGCTGCTCGACCTGAAGGACCTGCGCGCGATGCTGCAGCACGTGGGCGAGAACGCGAGCCAGTTCACCACCGAGTACGGCAACATCAGCGCCGCCAGCGTGGGCGCCATCCAGCGCGGCCTGCTGCAGATCGAGAGCCAGGGCGGCGACAAGTTCTTCGGCGAGCCGATGCTCAACATCTCGGACTTCATGCAGACCGAGGGCGGCAAGGGCGTGGTCAACATCCTCGCCGCCGACAAGCTGATGAACTCGCCGCGGCTCTACGCCACCTTCCTGCTGTGGCTGCTGTCGGAGCTGTTCGAGCAGTTGCCCGAGATCGGCGACCCGGACCAGCCCAAGCTGGTGTTCTTCTTCGACGAGGCGCATCTGCTTTTCAACGAAGCGCCCAAGGCGCTGGTCGAGCGCATCGAGCTCGTGGTGCGGCTTGTGCGCTCCAAGGGCGTGGGCGTGTTCTTCGTGACGCAGAACCCGCTGGATATTCCTGATTCGGTGCTGGCGCAGCTGGGCAACCGCGTGCAGCACGCGCTGCGGGCGTTTACGCCGCGGGATCAGAAGGCGGTGAAGGCGACGGCGACGACGATGCGGCAGAAGCCGGGGTTGGATATCGAGGCTGCGATCACGGAGTTGGCGGTTGGGGAGGCGCTCGTGAGCTTTCTGGATTCGAAGGGGCGGCCGACCATCACCGAGCGCGTCTATGTGCTGCCGCCGGGGAGCCAGATCGGGCCGATCACGACTGCGCAGCGACAGGCGCTAATGGCGAATTCGCTGGTGGCAGGGGTTTATGAGAAGGTGGTGGATCGGGAGTCGGCTTACGAGAAGCTGAAGGGGCGGGCTGAGACGGCGCCGGATGCGCCGGCTGTCAAGGGCAAGCCGGGGGCGGCGGCGGCGGAGGAATCGGGCGGGCTGATGGGGGGGCTGAACGACATCCTGTTCGGGTCCACGGGGCCACGCGGCGGCAAGCGCGATGGGTTGGCGCAGACCATGGCCAAGTCAGCAGTGAGGACCATGGGGACCACCGTCGGCAAGGAGATTTTGCGCGGCGTGCTGGGGGGAATCTTCGGCGCCAAGACGCGGCGGTGAAGGCTAGATCAACAGAGATCAGCCAACCCGATCAACTCGGTGGCATAGAAGCTGCGGAGGGCATGCGCTTCCTCGGCGCGATCGAGAAGCGCCATGCGGCCGCGTGGCGCGGCGCCGGTTGCACTTCTCGCGCCTGAGAAGCGAGCTCGTCTGACTGCGTTCGCCCCTCGCTAGCCAAGCAAACGTTTTGCCAGCAAACTCGCGCCCAAATCGATAAGCAAGAAAACGGAGTGGCGGCCCCGTGATCAAGTCCTCCTCAGCTTTCCGTACTCCGCGACGTGCTTCGCGCGCAGTGCTCCTCGACGCTGCCCTGCTCGTCGCCGCACTGTCCACGACTTTCGCGCGCGCAGCCTCCTTGACCTGGGACGCCAGCGGCCTGGCGACGACCACGCCGACGGCGACGGACGGCGGCGGGACCTGGAGCACCGGCATCAGCCGCTGGAACAACAACGTCACCGACCTGGTGTGGAACAACGCGGCGGGCGACGTTGCCATCATCGGCAACAACAACGGCGCCGCGGGCGTCCTGAACCTGAGCACGCCGATCACCGCCGGCGGCCTGATCTTCAACGCGCCGGCCAGCGGCAGCTACACCTTGAGCGGCAGCGCCCTCACCCTGTCCGGCACCCGGACCATCACCACCAACGCCAATGCAACGATCGGATCGGCGCTCAGCGCGGCCGGCACGCTGACCAAGAATGGCACAGGGACGCTGACACTCACCGCCGGCGGCACGGTGAGCGGCGCAACCACGGTGGCGAACGGCACGCTGGTGTTTCAAGGCCCCACCACCACTTCGCCGTCCTACGTCATCTCTTCCGGTGCCGTGCTGGAAGCCAGCGTCGCTTCGGGACTTCGCGATTGGGCGGTTAGCACCTCCTTCAGCGGCACGGGAACCTTGCGCAAGACCGGCGCAGGAACGATCCGCTGGGGGACGCAGTCGGGCACTTTTGCGCTGGGACAAGGCTCGCTGATCGACGTCCAGCAAGGGGTGTTCATCGGCGGCAGCAGCGCCAACGAGAACTGGACGAACAATTTCTCGGACCTGCGCGTTGCGTCGGGCGCCGTCTTCAGCGGCGTGGAAGCCAATGTGCGCGTCAACGTCCTCTCGGGCGGCGGCACGATCACGTCCGGCCTCAACGGTGCTGGCTACAGCCAGTTCACCTTCGGCGTGGGCAACGGCAGCGGCACCTTCGACGGTGTGCTTGCCGACAATGCCGGTTTCCGCGGCAACTACCACAAGGCCGGCTCCGGCACCCAGACCTTCACCCAGGCCAATACCTTCTCGGGGCAATTGCTTGTCGGCGGCGGCGTGCTGTCGGTGTCTGCCGTCAATCAGCTGGGCATCGGCACCGGCGCCAACTACCTGGCAATCCAGAACGGCGGCACGCTGCGCTACACCGGCACCGGCAGCGAGACCTCGACGCTGCGCGACCTGTATTGGAATGTCGGGGCTGCCACCATCGAAGTCAGCGCCGCCACCGGGGCGCTGACCCTGGACATCAGCGGCGGCGTGCGCAATCAGTCGTTCACCAAGTCGGGCGCCGGCCAACTCACCCTGCGCAAGACCACCGCGATCAACGAATTCAAGAACAGCCCGTTGATCATCAGCGGCGGGATCCTGGAATTCAACCAGGCCAACGCGGGCGCCATCACTCGCTTCGGCGGCCTGGTGACCGGTGCCGCAGGAACGCAGATCAAGGTGTCCGGCAGCGGCTATATCGGCAACGACACCCTGGGCGCCAACTGGAGCGCCAACCTGGCGAGCCTGGACGTGGGCATCGGTGCCTCGGTCGACTTGCGCGGTCAAGACATCACCGTGGATGCGCTGACCGGGGCCGGCACGATCGCCAACAGCTTCGTCAACGGCGTCGATACGCTGGTGGTCGGCGTCAATGGCGGTTCCGGCACTTTCAGCGGCACCATCCGTCAGACCGCTCCGACGGGGTTCGTGACCACGGGCAGTCCCATCGTCGCGCTCGCCAAGGCCGGCGCGGGCACCCAGACCCTGACCGGCATCAACAGCTACTCCGGGGGCACATCCCTGAACGGCGGCACGCTCTCGGTGGCGCAAGACGCCAACCTCGGTGCGGCGGCCGGGGTGCTCGCCTTCAACGGCGGCACGCTCAGGACCACGGCCGATTTCTCCACGGCACGCGCGACCACGCTCAACGCCCCGGGCGGGACCATCGAGACCCAGACCGGCACGTTGACGGCTGCGGGCGTCATCGGAGGAGTCGGCGCGCTCGCCAAGACAGGCGCCGGCAATCTGATCCTCACCGGCGCCAATACTTTCACCGGCGGCACGACGATCTCGGCCGGCACCCTGCAGCTCGGCAACGGCGGCACCACCGGCAGCATCGCGGGCAACGTGGCGAACAACGCGAGCCTTGTCTTCAACCGTTCGGACATTTCGACCTTCGCAGGCGTGATCTCGGGCGCCGGTTCGGTACAGCAGATCGGCGCCGGCACGACCGTGCTGACAGCCGCCAATTCCTACAGCGGCGGCACGACGATCTCAGCCGGCACCCTGCAACTGGGCAACGGCGGCACCACCGGCAGCATCGCGGGCAACGTGACGAACAACGCGACCCTTGCCTTCAACCGTTCGGACACCTCGACCTTCGCCGGCGTGATCTCCGGCACCGGTGCGGTACAGCAGCTCGCCACGGGCACGACGGTCTTCACCGCCGACAGCACCTACACCGGCGGCACCACCATCATGGGCGGAACCTTGCAGCTGGGTGCCGGCGGCAGCACCGGCGCGATCGTCGGCAACGTCGCCAACAACGGCAGGCTGGCGTTCGATCGTTCGGACACTCTTGGCTTCTCGGGCGTGATTTCCGGCAGCGGTTCGGTGGCGCAGATCGGTGCGGGCACCACGACGCTGACGGGAACCAACACCTTCAGCGGCGGCACGACGATCTCGGCCGGCACGCTGCAACTCGGCAACGGCGGCACCACCGGCAGCATCGTCGGCAATGTGGTCAACAACGGTGCGCTGGCCTTCAACCGCTCGGACCTCGTCAGCTTCCCCGGCGTGATCTCGGGCACCGGGTCCGTCTCCCAGATCGGCACCGGCACCACCGTGCTCGCGGGTGCGAACGCGTACAGCGGCCCCACCACCGTGGCCGCGGGCACCCTGCGAGCGGGTGCGGCCAACACCTTCAGCGCCGCCTCGGCCCACAGCGTGGCCGCCGGCACAACCCTCGATACGGCCGGCTTCAACCAGCGCGTGGCCGCACTGGACAACGGCGGCACCGTGAGCCTCTTCGGCGCCGTCGCGGGCAGCACGCTCACGGTCACCGGGCCCTACGTGGCCCACAGCCTGCTGAGACTGGGCACCGGCCTGGCCGGCGGCACCGGCGTGAGCGACAGGCTGGTGCTCGACGGCACAACAGCCAGCGCCGGCGGCAGCACCACCATCCAGATCGCGAGCCTGCAAGGACTGGGCACGCTCACCACGGGCAACGGCATCGAGGTGGTGAGCGCGCGCAATGGCGCGACCACCACCGCGCAGACGACCCGAAGCGCCTTCAGCCTGGCCAACGGCCATGTGGACGCCGGCGCCTTCGAGTACCGGCTCTATGCAGCCGACGCGCTGGGCGCGGGCGAGAACTGGTACCTGCGCTCGACCGCGCCGGCCGCGGGGCTCAGCTTGCCCGGGCAGCCTCCGCTGCCGTCGCCATCCCCCGGCACGCCCGCCGCGCAGACGCCGACCTACCGGGTCGAGGTTCCGCTTCTGGCGGCCTTGCCGGCCCAGCGCCGGCAGGCCGATCTGGCGATGCTGGGCAACCTGCATCGGCGCCTGGGCGACGAGACGCCAGCCCCGGCGCGGCGCGCCTGGGCGCGTGCGGTGTACGCCGACCTGGACATCCAGCAGCCGGGCGCCGCCCAGGCCCGCAGCCTCGGCCACGTGAGCGGCCTGCAGGCCGGCACCGACCTGTGGGCGAGCGGCGATTGGCGCGCGGGCCTCTACGTGGGCTACCTCGAGGGGGGCGCCGATATCAGCGGCAATGCGCGCGGCCTGACGATGCGGGTGGGCAGCAGCAGCCTGCAATCGCGCTTCCTGGGCGCCTACGCGACCTGGACGGATGCGAGCGGCCTGTACGTGGACGGTGTGCTGCAGGCCGGCAGCCATCGTCATACCGCGCGGCCGGACACCAACCCGAGCATCTCTAGCAAGGCCGGCAGCCTCACGGCGTCGATCGAGGCCGGCAGGTCCTTCGCGCTCGACGAGCGCTGGCGCATCGAGCCGCAGGTGCAGCTGGCCTATCACCGCCTGCGCCCGGACGACACGACGCTCAGCGGTGCGCAGGTGCGCCAGGAGGCATCGGACGGCTGGATCGCCCGCCTGGGCGTGCGCATCAAGGGGGACATCGCCACGGGCGTCGGAAAGCTGCAGCCCTATGCGCGACTGAACCTGTACAAGGCGAGCTTCGGCGACGACGTGGTCAACTTCATGGCGCCGGCGGGCACGACGGCGATCGCGAGCGCGGGCGGCTACAGCGCGGCCGAGGCGGCTGCCGGAGCGACGCTGGCGCTGACGCCGGCCACCAGCCTGTACGGCGAGATCGGCCGCCTGTGGAACATCGGCGGCGACGCCACCGTCAAGTCCTCCGTGCAGGCTTCCCTCGGCATCAAGGTGCGTTGGTAACGGAGAGGCCAACGCCTCCTACATCGAGGCTTCGAGCATCTCGCGGTAGTCCTCGCGCGACGCCAGGCGCGGGTTGGTCTTGTGGCAGTGGTCGGCCAGCGCGCCGTCGATCACCTGCTCGAAGATGTCCGCGGTGACGCCCACCTCGGCCAGGCCCTTGGGCAAACCCAGGCGCGCGTTCATGTCGCGGATGGCCGTGCCGAGATCGCCGGCCGAATCGAGGCGCATGGCTTGCGCCATGCGTTGCAGGCGCTGCTCTTTCTGCACCGATTCGGCGCCCGCGTTGAAGCCGATCACGGCCGGCAGGAAGAGGGCGTTGAGCGTGCCGTGGTGCAGGCGCGGATCGATGCCGCCCAGGCTGTGGCTCAGCGAATGCACACAGCCGAGTCCCTTCTGGAAGGCCATCGCCCCCTGCATCGACGCACTCATGAGGTTGAGCCGCGCCTCGCGATCGCTGCCGTCCTTGGTCGCGCGCTCGATGTAGCCCCAGGCGCGCTGCAGGCCGTCGAGCCCGATGCCGTCGGCCGGCGGATTGAAGGCGGCCGACATGAAGGTCTCCATGCAGTGCGCGATGGCGTCCATGCCGGTGGCGGCGGTGAGCCGCGGCGGCAGTCCCAGCGTGAGCTCGGGGTCGCAGATCGCGGCCTTGGGCATCAGCGACCAGCTGTGGAAGCCGAGCTTGCGATGGTCGTCGACGATCACGATGGCGCCGCGCGCGACTTCGCTGCCGGTGCCGCTGGTGGTGGGCACGGCGATGATCGGCGCCACGCGCTCGGTGATCTTCGGCGAGCCGCCTTCGATGGTGGCGTAGGTCTTGAGCGGGCCTTCGTGCGTGGCCGCGATCGCGACGCCCTTGGCGCAGTCGATGGCCGAGCCGCCGCCGACGGCGATCAGGCCGTCGCAGCGCGCTTCGCGGTACATGGCGGCGGCGGCGCGCACGGCGGCTTCGGTGGGGTTGGAAGGCGTCTGGTCGAACACGGTCACGGGCAAGTCGCCGAGCGCATCGAGCGCCTTCTGCAGCACGCCGGCCGCGCGCACGCCGGCGTCGGTGACGACCAGCGGGCGCGTGATGCCGATGCGCGCGCATTCGCCGCCGAGCAGCTTGACGGCGCCGAACTCGAACTGGATCTGGGTGAGGTATTGAATGAGGGCCATGGGGTGTGGACGGTACGATGCGGGCCTTCCAATTTAACAAGTGCCGCCGCTCTTGCCCATGATCCAAACCCTTGCGCCGCCGCTGACCCCGAAGATGGCCGGCGTGGTCGACCGCATGGCGCGCGCGCATCAGCCGCCGTTCCACACCTTGACGCCCGCACAGGCCAAGGCCGCCTACGAGAAGGGCGCCGGCGTGCTCGAGGTGCCGAAGCCGCAACTTGAACGCGTGGAAGACTTCACGCTGCCCGCGCGCGACGGGCATGCGCTGCCGGCGCGGCTCTATGCGCCGTCGCACGCGGTGCTGCCGGTGCTGCTGTTCTTCCACGGCGGCGGCTTCACGGTCGGCAGCATCGCGACCCACGACACGCTGTGCCGCGTGCTGAGCCAGAAGAGCGGCTGCGCCGTGATCTCGCTCGACTACCGGCTCGCGCCCGAGCACAGGTTTCCGACCGCGTCCAACGATGCGTGGGACGCGCTGCAGTTCATCGCGAAGAACGCTGCCGGACTGGGACTCGACGCCACCCGCCTCGCGGTCGGCGGCGACAGCGCAGGCGGCACGCTGGCGGCGGTGTGCGCCATCCTCGCGCGCGACGCGGGGATTCCGATCGCCTTGCAGTTGCTCTTCTACCCGGGCACGACCGCGCACCAGGACACGCCCTCGCACCGGCGCTTTGCGGCCGGGCCGCTGCTCGACGAACTGCTCATCACCTGGTTCTTCTCGCAGTACCTGAACACGCAGGCCGAGCGCGAGGACTGGCGCTTCGCGCCGCTCAATGCCGAAGACGTCGACGGCGTCGCGCCGGCCTGGATTGGCCTGGCCGAATTCGATCCGGTGGTCGACGAAGGCATCGCCTTTGCAGACAAGCTGCGCGCCGCGGGCGTGGCGGTCGACCTGGAGATCTACCGCGGCGTCATTCACGAATTCGTCAAAATGGGCCGCGCGATTCCCGAGGCGCTGCAGGCGCACGCCGACGCGGCCCGCGCATTGAAGGAAGCATTGGAACCATGAGCACCGAGAGCCAGCACAAGAAAACCGACTTCCGCTTTTTCCACCGCCTGCGCGTGCGCTGGGCCGAGGTCGACATGCAGAAGATCGTGTTCAACGCGCACTACCTGATGTACTTCGACACTGCGATCGCCGACTACTGGCGCGCGCTGGCGCTGCCTTACGAGGAGGCGATGAACGCGCTTGGCGGCGACCTCTACGTGCGCAAGGCCACCATCGAGTTCAACGCCTCGGCGCGCGTGGACGACATGCTCGATGTCGCGATGAAGTGCGTGCGCGTGGGCAATTCGTCGATCGTGTTCCACGGCGGGCTGTTCCGCAGCGAGGATCTGCTGGTGAGCTGCGAGCTGGTCTACGTGTTCGCCGATCCGGCCACGCAGACTTCCAAGCCGGTGCCGCCGCTCCTGCGCGAGATCTTCACCGCCTACGAGGCCGGCGAAACGATGCGCGAGGTCGCGATCGGCAGTTGGGCGCAACTGGGCGAGGGCGCCGGCGAGGTGCGCCGCGCCGTCTTCATCGAGGAACAGCGCATCCCGAAGGAGCTCGAGTGGGACGAACATGACGAGACCGCCGTGCATGCCGTGGCGCGCAACCGCATCGGCCAGGTGATCGCGACCGGGCGGCTGATCGCGGACGCCGATGGACTGTCACGCATCGGCCGCATGGCCGTGCACCGCACGCTGCGCAGCGGCGGGCATGGCGCGGCGGTGCTGCGTGCGCTCGAAGAAGTGGCCAAGGCACGCGGCGACCGCGAGGTGGCCCTGCATGCGCAGCGCAGCGCCGAAGCCTTCTACACGCGGCTCGGCTACCTGCCGCACGGCGCGCCTTTCGAGGAGGCGGACATCCCGCACCTCGAGATGCGGCGCAAGCTCTAGCTAGGAAGCAGGAAGAAAGCGGCTTCTCAGCCGTGCACCCCGGCGTACTGGCTCATGATCTCCAGGTCGCCCAGATGTTCGCGCGGGATCTCGCCGCCGAGCTGGCCGCGCTTGATGACCAGCACGCGCTGCGAGACCGCGGCGATGAAGTCCAGGTTCTGCTCCACCAGCACGATGGTGAGCTTCATGCGGTCGCGCAGCGAGGCCAGCGTCTCGGCGATCTCTTCGATGATGGACGGCTGGATGCCTTCGGTCGGTTCGTCCAGCAGCAGCAGGCTGGGCTTGCCGGCCAGCGCGCGCGCCAGTGCGAGCAGCTGCTGCTCGCCGCCGGAGAGCGAGCCGCCCGGGCGATCGAGCAGCGGCTTCAGGCGCGGGAAGTGTTCGAGCAGGGCCTCCACGTGCGCGAGCGTTTTCTCGCCGGTCTTGACCAGGCCCATGCGCAGGTTGTCCATCGCGCTCAGCGTCGGAAAGATCTGACGGCCCTGCGGCACGTAGGCCATGCCGAGGCGGGCGCGGACGTTGGGCGCCATGCGGGTCACGTCCTGGCCGATGAACTCGACCGCACCCGTCGTGGCGTGCAGCGCGCCGATCAGCGTGCGCAGCAGCGTGGTCTTGCCCATGCCGTTGTGGCCGAGGATGCCGACCGACTCGCCGGCGGCGATGGACAGCGTGATGTCGTGCAGCACGGGGATCGCACCGTAGCCGGCGCACAGTCCGCGGGTCTTGAGCATGTCAGTGTTGCTTCTTGCCGAGGTAGATCTGCTGGATCAGCGGGTCGCTCATGATGCGGTCCGGCGAGTCTTCCTTGATGATCGCGCCCTGGTGCAGCACGGTCACCTTCTTCGCAATCATGCGGATGAAGTTCATGTCGTGCTCCACCACCACGAGCGCGTGGCGCTGGTTGATCTCGAGGATGAGTTCGGCCGTGCGCGCCACTTCGGCATCGCTCATGCCGGCAGCCGGTTCGTCGAGCAGGATCAGCGGCGGGTCGGCGGCGATCACCACGCCGATCTCGACCCATTGCCGCAGTCCGTGCGCCAGCACGCCGGCCAGGGCGTCCTTGTAGGCCGTCATGCCCACGCGCTCCAGCGTCTCGCGGGTCACGCGCTCGGCCTGCTGCGAACTGTTGACGCGGCGCGCCGAGAGCCAGACGTTCTCCCGCACGCTCAGGCCATTGAACAGGCTGGGCACCTGCGTCTTGATGCCGATGCCCAGCCGGCCCGGGTCGTGGGCGCGCATCTTCGAGATGTCCTGTCCGCGAAAGAAGATCTGCCCCGAGCTGGGCTTGACCTGCCCGGTCAGCAGCTTGAAGAAGGTGCTCTTGCCGGCGCCGTTGGGCCCGATCACGCAGCGCAGCTCGTTCTCCGCCAGCGTGAAGTTCACGTCGCGCGTGGCATGCACGCCGCCGAAGCGCACGTTCAGGTTGCGGGTTTCGATCAGCGGGGTCACGTGCGGGCTTCCTGTGCCTGGGGCGGCACCTCTTCGCGATGCGGGCGGCGCGGGCGGCGCTGCAGCAGCCAGTCGATGACCAGGCCGAGGCTAGGCACGATGCCCTTGGGCACCATCAGGACGAACACCATCAGGATGGCGCCGAGCACCAGGTTGGCGTTGAAGGTCTGCTGCGTGCCGATCTGCGTGGTCAGCCACTGGATCGCGACGCAGCCGACCACCGGACCGATCAGCGTGCCGAGACCGCCGACGATGACCCAGATGATGATCTGCGCCGACTGCGCGAGGCCGAAGATCGTCGGGCTGGTGAACGCCCCCCAGTTGGCGAACAGGCAGCCCGCCAGCCCGGCGATGGCACCGCCCAGCGTGAAGGCGAAGAGCTTGTAGGCGCGGGCGTCGTAGCCCAGCAGCAGCACGCGCTGCTCGTTCTCCTTGCTGGCGATGATCACGCGGCCGATCTTGGAGGCGATCAGCACGCGCAGGCCGAGGTAGACCACCAGCAGCGCCGCCATCGACAGGTTGAACATGCCGCGCGGCGTGATCACCTCGTCGACGTTGCCCGGCGCATTGAGCGGCGGGATCGCCGGGATGCCGTTGAAGCCGCCGAGCGGCGCGCTGCCGATCTTCCACTCCGGACCCGCGGTGGAGTTGATCAGGTTGAACAGGATCAGCGTCACGGTCAGCGTGATCACGCCCATGTAGACATCGGACAGCCTGCCGTAGAAGATCACGTAGCCCAGCAGGGCGGCGAAAAGCGCCGGCACTGCGATCGCCAGCAGAAAGGGCACGCTGCTGTCGCCCATGTTGATGACTGCGATCGCGTAGACGTACGCGCCCAGGCCGAAGAAGGCCGCCTGCCCGAAGCACAGGATGCCGCCGAAACCCCAGATAAAACCCAGGCTCACGCCGAGGATCGACATCACGATGTAGATGGTGACCTGCAGCAGCATGAAGTCGTCCAGCACGCCGGGCAGTCCGAACAGCAGCGCGATGCCGATCAGCAGGCTGGCCGCCGCGCTGATCCAGGATTGGGCGAATTTCTGGCTCACAGCGATCCCTTGAAGAAGCGTCCGGTGATGCCCTGCGGCAGCAGACGAAGCATGACGATGGCGGCCAGCAGCAAAGCCACCTCGCCGATGACCGGCGTGGCGAGGAAGGTGCTGACCTGGTTGATGAAGCCGAACAGCGTGGAGGCGCTCACGAGGCCGGCCAGGATGGCCGGGCCGCCGCCGATCACGGTGATGAAGGCCTTGGCGACGAAGGCCGCGCCCATGGTCGGCACCACGCCGGTCAGCGGCGCCATCAGTCCTCCGGCCAAGCCGGACAGCGCCGCGCCCACCGCGAAGGTGACCGAATAGACCTTGCTCGGGCTGATGCCCAGCGCATCGGCCATGGCGGGGTTCTGCATCGTGCCTCGCGCGATCAGGCCGAGCTGGGTGCGCGTGAGCACCCAGCGCAGCGCCAGCGCCAGCACCGCGGCCACCGCGATGATCACCAGCGTGTAGCCGCTCACCGAATAGCTGCCGATCATGAAGCTGCCGAGCGGCGCCGACACCCCCGCCGTGGTGTTGCCGGCGATCGAGGTGACGATGCCGACCAGCAGCAGCGACAGGCCCCAGGTGGCAAGCATGGTGTCCACCATGCGGCCGTACAGGTGCCGGATGAAGAGGCGCTCCAGCACGATGCCGATCAACCCGACCGCGAGCGGCGCCACCACCAGCACTGCGATCCAGAGGTTGATGCCGAGCCCGATCGCCCAGATGGTGCTGTAGGCCCCGAGCATCATGAATTCGCCGTGCGCGAGATTGATCACCCGCATCATCCCGAAGATGACCGCCAGCCCGGCGGAGACGATCACCAGGCTGGCGACGGCATAGAGCACCTGTATGGCGACGACGGCGGCAAGATCCATGTCGGTCAGAGCTTGATCACGTACTGCTGGTTGTCCTTCGGGTTCTTCACGAGGTTGCAGACCGCGCTGGTGTCGCTCGGCTGCTGCTGCTCGAAGGTCTTGACGATCTCCAGCTGCTTGTTCTTGACCTCGGCGATGCTCACGTTGAGCACGCAGTGGTGGGTGGCAGGATCGAGCGTGACCTTGCCGCTCGGCCCCTGGATCGAGAGGCCGGATTCGAGCGCGTCGAGCAGCTTGCTGCGGTCCAGCGTGCCGGCCTTCTTGACACCCTCGGCCCAGAGCTTGAAGCCCTGGTAGGTGCCCATCGCGAGCTCGGTGATGTTGGGATAGTCCTTGCCGAAGCGCTTGTAGAAACGTTCCTTGAAGACCTTGTTGTCGGGCGTGTCGAGGTTCTGGAAGTAGTTGTAGGAGACCAGGAAGCCGTCGGTTTCTGCCGGCGACAGCACGATGTGCTCGTTGCCGCCGGCGAAGGTGGTGGAGGCCAGCGGAATCTTCTTCTGCAGCCCGGCCGCGGCCCATTGGCGGTAGAACGAGATGTGCGCGCCGCCCACCAGCGCCGACACCACCATGTCGGGCTTGGCGGCCTCGATCTTGGAGATGGTCGGACCGAAGTTGGTCACGTCGAGCGGGAAGAAGTCGATGGAGGCCACAGAGCCGCCGTTCTCCTGCACGAACTTCTTCACCCACTGCGAGGTGATCTGGCCGTAGTTGTAGTCGGCTGCGACCACGTAGACCTTCTTGCCCCACTTGGACATCGCATACGGCACCAGCTTGGCGACCGTCTGCGCCGGCGTCACGCCGGTGCAGAAGGTGTTGCGGTCGCACACTCCTCCTTCGTACTGCGTGTTGTAGAAGTAGACCGTGCGGTAGCGGTCCAGCACCGGACGGATCACCTCGCGCGAAGCCGAGGTGATGCCGCCATGCAGCACCGCGACCTTGTCCTTCAACGCGGCCTGCTGCGCGAACTGCGCGTACATCTGCATGTTCGACTGCGGGTCGTAGCTCATCAGCTTGAGCTTCTTGCCGAGCAGGCCGCCGGCGGCGTTCTGCTCCTCGACGGCCAGCGTCAGGCAGTCCGCCATCGGCTTGCCGTAGATGTCCAGCCCGCCCGACAGGTCGTGGATGCTGCCGATCAGCATTTCATCGGCGGCCATCGCGGCCAGCGGCAGCAGGGGGCCGGCGGTGCCGGCCAGGGTCAGGCCGGAGGCCTTGATGAAGGAACGTCGGTCCATGGTGCGTGAACTCCAGGCAATGAGAAAGAGTGGGAAGCAGGCGGGTCAGACCGACTTCCAGTCGCCGGCCTGCTCGAAGGCATAGGCGGCGCGGTAGATCGTCGACTCGTCGTAGTGCTTCGCGACCAGCTGCATGCCGACCGGCAAGCCGTCGACCAGGCCGCAGGGCAGGCTCATCGCGGGATGGCCGGTGATGTCGAAAGCGCAGGTGTTGGGCAGGACCTCGAAGGCGCGCTGGATCACTTCGTCGATCGGCGCGCCCGGCTTCGGGATCGGCGTCGCGGTGATGGGCAGCGTCGGCATCAGGAGCAGGTCGACATCTGCCAGCGCGGCGTCGTAGGCCTGCGTGAGCTGGCGCGACAGGTTCTGGGCCTTGGCGTAGTAGTGGCCGCGGTAGTGCTTGATGAAGTACTCGCCGAGGATCATCGTGATCTTGAGCGTCTCGGACAGCTCGTCGGCGCGCTCCTTCCAGCCGGCGTGGTGGTCGACCATGCTGGTGACGTAGAGGCCCTTCCAGTTGAAGCCGTGGCCGTTGTCTTTCATCATCTGCTGCGTCGCGCCCTCGGCTGCGATCGGCAGCCAGATGGCCGGGCCCACGCTGTGCATCGGTACCGAGATTTCCGACACGCTGGCACCGAGACCGGTGAACCGCTGGGCGGCCTTGCGGACCTTGTCGTTCACGGCTTCGCTCGATTGCGGCCATCCGAAACCTTCGGTGACGATGCCGATCTTCAGGCCCTTCACGCCTTGCTTCATCAGTTCGGTGTAGGGCTTCGCCGTCTGGCCCGCATGCTGGCGCGGGTCGAGCCCGTCGGGGCCGGCGAGGACTTCGAGCATCAGCGCGTTGTCGCTCACGCTGGCCGTCATCGGCCCGGTGTGGTCGATCGTGAGTTCGATCGGCATGATGCCGGTGTAGGGCACCAGGCCGTGCGTGGCCTTCATGCCGTAGATGCCGCAGAACGAGGCCGGCATGCGGATCGAGCCGCCCTGGTCGCCGCCGATCGCCATGTCGACCTCGCCGGCGGCCACCAGCGCGGCCGAGCCCGATGAAGAGCCGCCCGCCGAGTAGCCCATGCGATGCGGGTTGTGCACCGGGCCGGTGGCGCTGGTGTGGGAGCCGCCGGAGAAGCAGAAGTATTCGCAGACCGACTTGCCGACGATGGTGGCGCCGGCGTCGAGCAGCCGGGTCGCGACCGTGGCGTCCACGTTCGGCACATAGCCTTCGAAGGTCGATGCGCCGTTCATCATCGGCACGCCCGCCAGGCACATGTTGTCCTTGAGCACCACCGTTCTGCCCGCGAGCTTGCCGCTCGCGGCGCCCTTGACCGTGGTCTTCACATACCAGGCGCCGTACTTGTTCTCTTCGCCCGTCGGGCGGTAGCCGGGCGTGCGGGCATAGCTGACCTGCGGCAGGAAATCGGGCATCTCGTCGACCACGTCGTAGGCGTCGAAGTTGCCTTGCAGCAGGGTGTTGTAGGTGCTCAGCTGCTCGGGCGAGAGATGGATGCCGAGGTCCAGGGCGACCTGGTCGAGCTGGGCGAGGGTGGGGCGTTTGACTGCCATGGCGGACTCCGTGAAATAAGACGTCGAACGGCAGTCAGTGTGTGAGAATTTATTTTCCTGGTCAAGCATTTTTGCTTGCTTTGGAAAACAAAAAAGAGTCGACATCCCTCGGTGACACGTCGCTCAGAGGCGTTCGATCACCTTGTAGTGATGGCCTTCGGCCCGGGCCAGATAGATCGGAACCTTGCATGCCTGGCCGCCGGCGTACACGGCGCCGCGCGCGCTGCGGTAGTGAAAGGGCTCATCGCCCAGACGGCGGAAATCGGTCCAGGGCGCGGCCTCGCGCCCCAGCAGTTCCGCGAGGAAGTGCACCCCCTCGTAGGTCGACTGGCCGAAGGTGTTCAGCGTCGGCGCGCGTTCGCCGAAGTGGCCGTAGTAGCGCTCCTTGAATGCCAGGTTGTCATCGGTATCGAGCGTGGCGAAGTAGCCGCAGGCGACGTAGAGGTTGTCGGTGTTGTCGGCGCCGATGCCCAGCAGCTCGTTCTCGCCGATCGCGCAGGAGAGCCGCACCATGTCGCGCGCCAGGCCCTCGCGGCCGAAGGCGCGATTGAACTCGATCGCGTCCTGGCCGATCAGCGAGAGCAGCACGGCATCCACCCGGCTTCGGCGCAACTGCGCCAGCACCTCCGCGTAGTCGCTGGTGCCCAGGGGCAGGTATCTTTCGCCCACCACCGTGCCGCCCGACTCGGCGACGTAGTCGCGGGCCATCGCATGCGACACATGCGGCCACACATAGTCGTTGCCGATGAACATCCAGCGTTTCGGGCGCTGGTGCCGGCCCAGCCATGCAATGGCCGGACGCAGTTGGCTCGCCGTGGTCTCACCGATGGCGAACACCCCGGGCGTGTGCTCGCCGCCTTCGTACAAGGGCGTGTAGACGAAGGGCAGTTGTCCGCCGACTGCCGCCAGGATGCGTTGCCGCACGGCGCTGGTGTGCATGCCGATCAGCGCATCGACGTCGCCGTTTTCCACCAGCTCCAGAAGCGTCTGCTCGAGGTCCGGCGCGTCGTCCGCCGCATTGACGGTCAGCAACTGGCAGGCCTGGCCATTGATGCCGGCGCGCTGGTTGAGTTCGGCCACGGCCAGCCGCGCCGATGCCAGGGCGGAAGGTCCCCAGATGCCCACGGTTCCGCCCAATGGGACGCACAGCGCGATGCGCAGATCATGTTGAGGCGGCCTGCGCGGGCGGGTGGCGAATGCCATCGGGCTCGGCCTTGCGGATATTGACGCCATGAGTTGCTCCAGGGGGTGCACCAAGATGGCGCCCGATGACCAAACGCCACGCAGCATGCACCGATCCTTTCCAAGGAAATAGATCGGTCCTAAAATAAGCGCCTGCGTTCCGACTCGATGCACTAACCATGCCCACTGAAAACATCTCCAGCTACCTGGCTTTTCTGCTGGCCTCGGCCAACCGGCAGATGCGGATCGGCCTGGCGCAGTCGATCGCCGGCGAAGAGGTGACCGAAGAGCACTGGCGCATCCTCGAAGTTCTGTCGGACGAAAAAGGGCGTTCGATGGGCGATCTGGCGCAGGCGGTGCTTCTCAACCATCCGGCGCTGACCAAGAACATCGACAAGCTGGTCAACCGCGGCTTGGTGCTGCGCGCCGCCGACAGTGTGGACAGCCGCAAGGTGGTTGTCTACATCAGCGATCTGGGTCTGGAGACCGTGGCGCGGCTCAAGGCCAGCGTGGACGCCCATCATGGCGCCATCGAAGAAGCGCTGGGCCCGCGCAAGACGCAGCAGCTCAAGCGGCTGCTGGAGCAGTTCATCGAGGATTCGGCTTCCTGAGCGAGCCGCGCCGCGCTGCCGGGAATACCCCATGGCAGGGGGTCGGTTCCCCAACCAATATTCCGGCTTCCTGTTCTTCGAGGATTCAGCGATGGCCAACTTTGTTCTGGTTCATGGCGCCTGGCACGGCGGCTGGTGCTACCGCGAGACGGCGCAGGCCTTGCGCGCGGCCGGGCACACCGTGTTCACGCCCACCCACACCGGCGTCGGCGAGCGTTCTCACCAGTCGGCGGAGAACATCACGCTCGAGACGCACATCCGCGACGTCTGCGGCTGCATCGAATGGGAAGAGCTGCAGGACGTGATCCTGGTCGGCCATTCCTACGGCGGCATGGTCATCACCGGCGTGGCCGACCGCATGAGCGACAGGGTGCGCTCGCTGGTCTACCTCGATGCTTTCGTGCCCGAGAACGGCGACTCGCTCAACGGCCTGCTGTCGAAGGCGCTGGTGCCTGAAGTAGCGGCGCAGTTCCTGGGCGCCTTTCGCGGCACGGCACTGGCTGGAAACAGCGGGCTGATGCAGCCGATCCCGGCAGAAATGTTCAACATCGCGCAGGCCAACCGCGCCCGGGTCGACCGCCTGTGCCGGCCGCAGGCGCTGGCGACCTTCGAGATGCCGCTGCTGCTGACCGGTGCGGCGGACAAGATCGCGAGCCGCCTCTACATCCTGGCCGACGGGTGGGACCCGAGCCCGTTCCGCCATTTCGCCGCCAAGGTCGAGGGCGCAGCCGGCTGGCGCGTCGTGAAGTGGCCGGTCAGCCACGACGTGATGGTCGACATGCCGAACGAACTGGCCGCGGAGCTGCTGAAGCTGGCCTGAAAGCCCGCGCAAGTGGGTGGTAGTCTTGCCGCCCCATGAACCTGCGCACCAAGATCGTTGCGCTCGCCGTCGCACCGCTCCTGATCGCGCTGGTGCTGGTGGCCTTCGCCGTGCGTCACCAGGAGCGCGACCTGGCGCAGCGCGAGCGCGCGCTGATCGAGCAGACCTACATGGCGCAGCGGCGCAACGAACTGCGCAGCTACGTGGCGCTTGCCGTCAGCGTCGTGCGGCCGCTGTACGACGCCGGACTGGACGACGACGCGACCCGCAACGAGGCCCTGCGCCGGCTCGCCGCACTCGACTATGGCGACGACGGCTACTTCTTCGTCTACGACCTGCAGGGCCGCTCCCTCATGCATTCGCGCCAGCCCGAACTGGTCGGGCAGAACCTCTGGGAGCTGCGCGATTCGCTGGGGCGCGCCACCATCCAGGACCTGATCGCGCAGGCGCACCGGGGCGGCGGCTACGTCGAGTACCAGTGGCGCAAACCCTCGAGCGCGCAAACGGCGCCCAAGCTCGGCTACGTGACCGCGCTGCCGCGCTGGAACTGGATGGTCGGCACCGGCCTGTACCTCGACGACATCGAGTCGGCGATGAAGACGCTGGACCGTCAGATGAGCGTCAACGTGACCACCACGATGCTCTGGATCGCCGGCATCGCGGCGCTCTGCCTGGGCGTGGTCAGCGCCACCGGGCTGCTGCTGAACCTCAGCGAGCACCGCGTGGCCGAAGCCAAGCTGCGGCTGCTGGCGCGCCAGGTCGTGCAGTCGCAGGAAGACGAACGCGGCCATCTGGCGCGCGAACTGCACGACGGCACCAGCCAGACGCTGGTGTCGGCCAAGCTGCTGGTCGAATCCGCGGTCGATGCGCTGGAGCGCTCGCACCAGGCCGCGCCGCCGGCGCTGGGCAAGGCGCTGCAGCGGCTCAACGATTCGCTTGCGGAGGTGCGGCGCATCTCGCACCGGCTGCGGCCGGCTTTGCTCGACACGCTGGGCCTGCCGGCCGCGCTCGAACGCCTGGGCGAGGAGTTCGGGGAGGAGGGCGGGATCGCCGCATTGGTCGCGGTGCACGGCACCCCGCGCGAGCTGTCGCAGGAAGTGAAGACCGCGCTGTTCCGCGTGACGCAGGAAGCGCTGACCAATGTGCGCAAGCACGCGCAGGCGCACCAGGTCCGCATCGTGCTGGACTTCGATGCAGACGGCGTGCGGCTCGAAGTCGGCGACGACGGCACGGGCTTCGACGTCGATGCCATGCAGCTCGATCCGCGCCGCGGCATCGGGCTGCGCAACATGCGCGAGCGCGTGGCGGCCATCGGCGGGCGCCTGCGCGTGCGCTCGGGCGGCGGCGGTACTTCGATCCTGGCCGATGTGCCGGCGGACGCCGAGGCGCACGCATGACGCAGCGCGCCGTGATCCGCTTGTTCCTCGTCGACGACCACCCGCTGGTTCGCGACGGCCTGCGCGCCCGCCTGGATCCGCTGCCGGCACTCGAGATCGTCGGCGAGGCGGGGAGCGCCGCCGAAGCCTTGAACGCCATCGAGACGCTGCAGCCTGACCTCGTGCTGGCGGACGTCGGCATGAAGGACATGAACGGCATCGAGTTGGTCGCGCTGCTGCAGCAGCGCCAGCCGGCGGTGCGCGTGGTGATGCTCAGCATGTACGACAACCCCGAGTACGTGCAGCAGGCCTTGCAGGCGGGCGCGCGCGGCTATGTGCTGAAGGATGCGCCGGCGTC